>Ga0180216_1002761_pt1 | contig 14320 bp, 19 predicted proteins | sample eDN3rd37CBELigMG_FD_128879 | JGI IMG/M metagenome (GOLD analysis project Ga0180216, IMG submission 128879) | Enriched Miracle-Growth compost microbial communities from Emeryville, California, USA - eDNA 3rd pass 37_C BE-Lig MG (version 2)... ... | reverse complement strand
TTTTTTTAATTTCCCAAGTTTCAGGTAGCGGCATCAAATGAGATATTAAACCGATGGACCTAAAATCTTCAAGAGTTTGTAATGCTCTATTATGTATTTGCGCAAAGTCAGATGTTTATCTTCTTTTAATCATTCCACTCACATTTCATTCTCCTTTTTCATGGAGAAGAAGCATGTTAGAATAATATTCTTCGTTTGCTCACAGCACACTACCTCAGCTTATTAGAGTTTATTTATTAGTGTAGAAAAAATATAAAAAGACCCTACAGAATGAACTGTAGAGCCTTGATATAATAGCTTTTATAGGCCTTTTTAGATACCAGTGGTCGGGGTCGAACCGACACTCCTTACGGAACACGATTTTGAGTCGTAATCCCTCAGCCAATTCCGCCACACCAGTAATATCAATAGTTCTACTACTTTTCAACTTTTGCGCTTCATACGACTACTGACAATTCTACCCCCGAGCCTAATTTCAGTCAAGATTTTTATACTTAATTTCAAATCCCCCAAGTGGTCCTTTTTGTGGCTTCCAATTTTTATTTAGCATTAATGAAATTCCGTTAAGTAGTTTACCAGGCTCATTAGAAATTTCTCTAGCAAAATCTATGATGTAATCGTATATTCCGAAGAATTGCCCATCTTTCCAAACTTCGATTTTCCTTCCATTCTTTCTTCTGGGTCTTGATGAAGTATAAGCTCGTTTTGTAATTTCTTCTCGAACTCCATCATATTTGAAATTGAATTTGCATTGTCCTAAACTTCTATATCTTAAAATCAGTTTTTCTTCATGCTCTCTAGCTTCTTGAATGGAATCATATTCAGCAACGATTTTGTATTTAATTGCTCCTTGTTCCATTAGATGTTTGTGTTCGATATTTCTTCTTGTACTCGATCTTCTCATTCTGTACCAAATCCCAGAACCAACATAGACAACTTTTCCATCGAGCCAATGTTCATAGACAATTTGTTTATCTATTTTTCTAAGTTCGTTTGGATTAAGATTGTACTTCTTTACAAGCTGAATTATTTTTTGAAACGATGTTCCGTAAATATTCGCTATATCTTGATTAGTCATTTTGTCCAGTAAATGTTGTTTAAGCTCTTCTTTAGTTGGTAACATGTTGTATCTTCCTCCTTGTTGTACTTGTATCGTCTGTACTACATTTGTAAAACAATCATGATAAAATATTTATAAAAGTAAAATGAAGGAGCTCTTAAAATGAAAACTAATGAGGAAATTTTAGTAGCAATTCAGAATATAAAGAAAGATATTGAATTTCTTTCTAAAAAAATTGGTTTACATGATATGAACTTAAACCGCCTTAATAAAAAAATTGAAGGAATGGAAGATAACAAATCGTCGGAACAAATATTGGAAGCAATTGAAGAATTAAATAATGAGGAAAAACAAAAGTTACTCAATGAACTTTTTTATAAATACTACAACAACAGAAATTTACCTCGTATGGATATTGATTGGGAATAATAATTTTTATTTTGTAATAAAAGACTAGGAGGAAATAGTAATGAAGAAAATGCAGACAGCAAAGGAAGTTTTGGAGCATATTAAAAATATGGAGGATGTAGAACGATATAAAGTTGTTAAAGAGATTACTGACTTTTCTTGTAGTCATAAGGCTGAATTATTAACGGAATTTATTGGAGAGTATTCAAAGATGAAGAAAGACATTGAATATCTTTCCGAAAAAATCGGAGTACATGATATGTACATAAATCGTATAAAAAAAGAAATAGCAGAAATTAACGGATTCCAATAAATAAAAATAAAAAAACCTGTACTAATCGGAGTAAGTACAGATCAAATAAGTTATTGCTAACTCAACTACTAAAGATATTTTATCATTTTTTTATTAAAATAGTATAAAATTGATATTTTGTTTAAAGTTTATTAAGTTGAATAGTTAAACAATGGAAAAATTGTTATTTGGAGAATAGATTAATTCTGAATGTTATTCAACTACCTGGCAGTTAAGTGGAAGAAATAAGTCATCATTTCTTAATAATACGTAGTAGACGGATATTGTGCAATAAATACCTTCCGTTAAAGGAACTTTGGAGAATCTCAGATAAAGTAAAGGGTTAGGGGTATTGAAAATAGATAAAAGAGAGCCTATCAGCTCCCTTTCTGTATTTCCTTAACTCTATTATGAGTTTTTAATTGGAAATACATAAGAATCGTAGTATAGATTGTCGTGAGAATTAAGCCTATTATAGCAGAGTAGTACATGGTATTTATTTTCCGAATAAATTTAAACTTCATTTAATCACCTCAAGAGCCATTATTCTCCAAAAATATATACTTATACATCAAAAATGATTGTTACTTTATTAAACTGACAAGCCTATCATCCAATAAGGATGTCAGGTGTGGATTAAGAAAGAGACGTAATATATTAGATGGAGTCATTTCCTGCACAGTTCGAGAAGAGAGATGCAACAAGAAACGTTTTTATGAAAAAGAATTTACCGTACTTAAAGAGTCAGTTTACTTGAATAAACTCTGCTATCTATCGACATTAAAAGCCATCCTTTTGTTAATAACAAATAAGGGATGGCTTTAATAAATGTTATTTATGAATTTTTTAATAATACCTCCGATTATTACTCCAGGAAAAACAAACAAGATCGGGAGCCAGACAGGTCCAAGTAATAATCCAAATATCCTTAAGTTTGATGAATATATCAAACCAACAGTTACAAAAAAAGCAGTAAATACATACTGGAGAAAAGAATAAGGGTCATTATCTCCACCTGCATCTTTTACGGCATCCCAAATAGAAAAAAAGTATAAACAAGGATAAAACATCAACCATTGGTAATCTGTGTGTTTTATTGCATCGATAATTTCCCCGTGAAAACTTAGGAATATGACCTGATTAAAATTAGCTTGTACATTAATTAGAAATTCAAGAACCAATAAAACTGTACCTTTAAAATATTTTCCGTTTAAAAACTGACCAAATCCTGGAAGGGCAATGCTCCACATTAGTTTTTCAATTGTATTCTTATTCACTTAAAAAATACACTGATAATTGTTTTACTACACTTCTTTTGCAATTTCAGTTCTATTAGGAGCAAGTGGCGGCTGTTCTAGCCATTTATTTTGAACCATAAGATTAAACCACTTCTTTGTTACCATAAGATTTTTTAGGATAGTGCCTTCATATGCCGTCACAAGGTCTGTTCTCATAGAAGATGCAAGACCTGCCCCATGATAGTTTTGTGCAGCTTGAAATAAGAAACCGATATGATACAACATTAACTTATCCGAAAAAGGAGAGTCAGTCGAAGTTGTCACTTCTGTTTCCCAAGATTTCGGAACTGGTAAGTTATCCGTTTGCATAATTTTTGCAAAAGATTTAATTTGTTGGTCAGCCGTTTTTTCGGAATCTGTTAAAAACTTTCTTACTTCTTTTGTTTGAGCGACTTGACTGAATGCTATAGAAAGTGTTTTAGCCATAATGCTCTTTTTGAGGTTGAAAGAAATACTAATGATTTCTGTCGCTGCTAATTTTCTACCCTTTCCGAAAAATCCATCTGTGAAATCTTGACTGGAAATATATTGAGGGTTTTGAGCTGGATAAAATAAAGGGTCTCTCTGAAAATTTCCTTTCTCAAGCAATAACTCAATGGTTTGATGATACATCTTTTTGGCATCGTTATCGCAAGAATCATAAAAATCTCTTAAATCTTTTCTAACCGATACGGCTAATGCAGTGCTGTGCCCAAGCAAACCATGTAATGTCATGATATGTAAATAATTTAAGCAAAATATATCTGTGAACAATCTCGGTTTACCTTTAAATAGGTCAGATTCAGTAAAACCAATCGGAATTGGAAATCCCTCATTCTCCATAAAAGTTACGATTTGTTTCTTTTGTTTCTCAAATGTATTAATAGCATCCTCAAAAGTGTTTTTTATTGACTCATCTTCAATAATAGAGACCATATATCGATTTACAACATCAGTCATTGTTCCGTTCACATACTCTCCCCACAAAGTACCTATTTCGGAAGATGTGAGTTTTAATTTTTCCTTTTCCATTTTGTCACCTCTTGGATATTATTTACCAATTCAGCGAGAGATATGAATTTCTTATTGGACTTTATAAGAGGAAAAAGACTCTTTGAAAAGACAAAATCACTAAAAAAGGCGAGCAAAAACTATGCTCACCTTTTTCTTACACCAATGCGAATTAGATGAACTTAAGAAATACTCAATCCTTAATCAAAAGAAGGCATTCTTAACAAAGACGATAATTTAGTGGATAAATTACTAATTAAGAACGCTAATCTAGTAGCCATTATAATTATGGCTGAGAATAAGCTAAAGAGAATATCCAAAGTATATCCCTCCACATTGTAGTATAGTGTTAAATGATAACACTATTGTTATTGTGAATCTGTGAAACAAATTTATTCAGTGGAAAACCAAAATGTATTATAAGAACAGCTACTTGTTCAACGGTGGCTTATGAACAAGAACAACTGATAACACAAAGACATTAGCTGCACAGTCATTCATGAAGCACCAAAAAGCAGCACTTCACCACAGAGAATGAAAATATCAAGATCTGTCCATACTGGTTTTAATCCAGTCAACTAGCCAATTCATAGTTCTATGAATTTTGGCTCTCTCCATTTTTTAAACGAGTGGAGATGGGTCTTCTTTGGTATTGTCTATTTTCGTGATTAGAGAAGTTTATTTTCATGGTAGTACAACGATACTGTGCATTCAAACAACATGTATTTGTAATAACTTTGTGAAAGAATGTACTTAAAGTAAGGAGGAGTTAAAGAAGAACTTTGCGGGGTTAACTAGCTAATTGACCAGTTAATGAAGCCTCTGCTTTTGGACCAATCAGAATTGCTAAAATATTTTGTAGGATAGTATTTTCACTTCCATAAAAAGATAACTCTTCTTGTGCAATATCGTATGCTTTCTCATTCTTAGTCTCCTTTTGACTCGTATTGTATTTGTTTGTGAGATTAATATAAACACTTAACAAATGATAAAAGAGGTCATACGGAGCAACGTGGGGCTTCTGGGGATACTGTGGAATCAGTGGTTATCATTTATTTTTGTTTATTTCTATCTCACATTTTTTATAATAAACAGAACCTTTGTTCGCGCACATAAAAACTTTCAAAAATCGGAAATGAATTGGTTGTTGGAGATTATGCCTGTGAGGAAATTAGAAATGACTTTATCTGTAATAGTATTAATCGATGCAACGTAGAGAGCTTAAAATAGGCAAAAAAATAAGAAGGTCAAATCCTTTTTATTAGATATGACCTTCAAATTCCGGATTTCTTACCTATTTCATAAGCTGCTTTTGCTGCTTCAAATAACTTTTGATTTCGTTGTTTCTTAGCTTGTTTCATAATGATTGTTGCATATTGACCTAATGTAATGTTTAATCCTGTATCAGCAGTAAACATGATAAACTCAATTGGTGCTAGGAATACTGACGGTTCTTTCATCATCAATTTCATTGCTTCTTCTTGAGTGTACTTCTTATTTCTAGCGTTCGATAAATACGCTTGTGATTTAGTTTTATCGAAGCTACGGAAATCTGTTATATCTTCTAATATATATAGTAGTTCTTCTACCATTCTATTTTCCTCCTGATACTGCTTTTGTAATAATGGCTTGAATTTCTTCATCATCTTCAATTGAATCAAAATCAAAATCAAACATTGAAACATCATTCAGAACTGAGCTTGTAAGTAGCTGGCGAGATTGCGGATCAAGTTGTAAGTTCTTCAACTGTGATTGGAGAGTATTTAGCGTTGTATTTCTTACTGCAACCAATGGACTTACAATAACTTTTGGAGTTCCATCTTTGTCTTTTCCAATTGTTGTAGTTCCATACTGTTGCAAGTCTCTTTCAACTTCACTTAGTAAATCAATCGTATTAGCAATTGAAACTAAAGCGAATGTATCAATTTCTTTAAGATGAACATTTAGGGAAAGTTTCTCAAGGTTTGACAGTAGAAGATGGTAGACAAGTTCATTTCTTAAGTGGAAATATTGCGGCTTTGATAAATCAACTGATTTGAATTGTTCCTTCATTTCTTGCTTCTTTTGTTCATTTTGTTTCTGTCTAAATAGATTTGAATCTTGTTTAAGATGTGCAGGTTTAATATTCAATTTAATCATCCTTTCTAAAGAATTTTCACCGGGGTCTCCAAAATGTACAGGAAGAAAAAACAACACTCCCCTTGTTATTTCCATACTTTTAGTGTTTTTTTCTAAAAAGATAGGCGGTACCTTCTTAGACGAACTGAATCTAAACTGCAAGCTGAATTCAATTAAATTAATGGTGTTGTTGTAGCAACTGAGACTACATAGCTCTGAAGCTCAGTTCAATGTACTTCTGACTCATGTTCCATAACAATCAAAGGAACTTACGAATGAATCCATAGCTTACTTCAGGTAACTTCATTGAGCGTAACTGTAGGTTAGTACGATCTAATACTACTGTTCTCTTAACCTCAATGTCTCTTTCTTGAATCTTCTCCACTAAGTCTTTAGCAATGATGGAAGCTGCTGCTTCTCTATATTGTGTTGAGTTTAGATACTCTCGTACTTGTATTAAATGATATAGCTTCTCATGAACATTCATTTTTGGTTCTCCTTTCTACTGTTTTGTTGTTCTCTGCAATATGCTGTCTCTCCCTGACTGCCTGTTGTTAACAAATAGAGAATAAGAATAAAAGGCTAAGACTTTATTGCCCCTAGCCTATATACCTATTTCTATTAAGCAGTTGTAGTAGTAGCTACAGTATTAAGAGCTCCAGAACCTTGAAGAGAGATGCTGTACGTCACTAAATCATCATATGGTGCTTCCAATGAAAAATCGGTGATAGTGCAATTTCCACGATACTTAGTTCCAGATGGTAATTCTAAATAAACATTAACATTTTCAGAGTTAACGAAAGCTGTCTCTAGAATTTTGTAAGCTGCATCAGATTCGATGAATGCACCATCGCAATCGATTGACCACTCTTTAAATCCAGCTAAAGATTCTTTCCAGAACCCTACTGAATCTTTTGAGGTAGCGTCAATTGTTTCAGCAGAACGGCTTAAAGTTGCATTTCGTTGACCTGCTAATACCTTACCAGTTGTAGCATCTTCTATATAAAGTTTTACTTTCATACCAGTGATTTTGCTCATTGTATATTACCTCGTTTCGATTATTTTATAAGAAAGAAGAAGTCAAAATCCGAAGATTCTGACTTCTCAATATGTGAATAATTTCACATAAAATCACAAAATGATTTCAAGTTTCTTTAATGCATCTGGATTATAAACAGCTCCATCTAGGTAAACATCAAACAAGAAACCTACTGAACCTTGAAGAGCATGTTGAGAATCTTGAACCATAGTCATTTTCGGCCCTTGCTTAACCATGACTGCATAACCATCTTCTAAAGAACCTAGTACTACTGGAGTTTGTCCAACAGTATCACCAGCATCTAATGAATCTGAAATGACAACCTCTAATCCGAACAACGTGTAGGTTGGTTTGCCATTAACGATTCCGTTCTGTACATAGAAGTTTCCTGAAGCGTCTTTCAACTTAGCAACTCGATTGTAGAAAGGTCTTGACATAATGAATTGAGATTTTTGAAGATACTCTGGATGTACATTCAATACCATATCTAACAATGTGTCTAGTAACTGCGCATCAGTGGCTGCAACCGAAATAGTCTTCTTTTCGATTGAAGCATCTGGAACAATTCCTCGAAATTGTTCTGGAGTGTTACCACGAAGGATTGATTTTTCAATCGCTTTGAAAGTACGTTTAGAAAGTAAGTTTGGAATGTACTCATGCATATTAGTAGCAGCATCATTGATTAACTGATTTGTTAGAGCAATATAAGCTCCAGCACGTTTTTGACTTAAAGCTACTTCTCCAAGTGACATAGTATCTTCAATTAAATTTTGACCTTCTCCAACGAAGGAACCTATTCCAACAACTGTTTCTCTTGGAATCTTTACTAAACCAGAAATAGAAGGAATTTTTCTAGCACGAGCAAAAACAGGTGATGTTTCCGATAACTTCTCAATGATCATATTTGCAACTGTTTCAGGTATAACAGCTACTGAACCAGAACTCATTTGTAAACTACGGAAAGTATCGTTGAACTCACGAATTTCTGTTTCCTTACGAAGTTCTTTTTCGTTTTGGTAGCCATATCTAAATTCTGTCTTTTCCATTTTAAGTTTCTCCTCTTCTTTTTTAGTTTCTGCTAAACTCGGAATCTCAACTTCTTCGACTAAGTTGATACCACGAGCTGCGATTGTTGATTGGCTATAAGCAGGGTCTTTTACAACGCTGACCTCGAATAATTCCATTTCGTGAATAGTTCTTTCATAAAGCCCATTTCCTAGAGCTTTCCAACTATCACGAACTGAACGAAAACCAAAGCTCATGTTCTGAAGAATTCCAGATTGAATTAAGGCATAGTAATCTTTGCCCCAACTTGTTGGAGTGATTGTTGCAGACATAAAAAGACCTTGCTCATCTTCACGAAGTGCTAATGATCCATTTCGTGTTGAAGCAAGGATTTTTTTAGAATCATGTTCTGCAAGAAAATCAATTTCTGTTGCATTCTTGATAGCTTGAGCGAAAGCACCTTTAGCAATCTTCTCAACGAATCTTTTTGCTCCACCCAAAACTTCACTTAACTGTTCAGTTTTATTAACATAGCCACTCACTTTTAATGAACCGTCTTGATTAGCATCTAACTTTGCATTGGCAACACGCAGTTCCATTTTCATAATTTGAATCTTCCTTTCTATTTAATTTGCTTGGCCAAGCAAATCGAAAAAATCGCAAATAAAAAAAGACCTCCAACATAATCGTTGAAGGCCTTGGTTTGTTCGGAACTTGCTCAATGTCCGAACGATGGTTGTCTCTGCTTCTTAACCTGAACCCTAAGGCAAGAGCAAAGAAGGTAAAGTGTTTATGAAAAATATGAGAGACTTCGAGGCTGCAAAATGCAGCAAAATATGATAATTGTAAATAAAGACAAAAGGAGGTTGGAAGATAGTATAGGAGTTGGAATACCAGAGCTTCCATGGAAAATAACTACTCAACTACGAATCTTTAATGATGAAAAACTTTTACTGAAATGAAAAAACAATACAAATCTACGAAATGAAAGTAAAGAGAAATAAAAATGATATGAAGCAATCGGAGGTTTCACTTCATATCTCCATAAATAGTATATATAACTAGAAGATTCTAGACGAAATATTGCTTATATATGCAACTTTTTATATCTCTATAATTTATATACTTATCTAGAAGATTCTGTACAAGATATTACAACTTTTTTATCGGACCTTTCACTTTTCATTTCCTTCCATTTTTCTTGAAGTCTTCTAACATTCTCAGGAACTTCTTGTTTGACTGGTCTCAATCTAATCATTCTAGGCGATTGACCTTTTACTTTTTGCTTAGTATTTCCAAATCCAGTTTCAACAATTTCAAATCCTATCATGCTGCATCTTCCTTTTTAAAGTATTGTGAGAATAATTTGTATGCTTCTTTTGTAAGAGCTTTAGAAATTGCTTTTCTTGGAACTCCTCCATATTCATATACACAAGCTTTATGCGCTTCAGCACTAGCAAACTTCTTAACTTCTTTAATTGCTTCTGGATCACCTTTACATAAATCTAGTTGATCAATAATGTTTTCCTCGTAAATTTCTCTTATGAATGAGTGCATTTCAAACCATTCTTCTTTTGTTATTTCTTCTCTCATTTCGGTAGAATTAAATACTTTGTAATAAGTATATTTGTTTGGGTCAATATACCTCGAAAACAATTCACCGGTTTCTACATCAATAGAATGACTTTCAATTAATTCTTTCTTTTTTGGCAGAATTTTGTATTCCCTGAATAATTCAATATACTTACCAACCGTATGTCTTTCTAAACGATTTGGCATTTCCCAACCAATGTTGTCGTAGTTTTCAATTGTCCAATCATCTTCAAACAGAAGTTTAAGAAGTTCTATAGCTGTTTCTTCTTTTGGAAACTTTACTTCTCTTCCAGCAATCTGCTCACATATCTGAATGAACTGAGATTTTTCATGTTCTTTATAAGAAAGAATATTTAAACCCACTTGAGCTCTTCCTTCTTTTACAATCTCAAACTCATAGTAAGGTTCAATATTTCTTTTTATAAGTTTTGCTCGGTTGTTCTTTTTCGTAAATTGAACGTTCATAATTTTTTCAAGTTCTTCGAAAGAGTAATATTGTTTGTTTAGCATGGTTGTTATTTCCTTTCGTGTTTAATTTGATTAGCATGTTGTACACGAAAGTATTCCAGTAAAGTTACCATTAAATATTTAAATATAACTGGTTAGTGGAGTAGAATACTTTCGTTAATTCATCAGTGTGTCTAAAGCTTTTCTAAGCGTTTCGTTATCTTCAAAAGAGTAGACTTGTAAATTCTTGTTGTGTTTGTTCTGTTCAACTTTCACTAAGCTGCAACCCATTTGCATTAGTTTGATTGCGAATGATTTTTTGAATATTCGTTTCTTTCTCATTTTGCATGTCTCCTTCGTATGTTTTTGACCAAATTAAAAAGCCCTCGATTAGAGAGCTTTCTTATTCTTTTGTTCCTCTAAATATTTGATTAATAGCTGACGAACGATTGCTGAACGATTAAGTCCATGCTTTTCGCAATGATCAATGAACTCTTTGTAAAGTTCTTCTGGAGCAGTGAACGATTTACTTTCGTATTTGATTTTCTTCATGTTGATAGTTCCTCCAAAAACATTAATGTCATTAATGAAGATAAAAAATAAGAGGTGGATAAAACACCTCGCACTATTTATATATATGAAACCGGGATACTGTACACTTGATTGGAAACTTTTTATAACTCCTCAATTACTCTTATATACTGTCAATTTCATTTGTAAACGAGATTTCAAAAATCATTGAAAGTATTCCAATAAAATTACCAGTAAATAATAATTTATATAATGGTATATTTGCTGGAATACTTTAGAGTTGCAATATTATAAAATAAGGATTTTAATACTCAATGCTAGATTAATATGGTATAATATGGATGCCTGCGAAATGAGTGGCGAAGAGGTCTGGACCGAACGTGTCCTACCAAGGGGCATTAGTAACTCCAAGTACTGCCTTTTCAGAAAGGTGTATTTGTCCCAATGTTGGAAATTAACATTAGCATTAATGTAAAAGTTCCCATTGTTGTCATTGAAATACTTTGGGCACTGACGAACATATTTCTATGATGCATGCAGGCATTGCCTTTGACCCAAAGCAAAGAGACCTTGGCTAGCCATCCTTTTTATAAGGGTGGTTTTTCTTTTAAAATTAAAAAATCGAGCATTAAGATGCCCGATCTACTATGAAATACCTCTTGCCTTCATGAATAATAAATTTTGGAATCCAGCTTTCATCCTTTAGTCCTTTTTCAATTGCATTTTTTATAACCATTTCCTTTGTATATCCTCTTTTAATAAACTCTTCTTTACAACCATTCCAAACCCCTTGCGCAAATTCCGTACAAATTTCAATAATTTCGTTCTTACTCATAATTGATTACCTCCAATTTTTGATACTACTATTATTCAAAAAATGGAGCGAGTGTAAATCAAACTTTGAAAATAATTAGTGGTAATTTATCCCATACTCAGTCATTTTAAGACAAATAAATAAGAGAGATAATAAATAATATTATCCCTCATATTTCTGTGCAATCTGGGTCAATTATGGGCTTCTGAGAACTATCCTAATTAATGAGTAATATTGTAATTTTTCATATTAATTTTCTAACCAATTATAAAAAGGAACACTTCTTTCATATTTTTTAAGTCCACCATTACGAATAGCTTCTTGAATCCTAGCTTTTTCAGCTTCTTCTTTTTCTTTTCGAATCTTTCTCATTTTTTCTTGAGCATATGCAGTAGTATCTGATTTTGAATCTTGTCTAGTTAGAAGAATACCTTTAACCATATACAAAGCACGATCAACAATATGTTTTCCAGACTTTTCAATTTCAATATTCTTTTTTCTAACTTCAGTTGGAGATACGTACTTTAATCTAGCCATATGCATATAACAAATAAATCTGTCTCTAAATTCATCGGACCAATCCAATTCAGAAACTGTATCATACATTTGAGGAGCAATGAACCTTCTAGCAGACTTTATTTCTTCAGCAGAAAATTCACCTTGAAATTTAATTTTGTTTTTATTGACTGGGAGGTCTAGGAGCTCTCCTTCTTCTTCTAAATCATTATTTATATTTAATATTTTATTTTTATTTATTTCTTTTTTATTTTTCTTTTTAATATTCGACACCTTTTGGCAAGTATTGTCGTCACCTTTTAGCAAGTCTAGTCTTTCCCTTTGGTCAAGATTGGGAGTGACCTTTTGGCATGATTGAGCAGGACTTAGTGGTGTGTCCAGTTCTTCCCTTTTGTCAGAACTGGAAAGAAGCTCTTTAACAATTTTATCTGTAATATGGAAATGTCTCTTTTGTGGAACTCCCATGTTTCTGGTTTCTATGTAGCCAGCTTCTTCTAAATCCTTAACAGCTTTCATTTGTTGTTTGTAAGAAAGAGCTGTTTCTTCTTCTAATGTCTCTATTGTTAGGAAGAAATATTCTTTTCCGTCACGAAGAGTTAACATGCCTTTACTTCCGAAGCTTTCATAACTTGAACATAACTGACCAAAAATAATTGCCCCATTAACTGAAACTTTGTGAGCCAGTTCTTTGTTGTACATCACAAAACCTCGACCCGATAATACGTTCATTAAATTCATTTTCCTTCTCCTTTTGACACAGAAGAGAAGATTTTGCTACAATGTTATTTGTAGAAGTTTAATCTTCTGCGTTTGGTTTTATTAAGAGATGGAGAGCCGCCAAACTCATATCCATCTCTTTTATTATTATAAAATACCAAACACATGCTCGTAAAACCTTTGTTTACTGTTAATTTCCAATTATAATTTTAACCTTCCTAATGTGTTAAACTTCTTAGCTTGCTCTTCTAAGTCACTACCAAACAGAGAAACATATCTTTTAGTTACTGTAATATCTGAGTGACCTAAAAGCTTAGCTAAAGTAAAAGCATCCATTCCTTGCATAACTGAACGTTTAGCATAAGTATGACGAAGGATATGAGGGCTAAACTGTTTTCTAATATTACATTCATCCTTATACTTAGCAAATCTATTCTGGATGCCTCGTGATTTCAAAGGTTCGTTATCAACATTGACGAATAAATAATTTGTATCTAATTTTCCTCTGAGTTTTAAATATGTTTGAAGTTGGTCTTGAGTTTTCTTACTTAAGAAAACAGTTCTTTCAAGTAAATTTTTCGTCTTTTTAACAATCAATTTATTCCCGGTAATATCATCAATTTCTATCCCAGCCAACTCTGATAGACGTATTCCAGTATCTAACATCATAATGAAAATTGTTAGATCTCGAACACCAACAAAACTCTTCTGTTTTTTTATAACCTTTGCTATCATTTCAATTTCTTTATCATCTAATGTTTCCATTATTCTTTGCCGATCTCTGAGTTGTTTTATATTTGACATTGGATTTTTTTTGATTAATTTATTTTTATGTAAGAAGTTAAAGAAGGATTTTAGAGCGCGAATTCGAGTATTTATGCTGACAATTTTTATTTGTATTTTTAGATGTAAAATCACATCTTCAATTTCTTTTTGAGTTAATTCGGTTAATTGCTTTTTTAATCCCATTTCCTCAAGTGAGTTCATAAAAGAAGCAATTTCGTTTTTGTAATATCTGATAGTAGCAGGTCTCAAGTTTCTAATATTACAATCTCTTTCAAACTTTTCAAAAGCTTCTTCGTCTGTAATTTTTTCTTTAATTAAAATTTCTTCCTCTAAAGTTAAAGCTCTTGAACGCCTTTTTTTAGTTTGATGCATACGATTCACCTCATACGATTTTTAATTTTTTAGTCGTATTTAGGCAAATAAAAAAACCCCAACAAAAGTTGAGGTTAGTAGATACCTGAGGTGGGACTTGAACCCACACGCCCGCGAAGGCATCGGATTTTGAGTCCGACGTGTCTGCCATTCCACCACTCAGGCATATTGAATTTTACGGTGTATATGTGAATAAGCTTTTCTCAGTCGCTTTTGAGTCGTGCGCGTCTGCCAATTCCGCCACACTGGCAAAGGATTAAGTACAATTGGTGCCGAGGACCGGAATCGAACCGGTACGGTAGTCACCTACCGCAGGATTTTAAGTCCTGTGCGT
>Ga0180216_1002759_pt1 | contig 14327 bp, 14 predicted proteins | sample eDN3rd37CBELigMG_FD_128879 | JGI IMG/M metagenome (GOLD analysis project Ga0180216, IMG submission 128879) | Enriched Miracle-Growth compost microbial communities from Emeryville, California, USA - eDNA 3rd pass 37_C BE-Lig MG (version 2)... ... | reverse complement strand
TCGAAGACCTACGCCATGACCGGCTGGCGCATCGGCTACCTGGTCGGGCCAGCCGACCTGATCTGGGCCGCCTCGGCGCTCAAGGAAATGGTCAATGTCCAGGCTCCGACCGTTTCGCAATGGGCGGCGGTCGAGGCGCTGAACGGCCCGCAGGAGTGCGTCGAGGAGATGCGCGCCACCTACGACGAACGCCGAAAACTACTGATGCCGGCGCTGACTGAGTTGGGCTTCACCTATGGCGTGCCCAAGGGCGGCCTCTACATCTGGGCCAACACCGCATCGACCGGCATCGACTCGACCGAACTCTCCTACCGCTTCCTCAAGGACGGCGGCGTCCTGATTCTGCCGGGAACCGGCTTCGGCGAACACTGGCGCGACTACATGCGGATGACCCTGCTGCAGCCGATTGAGGTACTCGACGACGTCGTCGAACGGATGCGCCGCACGCTGACCATGGATCGACGCGCCTGATGGCCGCAGATCACGATCTGCGTCATTCGACGCAACGACACCGCGTGCCATTCACTCTGGATACCGACTCCGCGATGACTCAAGAAGGGATCAGACCATGAGCCATCCATCCGATACACGTATCCTCATGCTCGACCCGACGGAGGCGAGCGAGATCGAGTTCGTCCGAAGCCTCCTGCCCGACACTGGTTTCACCGTCGCGGCCCCCGCGCCGGGCGCAACCAGCGGGCTGGAGCAGTTGCTGGCCGACGCCGAGGTGATCGTCACCCGCAGCCAGCCGGTCACGGCCGAGACACTGGCTGCCGCGCCGAACTTGAAGCTCGTCCAGAAATACGGCGGACGCCCCGACCGGCTCGACCTGGATGCCGCACGTCAGTCAGGCGTTGCGGTTGCGATCATGCCGCTACGCGGCTGCATTGCGGTCGCCGAGTTGGCGATGACGCTCGTTCTGGCGCTCTCGAAGCAGCTCATCGATGCGCACCGTACCACGGTCGAGGGCTCCTACCGCGAACTGGGCCTGGAACCGAAGCAATCGAGCCAGCGGGTCCACGCCTTCCAGTGGATGAAGCTGCCGAACCTGCAGGAGATCCGGGGCAAGACGATCGGAATCGTTGGTTTCGGCGAGATCGGCACCGAGGTCGCCAAGCGGGCGAAGGCGTTCGAGATGGACGTCATCTACTACAAGCGCGAACCACTACCGCAGTGGTTGGATGCGCATCTCGGGGTACGGCACGCGCCGCTTGACGAGCTGCTGACCGCGTCCGACTTTGTGACCCTGCACACCCCGCATGGTCCCGAGACAGACAAGCTGATTGGAGCACGCGAACTCGGGCTGATGAAGCAGAGCGCCTACATCATCAACACCTGCCGAGGCCCGGTGATTGACGAAAAGGCGCTCATCAAGGCGCTGCAGAACGGCACGATCGCAGGTGCAGGTCTGGACGTCTTCGAGCAGGAACCACTGGAGTGGGACAGCCCGCTGACCCAGCTCTCCAACGTCATCCTCACACCGCACATCGGCGGGGGCACCGGTGGAGCCCGTGAGAAGCAGATGCAGGACGTCCTTGACAACGTCGTGCGATTCAGCGGTGGGGATGCACTGCTTCACCAACTGGCATAGACACAGCAAGAGCGACAACGAGACAGAGGGAGAGATATGCTCGATTTGGCAATCGTCAACGGGACGCTCGCGTCCGAAAGCGGACGCGTGCAGGCCGATATCGGCATTGTTGACGGACGCATCGCACAACTGGCAGCCTCCGGCACGCTTGCAGAAGCAAGGAAGACGATCGACGCTACCGGGATGCTGGTGCTTCCTGGTGTGATCGACTCGCACTTCCACTGCCGCGCTCCAGCCAACCCGGAGCGCGAGACATTCGCCACCGGTACTCGCGCTGCCGCCGCTGGTGGTGTTACAACCGTGATCGAGATGCCCATCTCGATTCCGGCGACAACCGACGGTCCATCGCTTCGTGCGCGGAGAGACGTCGCCGAGCCTGAACTGTACGTGGACATGGCTTTCTATTCATCGTCGGCAACGCTCGACCGCGACCGCATCCAGAGCGCGTTCAATGAAGGGGCCGTCGCCTACAAGGCGTTTCTGCAGGATGTACCAGTCGGCCGCGAGGCAGAGTTCACTGGACTCTGCATCTATCGCAACCACGACATCCTCCGCGCGATCGAGCTCGTTGGCGAAACCGGACGACCGGCCGTCTTCCACGCCGAGGACTATGACACCCTCTCCTATATAGGGAGTCGCCTGGAGTCCAGTGGTCGTAATGACATCGCCGCACACTGGGAGTGGCGACCAAGCTACGTCGAGGCGATTACCGTCAACACCCTCTGCCTGATGGCCGAAGCGACCGGCATCCACGTCCATCTGCCCCACATCTCTGCCGCGCTGTCAGTCGAGGCAATCCGAGCGGCCAAGGATCGTGGCGCACCAGTCACTGCCGAGACCTGTCCACAATACCTGCTCTTCGACCAGGACACCTTGCGCCAGCACGGACCGTTCGCGAAGTGCAACCCGCCCTTCAAGACAAAGGCCGACAATGAGGCTCTGTGGGAAGGGCTGCGCGACGGAACGATCGACACCGTCGCCACCGACCACTCCCCCTTCACGATTGAAGAGAAGGAAGCAGGTTTCGATAACATCTGGCTCGCTCCACCAGGACTTCCGGGAGTCGAGATCCTGACACAGTCGATGCTCACCGCCGGTCTGAACGGCAGACTACCGCTTGAACGGGCCATCCAGGTCATGACCTCTAATCCCGCACGCATCTTCGGCCTGTCTCCGGCGAAGGGCCACCTCAACCCTGGTTCCGACGCCGACGTGACGATTTACGACCCATCGCAAGAGGTCACGATCGACACATCGACGTGGGAGTCACGATCGCGCGGTATCGGTCGAGCCTGGCATGGCATGCAGGTCACTGGCCGCGTCGCCACGACCATCCTGCGCGGAACGGTCATCTACGACGGTCAGTCGATCGTCGGAGAGCCGGGCTACGGTCAGTTTCTGCGGACTGCCGCGAAGGCCCGTCAGGACGTGTCGGTCTCCTGACGCCGGTTCAGTTGAACGCCGTTGTTCACGTCGCGGTTTCAGCCCTCGACATGGACAACGGCGTTCAACCAGCCCATGCTTGGTGCCTAGCACCGTTCACTGAACGCCCACGGTCAGTAGCAACGTACACCGTGGCGCTATATCGTGAATGCTGACAAAGTCGATACAGCCCCTTGCCACGGTCGCTCGGTTAAGCGTACCCACGGGGCGGACAGTCCCTGACCGGCTCCCCGAAACCTGGTCCATCCAAGACGTTACAATCGACGGATCGCGAATCGGAGGAACAGGATGCGAACGTGCTCGATCAACTGCCCATTGAACCGGGCAATGACCACTGCATGCACGTCCGACGGGTAGCCCTCCATCACGATGCCAGTAATGTGCTCCTCATCGATGTCATCGTTGCCGACACGCATGCGTGTCAGCGTCTGGGCCCGTCGATCAGGACGCTGCGCGAACAACGTGCCGTAGCGCTGTCGCAGCCGGCCTGTCCCAGGATCATGACCTGTCCCTTGCCGTCCTCGGTGACGACATCCGGGGCATCGTAGCTGAGGAGTCCCTGCAGTTCATGGCGGTTGTCGGCGTCGAGTTGACCATGCATAGGGTCCATCGCGTGTACTCCAATCGCGGTTCGGTCGCTGACCGTCGTGCTCGGCTGACCGCCGAGCGGCATCGAGTGCGGTCACGAGCGACGATGTGCGCCTGCTGTGACCACCGACGATCTGCAAGGGCGCGTGGCGTGCGCCCGGGTAGAGGCATGATTCTGATGCGACCTGGGTTCTCAGTCACAACCCTCACCGCTGCGCCCAGAACGGTCTGCCACTACTCCTCGAAGTACCAATCAGCGATGTCCCAGGTTCCTGGCGTCCATGGCGACAGGTGATTCCCCTTGAGCTTGGTGTTCACCCCGATGACCATGTTGCGGTGAACCTCCACGATATCGACGACCTCATTCACGACGAGATCGTTCATCGCGATGAAGAGTTCCGATTCCAGCTGCGCGTACAACTCGTTGTACTCGGAGTTGACCCAGCGGTTCCGATTCGGCCCGGTCCAACTGTTGGCCTTCTGCGCGAGATCCTTGCCTGGATCGGCCGACTTGTACGAGGCCATGTAATCGAGGGGGAATAGATTAAGTGGTCCTGTACTGTACATCTCGAAGTCCGCGTAGAACTTATTTGCCGTGTCAGGGTTACCCGCATCGGACGAGAAGAACACGGAGGCGTCGATTGCCTTGATCTCAACCGGGACGCCAATCTCCTTGAAATCTTGCTTGACGATCTCCTGATTCTTCTGGCGCACGGTGTTGGTCGTAGTCTGAAAGAGGATCTGCATGGAGACCCCATCCTTGGCACGAGTATCGCCATCCCGCACCCAGCCAGCTTCGTCGAGCAGTTGAGCGGCTTTCTCGAGGTCAAACTCGTAGCTGGTATTCGGTGACGTGAGCGCCGGGGGCATGTTCAAGATGTTCGCCGTGGCCACTCCAGCTGGCCCATACAATTCTTCAGCGACCGTGTCGCGATCGACGGCGAACGCGAACGCCTGCCGGACCCTCAGATCGGTCAGGAATGGATGGGTCGTCGATGGTTCTGATCGAGCGCCGTCCACTTCAGCGTTTGGATCGGCAAAGTTTAACTTGATGCGCTCATGATCGACGAATTTCTCGTTCAGGAACTCGCCCGTTGTGGCATTGGCTGCCAGATCGTCGAGAATCTGCTTCTCGACCTGCAGCCCCCATCCCCAATCCGCCTCTCCGGATTGCAGCACCGCTCGAGCTGCGGATACCGCGTCGCCACCACCCTTCCATTCAATACGGCTGAAGTACGGCTTGTCAGGCTCGCGGTACGCCTCGTTCAATTCGAAGATAATTCGTCACCCGCTGGCTCGTCACGAGCGTGCCGGAGCGTTCCGCGTCACCGTCACGTATCGTGACGGTGACTGTGTCGCCGACGATCGTGATCGCGTAGTCCGCGATCTCGGCCACGAGGCCGATCCGGATGGTTGGTCCCTGCTGCATGGCAGCACCTCCTCGTTCACACCCACACCGGGTGCTGGAAGAAGCGGGTCAGTCCCGCCCCCGATCTGGGGAGGAGGCGTTGGTGATGTGGGACGGATGAACCAGTACAGCTCACCCGCCCCGTGGCCGGTTAGAACGGAATGTCGTCCGGTGAGATGTCGTCGGTGATCTGCGTCGATCCCATCGCGTCGGCGGCGCCATCTGCTGATGGCCGTCGGCCGAGAAAGCCGACATCGCTGGCGACGATCTCGCAGACGCCGCGCTCCTTGCCTTCCTCATCCTGAAAGGTGCGGTACTCCAACCGTCCTTCGACGTAGAGGGGATCGCCCTTCTTGACGTAGTCACCGGTCGTCTCGGCCAGCCGGTCCCAGCAGATGACGGTATGGAACTGACTGCGTTCCTCGCCACCCATCATGCGGTTGGTTGCCAGACGGATATTCGAGACCGGCTTGCCGCTCTTGGTGGAGCGCAGCTCGGCATCGCGGGTGGCATTGCCGATCAGGATGACCTTGTTGATGCTTCTCATGGTGCTTCACCTCCCTTCCGGAGACGGACAGGCTGCTGCAGCGCGTCTGCCAGAGGCACTGAACGTGGACTGTCCGTTGAAGAGATACGATGAGTATAGCATGATATTATGACCACTTATAGCGTGGTCGAACTGCTCGGTGTCGGTCTGCCATTGTCCGTATCGCGGGATCGGGCAACCGCGCGACTCCACCCCCGCGATACGGTGATGTCGCGATATCTCAGTATCACAGGACTTCAGTATTGCAGTACTGTCGAGTGATTCTCACATTCCGTGGCCACGACACGGTCAGGCGACCGGGACGCGCCGCGTCGGGCGCTGTCCTGCGGAGGCTGGTGCAGCGGAGAACATCCGATCGTCGACCTCCTTGGAGACCGCGCTAGCTGCCCTCAGCAGGGATTGTCGATAGGCGGTCACGATCTGATTGAGGTCGGCCGGACTTGTCCGTGATGGAGGGATCTCAGGTGTCTGCACCTTCACTGTCGAGTGCCCATGCTTGACATACGCCTGGCGCGGACGAAGCCCTTCCAATGCGGCGGTCCAGCCCTCGAACGCCTCAGCCAGCGAGACGAAGACTGGATGTGTGCGCTCAATCTGGACCGGATCGGCGACCTCGTGCTTGATGGCGCCGGCGTCGAAGTGGCCGAAGCGTCTCGCCGCCCACTCGGCGTCGCTGCGGCCCAGCCGAAAGGCGATGCCGAGCGTGTTCTGGAGCGCTCCAGCGAGCCGCTCACTGACCTGCGACCAGGTCTGGTGCGCCAGTGTCAGGTAGAGCCCGTACTTGCGCGCCAGGGACAGCACGCGCGCCAGGGCCGCCTCGCTGGTGGCCGAGAACTGGCTGAACTCATCGACGACGAGATGCCAGGGTCGTCGCGCTTCTTCCTGCGTATCGGCTCGCGCGAGGGCGGCGACCTCATAGCCGACCGTGATGAGGCATCCCAGGAAGGTCTGCGTCGCCTCGTCGAGCCCACCGAGGTTGTAGATCACGCTGATCCCCTCGTCGAGATGGCGGCGGAAATCGAGCCGGTTCTCGGTTTGGCCCAAGGAGTAGCGTAAGGTTGGTGAGAAGGTCAGCAGTGCCACCCGGTTGAGGGTCGACTCGCGCATCAGCGCTCCCTCCCTGCCCCACCCGTCATAGCGGTCGTGGAAGAAGCGCACGACCTGCTGGTCGGTGACATTCCGTAGCGACATATCCCTGAAAACCTTCTCCACCAGCAGCCGCGACAAGAGCGTCAGCGGACAGTCGTTGTCGACAAGGACGACGGCGGCGTGCAGCAGGATGTTCTCGAAGGCCGGCGCCGCCCCGTCGGCCAGCGCCGGCCAGGCGCGCTTGCAGATCTCGACGAGGTTGCGGGCGACGGTGTGGGCATCGGCCGACTGCTGCAGGATGTTGAACGGCAGATAGGCGTCACGGCGGGTAAAGTCGATATACAGGAGCGGCCGCACCCCGCTTCCATCCAGGCGTTCGCCGCGCTCGATGAGCAGCCGAAGACAATCAAGGGCCAGATCACTGTGCGGATCTATCAGGCCACAGGCGATCCCCTGGGTGTGCAGTTGGACGAACTTGGAGGCCAGGAACCTGGATTTCCCCTGCCCGGTCAAGCCGATGACGTGCATATGCTGGTGAATCTCACTCCCCCGCAGGGTAAGCGGCCGAGCAAAGCGCGCAGCGACGCGCGGCAGCGGCCGCTGATAGCCCAGCACGAGCTGCGGCGAGCGGCTCCAGCTCATAACCGCCCTCCCTCCGTCATCTCATACGGTTCGGATCTCTCCTCACTGACCGCTATAGCGGATGTATCCGACAGATCACGGCCATCGGCTATCGCCGACATCTCGGCGAGCGATTGCTGCGCACCTCCAAACGGACGGGCCCAGGAGGCGTTCTGGACGAGATCATGGGGCCTGACGATCGAGGCCGACTCGCCACTGAAGCGAAAGAGATCGGCATCGCCTCCCCTGCCCTGGGCAGTGAGTTCCGCCTCGGTCCAGCGCAGGAGTGCATCGCGGCGGCGAGCGCCGGGTGTCGCCAGGACAAGGATCGTCAGGGAACGTGTCCTGAAGCGCGCCTGGTACGGTCCGCTGGCAGCGGCGAGGAGTGCGGCGACCTTGCGGTGCCAGGCTGCCTGGCCCATTGTGCCGCGGTCCAATTCGACGAGATAGCAGACCTGCAGGCGTCGATCGACGCGGAGATTAATCCAGGCGTCCGGGATGACGGTTGCCGGCCTGCCGTCGGCCAGGCGCACGACCAACGGCTGGTGACGCAAGAGCCGCTCGTGACGCCATTCAAGCAGGTCAAGGCGTGGCTGGTGGCAGCACCAGCGCTCGATGGCGATCAGGAAGTCGTTGAGCGCCAGCGTGTGAGCGAAGAAGAGATAGGACGCCCCAGCCGGGCGCGGAGCAGCAGCAGCAGGCTGACCCGACACGGCGAGCGCACGCGCTCCCGGCCGTGATACGGCGTAGACAATCGGGGCCGAGCCGCTGCGGGTCGGCCGCGGCAGAAAGCGCCGCTCCAGGTAGCCGGCGTCAGCCAGCTGCTTCAGACGCGCCTGGACATAGCTGAGTGATGTCTCGGCGTACAGTCGGCGGGTCACCTGCCTGGCCGTCAGGTAGACGAAGCGGCCGACGGCAGCCAGAACCCGGAGATCGGCTGGCGCTATCACTCCGCCCTCTCGTGACGACGGGACAGAAATCAGCATAGGATCTCTATCCTAAATCAGTCACTTATGTCAAATCAAGAGGGTTGGACAGCTCTTACGCAACTCTTACAGGTGCATACCCGGCAATGCCTCAAGGGATATGTCCCCTACTCGCGTCCCTGGGACCTGAGAACGCGCTGGAGTAGCGCTGAGCGGCTCTAGAAGCGCCATTTTGGCGGTTGTGATGCCCAATGCTGGGGGATGGATCATCTGCGGCCGCAAACGCGCGGATTTGCCGTCTCCAGCGCCGCTCAGACCCTTCCCAGGCCAGCGTCGGCTGTCCGCTGCGACGTCGGACACATTGGCCGGCGAGCATGGTCAGCTGCGCGATGGTGGCGTGCTAACTGCTGAGCCGTCAGCGCGCAGGCCGAGGAGATCTTCCAGGACCGAGAACCAGTAGGCCATCTTGTTCTTCGTCGCGCCCGTCTGCGCCGTGGAATCGCTCGCTGCGCGAATGACTGCCGTGCGCTCTTTCACGATCGCGCGGGCGCGATACATCCCCTCGATGAAGGTCTCGAGCGCCACACCCGACTGGCGATACAGGTTATAGGCCCGCGTGGTCGAACTCTTCAGCGGCGCCCGATCAGCGAACTCGCGACTGAAATCGGCGATGTACTCGAGGATGACGTCGCGCTCGCTACCATCCGGCGCTGGTTGCGCTTGCCGTTGCCGGCGACGTTGTCCGATCGTCGCGCCAAGTGCCTCGGGAACGTTTGGATCTAGCGGCCTCCCCTCCCCTACTTGTGGCATTGATGCCGTTCGAATATTCGAAAGAGAGATCTCTTTCTGGTTAGTAGTCTGGTTCTTGTTAGTGTCAAGTTGCACCGGCACGGTGGCGCTTGACACGGTGGTGTCGCTCACCGTGTCAACAGTTCTTGACACGGTCTCCTCCATGTCAAGACTTCTTGACACGGTGCTGTGGGGCGCTTCCTGACGTGCTTGCGCCCAGCGCGGACGCTGGGTCTTGCGGCGATCGGTCGATGGCTGTTCGTCGTCGAAGATGCCCAGGCTGGCGATGGGCAGGATGTGGTAGCCATTGCGGGCCCAGGTGCCCTGCTCCGAGCGGCCCTCGCGCTCGACGAGCATGACCGGCTTGCCCTGGAAGCGGAACTCCGCCAGGCTCTTGATCCGCGCGTTGGCCATCTGCCGTGAGCAGCCCAGCGCCCGCGCCAGCTCAGCCTGCGACGGAAAGCAGTAGCCATCGGCATTCATGTACGTCGCCAGGGTGCAGAGCGTCTTCCAGTCGCGATCCGAAATCGCCGCCAGGAGGCCGCTCGAGCGCGCCTCAACATACAGCTTCAGGAAGGTCCGGTCGGTGCGTTGGCCGGTGAAGAGGTCAAACTCACGCTGCGACTCGACGCTGACGAGCTGGCTCGGCAACGCCCGGTCGGGCTGGGCTAACGCTGGTGACTTGGTGTCATCGTTCGGCATATAAAAACCTCCACGGCCTTGACAGGCTCCGGGAGGTCCCCTATGCTCTCAACTGTGACGATGAAGAGCGGCTGGTGGGTGATCTCGGCAGAGAACCTGCTGGCCGTTTTTCGTTCTTCTGTCCCACGATACCAGACGCACAGCCATCGCTGTCAAGCCATATCTCCGAGACGTAATATACCTCACCTGTTGGTGAGGTGTCACGCATATCGGAGATAAAGGATATAGCGGAGAGAAGCGGTGGCGCGGCCTATTCCGCGTCGCCTTGCAGTTGCTCGCGGAGGCTGGCCTTCAGCTCATCGAGATGCTCGAGCCCATACTCGATCAGTGTTTCGAGGAAGACAGACTTGCTGAGCGTGAGCGGGTGCAGCTCGTGGGCGACGTCACGGTAGACGCGGTCGAGTCGCGCAACCAGCTCGCCGTCGATATAGAAGCTGTGGCGCTCGCGGGCGCGGGTCGCGGACGGCCGCCGGCCGACGGCGTGGGTCTTGAAGCGCTGCGACAGCTTTGAGATGCGATCATCACTCATGAGATTCTCCTTCACGCGTCCGGTCGATGACGAACTCAGCGAGCTGACGGTAGACATCGATCAATTCGCGCTTGGTACGCTCCTCAGCGTGCGATTTCGCGGCGTAGGTGAAGATGGAGCAGCCGCGGCTCCAGGCCTCCTGGAGCATCACGCGCTTGCGAAGCTCGAAGGGCGTCAGGGCCGGGATCGACTGGCGAAGATCAGCCAGAATGCGCTTGGCCATCGCTGAGTCGAGGACGAGATTGGGCACGACCGCCAGGACACGGACGTGAATGTTGAGGCCGCGCTCGACCGATTCGATCTGATCGAAGAGCAGCTCCAGCGCCCGGACCGATGTCGCCTCGGCCTGGATCGGGATGATGATCTGGCGGGCGGCGTTCAGGGCGTTATCGGTCAGGTTCCCGAGCACCGGCGGGCAGTCAATGAGCACCCAGTCGAACTCATCCGTGAGCTGCGTGAGCAGGGCCTTGAGCTTGTGCTCGCGGTTGCGGGCCATGTAGAGGGACTGCTCGGCGAGCATCAGTTCATAGCTGGCCGGGATGACTGCGAAGTTCTCGGTCGGATGGCGCTGGATCAGATCATTGATCGTGCCGGCGCCTTTTGCGCCAACCAGGCCGTTGTAGAGTGTCTGCTGCGCATGCAGGTAGATCTCCTGCATGCCTACCCCCTCGGTGAGATGGCCCTGCGGATCGAGATCGATCAAGAGCACACGCTCGCCATGGTCGGCGAGTGCCGCCCCGAGGTTGATGGTGAGCGTCGTCTTGCCGACGCCGCCCTTCTGGTTACCAATAGCAATGATCTCTGTCATACCTGATGCCTCAGACAACTCCGTTGCGTCTGATATATCGGATACATCATACGACATGTACGTACATGTCGTCAAGATGATAATTATGTCGAGTTCACATCCGTAGGAAATTACCCGCCGTTGTAATGGCGCTGCGCTGCAGCAATGTCCGCGAATTCTCATTCATCCGGCATGTCATGAATGGCGGACATGTGGGAGGGCGCGAATATGTAGGAGAGCACGGATATGTCGGAGTAGACAGAGGCTGTGGAGGTGTCGGAGCCTTTTCGTGATGTGTCTGGCGAGTGATAGTTGAAGAGGTAAGGGTGAATTGCCCTTCTAGCGATCTGGCGCTGAGCGGACAGCAACTGATTGTTCGTGACTGATTGATGTGCGCCGGAGGTGCCTGTAGCAATACCGACAACCGATATAGACATAAAACAGAGTGCGCCTTGACCAGGCGATATGGTCAGATCGTCAGGATCGGGCGGAGATGATCACCCTTGGAGAGCTTTCAAGCCTTGCACGACGGTCTCAAGCCCGTAGGTCAGCATTGAGCCATCAAGCGGCCAGGCGAGACTACTATCGCTGTCAGGTTGAGTCGTGTAGTCATCCAGCAAGGCTTGGTTCATCTTGACAAGTAGCCTGGTAGCCCAATCTCGATCGCCGCTCCATTGAGCAACTGTGGCGATTGTATCGACGCCCGCCAACACTGGCCGACCGCCATACCAGATCACGTACGCATTTCGCTCGAATATTTGCTCGACGAGCTGTTTCGTTCCCTCTGCCGTGATCGGAGATCGCCCGGGCCAGAAGGATGACGGTATGCAGGCTTGGTGAGCTAGTTGGATCGTGTCCGTGGCAACGATGGACCAAGCAATCGTTGTCGGTCATAACGGATATAACAGATATAGCGGAGATAACAGATCTGTATGATCTGTAGTCCGTCAGGCTGTATCGATGTCGTTATGGCCGTTGGCAGCCTGCTGTTCAAGCGCCGTAATGATCGTGTGGCTTATCTGTTGAATCTGCGTCAGGTTGCGGCCGAGCACAGCGCGATCGCGGGCCCAGGCGGCGATGTACGGGAATGAGTAGTCACCGGTATCGAGTCCGTAGTGCGCACAGACGACGAAGGCGCTGGCCTCAGCGACAGTCTCGGCATCCTCAAGCGCCTCCCAGCCGCGATGATTCGCCACAACATGGCCGGCTTCGTGGAGGAGCGTCTTCGCCTCCTGATCGCTGGCCAGGTCAGGCGCAATGCGGATGAGCTTCTGCGCCGGGTGATAGGTGCCCTTGGCCTCCGGGTGTCCCGGTATCGGTGAGCGCACAATGGTGATGCCGCGCTGAGCGAGCCAGCTGCTCGTGCGGCCGTAGATGCTCTTGGCGACGGCGTTGGATGATGCCAGCTCACGCGGTTGCGGCGGCGTTGGCAGGGGCGCCCCTTCTGTCTGGGAGAGGTCGAAGACGGTCGCCAGACGATAGCCAACCAAGTGGTCCTGGGCGTCGCCGGTCTCCGGATCGGTCTGCTGGCGCACGACGGGCGCGATAATCCGAATGCCGCGTTCGCCGGCCCTGACGTGCCTGCCGAGAGACTTCCAGCGCCTGTACCCGGCGACCTGCACTGCGTCGGGGCGCTGCGCCATGATCAGCAGGATATTGTTCGGAGAGTAGTCATGGAACGTGCTCATGGCGCGCAGATAGCGCTGAAAGCCGGTACTGGTAAGAGCTTCTTCGACGCCCGCTTCGAGCATTGCCAGAGCCGCATCGAGCCGCTCGTCCTGTAACGAGACCTCGGCAGGGAAGGGGCGTTGACGTTCCATGAGACAGGATGATATTGACATAATCACAAGAGATTGTCAACTCATCCCGCTCTGCTGCCGCAGTTGGCTGATGGTGTCAATAGGATCGCCGGGGTGGGGGATACCAGGCAAGGTTTCGGCCCGAAAATGCCGCCCTGACGCGGAAAACCGCTTTGTTTCGGTGTGCGAATACGTCGTCCTCAACCTGACCGAATCAACGAGGAGCGCGACCAATCTCGTCACAGCACGGCTCCAACCTGGCTGATCGGGACGATCCGGACGCGACGACAGGCAGCCGGATCGAACGAGCGCGGCAGGTCACGCTCCAGTGCCAGGCGAGTGCTATCAGCTGCGACGAGGACGATGATCTGCTGGTAGCCGGCCTCCAGGCAGGTGGCGATGTGATCCAACTCGCGCATGGCGCTGGAGGTCATCGAGATCTCGACTGCGACCTGATCGCTCGCGCGCTCAACGTGAACGTCAACGATGCCGCCGTTGGGGAGTGCGTACTCTGTCTGCGGCGTGAAGCCCTTCGCCTGCGCCTCGGCGACAATGAGGCGCTGGAGGTGGCGATGGGCCGGTCCACCGCGCCCAGCCGGTTGTGGCGTTGGCAGGAGTGCCAGGGCCTTGCCGCTGGGGATCAGGTACTTGGCTGGCCGACCGCGCTTGCCCATCCGCGTCTCAATCTCGATCAGGTAGCCCGCCTCAACCAGTTGCTGGCGCAGCTTGTGGCCTTTCCAGGTGCTGGTGCCGAATGTCTTGTACAGCTCAGAGACGGTCTGCGTCGGCTCGGCGATCGCTAGCTTGAGAAAGTCCAGCTCATCCTCGGCGAGCGTTGAAGCGGCCGGTAGTGGAGTATCGGCTGGAGCCGATTGCGATCGGTCGTTGGTTGGCGCGAGCGCAGCAGTGGGTGTTCCCGGCACGCCGCGCGGCCGGAGGTACGCTGCGCCGATCGGCAGACGCGCCAGGTCCTGCGCGAAGAGGTGCGGCGCTCGGCCGGCCATGCGCCAGGCCGGTTCCACGTCCTCGGTTCGGATCTGGATGAGCCCGCCCTGGAGCTTGTGTTTGATGTGCGCCATCCGCGGTGGCTGGTTCTGGAGCGCCTCGGTGTAGTGTTCCCATTCCTCGCCCAGGCTCCAGGTCATGATGCGATTGACCGTCGCGTGCTTCACGGCATAGCCGGAGTAGCTGAAGAATTCTTTGGCCATGCGCTCGGCATCGCGACGGTTGACCCGGAAGACGACCTGGATGCCGGCATTGCCCAGGATGAGCGACTGAAGCTCCTCGGGGATCTGGGCCAGCGTCTGATGCGCCAGGACCAGTGAGAGGCCGTATTTGCGCGCCTCAGAGAGGAAGACGGCGAAGTTATCGCCGGCGAAGTTCTGGAATTCGTCGACGTAGAGATAGAACGGCCGGCGGTACTGGGCCAGGGTGTCGGAACGCGAGAAGATGGCGAGCTGGAGCTTGGAGAGGATGAGTGAGCCGAGCAGGTCGGCGGCGTCCTTGAG
>Ga0180216_1002758_pt1 | contig 14331 bp, 10 predicted proteins | sample eDN3rd37CBELigMG_FD_128879 | JGI IMG/M metagenome (GOLD analysis project Ga0180216, IMG submission 128879) | Enriched Miracle-Growth compost microbial communities from Emeryville, California, USA - eDNA 3rd pass 37_C BE-Lig MG (version 2)... ... | reverse complement strand
CCGGCGCCGCCGAGAAAGCGTTTGCCGCCGTCTATCACCACCGCCTCGCCGGTGATGTAGCCGGCCTGGTCCGAGACGAGGAAGGCGCAGAGATTGGCCAGTTCGGCGTGTTCGCCGTGGCGGCCAAGGGGAATGGAGCGGCCGAGCGGCGCCTTCTGCCGCTCCTCCGGCATGAGCTGCTTCCATGCCCCCGGCGTCGGAAATGAGCCCGGGGCCACGGCCACGAGCCGTATGCCATGGCGGCCCCATTCGACAGCGAGGCTGCGGGTCATCGCCAGCACCCCGGCCTTGGCCATCGCCGACGGCGCGGTGAACGGCGCGCCCTGCAGGGCGGACAGGGTCAGGATGCTGAGCACCGCGCCCGGCCGTCCCTCCGCGATCCAGCGCCGGCCGCAGGCAATGGTGCAATAGGCCGCGCCGTGCAGCACCGTGTTCAACACGGCGTCGACGGCGCGATGCGACAACAGCTGTGTGCGCGCCAGGAAATTGCCGGCGGCGTTGTTGACGAGGATATCGAGCGGTCCATCCTGCCAGATGCGCTCCATCATGGCCTCGACCGCCTCGCCAGAGCGGATATCGCAGGTTTGCGCATCGACCTTCGCGCCGGTCGCGGCGGTGATCTCCGCGGCCGTCGCCGCCAGCACCTCGCCGCGGCGACCGCACAAGACCAGCGATGCGCCAAGCTCCGCATAGCGATGGGCGATGGCGCGGCCAAGGCCGGTTCCGCCGCCGGTGACCAGCACGCGCTTGCCGGCGAGCAGATCGGGCTGAAACATGGACATCCTCCCGGAGATGAATGCGAAGCGTTGGGTCCTGAGCCGCGCCCACCAGGCGTCGCCCATGGCCGCTGGACCTGTCCCGTCATAGCGCCGGCCGTCGGGGGAGGAAACTTGCATGTCATTTCGAATGAATGTTTCATGTATGTGAAACTGAACAGGGGACGGACACGTCATGGCGGACGACGTCATCAAGACCGCGCGACGGCTGTTCGCCATTATCGAATACTTCGACGTGGTCCAGCGACCGCTGAGCCTGAAGGACGTTTCCAGCTATTTTGACTATCCCGTCTCCAGCGCCTCGGCCCTGCTCAAGAGCATGGTGACGCTCGGTTACCTCGACTACGACCGCTACACGCGCACCTACATGCCGACCATGCGCATCGTGCAGCTGGGCGGCTGGGTCCAGGGCGCGCTGTTTGGCGAGGGCAGCATCATGGCCCTCATCCGGTATCTGAACCGGGAGACGGAAGAGACGGTCATTATCGGCACGCAAAGCGACCTCTACATGCAATATGTGCACGTGGCGCCGTCGTCGCACGCCATCCAGTTTTCCATGCGGCCTGGAACGATCCGGCCGCTGGCCCGGTCGGGTCTGGGCCAGCTCATCCTCGCCGCACGGCCCGAGGAGGCCGTCGACAGGCTTGTGCGCCGGATCAATATCGAGGAAGACGCCCCCGAAAAACGTATTGTCTTCGCCGATCTGATGCAGCGCCTGCGCGACATCCGCGCCGCCGGTCATGTCATTTCCCTGAACACGGTGACAGAGGGCGCCGGGGTGATCGGCATGCTGTTGCCCGAGCGGCGCCATGGCCGGTTGCTGGCGGTGGGTGTTGGCGGTCCGTCCGAGCGATTGCTGGAAAAGCAGGATCATATTCTCAACGCCATGCGCGACGGCATCGCCCGGTTTCTGCCGGGGGAGGACATGGCCCATTAATTTTCAGATATATGCAAATGACGACATCGACCTGAAAAAGGTGGATTTGCCCGCCGCTTCGCCCCATGCTGCCCGCAACATCGCAAGTAAACAGATGATGATGGTGGGAGAAGCGTCGTGAGCGCGCGAAGAAAGCATATATAGATCGCTGCCGGGCGAGGTCTGCGCAAAGCAATAACGGAAATACCGGCTGTTCCTGGCGCGCATCGTTGCGCTGCTATCTGGCGGCGATGACGCGCGAAGGCTGACGACGCGCGGCTTCGAGCCCCGCTTCATCATATCTCCCGTAAATATTTGCAGGGTTGGTTGCGCCTGCCGTCTGCGAAGGCGGCGCGGCGGCTGGCCCGTTTCGTGAAGGAGCGCGCGCCATGGCGACCCGGCGCAACATGCCGCTTGACGGCGTGAAGGTCATCGACCTCGGGCAGGTTTACCAGGGTCCATATGCCGCCTGGCTCATGGCGAAGGCCGGCGCGGACGTCATCAAGATCGAGCCGCTGACCGGCGAGCCGGTGCGCCAGCGTAATAGCGTCAGCCGCGGCGCTGGCGCGCCCTTCGCCATGCTCAACGGCCACAAACGCTGCATCACCCTCGATCTCAAGTCGCCGAAGGGCGTCGCGGTGCTGAAGCGCCTGGCGCGTGGAGCCGATGTTCTGCTCGAGAACTTCGCGCCGGGGGTGATGGACAGGTTCGGGGCAGGCTGGTCCGAACTCAGCGCGCTCAATCCGCGTCTCATCTATGCGTCGGGAACCGGCTACGGACTGTCCGGTCCCGACCGGGACAACCTGGCCATGGACATCACCGTGCAGGCGGTGTCTGGCGTCATGAGCGTCACCGGCTTTCCTGATGGGCCGCCGGTGAAGGCGGGGCCGGCGCTGGCGGATTTCCTTAGCGGAACCCACCTTTACGCCGGCATCGTCACCGCGCTTTACGAGCGCCAGTTCACCGGCGTTGGCCGGCTGGTTGAGGTGGCGATGCAGGAAACGCTGTTTCCGACGCTCGCCTCCAATCTCACCTTTTTCTACAACAACGGCGCAACGCCGCCGCGCACCGGCAACCGCCACGGCGGCCTCGCCGTCGCGCCATACAATGTCTACGCGGCCAGCGACGGCCATATCGCCATCATTGGCGTCCGCGAGGCCCACTGGGACAACCTGTTGACGGCGATCGGGCGGGAAGACCTGCGCGATGATCCCCGCTTCGCCACGCGCACGGCCCGTGTCCGCAACCTTGAGGAAACCGACGGGCTGATCGCCGGCTGGATGAAACATCTCACCCGGGCCGAGGCTGGAGACATCCTGCGGCGGCACAAAGTGCCGTCCGCCCCGGTCCGGGACCTCGTGGAGGTCGTCAACGATCCGCACATGCACGCGCGCGGCATGCTGGAATGGATCGACCACCCGGAGCACGGACGCATTGTCCTGCCGGGCAATCCCATCCGTTTTCATGGCGCGGACCGCCTGCCGGGCGCGATTTCGGCGCAGCTCGGCGCCGATACGGACGCCGTGCTGGCGGACGAGTTGCAGATGTCGGAAGCCGAGATCGCCGCGCTGCGGGCCGATGGCGTGATCGGCCCGCTTCCCGAACAACAGCCCGCCGGCGCCAGCCCGGCGTCATCAGGAAAATAACATGGCGGATACGGACAGTTTCATCGTCGACATGGCGGACAGGATGTTCGCCGACCTTGCCGATCCGCAAACCATTATCCTGTCGCGCTCCGACGCCTGGAAACAGCGGCTGTGGGCGGAGCTGGAGCAGACGGGCCTGACGCGCGCCTGGGTTCCCGAAGCGCTGGGCGGCGCCGGCGCGCCGCTCGATGAGGCGTTCGGCGTATTGCGCGCCGCGGGCCGGGCCGCTCTGGCGGCGCCGCTGGCGGAGACCATGCTGGCGGGATGGTTGCTGGCGCAGGCGGATATGGCCGCGCCAGCCGGTCCCATGACCGTGGTTCCGGCGGCGCCGGACGCCGCGCCCCTGCGTATGGACGCCGAGGGGCGCCTGAGCGGCTCCGCGCGCACAATCCCCTTCGGCGCCGAAGCCGGGCATTTCGCCGTGCTGGCCCATGGGCCGGACGGCATGGCTGTGGCGCTTGTTCGCGCTGCGGACGCGAAGGTTGCGCCGGGCTCCGGCCTCGGCGGCGATCCCGCCAATACCGTGTCGTTCACGGCTGTGGAGCCTGTCCAGTTCGCGCCGGTCGATATCGCCATCGAAGACCTGATGCTGATGGGCGCTGTTGTCCGGGCCCAGCAGATTGCCGGCGCCCTGGAAACCATGCTCGCCCTTTCGGTTCGCTACGCCATGGACCGGGTGGCCTTTGAAAAGCCGATCAGCAAATTTCAGGCCGTGCAGCACAACCTCGCCAGGCTTGGCGGCGAGGTTGCAGCCGCCGTCGCTGTCGCGGCGTCGGCGGCGGACACGGTCAGTGAAACGGGCGTCAGGGGCGATGCGGCGCTGCTGGAGGCGGCGTCGGCCAGGATCCGGGCCAGCGAGGCCGCCGGGACCGGATCGGCCATCGCCCACCAGGTGCATGGCGCCATCGGTTTCACCGATGAGCATGTGCTGCATCGGCTCACATTGCGCGCGCTCGGCTGGCGCGATGATTTCGGCAACGAAACCTGGTGGAGCGTCCGGCTTGGCCAGTTTGTCGCCACGGGCGGCGACCAGCGGCTCTGGCCGCTGCTGGCCTCACGCTGACGGGCGCGCTTTGCAGACGCAATGGCCGCCATTTCGTGAAAAAATATGCGTTAATTCAATAAGATATAGCAAAATCTGGTTTGATGTGAACCGCTTTTGCTCCAGGGGACTTTCATGACCACCGCGCTTCGCTTCGATCCCCTTCGCCTGCCGCCGCGCTGTCAGGAACTGCGCCGGGAGGTGCGTGAGTTCCTCGCCGAAGAAATCGCCAATGGCGTGTTCGATCCTGACAATCCTGAAAGCGGCTCCGCCAACGCCGACGCCTTCGCCCGCCGGGTGGGCGAACGCGGCTGGATCGGCATGACCTGGCCAAAGAAATATGGCGGCGGCGAACGCAGCTTCCTGGAGCGCTACGTCGTGACCGAGGAGATGTGCGTCGCCCGGGCGCCGACCCGCCGGTTTTTCGTTGTTGACCGCCAGAGCGGGCCCACCCTGATCCGTTATGGCAGCGAGGCAATCCGCCAGGGCATCCTGCCGCGCGCCGTGCGGGGCGAGCTCTGTTTCTGCATCGGCATGAGCGAGCCCGGCTCGGGATCGGACCTGTTCGCCGTGCAAAGCCGGGCGACGCGAACGGAGGGCGGCTGGCTGCTCAATGGCAGCAAGATCTGGACCAGCAACGCCCACCAGGCCGACTACATGATCGGCCTGTTCCGCACCGCGCCGCCGACGAAGGAAAACCGCCGCCACGGCCTGACTTCCTTCCTGATCGACATGAAGACGCCGGGGATTGTCTGCAACCGCATCGGCATGATGACCGGTCACCGCGATTTCAACGAGGTGGCGTTCACCGATGTGTTTATCCCGGACGATCATGTCATTGGTGAAATCGACGGCGCCTGGAAACAGGCGACCAGCGAACTGGCCTACGAACGGAGCGGGCCGGAGCGTTTCCTGGAGACATACGGGGCCCTCGCCGGCGTGACGCGCATGGCCGGGACGGAGCCGGACGTGCGCGTCGCCGCCGGTCTTGGCCAGCTGACCGCCCAGCTTCACGCCCTGCGCCGCATGTCCGTCTCGGTCGCCGGCATGCTCGAGCAGGGCCGCGAACCGGTGGTCGAGGCGGCGATCGTCAAGGATCTCGGCACGCTCTGGGAGCAGGCCCTGCCGCAACGGGCGCGCGAGCTTTCGGCGCTGATCCCGCCGGCGGACGATGACGGTTGGCGCGAACAGTTCGGCCAGCGGCTGTCATATTATCTGAAGGCCGCCCCCAAGCTGACCATCCAGGGCGGCACCACGGAAGTGCTGCGCGGAATTATCGCCCGGGGCCTCGGGCTGCGGTGAACCCCCCTCATCCGTGTCATTGCGACCCGCAAGGAGCGCCATCATGCCAGTCAGCCACCACGCCAGGGTCAATCCGGACGGGCCGGCGCTGATCTTCGAGCCCGGGGGACAGACCGTATCCTGGAGCGAACTGGAGACGAACAGCGCCCGCCTGGCCAATCTGTTCGCGGGACACGGCCTCGGCAAGGGTGACCATGTAGCGCTGCTGATGGAAAACCATCCGCGCTTCATGGAGGTGGTGCTGGCGGCCGTGCGCTCCGGCCTCTATGTGACGCCAGTCAACCACCACCTCACCGCCGGCGAGGTCGCCTATATCCTGGCCAATTGCGGCGCGCGGGCGATCGTCACGTCGCCAGCCCATGTGGCCGTGGCCGGCGCGGCGCTTGCCGGCAACGCCCTGTGCGGCCTGCGCCTGGTGACTGACCAGGACGGCGCCGCCGATGGCTTCGTTGGCTATGAGGCGGCGATCGCTGGCGCTTCGCCCGATGATCCGCCGCAAACGGCTGGCGACGTCATGCTGTACAGCTCGGGCACGACCGGGCGGCCCAAGGGCATCAAACGCCCGTTGCCGGATGGTCCCTTCGGCGCGACCGCTGACCTGGCGGGCCTGTCTGTCTATGGTCTCGATGACCGGTCGGTGTATCTGTCGCCGGCGCCGCTCTATCACGCCGCGCCGCTCGGCTATGTTCTGGCGGTGCTGCAACTTGGCGGAACCGTGGTGGTGATGGAGCGGTTCGACGCGGAGGAGGCGCTGCGGCTGATTGAAGTCTGCCAGGTCACCCACAGCCAGTGGGTTCCGACCATGTTCGTGCGCATGCTGAAGCTGCCGGATTCGATCCGCCTTGCCCGGGACCTGTCCAGCCATCGCGTCGCCATCCACGCCGCCGCGCCCTGTCCGGTGGAAGTGAAGCAGCGCATGATCGCCTGGTGGGGGCCAATTCTATGGGAATATTATTCGTCGACCGAACGGATTGGCCGTACGCGCATCGACAGCCAGGAATGGCTGGCCCATCCGGGGTCGGTGGGTCGGCTTGCCGGGGGCGGGGCCATCCACATATGCGACGACGACGGCGAGGAGTTGCCGCCAGGCAAGGCTGGCGTGATCTATTTCGAGCAGCCGGCCGGCGCCAGCTTCGCCTACCATGACGACGCGGAGAAAACGGCCGCGTCCCGTCACCCCCGTCATGACGACTGGCTGACCGTCGGCGACATCGGCCGGCTCGATGGCGACGGCTATCTTTATCTGACAGACCGCAAGAGCTTCATGATCATCTCCGGCGGCGTCAACATCTACCCCCAGGCCATCGAGGATGCGCTGGTGATGCACCCGGCGGTGGCCGACGTCGCCGTCATTGGCGTTCCACACCCGGAGATGGGCGAGGAGGTGCGGGCAATCGTGCAGCTGCGGCCGGGCGAGGAAGGCGATGACGCCATGGCCGTGCGGTTGCTCGCGTTTCTTGGCGACAAGGTCGCGCGTTACGCCCTGCCGCGCGTGATTGCATTCATGGAGGAGTTGCCGCGCCTGCCCACCGGGAAACTTTACAAGAAGGCGTTGCGCGACCAGTATCTGGCCAGCAATAACTTGCGATAACGCGCGTTTGCGTGCGCGAAAATCAAAAACAATTCAGGGAGAACGCACAAATATGGCAGACAGTATTCTCAACGTCGGCGGACACACGGCCCTGGTGACGGGGGCCGGCCAGAACGTGGGCCGGCAGATCGCCCTGCACCTGGCGGCGCACGGCGCCCGGGTGATCGTCAACGATTACTTCGCGGAGCGGGCCGAAGAGGTCGCCCGGGAAATCACCGCCGCGGGCGGCGAGGCCATGGCCGTCGCCGCCGACATCACCGACCGTGACGCGGTGAACCGCATGGTGGCGGAGGGGGCGGCGAAGTTTGGTCCGGTGACCATCCTGGTGAACAATGCCGGCAACGCCGGCGCCACGCCCACCGGCGGCGCCCGCAAACCGTTCTGGGAGGCCGACCGGGCCGACTGGGACTCGTTCATCGGCGTCAATTTCTATGGCGTGCTCAACGCCTGCGCCGCGGTCATCCCCGGCATGATCGAAAAGAAGGACGGCCGCATCGTCACCATCATTTCCGATGCGGGGCGGATGGGCGAAGTGCGCCTCGAGGTCTATTCCGGCGCCAAGGCCGGGGCCGCCGGGTTGACCCGCGCCATGGCCCGGACGTTGGCCCGGCACAATATCCGCGCCAACAACGTGGCCATCGCCGCCATCAACACGCCCGGCGTGGCGGCGGCCCGCGCCGGTAATCCGGAAATGGCGGCGAAGATGCTGAGCCATTACGTCATCCGCCGCATGGGCGAGCCTGACGACATTGCCAACATGGTCCTGCTGCTCGCCTCCGACGCCAGCAGCTGGGTGACCGGGCAGACCATTCCGGTGAATGGCGGCTATTCATTCGCCCTGTAGCGCGGAGAAGCGGATCAGGCAGGCTGCGGGCGCCGGTTCCGGCGGCTCCAGCCTGCCCACGTTCCGCTGCTTTCATGTGTTGTCCGCCGATCCTGGGCTGATGGTCAGGGCAGGACGTAGTTGATGATGGCCTCCTGCCGGAGCAGGACCTTGCGGATGATATGGCTGGCGAGCACGCGATCCGTGTAGATCGCGGCGGAGCCGACGCTGCCGGCCGGTAGCTGGCGGGCGATGTCGGCGTTGTCGAGGGTCAATTTCACCACGAGCGGCGACGCCTGCAGCGCGTGCGGGGTGACCGCCGAGCCGGAAACCTGCGTCTGGCCCGCCGAAATCGCCTGCAACACGCTCTCCACCCTTGCGGTGAAGATCTGCCCCGGAAAAAACTTGAAGGTGACCTCGGCCGTCTGGCCCGGCGCGATGTAGCGGGCGTCATTCTGGCTGATCGTGACGCCAAGGAAGGGCGCGGACGTGTCGATGAACGCCATGACCGGCGACAGCGGCAGGTTCGACACGCGGGCGCCCTTGCGCAGGGCCACGTTGGTGACGAAGCCATCGGCGGGCGCGCGCACCACGGTTTTGTCGAGGTTCCATTGCGCGGCGTCCTGCTGGGCGCGCAACTGTTTCGCTTCCGCATCCCGCTGCTGGACGTCAAACGCCCGTCCCGTGTCGGCGCGCTGCAGGTGCTGCATCTGCGTCAACCGCAGTTCCGCCAGCGCCACCTGGGCCTGAACCGCTTTCAGCTGCGCTTCATAGGGCGCCGGATCGATACGGAACAGCACGTCCCCGGCCTTCAGGGGCATGTTCGGCTGGGCGGGCACGTCGATGACCTCGCCGGCGACGTCGGGCACGATGGCCACGGACTGGCGCCCCAGCAGCGTGGCGCCCGACGGCGCGCCCCAGCCCATGGGAATGAACAGGCCGACCATCAGCAGCAGCAACACGATGAAGGGCGAGCATTTCCAGAACAGGTTGAAGCGGACCAGCCCCACCTTCACAATAACGAACAGGATAACCAGGTAGACGTTCAGCAGAAAGACGATCATCGGCCAGCCTCCCCGGCGCGGGCGGCGGGCACGTCGACATAGGCCCAGATCAGGGCCAGCGGCCAGAGGGCGAAGCCCAAGAACAGGGTGACCCAGCCGGCGACGCGGACAGCCTGGGCGTTGGGATGACCCCGCTCGCTGGCGATGTGGCCAGGCAACCAGCCGGCGATGCAGAAAACGGCGACTGTGCTGGCCGCCAGGACGATCAGGACAATCCAGGCGAAGATATCAAGCCCACTCATGGTCGCCTCCGGCAGTCGCTGCATGGCGACGGGCCATGCCGGCGCATCAGACGGCGGGCGCGCCCGCCCGCCATTTTCGTCAAACCGCGCTCCATATTTCCTGGGCCCAGGCCTTCAGTCATCATGCAGGGCTGCGGGCGTCGCCGCCGGGGCGCCTCCTGGCGCCGCCGGCGCGCCAAGAGGCAGCGCGATGGTGAGGAGGGCGATCGCGCCGCGCGGACGGTTCTCCACCTTGACCTCGCGCAGAACCTTGAGACGGGTGGACACAGGCACGCCCGCCACGTTGAGCGTATATGCAATCGTTCCGCCAATGGCTGTCACGCGCCCGCGATAGGAGCCAAGGTGATTGCCGGCGCCGCTGTCGCGCGTCACCTGCTGATAGTGGGCGGCCAGAAAACCAATCGACAGATCCTTCGTCAGATACTGGCTGACGGCGAGATCGGCGTGGACGGCGTTGCCGCTGGTGTATTGGGTGGCGTAATTGCGCCCGTTCATTTCATAGCCGGCCGACCCCGACACCTCCAGGCCAATCTTCGGATCAAGCCAGGTGGCGGCCACATAAAGGTCGCCGATCAGACGGTTAAACGACAGGTTCGACAGGGCGTCGTCCCGGTAGGAGCCGGAGGGAATGCTGGCCGACGCGCCGATCTGCCAGTTGAAGTTGCCCTTGCGCCAGCCGATGAAGCTGGTCAGGACGGGGTCGCCAACCAGAAACTCCGAATCCCGCATTTTTCCGCCGAGCACCCGGCCGAAGCGGGGCGCGACAACCAGGGCTCCGGCGCTCACGCGCGGATCGCCCAGCGGCAAGGTTGCGGCGAAACCAAGATTGCCGCCGAGGATTTCCGCTGGCGTCACCCATGTGGCGGTGAGGAAGCCCGCGCGCGCCTGCACTTTGACATTGGCGAGGACAGCGCCGCCCAATTGCGTGGTTTTGCCTGCCGAAAGCCGGCCGGAATAAGAATATCCGTCGGCTTCGAAGTAAAATCCCGGCGGCGGCGTGATGCCCGCGACCGCGCTCTTGAAGCCGGGCACGTACAGGCTGGCGCCGCTTTCAGTGGCGTGGGCCATGGAGGGGGCAAGGCTGATGCAAGCATACGCCAGAGCGCAGGCAAGAAATTTGTCATGCGCTTTCATCGGCTTTTTACCCCTATACGCCATCTGTTGTTCCATCATGCGATGGTTCACCAGTACACGGGAAGGCTCACACAAAAAAGTGAAGCTCCCGGCCCGGCGCCGTTCAGCCGGGCCTGACTGTTGCCGCCGCCGCCTAATTTTCCTGTTTTGCCAGCCCCTTGCCGGGAGGCGCTGGCGCATGGTGCGCAAACGGGCGCGCCGGTGTGAAATACCGGCGACACGCCCTGTTCGGGAGATCACGCTGTAATCGATGGCGACGGCCGCGACGTTGTGCGAGCCTGCTCGGGCGCGCCGCCGCGGCCCCCAAACGCCAAGCGGACCCACGGTGATCTGGACCGGCGCGATTCCACGAGCAGGAGTACTGTCCCATGAAACCACACACGTTTCTGGCGGCGGCTGCGACAGCGATCGTCGTTGGTCTGGGAGCCGGCGGGGCGAAAGCCCAGGCGCCCGCCTCCGCGCCCCCCAACATCCTTGTCATCTTTGGCGACGACGTAGGCCAGTCCAACATCAGCGCCTATACCCATGGCCTCGTTGGTTACAAGACCCCGAACATCGACCGGATCGCCAAAGAAGGCATGATGTTCACGGATTATTACGCCGAGAACAGCTGCACCGCCGGGCGCTCCACCTTCATTACCGGCCAGGCCTGTTTGCGCACCGGACTGTGCAAGGTGGGCATGCCCGGCGCCACCGTTGGCCTGCAAAAGGGCGACATCACCATCGCCCAGGCGCTCAAATCACATGGCTACGCCACCGGTCAGTTCGGCAAGAACCACCTCGGAGACCGGGACGAGTATCTGCCGACCGCCCATGGTTTTGATGAGTTCTTTGGCAACCTTTACCATCTGAATGCTGAAGAGGAGCCTGAACGCCCATACTGGCCAAAGGATAATCCGGCGTTCCTGAAGGCCTATCAGCCGCGCGGCGTGCTCAGAACCTCGGCGGACGGCAAGATCGAGGACACCGGGCCGCTGACGCGCAAGCGCATGGAAACGGTGGATGATGAAACCACCAGCGCCGCCATCGACTTCATGCAACGTCAGGCAAAGGCCAACAAGCCATTCTTCACCTGGATGAACTTCACCCGCATGCACATTTTCACCCATGTGCGCCCGGAGTTTCGCGGCAAGAGCGGCATGCCAGGCAATGAATACGCCGATGGCATGTGGGAGATGGACCAGAACGTCGGCAAGTTGCTGAAAGCTCTGGACGACATGGGCGTTTCCAAAAACACCATCGTCATCTTCACCACCGACAACGGCCCGAACGCCTTCACCTGGCCTGACGCGGCGACGACGCCGTTCCGCTCCGAAAAGGACACCAACTGGGAGGGCGCCTTCCGCGTTCCGGCGATGATCCGCTGGCCCGGTCAGATCAAGCCCGGTGAAGTCAGCAATGGCGTCGTCTCCGGTCTTGACTGGTTCCCGACGTTGCTGGCTGCCGCCGGCGACACGGACGTCAAGGAGCGCTTGCTGAAAGGGTGGCAACCCAAGGGTAGCCAGACCACGTTCCGCAACCATCTCGATGGTTTCAACCAGCTCGACTACATTACCGGCAAGACAGACAAGAGCGCCCGCACGGATTTCTTCTACTTCAACGACGATGGCGACCTTGTCGCCATGCGCACCGGCGACTGGAAATTCGTGTTCGAAAAACAGGAGCAGCCTGGCCAGCTCGATGTCTGGGCGCATCCCTTCACCAAGTTGCGTTTGCCAAAGATGTTCAATCTGCGCATGGATCCTTATGAACATGCGGAGATTTCCGGCAGTGGTTACGATCAGTGGCGCGTTGAGAATGCCTATCTCATTTTCAACGGCGTGATGAAGTCCGCAGCTTTCCTTCAGACTTTCGTTGACTATCCGCCAAGCCAGCGGCCCGCCAGCTTCAGCATCGACGGCATCCGCGCGCAGGTGGACAGGAAAATCGACGAGTCCTTCAAAAAACGCGGTCTGGAACAGTAATGACACGGCTGGTCCCCCTTTCGGGGGGCCGGTTATTTTCTCTCGGGCATGAGGGCGACCATGGGACGGGGGCGGCGCGCGGCGCCACAGCGGACAACGGCGCCAGAACCGCGCCAACAGCGTCAACGGCTCGCCGGCGCCCTGTTGTTCCTGTCGGGCGTGGCCGCCCTCGTTTTCCAGATTATCTGGATCAAGCAGCTTTCCCTGGTCGTCGGCGTTGACGTTTATGCGGTGACCACCGCCGTCAGCGCCTTTTTCGCCGGGCTCGGCCTCGGCGGCTTCGTGCTTGGCCGGCTGGCTGACCGCGCGACGCGGCCGGCGGCGTTCTATCTGGCGCTTGAACTGGCCATCGCCGCTTGCGCTGTCATCACCACCCTTGTTCTCGCGCGCTTCGCGCCGGCCTTCGCCGCCATGGAGCAGTGGTTCGCGCCGCTGCCGTGGGCCTGCGTGTTTGTCCTGGTGGGCGCGCCGGCGTTTTTGATGGGCGGAACCCTGCCGGCGCTGGCGCGGGCGCTCGCCCCCGCCGCCGGCCGCGCCGGCTTCGTGGGCGGCGCGCTCTACGCCGCCAATACAGCCGGCGCCGTCGTTGGCGCCCTGGCCCCGGTATTCATCCTTATCCCGGTCTTTGGCGTGCAGGGCGCGGCGCTGGCGGCGGCGGGCCTCAATGTGGCGGCCGGCCTTGGCGCGCTGCTTTTGCCGGCGCCTTCGCCAACACCCGCTAAGGAGACGCTCGCCGTCACGGACCGACCCACGGCCCGATCCACGGCCAGACGCGCCCCGGCGCCGACAGGCGCGGCCATGAACGCCGACGCCCGGCTGGCGCTTGGCCTGTACGCCATCGCCGGCGGGCTGGCGCTCGGTTATGAGGTGGTGTGGTCGCAGGTTATCGTACAGTTCATCAGCACCCGCGCCTTCGCCTTTTCCGTGGTGCTGGCCACCTATCTGGCCGGCCTTGCCGTGGGCGCCGCCATCCTGGCGCGTTTCGTCGACCGGATCCGGCGGCCGTGGGCGGTCTTCGGCCTGTTGCTCGCTGGCGCCGGCGTGATCGCGCTGGCGGAGGTCGCCTTGCTTGGGCGCTGGCTGGCCGGAACCCAGACCGCGGCCGAAGCCATGATGCTGACCTGGACGGGCAACGCCCTGGCGGGAGCCAGCGCCCGTTTCCTTGTCGCCGCGAGCTGCATTGTGCTGGCGCCGACCCTGTTGCTCGGCGCGGCGTTCCCGCTGGCCTTGCGACTGGTGGCCGGCGGCCAGGCGGGGCGCACCGGCGGCCATGTGGGCGCCGTCGTCAGCGTCAACACCCTTGGCGGCGTCCTTGGCGCGCTGGTCACCGGCCTCGTGCTGGTCCCGGCGTTTGGCCTGGTGCGCACGCTGGCCCTGCTGGCGCTCGCCGCCGCCGTGCTGGGGCTGCTGGCGGTCTGGCGTGAGCAGCCGGCGCTGCGCCGGGCCCGGGCGGGCGGCTGGGGCGTCCTGGCTGTCGCCGTTTTGCTGGCGGCGACGACGCCCGCCGGACGCCTGGCCGCACTGCTGACGGAATCGCGGCGCGGCTCCCTTGTCGCCTATGAGGAAACGCGTGGGGCGACGGTGGCGGTGCTGGAGCAAAGCATGGGCCGCAACCGGTTTCGCCGGCTCTATATCCAGGGCGTGTCCAACTCTGGCGACGCCATGCCGTCGCTGCGCTACATGCGCCTGCAGGCCCTGCTGCCGCTGGTCATCCATTCGGGCGAGCCCAGATCCGCCCTGGTCATTGGCATGGGCACTGGCATCACGGCGGGCGCGTTGTTGCGCTATCCGGGGCTGGAAAAGCGCGTCGTCGCTGAACTGTTGCCGGCGG
>Ga0180216_1002757_pt1 | contig 14331 bp, 15 predicted proteins | sample eDN3rd37CBELigMG_FD_128879 | JGI IMG/M metagenome (GOLD analysis project Ga0180216, IMG submission 128879) | Enriched Miracle-Growth compost microbial communities from Emeryville, California, USA - eDNA 3rd pass 37_C BE-Lig MG (version 2)... ... | reverse complement strand
CCACGGAGCAGATCGATATCACGGTTCCGGGAACGTACTATTACCCGGGGAGCCCAATGGCCCGGGTCATCTCCACTGTGAGGGTCGGGCTTTTTGAACAGGCGCGGCGGGGCCGTTACGGCGTGGTGGGTCTGGGAACGGGTTCGCTTGCATGCCTATCGAAGCCGGGCGAGCGCTGGCGGTTCTTCGAGATCGATCCGCTGATGGTCAAAATTGCCAAGGACAGCGGTTACTTCACCTATATGGGTAACTGTCAGCCGTCGGCCGACGTCGTGCTCGGAGACGCGCGGCTCATGCTGTCCAGGGAGCCAGACGGGGCGTTTGATCTTCTCTTGATTGACGCCTTTACCTCGGATGCCATCCCTGTTCACCTGATGACGGCCGAGGCCCTGCAACTCTACGCCGACAAGATAGCGCCTGACGGTGTCGTTCTGCTGCATATTTCCAACCGTTACCTGGATCTGGAAGGAGTGATTGCCGCAACGCTGGCGAAGGTGCCGCAGCTCAAGGCCCTCATCATCGAGGATTTCGATGCGGATGGCACCTACGATCAGAGCAACTCGACCGTTGCAGTCTTTGCGAAAGATTCCTACCGCCTGGATCCGTTTCGCGCTTTCGTCAATGCACGTGATCCGAAGGATGCAGGACTGGCCCCCTGGACGGATGACAGCTCGGATATCCTGATGCCCTTGATCTCCAAGCTCAGGGCAGACTAGCCATTCAGCGTCAGGCGATCGCAACCCGTTTTCTTTACCCTGCTCCGTCCGGACGCAGTTGCGTCAAATGTTCTTCGCGGCTATTCAAACGCAATTCCATTAGATCTTTCAGACAGCAAAAGTGAGGGATGATGCAGGTCGACGAGGCGACTGTCCGGCGCATCGCGCGGCTCGCGCGCATCAAGATTACCGACGAGGAGGCTGTCGGTCTGCAAGCCGAGCTGAGCGGGATTCTTGACTGGGTCGAGCAGCTTTCGGAAGTCGATACGGAAGGCGTGGAGCCGATGACGCGCGTTGTGCCGATCAAGCTCAAGAAGCGTCCCGACGTCGTTACCGATGGTGAGAAAGCCAGCGAGATCGTGGCGAACGCGCCCATGACCGAGGACGATTATTTCGTCGTGCCGAAGGTTGTGGAGTAATAATGGCGTGTCGCGCCGATTTGCCGTCGAGCCATGCAACCTGGCAACCTGATGCCTCAGGACAGGGGGCGTTGCCAGCATGGCCGACAGCTGAACGCCGAACCAACTAGAGGGGCGCGCCGGAACCGGAAGCGCAGGGAGAGTTTGTGACCGATCTTACCAAATTGACGCTTGCAGCAGCGCGCGATGGCCTGAAGAAGAAAGAATTCTCGGCTGAGGAGCTGACGACAGCTTTTTGCAAGGAGATCGAAGCCGGCAACGGTGCGATCAACGCCTACGTCCTGGCGACGCCGGAGCGGGCGCTTGAACAGGCCCGGGAAGCAGACGCCAGGATTGCCAAGGGTGAGGCCCGCCTCCTTGAAGGATTGCCGCTGGGCATCAAGGATCTGTTCTGCACCAAAGGCGTTCGCACCACGGCCTGCTCGAGGATCCTCGAAAATTTCGTTCCCACCTATGAATCGACCGTCACGCAGAACCTCTGGGATGCGGGCGCCGTCATGCTGGGCAAGCTCAACAACGACGAATTCGCGATGGGTTCGTCCAACGAAACCAGTGTCTTCGGTCCGGTCGTCAATCCGTGGCGGCGCACCGGCTCGGAAGAAAAGCTCGTTCCCGGAGGGTCTTCAGGCGGCTCATCAGCTGCTGTGGCGGCCGATCTTTGCCTTGCTGCCACCGCGACCGACACGGGCGGCTCCATCCGTCAGCCGGCGGCGCTGACGGGCACCGTCGGCTTGAAGCCGACCTATGGACGCTGCTCGCGCTGGGGCATCGTGGCGTTTGCCTCGTCGCTCGACCAGGCGGGCCCCATCACCAAGACAGTCGAAGACGCCGGTTTGATGTTGCAGGTGATGGCCGGTCATGATCCCAGGGATTCAACCAGCGTCGATTGCCCCGTTCCCGATTACCTCGCGGAGCTGAGGGCGGGCGTCAAGGGGCTCCGGGTGGGCATCCCGAAGGAGTACCGGATCGAGGGGATCTCGCCCGAGATCGATGCGCTGTGGGAAAAGGGGATCTCCTGGCTGAAGGATGCCGGAGCGACGGTGCACGAGATTTCTCTGCCCCACACGAAATACGCTCTGCCGACCTATTACATCCTGGCGCCGGCGGAAGCGTCCTCGAATCTCGCGCGCTATGATGGTGTCCGCTACGGGATGCGCGTAACCGGCAAAGATCTCATCGATACCTATGAGGAAACGCGTGCCCGCGGCTTCGGTCATGAAGTGAAGCGGCGTGTGCTGATTGGCACCTACGTGCTGTCGGCAGGTTACTACGATGCCTACTATGTGAAGGCTCAGAAGGTGCGCACACTGATCAAGGGCGATTTCGATGCTGCCTGGGATCAGGTCGACGTCATCCTGACGCCGACGGCACCTTCGGCGGCGTTCGCGTTCGGTGAGAAGTCCGGTGATCCTCTGGCCATGTACCTTGAGGACATCTTCACGGTACCGGTCAATATGGCTGGCCTGCCTGGCATTTCCGTTCCTGCCGGGCTTTCCGCTGAAGGTTCGCCGCTGGGTCTGCAGTTGATCGGCAAGCCGTTCGAAGAGGCAACGCTTCTGCGCGCGGGACAGGTGATTGAGGACGCAGCCGGACGCTTTGTGGTGCCTGAACGCTGGTGGCTCAACGGCCAGGGCGGCGCTGCGAGCCCATCGCAAGGAGGTAAGTGATGAGCCCAAGATCTCCGGCTGACTGTACCGACATGGCGCATGTGCGGGAGGAGATCGACCGGATTGATCGTGCGCTCGTCGATCTTATTGCCGAGCGGTTCGGCTACGTCGACAGGGCCTGGCAGTTGAAGAAGAACCCGGCCGAAGCAACGGTGCCGTGGCGTATCCAGCAAGTTATCGACAAGGTCAGAGCGCGGGCGGAGGAGAGGAAATTGCCGCCCGAACTTACCGAAGCGCTCTGGCGGCAGATGATCGGCTGGTTCGTGCAATACGAGGAAGAACAATTGCGCCAATCGGGCAGTTGCGACGGTTCAGGCAAGAGCAAATGACGCGATGATTGAACTGCAGCCGTTCGACCCGCTCTCGGTCATTCTGATCGCAATGCTCAATCCCGTGGCAATCGGCGTCGCGGTTCTGATGGGCCGGGCATCCAATCAATGGCAGAAGTTGATCGTGGCAGCCTTTGCATCGGCGTGCGCGGGGTCAATAATGGTTTGGCTCGTGACGTTCCTGGAGCTGCTGCCTGCAAAGGGAATTGGCGGAGAGGCCGGAGTCTTCGTTGCGCAGTTCCTGTTCGGGCTTATCTGGGCCTGGATCGGGTACAAGTGGCTACGCAACCCCGATAATCGCGCGTCATAACAGACGTGGCCGTGGCTGCCTCAGGCGCCCATATGGATGCCGGCAGCCGCTACAGATTGAACGAAGTTGAAGGACATGGCGAGGATGGACGCGGAAACCAAGGCTGTCGAGACGGCCAACTCTAACCTGATCAGCGGTGCGACCGGGGACTGGGAAGTCGTCATCGGTCTGGAAGTGCACGCTCAGGTCAACTCCCGCGCCAAGCTGTTTTCAGGTGCATCGACAGAGTTCGGTGGCGCACCCAACGCACATGTGTCGCTGGTGGATGCGGCGATGCCGGGCATGTTGCCGGTGATCAACGAGGAATGCATCGCACAGGCTGTGCGCACGGGCCTTGGCCTCAATGCCAGGATCAACCTGAAATCGGTTTTCGACCGCAAGAACTATTTCTACCCGGATCTCCCACAGGGCTATCAGATCTCGCAGTTCAAATACCCGATTGTCGGGGAAGGCGAGATCGAGATCGATACCGATAACGGCCCCAAGCGCGTGGGCATCGAGCGGCTGCATCTGGAACAGGACGCCGGCAAATCGATCCACGATCAGCATCCCGAGTACTCGTACGTCGATCTCAACCGGTCGGGCGTCGCGCTCATGGAGATCGTGTCGCGGCCCGACATGCGCTCCGCCAAGGAAGCGCAGGCCTACGTCAGCAAGCTGCGCACGATCCTGCGTTACCTTGAAACCTGCGATGGCGACATGGAAAAGGGCAATCTGCGCGCAGACGTGAATGTTTCGGTGCGACGCCCCGGCGAGCCGTTCGGCACCCGCTGCGAGATCAAGAACGTCAACTCCATCCGCTTCATCGGCCAGGCGATCGAAGCGGAGGCCCGGCGTCAGATCGATATCCTGGAGGATGGGGGCACGGTCGACCAGGAAACACGGTTGTTCGATCCAAGATCAGGGCAGACACGGTCAATGCGCTCCAAGGAAGAAGCGCACGACTACCGCTATTTCCCCGATCCCGATCTTCTGCCGCTCGAGCTCGATCAGGCTTATGTGGACGAACTGAAGAAGGGCCTGCCGGAGCTTCCAGATGAAAAGCGGGCGCGCTTCATCGCCGAGTACGGCCTCTCGAGCTATGACGCCGGGGTTCTGGTCGCGGAGCGGTCATCGGCTGACTATTTCGAGGCCGTCATTGCGGCGCTCGCTAACCCCAAGCGCGATGGCAAGCTGGCCGCCAACTGGGTCATCAACGAGCTGTTCGGCCGTCTCAACAAGGAAGGGCTCGATATCGAGCACTCGCCGGTGACGGCAGCGCAGCTTGGCGGTGTCGTCGATCTGATCGGCTCGCAGGCAATTTCGGGCAAGATCGGCAAGGATCTGTTCGAGATCGTGTGGAGCGAGGGTGGTGATCCGGCTAGAATCGTCGAAGAGCGCGGCATGAAGCAGGTGACGGATACCGCTGCGATCGAGAAGGCTGTCGATGCTGTGATCGCGGCCAACCCGGATCAGGTGGAGAAGGTCAAGGCGAAGCCGACGATGATCGGCTGGTTTGTCGGCCAGGTAATGAAATCATCGGGCGGCAAGGCGAACCCGCAGGCCGTCAACGAGATCCTCAAGAAGAAGCTGGGCCTTGAGTAGACGATGGGGGCGGGCCTGGCATGAGCGGGTGGCCCGCCGTGATCGTCGTTCGTGTGGAACGTCCGGAAGATCAGGCTGACGTGCGGCGCGTCATCGAGGCGGCATTCGGGCGGCGGCATGAGGCGGCGCTCGTTGATGTGCTGCGGGCCGAGGCCGATCTTGCCGTCTCGCTCATTGCTTCTGTGGCCGGTACTTGCGTCGGCTACGCGGGCTTGCCGCGCATGAGGTCACCGGCTGGAGCGCTGGCTCTTGCACCGGTGGCCGTTCTTCCCGAGTGGCAAAGACGCGGCGTCGGCAAAACTCTCATCGCTGCCGCCCTGGAGGCTGCGCGGCGCGACGGTTTTGCAACCGTGTTTGTATTGGGTGATCCCGGCTATTACGGCAGGTCTGGTTTCACGGCCGCCGCCGCAACCCGCTTCCCATGCGTTTATTCGGGTCCGCACTTCATGGCTGTACATCTCTCGCGCGACGGTCCCGAGGCTGCGCCGGCAATTTTCGCCCGGGCGTTCGACAGCCTCGACTAGTCCCATTCGCCCTTGCAGAAAATCCGCCGATGCGGCGATTTCTCTCATCCCGTCCAAATGCTGCCGCCATTTGGCTGTGTGCTGAAAGCCGCTCATTGCTTTTTTGGTATCTAACCAGTTTCGTAGCGCGTAGGGGGCAGAGATGTTCGGGCTGAAGGCAGACCGTCAGCAGGGCGGCGCAACCAAGGACGCCAGGTCAAATCATGGCACGGGATGCGGGGACAGTGGCCCTCTGGATGACAGCGGCCAGCAGCAGGCCCAAGCGCAAAATTGCCAACAGCAAAATACGGTACTCCGGAGTGGTCGGACAAGGATGCGGTTACGATCATCTCGGAAGATATTGTGGTCAATGGGAACATCTCCGCACGCAGACCTATCTGTCTCGAAGGCACGGTCGAGGGCGATCTGATCGGAGATCAGGTCATTATCGGCAAAGCCGGGGCGGTAACGGGAAGCATCACCGCCAATGAAGTCGAGGTACACGGGCGCGTGCTGGGCTCGATCCGCAGCAAGAGCGTGACGCTGTTCAAGACGGCGCACGTCGAAGGCGACATCCTGCATCAGGGTATCGGCATCGAGATGGGTACGCATTATGACGGCCGGCTGAAGTGGGATTCTGCTGCAGACGCACACAGGTCGGTGCTTGATCCGGCGCCCAAGCCGGTTTCCGCAGATGATCAGGAGGTTCGCTACGATCCTCTCCGGCACGAGCTGGCGGTTGCCTACAATGCCGAGGCGACCAGTCCGCATTTTTGAACGCAACAACAGGGCTACAACGGTTGAACCGGTCGGGCACGCATGCGCGGCCGGTTTTTTTCGTGTCTGTGTTCTGATGTCTCGTCCGTATCTGGTGGAATGCCCTGACCGTCTATAGGCTTCATTGTGGTCAAGGGGCAGCGGGTGCGGAGGATCAGCGGTGATGAAAGCGGTTGGCGATTTCAGGCTGGATGCTGGAGGCGCACATGATGGGCGGCTCGATGCGCCGGCGTTTCACCGCAATGGCATGCCTCTGCGCGAAGTCGTAACCGGACTTCTTGGAACACGGACGGGAGAACTCGTCGAGATTGGAAGCGGCACCGGCCAGCACGCGGCGCTACTGTCATCCGCACTGCCGGGCATCAGGTACTGGCCTACGGACCTCGATAAACTGCACGTCGCCAGCATCGATGCGTGGCGGCGCCATGCGGGCAGCGACAACCTGATGCCCGCAACGCAACTGGATGTGCGCGAGGACCCGTGGAAGCTGGCGGGCGAACCCGTTCGCGATCGCAGTCTGACAGCAATCCTGTGTTTCAATGTCGTTCATATTGCGCCGTGGGACGTGGCGCTGGCGCTGCTGAATTCGGCCGGGAGCCTGCTGGAGGCGGACGGCGTTCTCATTCTTTACGGCCCGTTCATGCGTAACAGGGCGCACACGGCTCCCAGTAATGCGGCCTTCGATCAGTCGCTCAAAGCGCGCAATCCGGAATGGGGTGTGCGCGATCTGGAGGACGTGACCGCTGCCGCCCGGGAATCCGGACTTGAGCGCCATGCCATCTTTGAGATGCCCGCGAATAATCTGACGGTGGTTTTTCGGGTGACTCGCTGCACTTAGTTAGCCGCAGCCAAACGAATTAATCTGTCACCGCAATGACCTGCGCTTTTTTGTGAAGGCTTTTTTTAAAAAAATCGCTGTTTTTAATCCATAGCATTTGAAATGCGCGAATTTGATGAGATCGTTGCAAATGCGCAAGCCTGTGCGGTCCTGGCTTGATGTAGCATGTGATATTCGTTACGAATTTTTATTTTTGATCGACGCCCCTGGAGCGGAAAGATCTGCTCGACAGGTTTTTGAATAGCGTCAACGCACCCACACTTCAGTGTCGCGCAGGATTTTATGCCATCGAGGTATTTTAGCCGACGGGGAATTGAATGATTTGCTGTTCAAAGACTTTTCTCGCGCTATCTACTATTGCCTTGGTAATAGCGGGAATGGCCGGAGCCGCGACAGGTTCAGAGCCGGAGCCAGGTCTGGCGCCGCCGGGCCAATGGGCATTCTCCTTCACGCCTTACAGCTGGGCAACCTGGCTAAAGGGCGACCAAACTGTGAGAGGTCGCACAGTCGAGGTCAATGTTAATCCGATCGAGCTCATCGAGGATTTGGATACCGTACCTTTCATGGGGTACGCAGAAGCGCGCAGGGGGCCGATTGCCCTCTACAGCGACGTAGTCTATGCGGACGTTGGTCTCGGCAGGAGCAGCGTAAAATCCGGTGAGCTCAATCCTTCCGTATCCGGCAGGCTCAGCACTTCGGTTGGGCTGGATTACCAGCAAGTGATTGCTGAAGTTGGTGGAGCCTACGAGATTGTCAGAGGCCCGACGGCGATCGATGTCCTGGCGGGCGCGCGCTACTGGCATCAGGATGCCAGCATAAAATTCGCCCCCGCTGCGGATTTGGACGTTGGCGGTCTGGTAGTTTCGCGAAACAGAGCCATCGCCCGCTCCGGTAGTGTCGATTGGGTCGATCCCATCATAGGTGCGAGAATCCGGCATCAGCTGGCGCCCGGTGAGAGCTTGATGCTGCGGGGGGATATTGGCGGCTTTAGCGCTGGCAGCCAATTTTCCTGGAACGTGGTTGCGGCCTACAGCTGGGAGTTAGCGGTCCGGGACGGTGTGACCTACTCTGGTGTCCTGGGATACCGTCTTCTCGACGTGGATTTCGAGAAGGGCTCCGAGCGCACCAAGTACGAATTCGACATGCTGCAGCATGGTCCGATCACTGGGCTGACCATCGCGTTTTAAACTGAAAAGTTTCGAAATCCGTGCTCGGCGGCGCGGGTCGCAGGACTCGCGCGCCGCGCGTTGCCGTTTTTGAATTGCCACCGAATAATCTGACGGTGGTGTTTAGGAGGTGGTTTGAAAATTTTGAACAAAAAAAGCTAAAACACCAATGTATCTGATTGCGGATGGTGGAGGCAGCGCTGATTGAAATGCCGACTTGTCATGCAGTAAAGTGGACTGGTATGCTCCCAGCATTTTCCGGTTGGGGGATTAAATGTTTTCTCAGAATAAAATATTTCGCGAAAATCTTATTCTATTGATCGTGGCACATATGTTCTGGTTGGCTCAGCCGGCCATAGTCAGCGCTCAGGGAGGGGATTACAATCCGCTCTCTTTTACTCAGCCACTCAAGGTCGCGCGAGGAACCGTTGTGCCGATTGGTTCCAACGCGATGTACCTTAATGATGAGGACTGCTGTCGGCTCCTTATCAAGGACTATGGGTGGAAATCCTGTACGGGAATCGATGCAGTTCTATTAGGAATGGGAGACGACATAGACACGTTGCTTGTCGGTGCTCCGGTGAGTGATGGGTACGTATCGCTGGACGACTGGGATAGCGCGGCGGGTCAAGAGGTCGAATCGATAACAAAAGCCTATAAACAGTCCATGGTCGAACAGTCGGCCGCGTTAGGCTACCCAGTCGAGTTTATAGGATGGAGCCTATACCCGCAGGTCGACCACTCTCGGAAAGTTCTTTATTTTGCCAATACGATCAAATGGAATGGCGAGGACACCCTAAACATCACGATCGTGAAATTTGACCGCTACGGCTACACCATATTTAAAGTGGTGCCAGCATCATCCGTCTACAACGGTGCTCAAATTGCAGCTCTGGTGGATGACGTCGTTTCTTCCTATAAGCCCAAGGCGGGGTCGAGCTATACCGAATTCACTTCGGGTGACAAGGTGGCTGGATATGGTGCGCTTGGTGCATTCGCTGGGGTTCTTGGCATTAAGTATGGGAAGGGGATCGCGTCGGGTTTACTTGCCCTAATTCCGTTGTTGCTAAAGAAATTTTGGTTGCTCTTCTTGCCGCTCATCTGGGTAGTGACGCTTCTTACTAAGAGGTTTTCGCCTACAAAGGTCGGAGAACGTCCTCCACAAGGGGATTCTTGAACAACTAGCGTGGACGATTTCTGGAGCCTTGCTCTATGCAAGAAAATTAGATGAGTTGAGTCTCACGCTGGGAAGACCGAATGACAAGGCTAAGCTGCTCTGCCGATGAACGCGAAATTGCGGAATGAATTCACGTCGATCTTGCAATCTGCCATCAATTCGTCCCCAGCCAATCCTCGGCTTCCTGCAGCGAGAAAGTAAACTCCGCGTCCTTGATGCCGGAGCGGACGCGGGAGCCCTGCTCCTTGTTCACGAGGGCGAAGCGGCCGTGGTGCGGGCCCTTGCCGACTCTCTCCAGCCGGTAGCCCTTGCTCTCGGCGATACGGGTGACGCGCTTTTCCTGGACGTTTGTCATAGCTCTCTCCCGAAAAGCATGCGCTCTTCGAACCATGCGGGAGCTTAGACCTATTGCGGCTGGCACGGTACAAATCAGTGGGCTCGTCCAGCTGATCCCCTTGTTCACAGGTCTAACTGGATATGAGGCGGCAAACTCCACGCTGGCTCTGGAGCTCAACTGTGTCGGAAAATCCGGGCCGAATTGGCTTCGATGACGGGTGGTTTACTTATCGGGTACGACGGACTTCAGTTTGCCATCCGCGAAATTCAGCGTGAAGCTGTCGGGCGAAGTTGTCTCGTCCTTCAGAAGTACCAACTCCAAGCGGCTTCCACGCAGCTTTGCGCCTTTTAGATCCACTTTCCTGTCGGCCAGCCAGGCGCTTCCAGAGACTTCCTGATATTTCTGCTGCAGTTCGACGCGATACGGCTTGCCGTCCGATGTTTCCCATTCCCAGGCGCCTGCCACCCGAGCCGGTACGATCCATTTGTAGATCTTCGTGCCATCCACTTCGAGCCATTCGTCGGCCTTCCAGTCGCCCATATCGAAGGCATGTGACACAATGCGGGTGCCGGGGCGCAGCTCACTCAAAAGCCGTGGCCGCAACTGGAGATTGACCGACTCCAGCAGATACATTGTGACCACGGTAGCTTCACTGATGTCAGCAGTGAAAATGTCTTCCTCAATGAAATCCACGAGATACTCAACGCAAGACCATCCTGCGTATTCCATGGCGTCTGCGATGCGCAGCGGATCGATTTCGATGCCGATGCCACGTGCGTCCCGATCTTTCGCGGCAGCAACTACGATGCGGCCATCGCCTGAGCCCAAATCATAAAGCACATCCTTGGGACCCACACAGGCAAGATTCAGCATCGCCTCTACCACGTTCTCATCGGTAGGCACGAATGGAACGTCCAGATACTTGTCTGGTTCGGTAGAGTAGTTGACGATGTCGTCAAGCAAGTCTCTAAACAATATCGGCAGCTGAAAAAAGTAAAATCAGATGACCTTGCCCGGTTTCATGTAAGTCGCTCTGCCCGGAAACCTTCTCGTATAGCTAGCAGACGCCTGGCGATGGCAAGCCGTGTGTTCGTGCGCCAAGTGTTCTGTGTTCTACTCCAGGTAGTGCGTGGCGAGCAAATGAGGCAACGACGCAGGAGGGAACGCTGTTCCTCATCAGGTAGCAGCAGCGTTTCAGGCTGAGACTGACCTGCAGTGTGTAAAGTCTGCCGCTTTCCAGCCGATTTATCCGCGCTTTTCCTCCAGGAACTTACGGAAAGCAGCCAGCGTCTGTTCACTGACGTGATGCTCGATGCCTTCGGCATCGGCGTCAGCCGTGATCGGATCTACGCCGAGCGCCATCAGGAAACCGCGAACAACCTCATGGCGTTCGCGCGTTGCTTCGGCGAGCGTCTGGCCCTCCGGCGTGAGAAAGATCGAACGGTAGGGCTTGCTGGTGACGAGCCCTGCGCGCTGCAGGCGCTGGATGGTGTTGTTGACGGTCGCGTTGGTGACTCCCAGATGGTTCGCCAGATCGACAACGCGCGCTTCACCCGTGCGTTCGATCAGCTCGGCGATCAGCTCAACATAGTCTTCCGCCAACTCCATCTGGTGCGCATCACGCACGCGCTGAAAGCGTTCAGCCGCTTGTCTGGCCTCAGCTTCATGATCGATCGACATTCCAGGCTCCTGCGCAAGTCTTCAACCGTTCTCTAGCGCCGTTTCCCGTTGACAACAAGTTTAGCTAAAGCTAACTATCAGCCAACAAGCTAACCTTTTAAATATGGACGGAAAACGTCGACAGAAGAGGGGTATGCAACTAATGATGCATGAGGGATCCATATTGCGAAATTCGCTTGCGGTTGTGGCGGCCGGGATGGTCTTTCTGGGCGTTCTGTTCGGTGCAGGAGCGATAGCGGACGCGCAAACGGCCAGGCCGTTCAAGGTCGTGACGACCTTCACGGTGATAAGGGACATCGTTGCGAATGTAGCCGGCGATGCGGCGGAGGTCGTTTCCATCACGAAGCCCGGAGCTGAAGTTCACGGCTACCAGCCCACGCCGGGTGATATCGTCAAGGCGCAATCGGCGGATCTCGTGGTCTGGAACGGGCTCAATCTCGAACAATGGTTCGAGAAGTTCTTGCAGAACCTTTCCGGCGTACCAAGTCTGACAATCAGTGATGGCATTGTGCCGATCGGCATTGGTGAGGGACCATATTCGGGCAAATCCAACCCGCATGCCTGGATGTCGCCGAGCAATGCTTTGATCTATGTCGAGAATATTCGCGCCGCGCTGGTGAAGCATGATCCGGCCAACGCGGAAACCTACAATCGCAATGCCGCGGCTTACGCGGCCCAGATCAAGGCCATCGACGAGCCCTTGCGTCAGCGGCTGGCGGGAATTCCGGAGGACCAACGATGGCTGGTTACGTCGGAAGGTGCCTTCAGCTATCTGGCGCGCGATTATGGTCTGAGGGAGCTCTATCTCTGGCCCATCAATGCCGATGCGCAAGGCACGCCGCAGCAGATCCGCAAGGTTATCGATTTCGTGAAGGAACACAATGTGCCGGTGGTGTTCAGCGAGAGCACCGTTTCGGACCGGCCGGCCCGGCAGGTCGCGAAGGAAACCGGGGCAGTTTACGGCGGCGTTCTCTATGTCGATTCCCTCAGTGAGGCCGACGGGCCAGTACCCTCGTACCTGAAGCTGCTGGAGGTGACGGTCGATACGATTGCGAAGGGCTTCGGCAAGTGAGCGGCAATGACAGGCGGAGTGAGGTGACAGGTGACTGAGGTTGCAGTTCCAAGGACGAGGAACCGGTCTCGCGAGAACGGCGCAGACGACGCGCGGGCTGCTCCTGCCTTGTTGTCGGTACGGAACGTGACGGTCACCTATGCCAACGGCACGACGGCCGTACGCGATGCCTCGTTCGAATTGCAGTCGGGGACGATCTGCGGGCTTGTCGGCGTGAACGGCAGCGGCAAATCTACGTTGTTCAAGGCCATCATGGGTTTCGTTATTCCCAGCACGGGGGAGGTCCGCATCAACGGACTTCCCATGCGGGAAGCCATGCGGGCAAACATTGTCGCCTATGTGCCCCAGAGCGAGGAGGTGGACTGGAACTTCCCCGTTCTCGTCGAAGACGTTGTGATGATGGGGCGTTACGGCCATATGGGCTTCTTGCGTATCCCGTCGAAAACCGATCACGCCAAGGTGTCGGAAGCTCTTGAACGGGTCGGCATGAGCGCCTTGCGCAAGCGGCAGATCGGAGAACTGTCCGGCGGACAGCGCAAGCGGGTGTTTCTCGCCCGGGCGCTCGCCCAAGAGGGGCAGCTTATCCTGCTGGACGAGCCCTTTACCGGGGTGGATGTCAAGACCGAGACGGAAATCATCGATCTCATGCGGGAGTTGCGGGCGCAGGGGCAAGTTATGCTCGTGTCGACACACAACCTCGGCAGCGTGCCCGATTTCTGCGACCAGGTGGTGCTGATCAACCGCACGATCCTGGCCGCCGGGCCGACGGAGCAAGTATTTACCCAGGCCAATCTCGAACGCGCTTTCGGCGGTGTGCTCCGGCACTTCCGCCTGGAAGCGGCGGAGCTGCACGAGGATGACGATACGCGTAACGTCACGGTGCTGACCGATGATGAGCGGCCGGTCGTCTTCTACGGGCAGAAGCGCACGGAAGGCCCATTGCGGCGCACAGACGACGGGAGCGGATCGTGATGGGCGAGCTGCTGGTTCCGTTCGGCTACGATTACATGATCAAGGCGATGTGGGTCAGCGCTCTGGTCGGCGGAGTGTGCGCGTTTCTCTCAGCGTATCTGATGCTGAAGGGCTGGTCGCTGATGGGAGACGCTTTGGCCCATTCCATCGTACCGGGCGTCGCTGCTGCCTACATCCTCAAGCTGCCCTATGCGGCTGGCGCCTTCTTTGCAGGCTTTCTGGCGTCCTTTGGCATGGCATTCGTCAGGCAGAACACGCAGCTGCGCGAAGATGCAACCATAGGGATTGTGTTCACGACATTCTTTGCCGCCGGGCTGCTGCTGGTCTCGATCTATCCGACCTCGATCGACGTGCAGACGATCGTGCTTGGCAACATCCTCGGCATTACAGATGAGGATGCCTTCCAGGTCGTAATCATTTCAGTCATCTCGCTGGCGGTGCTGCTGCTCAAGTGGAAGGATCTCATGGTGGTGTTCTTCGATGAGAACCACGCGAGGTCTGTGGGGTTGCGTCCGCGGCTGTTGAAGATCGTGTTCTTCACATTGCTCTCGGCGTGCACGGTGGCGGCGCTGCAGACAGTCGGCTCGTGCCTTGTGATTGCGATGGTGGTGACGCCCGGGGCCACGGCCTATCTGTTGTGCGATCGCTTCGACCGGCTGCTGATGGTGAGCGTGGCGATCGGGGCTGCAACCAGTTTCATCGGCGCCTACATCAGTTTCTTTCTGGATGGAGCAACGGGGGGCGTCATCGTTTCCCTGCAGACACTGCTGTTCCTTGCAGCGTT
>Ga0180216_1002755_pt1 | contig 14343 bp, 12 predicted proteins | sample eDN3rd37CBELigMG_FD_128879 | JGI IMG/M metagenome (GOLD analysis project Ga0180216, IMG submission 128879) | Enriched Miracle-Growth compost microbial communities from Emeryville, California, USA - eDNA 3rd pass 37_C BE-Lig MG (version 2)... ... | reverse complement strand
AGCGGCACGCCGGAGACGAGCCTGGCGGGATTGGCGGTGAGCAATTCGTTCGAGGTGGCCGGGCTGCGCAATGGACAGGGGCGCGTATGGGTCGCCGGCGTGGTTGCCGCGAATGGGCCTTATGCGGTCGTCGACAGTTTCCTCGGGCTCCAGTACGCCGCTCTGCGCTCCGTCGATGAACTCGGCAGTCTGCGCGCCCCGGGCGTGTCGCGCATGGGACCGTTCAAGTCGTTCAGCCAGTGGCTCAGGTGGTGTCTCGGCCGCTCGCCGGCGTGAGCCCCCGATGACCGCTGCAATAAAGCTCATTCAAATCGACCCGATGCCGTCAATTCAGAGAACCGCCAGGAAAGACACGCGCCCATGACACCCACGCTGCTTGGCCGCTGGCATACGCGCCTGATCCTCTTTCTCTTCATCGGTCTTCCGATCACGTTCCTCTATGCGTGGTACCTGTCGGCGTGGGGGCTATCGAGCGACTACGCTATCTCCAGGCCGTTCGATCAGGTGTGGTTCCGGCTGCCGCCGATCGAGCTGTCGATCTTCCAGGATCCGTTCAAGTTCCTGCTCGCACTGCTGATTGTCGGGCTCGTTCTCGATATCGCGTACATCCAGATCCAGCGCTTTCAGTGGGATCAGGATTGGCCGTTCGCCTATCAGTTCTTCTTTTCTTGGGTCGAGTTCTTCCTCGTCTTCTATGCGATGGACTTCGGTCTCCTCGACTTCATGTTCCCCGACGGACGCATCCCATTCTCGACAGCCCTCGTGCACTTCACGTGGGTGTTCACGTTCTCGTTCATCGGCGTTTTGGCGCTCCTGCAGATTTTCTTCGTGCGCTGGCGCTTCAAGGGCGGAGAGATCGGGCGCTTTCCGATCCGCTGAGCGACCCGGGATCCACGTCAGATCGGCCCCGTCGGCAACGGGCGGCGGCTTTCGACACATCCGTCAAAGAAGGCTCTTGCGCTCGCCGCAGACGCACACTAGGAAGGCGGGGCGCTGCGCCGCTCGGCGAGGCGCTTCCCACCCAGGATCGGGGCCGTAGCTCAGCTGGGAGAGCGCGTGAATGGCATTCACGAGGTCAGGGGTTCGATCCCCCTCGGCTCCACCAGGAAAATCGAGCGCTATGAAGCTTCGCTGACGGCGCGCTTCGCCGAATATGCCCCATAAATCCAGCCGATTGGCTGAACAGGCAGCTCGGATGGCCTCGCCGCCCAAGCTACTTCCATGCCTTGCATGCTGCAGCGAACGTTGCGAAGACCGCCTTGTTGGGCTTCATCGTCAGCTCTATCGTCGGCCCCTTGACGGAGAAGGACGTGGCCTTCTCGGCCCAGGCGAGCGCCAGCTTTTTGCCGGGGATCGTCTTCTTGTATGCCGAGACCTCGCCGTCCTTGCGATCGGTGCAAGTGAGGCCATCAGAACCACAGATTTCCGTGTCGAGCCGGAGGGTCTTTGCCTTTCCGTCCACCACGTAGGAGAAGGTCACTGTCCCCGATGGCTTCACGTGGCCGGGCTCCGGCACGACGACCTGGCTGTCCTTGTCGCAAAATATCTCGAGCTTGGCGCCTGTCTGAGTGCCGTAGCTGAGGCTGATCGACTCTTCTTTCATCGTACGCCAGTCATCAGCGAGAGCGCTGGTTGAGGACGCCGCCAACAACAATGCTGCGATCCTGCGGCACGACATGCTCATTCTAGGCACTCCGTGACTTGAGCGGGCAATTGCACAGAAAACGGAAGCTCAGCGAAGAGAGTGGCTGGGTTGTGGTTTGAGGTCAATCGTCGTGACCTCACGTGGAGCTGCAAATTGCTGCAAGTCGATTCGACGCTATGGGATATGCCCACCTTGTAGGGCCAGCGGCCAGCTTCAAAACAAAGAAGGCATAGAAAGGTACTTCCAGCTCTGAATGAAAGCATCCGGCTTCTAATGGATGAGGCCGTAACAAACTGTAATCATTATGGCGTTTTCCGCATGACGTATAATAATAACACTTATTTTTCATGCATCGACCGGCACGGACCTCACCGTGGGCGCAAAACGAAAATTGTGAGAAGAAGAATCAAAGCACCCGGCAAAAGTTTGTCGGGCCATCTGATGTGTGCGGTTAAGCCATACAATGCAGTTCGGGAATTCGTAAGCGGACCTGCGGTGCCGCAACTCCAGGTGGTTAAGGCCGATGGGACGCCAGTGGGGCTAGTAGATCGCAAGGCTCGGTCGTTGAAAGGAGCATTGTGCGCCGTCCGTCCGTCAATCGGCTATTCAGGACCTATGGCGGATTGGAGACATTAGAGAACCTCCTTTTCCGCCCGGCCGGCCATCCCTTGGCAAACGAAAGTAGCCGTATTGCTCACTCTCATGTGATGTATGACACTGTTGCTATTGATTCTGCTCGGATCTCAAATCGTCGAATGCGAATCAGGGGGAGTGGCAATGAGCTTTCTAAGCCCATATTCGGGGATACTTTTGAGTGTCCTCCGTTTCATGAGCGGACTGCTTCTTCTTCAGCACGGCACCGCGAAGTATCTGGGCGTTCCGGTGGGGCCCATGAATAACGCCTCGCCGATGACGATGAGCGGCGCAGCGGGAGTGATCGAGCTCGTGTTTGGTGCACTGCTTGTCATCGGACTCTTTACACGGCTGTCCGCCTTCATCGTCTCCGGTATGACGGCCGTCGCCTATTTCTATGCGCACGCGGCCAGGAGCTTCTACCCGATCCTCAACGGGGGCGAGCTGGCCGTGCTGTACTGCTTCGTATTCCTTTACATTGCTGCTGCCGGTCCGGGGCCTTTGAGCGTCGATCGGCTACTTGGCAGAGAGTAGGGGTCCGCGCCTGCAACACCTGGAGCCGTAGCGCTCGCCGCCAGCGGCGAAGCAATCGTTAAGAGGCGAAAGCAGTTCTTTACGTGATTTTAACCTTTCGGGGCCAGTCTGAGGGATCGTGGCGTGGTGTCCGGGGCGATTGCCCAGCCGAAGTCAAATTCACGTCGCAATCCGGCCTTGCCTCGCCCGTATCGAATGAGGCCGGGGAGCACGGGATGTGATCTGACTGGGGTAGAGCGTAACATGCGGCAGCCGGCGTTGATTGGGGCGCTTTTTGTCGTCGGAGCAACCGCTCCTGCGATAGCCACGCAACTCTCGAGCGATGATTTGAAGGCGGCCGTTGCCGGTAAGACCGTTACCATCGACACCCCGCTGGGGTTACCAATCACGGTCAATTACGGCGCCAACGGCCTGATGACAGGAACGGTCGGCACGGCGCTCGCAGTCTATCTTGGCTCGGGCAAGGATCGCGGCCGCTGGCAAATCCGCAATGGAAAGCTCTGCCAGAAGTGGTTCAAGTGGCTCTCCGGCGATACGACGTGCCTGACGCTGCGTCAGGACGGCAGTAGGATCCATTGGCGCAGCGACGAGGGACAAACGGGAACCGCAACCATCCAGCAGGGTCCGCCTGCGTTCGACGGCGTGACTGCGTCTGCACTGGGCGTTCCGATCCCGCCGAAACAGGAAGCAGCGAAGGCAAAGGCTGCGGACGCGCCGAAGTCGGATCACGCCCGGACTCACCATGCGGCGCCGTCGAAACCTGCTGTGCAAGACGCATGGTCTAAGACGGCCATACACAAGGCTCCGCCACGGGCGGAGCCGCATGAGGCCGATGAGCCGCGCCTCATTCATGCTGTCGCGCCAGCCACCCGCCCGAAGTACACGCTTGCGAGCTTGGCTCCCGTACCACTCCCGGTCGCGAAGCCCGATCGCCATCCTTCGCCTATGGAGACGTCCCAGGCCGATCTCTTCGACGGTACGCCTTTGTCCATGCGGCGTGTGGCGGAGCAGGCGACGACTGCAATGCTCGAGCACCGTTGGTGCCATTCCAACGCCTTCGCCAAGGAGCAGACGGCCGCTGGCTCCGCCGGAAGATTTGCGGCGCCGGAGCTCGTCAGCGTCCCAAGTCTGCTGGCGGTGGCACAGGAGCAGGCGTACGAAGGCGAATTACCTCTGCACCAGGCTTCATGCCTGACCGAGGACCCTGCCATCAATGTGCTCGCCAAATTCGCGACATCGGACCCCGTTGCCACGCACTGACTGCCGGACCGGCCGACGTCTATCCTCCTGAAACCGTACTTGGCATGGCATCTGCCGGTCGTCCAATGCAGATTGGATTCGGCTCGGGTGCGCAGACGCATACCGTGTTCGGCCGAAATGAGTCTGGATGGTTCATTATCATCGGTTGCTGCGACGATCGCTGGGACTGATGGTTTGAGGCATGACCGATGCTGGTGCCCGGTGCTCCGAGACTGCTGCAACAGCTTGACAAAATTCACGGCCCATAGTGAGAGTGGAGTAACGATGCTCTTGGTGGCGGGTTTCAAAAGTGGTCCGAACGGATCAACGAAATTACGCTGCAGACGGGGTGACGCGTGCTTGTTCGGGCATTCGTCAGTTTTCCGATCATGAGCCAATAAAGACGGCGAAGCCCGAATAGAAAAAACGGGCGCGTTTGGGAGGAAGATGTCTTGAAGGTTCTCGTGCGCCCGCGCGATCTATCGCGCGCGGCTATCTTGCTCCGTCTTTCCGACTCCGACGCTCGCGATTGGATGCGCATTTCGCACTTTGCGCCGGATTCGATCGCATGAACGAAGCGATGACGGGAGCCATTGCGTCATCGAGCATCGATCTGGCGGTCGACGGTGTAGCCAAGCGCTTCGGCGGTGTAGTCGCTTCGGCCGGCATATCTATGAGCGTGCCGAAAGGCAAGATCGTCTCGGTCATCGGACCGAACGGCGCGGGCAAGACATCCCTCATCAATATGATTTCGGGTTTTTACAAGCCCGATGCCGGCCGCGTCGTCTTTCAGGGGCGCGATATCACGTCATTGCGCCCCTATGAGATCGCTGCGCTCGGCATCGCGCGGACATTTCAGAATATCGCGCTCTTCTCCGGCCTCACCGTGCTCGACAACCTTATGCTCGGGCGCCACGTGCGCATGCGTTCCGGTGTTGTCTCAAGTCTCTGCTATTGGGGCCCCGCGCAGCGGGAGGAAATTGCAAACCGCGAGGTTTGCGAGGAGATCATCGAGTTTCTGAAGCTTCAGGATCTCCGCAAACAGCAGACGGCGGCGCTTGCCTACGGCCTGCGCAAGCGTGTCGAGCTGGGCCGTGCCCTGGCGCTCGAGCCGAAGTTGCTTTTGCTCGACGAGCCGATGGGCGGCATGAACCAGGAAGAGAAGGAGGACATGGCTCGCTACATCCTCGACGTGAACGGGGAGCGAGGCGTGACCGTCGTTCTGATCGAGCACGACATGGGGGTGGTGATGGACTTGTCCGATCACGTCGTCGTTCTCGATCGCGGCCAGAAGATCGCAGAAGGAACGCCCGCCGAGGTTCAGCAGGATCCGGCTGTGATCGCGGCTTATCTCGGCACCAAGCGGGAGGCGGAGTGATGAGCCGTCTTGACGACGCGCCGGAGACATCGACATTGCCGAAACTGGTGTTTCGGAATGCGCGCGCGTTCGGCGACGCACCCGCGATGCGAGAAAAGGATCGCGGCATCTGGAAAACAAGAACCTGGCGCGATGCGTCGGGCTATCTGCGCGATCTCGCGCTGGGGCTGAGATTGCTCGGATTTCGGCGTGGGGACAAGCTGTCGGTCGTCGGTGACAACCGGCCCGCGCTCTATCTCGCACAGCTTGCGGCGCAAGCGCTCGGCGGCATGGCGATCCCCGTTTACCAGGACGCGATTGCCAGCGAATTGGTCTACGTGCTCAATCATGCCGAGGTCTCGGTGATCGTGGCGGAAGACCAGGAGCAGGTCGATAAGATCATCTCGCTCCGAGACCAGCTTCCGAGCCTCAGATGGATCATCTACGACGACCCGCGCGGCCTTGCCGGGGTCGACGAACCGATCCTGAAATCACTCGAGGAGGTTCTGTCGCTCGGGGTGCGATCGGACGCAACGGAGGAGTTCGAGCGTGAGCTCGACGCCGGTTCTGCGGACGATATCGCGATGATCGCCTACACCTCAGGCACGACCGGCCAGCCGAAGGGCGCCCTCCTTTCGCACCGAAACATGATCGCAACTGCCGAGAATTACATTCAAGGCGAGCGCGTAGAGCGCGGCGACAACTGGCTCGCCTTCCTGCCCATGGCATGGGTCGGCGATTCCATGTATTCGCTCGCCGTGGCGCTGGTCGCGGGGGCGACGATCAATTGCCCCGAAAGCCCCGAAACGGTGCAACGCGATCTGCGCGAGCTTGGACCGACCATCGTGCTGGCGCCGCCTCGCATCTGGGAAGCGCTGCTCACGCAAGTGCAGGTCCGCTCGGCCGATTCTTCTGCTTTGAAACGCCGCATCTTCGATTATTTTCGACAGGCTGCGGAGCGGCGCGAGCTGCTTTTGCAGGACGGCAAGCCGATCCCCGGATCTCTCAGGCTCGCCTATGCGCTTGGCGAATGGATGGTTTACCGGCCGGTACGTGATTTGCTCGGCTTACGTCTTGCCCGATGGGCCGTCACGGGTGGAGCGCCGCTGGGACCCGATACATTCCGCTTCTTCCGCTCGTTCGGTATCAACTTGAAGCAGGTCTACGGGCAGACCGAGGCGTCTGCGCTCGTCGCGTTTCAGCGCGATGGCAACGTCGATCCAAATACGGTCGGTGAACCATTGCCGGGTCTCGAGTTTCGCATCACGGAGACTGGTGAGCTGCAGGTGAGAGGACCTGGCGTCTTCGTCGGTTATTACAAGCAGGATGAAGCAACCGCTGAGACCAAGACGGCGGATGGTTGGCTACGGACGGGAGATGCTGCGGTTATCTCGCCCCAGGGGCAGCTTTCGATCATCGACCGCGCGAAAGACGTGGGTCGGCTTGCTTCGGGGACGCCGTTTGCACCGCAATTCGTGGAGAACAAGCTGAAGTTCTCGCCTTTCATCCGTGAAGCTGTCGCTTTCGGAGATGGAAGGGAATTCGTTTCGGCGATGATCGCCATCGATATGGAGACGGTCGGCAATTGGGCTGAGCGAAGGGGTCTCGCTTACACGAGCTTCATGGATCTGGCGCGCAAGCCCGAAGTGGCGGAGATGATCGTCGGGGAGACGGCGAAGATCAATGCGACGCTGCCCGAGGCGACGCGGGTGCGCCGGCTGCTTCTTCTCAACAAGGAGCTCGACGCCGACGACAACGAGATGACGCGCACGAGGAAAGTCCGCCGCGGCTATGTCGCCGAGAAGTATCAGTCCGTGATCGATGCCTTCTACGGCGGCAAGGACAGCGCGGCTGTCACGATGGAGATTACCTTCGAGGACGGTCGCAAGACGACGCTCGATGCGACCATTGCTATCTGCGATGTGCCGAATACCGCCGCGGCGCGCGTGGCAGCCTAGGGGGGCGAGGATGGATGGCGAACTCGAATTCCTCTTCTCGCTCATCGTCAGTGGGCTCTCCATAGGAATGATGTACGCGTTGATCGCGCTCGGGTTCGTGCTCGTCTACAAGGCGACCGATGCGATCAACTTCGCCCAGGGCGAATTCGTGATGCTGGCGGGCTTCATTTGTGCGACGTCGCTCGTCTACGCCGTTCCGTTGTGGCTCGCGCTTTTATTGACGGTTGCCTTGATGGTCGCGTTCAGCTTCGCGTTGGAGCGCGTCGTGCTGCGGCCATTGCTCGGCCGGCCAGTGGTCGCCGTGATCATGGCTACCATCGGTTTGGCTGCGATCCTGCGCGGTTTGCCCCCGATCACCATCGGGGCGCAGACCAAGCTCATTCCACTGCCGATCGGCGATGAGCCTGTTCCGTTCCTCTGGGCCACCCTGCCCCGCATCCAGGTGCTGGGCATCGTCGTCACGATCCTGTGCCTCGTCGCCTTCACGTGGTTTTTCACGAAGAGCCGCATGGGCGTTGCGATGCGTGCGGTTGCCGACAATCAGCAGGTCGCGATGGCGATGGGCATCAACGTCGAGCGCTATTTCGCGATCGCCTGGGCCATGGCCGGCATCGTGGCGGCTCTCGGCGGCATCATCTGGGGCTCGATGCTGGGCGTCGATACGCAACTCGCCCTGGTCGGGCTGAAAGTATTCCCAGTGGTGATCCTTGGCGGCCTCGACTCGATTGCGGGAGCGGTCGTCGGAGGCCTCATCGTCGGCGTGGTCGAGAGCGTGGCGGCGGGCTACCTCGATCCGATCGTCGGCGGAGGTACGAAGGATTTCGCTCCGTACGTGCTGATGATCGTCGCCTTGATGTTCAAGCCTTATGGTCTGTTCGGCAAGCATCGGATCGAGCGTATCTAAGGCTGCACACGAAGGGAAATGCGTCCGTGTTCTATCGCGAAGCCGGAAACTTCAAGACGACCTACGCCGACGACATGGCGCTCTTTCCGCTGCCGCTGACGCGGTATGCGGCAATCGCGATGCTGGTGCTGTTTGGCCTTGTCGTGCCGCTGGTGCTGCACGAGTACTATCTTTCGATCTTCAATCTCATCTTCATCGCGACCGTCGGTGCATTGGGCCTGAACATCCTGGTCGGATGGACGGGGCAGATCTCGATCGGACACGCGGCATTCATGTCGGTCGGCGCCTATACGGCCGCCAATCTCGCGACGCGGCTCGATCTTCCATTCTGGATCACCTTGCCGGCCGGTGGCCTGATGGCCGCTCTCGTCGGCGCCATCGTCGGTATCCCATCTCTGCGCATAAAGGGCACATACCTGGCCATCGCAACGCTGGCCAGTCAGTTGATCATCGAGTGGGTGATCAATCACACGCCGGCCATTTCAGGCGGAGCATCGGCTTCGATCGAGGTCGCTCGGCCTACTATCCTAGGGTACGAGATCAAGTCGCAGCACGATCTTTATTTCTTCACGTTCTTTTTTGCAGTGCTCGCGATCGTGGCCACGATGAACCTGGTGCGCAGCCGGATCGGTCGTGCCTTCATCGCCATTCGCGACCAGGACATCGCCGCCGAGATCATCGGCATCAACATCTTCCGCTACAAACTGATCTCGTTTGCCATCTCGTCGTTCTATGCCGGCGTTTGCGGCGTGCTCTACACCTATTACTTCGGGATCGCGAACTACGAGGCGTTCCAGATCGTCGTGTCGATCGATTACCTCGCCATGGTGATCATCGGAGGCCTTGGCACGGTACTCGGTTCAGTGCTTGGGGCTGCCTTCGTGACTGCACTGCCGGTCGCGATCCGCCTCGTCGTCGAGGCGTTCGGTGGTTACATTTGGGATCCGGCCGCGCTGTCGGCTATCGCGGCGAGCATGCGGCTCGTCATTTTCGGCGCCCTCATCATCTTCTTTCTCGTCGTCGAGCCGGAGGGCTTGGCCCGGCTTTGGAGGAATGTTCGGAATTATTTCCGAGTCTGGCCTTTTTCCTATTGAAAGCGGGGCTTCGAACGCTTGCGCGGGCATACGAATAAAAAAGTGGAGGAAGCACGACATGAACATGCGACAGACGTTGCGACTCGGGGCCGTCACCCTGAGCAGCCTCTTGAGCCTCATGGCAGTGGCTCATGCGCAGGACAAGGAGATCGTCATCGGTGCGCAGTGCGACCGCACCGGCCCGACGCAGATCGTCGGCACGGTGCTTTGCCCCGCGTACCATCACTACATGAATCTCGTGAACAAGCGCGGCGGCGTCGAGGGCTACAAGATCAAGCTCATCGAGATCGACCACGAGTACAAGGTTCCTCCCGCGATCGAGGCGCACGAGCGCTTCAAGAAGGAAGGCGCAATCATGACGAGCGCCTTCGGTACGCCGCAGCTGATCGCCCTGCTCAAGAAATACGAAGAAGATAAAATGCCGGTCACCTCTCCGGGCATCGGCTCCTCCGCGGCGACCGATGGCAAGGCTTATCCGTTCGTCTTCCCGATTGCGGCGACATATTGGTCGCAGGCCGGCGGCGCGGTGAAATTCGTCAAGGACCAGCTGGGCGGCAATCTGAAGGGCAAGAAGATCGCCTATATGTTCTTCGACAACCCTGCGGGACGCGAGCCCATTCCGCTGCTCGAAGAGCTGGCCAAGCTCGAGGGCTTCCAATTACGCACGTTCGGCGTGCCGTCTCCGGGTATCGAGATGGCGGCACAGGTGCTTGACGTCACGTCGCGCTTTCGCGCCGATTTCGTAATTGCACATTTGTTCGGCCGTGCACCTGCCGTTGCGATCAAGTCTCTCAAGGGAAAAGGCTTCCCTCTGTCGAAGGTCGTCGGGCTGGCGTGGGCCGGTGCCGAAGCCGATGTCATCGCCGCCGGCGGCTTCGGAGTTGCAGAAGGTTACCACACGATTCAGTATGCAGGCGTCGGCTCCGATTTCAAGGTGATCAAGGACATCGTCGCGATGCTGAAGGAGGAAGGACAGACGCCGGGCAAGGAGTTCGAAAGTACCGTCACCTTCAATCGCGGCGTCTACCAAGGTGCCGTCCACGTCGCCGGCATCGCGAATGCGATCAAGGCCAAGAATGGCGGCAAGCCGACAGGCGATGATTTGCGCAAAGGCTTCGAGAACGTCTCCTCGCTCGACCCGACGCTCGATGGGATGGCACCTCCGCTGAAGTTGACGCCCGAGGATCACGAAGGAGGCGGCTGGGTTCAGGTCTGGTCGGTCAAGGGTGGCAAGTTCGTGAAATCGACCGATTGGTTCCAGGGCTACCGGAAGGAAGTGCTGGCCCACGTCGCGGCGGAGAACAAGAAGAAGTAGTCGCCAATTGCGTGCCGGCCACGCACACCGTGGCCGGTGCACTGATCGATAGGCCGCTTCCGCGGTTACGGCTTCACGTCGCGCGACGAGACAATCCAAGGATGAGTGAGATGCAGGATGCTGCCGTTCATGCGCGGTCGATGCAAGGTGCAGCTCCAATTCTGGCGATCAACAATATCGAGGTCGTCTATGACAATGTCGTGCTCGTGCTGAAGGGTGTCTCGCTCGACGTGCGGCATGGGGCGATCACGACGCTGCTCGGAGCCAACGGTGCAGGCAAATCGACGACGCTGAAAGCGATCTCGGGCATCCTTTTCACTGAGCGCGGCAGTATTACAAAGGGGGCGATCACTCTCGAAGGGGCGCCGATCCATGGTCGGCGACCCTTCGAGGTGACGAAGCTCGGCATTGCGCAGGTGTTCGAAGGGCGTCGCGTCTTCGAGAGCCTGAGCTGCGAGGAAAATCTCATTGCCGGCGCGCATATCGAGCGTGACGGCGCCAGAATCCGCGACGGCATAGAGCGCGTCTTCACCTATTTTCCGCGCCTCAAGGAGCGACGCAGTCAACTAGCCGGTTATCTGTCGGGAGGCGAGCAGCAGATGCTCGCGATCGGCCGCGCGCTGATGTCGAATCCCAAGGTGGTTCTCCTCGACGAGCCGTCGCTTGGGCTTGCGCCAATGCTCGTCGAGGAGATTTTCGGCATCGTCAAGCGACTTGTAGCTGAGCAGGGCCTTTCCGTGCTGCTGGTCGAGCAGAATGCAACGATGGCATTGACGGTCGCCGACCACGGCTATGTCATGGAGAATGGGCGGATCGTGCTCGAAGGCACGGCTGAACAGCTCCAATCGAACTCCGATATTCGAGAGTTTTATCTCGGCCTCAACGAAGGCGGCGCCAAGAAGTCCTATCGGAATGTGAAGCACTACAAGCGCCGCAAGCGTTGGCTGAGCTGAAACGCTTGCGCAGATCCGGCCGGCGCGCTCAAATTCTCTCACGGCATTGTCTCGCTCCGATGGCAGCCGTCATCGGAGTCTGCGGAGTGTTGGAGGAAGCGCCCCATGATCACGAAATTCGATAGCCTGTTCGCCGGTCACACCGATCTCGACAACTGCGGATATCAGGGCACGCCGATCAACGAGCGGCGATATGATAACGAGCATTTGGCCTCGTCGCTGTTCAAGGCCGAGGCGATGGCGCAGATGATGGACCGGAATGGCTACGATACCTTTTGGATGGCGGAGCACCATTTCCAGCGCGAAGGTACCGAGTGCATTCCCAACGTGCTGATGATGGCACTGCATCTCGCGCATCGGACGACGAAGTTGAGGATCGGCTGTGGGTTCAACATCGCGCCCATGTGGCATCCTCTGCGTCTTGCAGAGGACTACGCTGTGGCGGACATCCTGACCGGTGGACGCATCACGTTCGGTCTCGGGCGCGGCTACCACACGCGCGAGGTTGAGACGTTCGGCTCGCCGCTGATGGATCAGGCGGCGAACCGCGAACTTTTCGAGGAGCAGGTCGAGATCATCTTCAAGGCTTTCAACAACGAGAGCTTCAGCCACCAGGGCAAGAACTATACGTTGCCACCGCGCGTGCCCTATCGCGGTTATGAGCTCGAGGAAATCACGCTTGTTCCGCGCCCGTTCCGGCTACCGGTCGAATGCTGGCAGCCGATTCAGGGTGGGACGATGAGGGCTTTCGAGTTCATGGCCAAGCACGGCATCAGCGGCTTGCTTGGCGGCGGATCGTCGGAAGGCGGAGCGATGCATCAAATGATGGTCGACTGGCAGACGGCGCAGCGGAAGGTGAACGGCGTCGAGCTGAAACTCGGCGAGCGGCTTGCGATTGGATATCACTTCATGATCGCGGAAACGCGCGAAAAGGCGATGGAGGCCGTTGCGAAATACTACGAAGAGAACATGAAGATGTTCGGAGAGTTGCGTCTTGTGAGAGCGCTTACGCAAGAACAGATCGCGGCGATGCGTGATCCGCGAAAGGCGAAGGACGTGAAGCTGCCGTCGATCGAGGACGCCGAGGCCACCGGTGGTTTCATGTGCGGGCCGGCCGATCTCATCATCGAGAAGCTGAAGTCGATCGAGCAGAGGTACCCCGGCCTCGAGCGCGTCAACATGAGCATGCCGGTAGGCGTGCCGCTGAGCTTGTGGCTCGAGCAGCATGAGCGCCTCGCCAAGGAGGTCATGCCGGCCTTCAACATCAAGAAGCACTGAGATCGGGGCGCCCTGGCAGAGTTGGTCCTCGGCCCGGGCCCCTTCTTCCATACCTTTACTTCGCGAGGCGAAGCTCGACGCGGCGATCGGCCTGGTAGATTTCCTGCACGGACGCCGTCTTGCGGTCGATTCCCTCATACGGCTCGGACTTGCCCTTCGCGAGAAGGTTAAGATTGCCGGTATAGCCGTTCTCGCGCAGGAACGATCGGATCGTCTCCAGGCGGCGACGCGAGAGATCGAAGTTGTAGTCGTCGCTGCCGCGCACGTCGGCGTGGCCTGACAACGTAATCGTATGCGGTTTTACGATCCGTACGTATTCCACGAGAAGATGGGCCGCCCGCACCCCCTCGGGGGTCATCGTCCCTTCACCAGTCAAGAAAGTAATGGGCACCGGGACAATCTTCGCTTCCGGTTTGGCGCTGCCGTCTTGTGCGCTACTGGTCCGAGCCCGCTCGACCATGGCCGCAAATTCCTTGACGGCAGGGCTCTCGTCGGAACCAGCGCCGGGCGGAAGAATCGGGCGTGGCTTGGATTCGGTCACGGCCAGTTCGAGGCGGTCGGATCCTTCGGGCACCTGGAGCGTTACGGTTGGGCTCCGAAGACCAGCGGTGCTCGCCGCATCCGAGGTAATGCTCAGGCCCAGCGGACCGGCGGGAAATGCACGTGTGACGATTGCTGACCACTGGCCGGCATCGGAGGCCCTCGCCATCGCGACGACCTCGCCGTTGGCATGGACCGAAACACGGCTGCCGGCCGGAGCCCGGCCGCCGACGACCGATACGCCGTCTCCATCGACCCGGGCAAAGTCGATCTTGAGGCCATTGCCGGCTTGCTGGGAGGGACGCGCGGGAGCAATCGACGCCAGATCTGTGGGTAGCTTGAGAGCCGTCTCGCGCGCGGCCAGGCGTGAAGCCGACTTGGAACTCTCCTGGTTCGCGTGTGTTGCTTTCGGAACCACAGCGGACTCGTCTTGTGAGGTTGAATGGCCCCATTCCAGGAGACTTGCGATCTCGACTTGGAGTACATTCAACTCGTCCTCGAAGGCGAGGTAGCCGAGGCCGACAAGACCGAGCAGGGCGGCTGGTATGAGGACAAGCGATGCTTGGCGCATGGTGCAACCCGCATGCAGGAGAAATAGACCCAATAGTATACTCTTCTGTAGCCCTGTTGCGCTCGCTCTGCAAGGACGGTCAGCTCGTTGATGCGTTAAGCATTTTCCCTCGAATGGGGCGAAAAGGTGCTGTGCGCGAGGCGGGCATACCAACTGATTCGACCCGCTCGTGGGGGGGCGGTAGATCGGACTTGAGTGGCTGTTACAGGAAAGGGGGCCGGATGATCTCGAATAGAGACTGTCTCTGCTCGGGAATTCGCCGCCTCGCCATTCTCGCGGCCGTTCTCGGATTGCTCGCGCCGGCTACGGCCGAGCCCGCGTT
>Ga0180216_1002754_pt1 | contig 14344 bp, 12 predicted proteins | sample eDN3rd37CBELigMG_FD_128879 | JGI IMG/M metagenome (GOLD analysis project Ga0180216, IMG submission 128879) | Enriched Miracle-Growth compost microbial communities from Emeryville, California, USA - eDNA 3rd pass 37_C BE-Lig MG (version 2)... ... | reverse complement strand
CTCGCGTGTCGGTGCCGCCGACGACCTGGCGCGCGGCCGTTCGACGTTCATGGTCGAAATGGTCGAAACGGCCGCGATCCTGAATGCCGCGACACCATCTTCCCTGGTTATCCTTGACGAAATCGGGCGGGGTACGGCAACGTTCGACGGCCTGTCGATTGCCTGGGCAACTATCGAATACCTGCACGAGGTGTGCCGTTGCCGGACACTGTTTGCCACCCACTATCATGAACTGACGGTGCTCCCCGATCGCCTGCCCGAGGTCGCCAACGTCACGATGGAGGTCAAGGAGTGGCGCGACGAGATCGTGTTTCTGCACAAGGTTCGCGCCGGGGCAGCAGATGGCTCCTACGGGATCCAGGTTGCTAAGCTTGCCGGGCTGCCGGCGCAGGTGACATCCCGGGCTGCCGAAGTGCTGGCGCTGCTGGAAGACGCTGATCGCCGCGGAAGTGCGACACCGGAAACGATCCTTGACGATCTGCCGTTGTTTGCTGCGAGCCGCGCAGTAACTGAGGAGGCCAGCGTGCCTTCGGTTCAATCCGAGATTGAAATCGCGCTGGATGAGATCGACCCCGACGATCTCACTCCGAGGGCCGCATTGGAAGCCTTATACCGGCTCAAGGCCCTTCGTCAGAAAAGCAGCGCGTGAGGCTTCGTCGTCTCTGGTGTGCAGCCGATGCAAAAAACTTCAATGTTGCGCACTATCTCTCTAAATCTTGAGCATGGACACAAAACCGGTCGCCGCAGCTGAACTGTTTGATCCAGTCGCAATGCGGGCAGAGCTTGAACGATTGATGGCAAGGAAGGGCGGCCTCGAAGCCGCCCGCGGCGACATTGTCCAGAGCCTGAAGGAGGCGTCACTCAAAACCCGTGAGGCATTGCGCACGCAACTCGAGCGCGATGGTGACGGTCGCCGCTGTGCCGCTGCACTGTCGAAGTTCCAGGACGATCTGATCTCCATGCTCTTCGATCTGTTGACGTGCACCGCCACGATCGCGCGAGAGCGTAGCCAGGCCGAAACCATGGCTGTGGTGGCAACCGGCGGGTACGGACGCGGTCTGCTCGCACCCGGTTCGGATATCGACCTGCTCTTCCTTGTCCTCAATTCCGGTCCAGGAGCAGCACCCGGCGTTCCCGAGCAGTTGCTCTATATCCTGTGGGACATGGGGTTCAAGGTCGGCCACGCCACCAGAACGATTGCGCAATGTCTCGCCCTTGCCCGGGGCGATACCACGATCGCCACATCCCTCATCGATGCCCGTTTCATAGTCGGCGATCCCGAGCTTTATGCGGAGCTTGCTCAGCGTTTTCGCGACGAGGTGATCGGTCCTACCCGGCGGAAGTTCATCGATGCGAAAATGGCGGAACGCGATACCCGTCACGCGCGCTCAGGCGATGCCCGTTACCGCGTGGAGCCAAACATCAAGGACGGGAAAGGCGGTCTGCGCGATCTTCACACGCTGCATTGGTTGTCACGCACGATCTACGGCGAAGATGTCGGCCCCAGGACGGTGGCGGCCGGAGTGTTTACCGAGGAGGAGGTGGCAACCTTCAACCGCTGTGAGGACTTCCTCTGGTCCGTCCGCTGCTACCTGCACTTCCTCACCGGCCGTGCCGAGGAACGCCTGACCTTCGACGTGCAGCCGCAGATGGCGGAATGGCTCGGCTATCGCAAGCACGGCGGATTGCGCGCGACCGAACGGTTCATGAAGCATTACTTCCTGGTCGCCAAGGAGGTCGGCGATCTCACTTCGCTGCTTTGCGGCGCACTTGAAATCCAGCAGCACAAGACTGCCCCGAGTCTCGGTGAGTTCATCAGCCCTCTGAACTGGAAGATCAGGCGCCACGTCCGCAAGCGAACGGCATTTCGCATTGATCATGATCGCATGAACGTGGCGGATCAACTCACATTCCAGCGCGATCCCGTCAACATCCTGCGCCTGTTTGCGCAGGCGGCCAAGACCAACACCTTCCTGCATCCCAATGCCATTCGCCTGCTGCGCCGGTCATTGCGCCTGATCGACAGGAACATGCGCAACGATCCCGAAGCCAACCGCATCTTTCTTGGGCTGTTGTGCGACGATCCGCATCCGGCTGTCACCCTGCGCCGCATGAACGATGCCGCTGTCCTTGGCCGGTTCATCCCTGCCTTTCGGCGGGTCGTCGGCATGATGCAGTTCAACATGTATCATCATTATACGGTCGATGAGCACCTGATCCGCACCGTTCAGATGCTATCCGAGATCGAGCAGGGCAAGGCTGTCGATGAACTGCCGCTCTCGACGTCGATGTTCGAGACGATTTCCAATCGCCGTGCTCTCTATGTTGCTGCGTTCCTTCACGATATCGGCAAGGGGCGTCGTGATGATCATTCGATTGCCGGGGCGCGTATCGCGCGGGAGCTGTGTCCGAGGCTGGGTCTGAGCGCTGCCGAAACAGAAACGGTGGCCTGGTTGATCGAACAGCATCTGACGATGAGCAACATTGCGCAGAGCCGGGATATCTCTGATCCCAAGACCATCCGCGATTTTGCTGCCATCGTGCAAAGTCCCGAGCGCCTGAAACTGCTCCTGCTGCTCACGGTCGCCGATGTCCGGGCTGTGGGGCCGGGAACATGGAACGGCTGGAAAGGCCAGCTGCTGCGCCAGCTGTATCATGAGACGGAGTTGCTGCTGACCGGCGGGCACACTCAGGTTGGTCAGCATCAGCGCACCCTTGATGCCAAGGACAAGGTCAGGGCGGCGCTTGCTTCTGAAAACTGGCCACCGGCCCAGATCGATCAGGTGATGAAGCGGTTCTACGACGACTATTGGCTGCGTTACGACGTTTCGCGACAAGTCGATCATGCCTGCCTGATCGCAGCAACGGACGAGGCGGCCGACAAGCTGTCATTTCACTACACGACGGACGCGTTCACCGCAGTTACCGAACTGACGATATTGGCTCCGAACCATGCGCGGCTGCTGTCGCTTTTTGCCGGGGCATGTGCAGCCGCCGGAGCCAACATCGTCGGCGCACACGTCACGTCCACACGAGACGGCTTCGCGCTGGATACCTTCCTGCTTCAGCGCGAACTGCAAAGCGACGAGGACGAGATGCGGCGGGCAGAACGCATTGCCCAGATCATCCGCCGTGTCTTGCGCGGCGAGGTGTTCTTGCAGCGGATGCTGGCCAAACGTCGGCCTGCCGAGCACCGGCTGGGCGCTTTCAGCGTCGAGCCCGAGGTGATGATCAACAACACGCTTTCGGATGATTTCACTGTTATCGAGGTCGTCGGGCTTGACCGCCCGGGCCTGCTTTATGATGTGACCAACGCGCTATCCGATCTCAATCTTGATATTTCCTCGGCTCATATCACCACATTCGGGGAAAAGGCCGTCGACTCGTTCTATGTAACGGATCTTATAGGCAACAAGATTACCGCGCCGGCCAGGCGGCAGGCCATCACCCTGCGGCTGCTCAGCGTACTCGCCAATGTTGACACGGAACCGGGAAACTAGGCTTCTGTAGCTTCTTGAGCGACCTGCAGAGGGTGTCGTGAAATCACCACGTTCTCTGCAGCAGGATCTGTATCGGGCATTGTGGTGGTTCGGTGCACCCCACGGCTTGCACACGCTTTTGCACCAGGAAATCGCGCTGCACCTATGCTCTATCGATCCTTCGCGACGGTTGGCGGCCTGACGATGATCAGCCGCGTCCTGGGGTTTGTCCGGGACATTCTCATTGCTTCGGCGCTGGGCTCCGGCGCAATTGCTGACGCGTTCTTCGTCGCCTTCCGGTTCCCGAACCTGTTCCGGCGGTTATTCGCCGAGGGCGCTTTCAATGCGGCCTTTGTGCCATTGTTTGCCAAGCGTCTGCATGGTGACGGGAGCTCCGAGGCTACACGCTTCGCCGAAGAATCGATGTCTGTGCTGTTCTTCGTGCTGGTCGTGTTTTCGCTCATATGCATCATGACCATGCCATGGCTGATGCTGATTCTCGCCCCCGGCTTTGCGACCGATCCGGCAAAGTATGATCTTTCGGTCCTTCTGACCCAGATTGCCTTCCCCTATCTGTTATGCATGTCGCTGGTGGCGTTGCTGTCGGGCATCCTCAACTCGATGCATCGCTACTGGGCCGCGGCAGCAGCCCCGATACTGCTGAACGCGACCATGATCGCCGCGATCTCCCTGGCGATTATCCTCGGCTACGCACAGACACCCGGCGCAGGCATCATTTTGAGCATCGGCGTCTCCGTTGCCGGCATCGCCCAGTTTGTCATGCTGTGGATCGCCGTTCGCCGGACCGGTCTGCGCCTCAAGCTGCGTCGACCCCGCCTGACACCGGGTGTGAAGCGGCTGATCCATCTGGGAATTCCCGGGGTAATCTCAGGCGGTATCACACAGATTAACATCGTCGTCGGCACGATCATCGCCTCCCTGCAGGCAGGCGCCGTGTCGTATCTTTACTATGCCGATCGCCTCTATCAGTTGCCGCTTGGCATCGTTGGTGTGGCCATTGGCGTCGTGCTGCTGCCCGACCTGTCGCGACGGCTGCGCGCCGGAGACCATCGTGCAGCAATGGATAGTCAGAACCGCTCTGTAGAGTTTGGCCTGCTTCTGACGCTGCCAGCCGCCGTTGCACTGGCCGTTGCAGCTGAACCGATCATCCGGGTCCTGTTCGAGCGCGGAGCGTTTCTGCCAGCCGACACCGCGGCGACAGCTCCGGCGCTCGCCGCGTTTGCCTTCGGTCTACCGGGATTTGTCCTGATCAAGGTTTTTCAGCCCGCGTTCTTTGCGCGTGAAGACACGAAGACGCCCATGCGTTTCGCGGCCATGAACATGGTCGTGAATGTCGTCGGTTCGCTGGTACTCTTCTATGTGTTCGACCAGCTCGGCTATCAGCCGCACGTCGGCATCGCACTTGCGACATCATTTGCGGGCTGGATCAACGCGGCATTCCTTTGGGCCGCTCTGGTGCGGACAGGCGAGTTCAGCGCCGATCAGCGGCTGCTCCGCAATCTGCCCCTGATCATCCTGGCCAGCGCCATAATGGGGGGCGTTCTCTGGTTCTCCCTCGCGCCATTGGCGCCGTATCTCTCGGCGGCCGCTCCCATTTATGTCCAGTTTGCCGCCTTGGCCGGGCTCGTCAGCGTCGGTGCAGTTGTTTTCTTTGGCGTCGTCATGCTGACGGGCGTTCTGCGTCCGTCCCAGTTCGCCAGCAAACTGCGGCGTGCATCCTAATTTTCCTGTCACGGGTGCGGTTTCAGCGTATGCAACTGTTGGAGGCTTGCGCTGCCCGAACAGCCGCGCGATAAACCGCGCTGCGAATTTAGGGGATCACATTATGCCTTTCGAAGAGCGCGTTTTTTCCGGGATGCAGCCGACAGGAAGCTTGCATCTGGGTAATTACCTTGGTGCCATGCTGCAGTGGATCGAACTGCAGAAGACGCATCAGTGCATTTACTGTGTCGTCGACATGCACGCCATTACCGTCTGGCAGGACCCTGCGGAACTGCGCCAGGCAATTCGCAAGGTGACCGCAGCCTACATGGCCGCCGGCCTTGATCCCGAAAAGAGCATCCTGTTTAATCAGAGTCAGGTTGCGGCGCATGCTGAGCTCGCGTGGGTGTTCAATTGCGTGGCCCGTCTTGGATGGCTTAACCGCATGACGCAGTTCAAGGAAAAGGCCGGAAAGGACCGCGAGAATGCCTCGGTTGGCCTGTTCTCGTACCCCAATCTGATGGCCGCCGACATTCTGCTCTACAAGGCAACGCACGTTCCGGTTGGCGACGACCAGAAGCAGCACCTTGAACTGACCCGCGATATTGCCGGCAAGTTCAACAATGACTTCGCGGACGAGATCCGCGCGGCAGGCTTTGAGGATGGCGAATTCTTCCCTCTGCCCGAACCTGTCATCACGGGGCCGGCGACACGCGTGATGAGCCTGCGTGATGGCACGAAGAAGATGTCGAAATCCGACCCTTCCGACCTGTCTCGTATCAATATCACTGATGACGCGGATACCATCGCCAGGAAGGTGCGCAAGGCCAAGACTGATACCGAGCCTCTTCCCTCCGGGCTGGAGGGCTTGAATGGACGGCCTGAGGCCGAGAACCTGATCGGGATTTTTGCCGCCTTGTCCGGTCAGAGCAAGGATGCGGTGCTCGCCGATTATGGTGGGCGCCAGTTCTCCGAGTTCAAGTCCGCACTGGCTGATCTCAGCGTCGCGAAGCTGGCGCCCATCGGCGAGGAAATCGCGCGTTTGACGAGCGATCCGGCCGAGATCGACCGGGTTCTGGCAGATGGCTCCCGGCGTGCAGCTGAAATCGCGGCACCGATTATGCGGGACGTCAAGGAGATTATAGGATTTATTCAGTCGTGATTCCCGTCGCCGCATGTCGAGTTCTGGTGCCTTGCGGTGTGATCTGGGCTCGGTCCTTTTGAGACCCCCTGTAAGATGGCAGCTAGCATGATGAAGAAACGTCGCTCGTTGGAATCAGGTCACCGTCGCAAGTTTCTCCTTGTGATCGACGACTCTGAAGAGGTGAACGCAGCGCTCTACTACTCGGCAAGCCGTGTTAAGCACGCTGGTGGCTCCATCGTAATGCTCTATGTGATCGAGCCGCAGGTATTCCAGCATTGGATGGGCGTTCGGGAAATTCGTCTCGAGGAAGAGACCGCGAAGGCCAAGGCGCTGTTCCGGCTGTACCGTCGCAAATTGAATCAGGCCGGCTATGAGGATGTGGCGACGGAAGAAGTGATCCGCGAAGGCCAGGAAGCGGACGAAATCGTCCGTATCATTGAAGAGGACGAGGATATTTCCGTGTTGGTTCTGGGGGCTGCAACCGGCGCCGACGGTCCGGGGCCGCTCGTTGCCTCCCTGGCCTCCGGAGCGGCAGGGTCCTTCCGGGTCCCGGTTACGGTCGTTCCTGGCGACTTGACGCTGGAAGAGATCCAGACGCTCGCATGAGCGTGAAGGGGTCTGATGATCGTCGGGTATCGACTTTCCGGTTCAGGTCGACTAACTTAGACTAGAACTATTCTAATAATCGCGTGCCGGCCGGATGAACAGATTTGTGACACCGCCGGCATCGCTACAAGCAAGAGGCGTGCCCATGTTTATCCAAACCGAGCTGACGCCGAACCCTGCAACCCTGAAGTTTATTCCGGGCAGGCAAGTCCTCGCGTCGGGTACGGCTGACTATCGCGACAAGTCGCAAACGCAGGGGTCACCTCTGGCCCAGCGTCTTTTTGAGATCGACGGTGTCGAAGGCGTATTTCTGGGTGCCGACTTCATTTCCGTGACCAAGGGCGAGGGCGAGTGGCAGCATCTCAAGCCGATGATCCTCGGCGCGATCATGGAACACTACATGTCGAATGATGACGTTGTGGTAAACGAAGCTGGCAACGATAATGCTGATGGCAGCTATGATCCCAAGGACGAGGAAGTGGTTGCCACCATCAAGGACCTTCTGGATACGCGCGTTCGCCCCGCGGTCGCTCAGGATGGCGGCGATATAACGTTCTCGGGCTTCCGCAATGGCGTCGTGTACTTGCACATGCGCGGTGCCTGTGCAGGCTGCCCGTCTTCGACGGCGACGCTCCGCCACGGTATCGAGAACCTGCTACGCCACTTCTGCCCGGAAGTTCAGGAAGTTCAGGCGGTCTGAGCCGGGGTCCCCGGTTTTGTGGATCGAAGATACCGATCTTATCTCGAGAGAACCCCGCCTGGCGGGGTTTTCTTTTGTCATCAACGAGTGGCTACAGGAGGTAGACGTGCAGCACGGTGTTTCCCTCGAGGCTTCCGCCCTCGATCAGCTCTTCCTGAGCGCCAGGACGCACAACAAGTGGCTGGACAAGGAGGTTCCCGACGAGATTCTTGTACGTCTCGTCGATATCCTGAAGATGGGACCGACGAGCGCCAATTGCTCACCGGCGCGCATCCTGTTCGTCAAGTCCGATGCTGCCAAGCAGCGCCTGAAGCCGCATCTGTCTCCGGGCAATGTAGACAAGACCATGCAGGCCCCGGTCTGCGCGATCATCGGCAGCGATATGGAATTTTACGAACATCTTCCGAAGCTGTTCCCGCACACGGATGCCCGCAACTGGTTCGTCGGCAAGGAGGCCAAGATTGCCGAAACGGCTTTCCGCAACGCCACGTTGCAGGGCGCCTACCTGATACTGGCAGCGCGCTCTTTGGGACTTGATTGTGGTCCCATGTCGGGCTTTGACAACGCGGGTGTCGATGCCGAGTTCTTCGCAGGGACGAAGACGAAATCGAACTTCCTCTGCAACATCGGCTATGGCGACGGTTCTGCCCTGAGACCGCGCTCGCCCCGCTTCACATTCGATGAAATGGCCAAAATCATCTGACTGCCCGGCAGCGGCAAAAAATCAGGTTTCCTGTCGCGAATTGAATGTGAAATCCGAGAGCGGAGCGTATAGGGTCTACGCTATGAATATCCTGGCCTTCGATACCTGCCTCGACGCTTGTTCTGCTGCGGTCCGCTCTGTTTCCGCCGGCACGCTTGCGGCCGCGTGTGAGCCCATGGCGACCGGCCAGGCGGAGAGGCTCGTGCCCATGATCTCGGAAGTGATGGCCGCCGCCGGTGTGACGTTTGCGGATATCGACCGCATCGCCGTAACCGTCGGTCCCGGCACCTTCACGGGAACCCGCATTGCAATCTCTGCAGCGCGGGCTCTGGCGCTCGCGGCCGACGTACCGGTTGTCACGGCCTCAAGTCTCGCCGTGATCGCTGAACAGGCCGTCCGGCATTTGGGGCAGGCGCCCGGGGCAAAGGCGGTCGCCGTTGCGCGGGATGCGCGCCGTGGCCAGATCTATTGGCAGCGGTTCAGTCTGCAGGGCGGGCTCTCGCCTCTGTGTGAACCGCAGGTTCTTTCTCCGGAACGGGCTGCCCTTGAGATCGCAGAGGAGCCGTACCTGATTGCAGGTTCAGGAGCGGCGATGATCGATGGCAATGTCCCTGGCCAGCACGTGATCATCGACACCGTACGGCTGCCTCTGGCCGAAGATCTGGCGGCTATGGCAGCTCATCTGCAACCTGTTGCTTCTCCGGCGCCGCTCTACCTGCGGCCTGCCGATGCCAAGCCGCAGGTCGGCAAATCTATTGCGCGGATTTCCACATGACGGCTAATGCCAATGATCGTCTGGACTCCAGGAATCTGAGCCTTCTGTGGATCGAGCCGGAAGGGGCGGCGGAGATCGCCCAGATGCATGCTGGTCTCTTCGACCCGCCCTGGAGCGAAGCGAGCCTACGCAATCTGCTTGGTTCTCCAGGCGCCACCGCTCTGGTGGCGCGAGTGCGGCTGCATCCGGACAACCCGATGGCCTCCGCTGGCTTCATTATCGGCAGGGTCATGGCCGATGAAGCGGAGATCCTGACCCTTGGCGTTTGTGCACCATTCCAGCGCTGTGGCATTGCGCGCCATCTTGTCGAGGGCCTGATCCGCGCCGTAAGAAGCGCGGGTGGAACGCGCCTGCATCTGGAGGTCGCGGCCGACAATGCTTCGGCCCTTGCGCTCTATAAGGGACTGGGATTTTCCGAAACGGGCCGCCGCCGCGGCTACTATCAGCGCAGCGATGGAACCAGTTGCGATGCGTTCACGCTGACGCGCTGTTTATGACCAGCCGGCTGCGATGGACGCGGTTTCAAAGCCTGTCCTATAACGGATGACGGACCCTGAAACCTCGATTCATTGGAGTGCCGAAATACGATGGCCTGCATCACGACCATCGCTTGCGATAGCATCAAGCTTGTGAAGGTCCGATGAGCAAGCTTCGCGCGAGCTGCAAATTGCTGTGCTTTGTCGGGCTGACGCTCCCGCTGATGCCGCTGCAGGCCCTTTTTCTCCGGCTGAGTCCGTCTCTCAGCAGGCGTTTCCCGCAATGGTATCATCGTCAGCTCTGCCGGTTTCTGGGTATTCGCGTCCACATCGAAGGTGCGGCGGTCAATGACAAGGCTGTCCTTATCGTCGCCAATCATACATCCTGGCTGGACATCCCCGTTGTCTCCACGGTGACGCCTGTTTCTTTCATCGCCAAAAAGGAGGTGGGCACCTGGCCGTTTGTGTCCTCGCTGGCCAGGCTGCAGCGCACGGTGTTTGTCGACCGCGAGCGGCGAACGTCCGTGGGAGACACGACGGCGGAAATTCTCAACCGGCTCAGGCAAGGCGATTCTCTGGTGCTGTTTCCGGAAGGCACCTCAAGCGATGGCAATCGCGTTCTGCCGTTCAAGACATCGCTGTTTGCCGCAGCCAAGCCATCTGCGCTCAGGGCCGAGAACCGGAAGGCGGCCACAAGCGAGGGGGCAACCTCGGCAAATCATCAGGTCGTCGTGCAGACGATGACCATCGTTTACACAAGGCTGTGCGGCATTCCCATGTTGCGCTCCGAGCGCCCGATTGTGAGTTGGTATGGCGATATGGACATGGCGCCGCACGCATGGCAGTTCCTGCAGGCTGGACCTGTCGACGTCGTCGTCCGGATCGGCCCGCCGGTGCCGCTTGACGCGTTCATGGACCGCAAAGCCTTGGCAAAGTACAGCGAAGAAGAGATTCGAAGGGAACACACCCGCATTCTGCGTGGATTGGCTCCCGAGGAGTCGGCAAGGCCTGTGCAGCGGCCTCCGGAGAAGGAGGAGGAGCCAGCGGTGGAAGGGGCCGAGGCGAAGTTACGCTATGGATGAGACTGGCCTGGCTCCCGAGCCACGGCTGCGTTGCGTTCCCCCGATTTCGGGTGCATTGCACCCGCAAAGCGTTTGTGTCACTAGAGCCTGTGGTGCCGCGGTGTCAGGCAAGACGATGTTGCTTGCGCTATTTGGCTCCCGTTGGACCATCACGGGAGCGTTCCGGCACCGGGCGCCGGGAGTTGGCAGGTTTTAAGGGGACGGCGTGTCCAGGGTGGCAGATCAGAACCGCGTCTCACACGGAGAAGGAAGCATGCCGGAGACCAAGAAGGTCTTCCTGAAGACGTTCGGGTGTCAAATGAACGTCTATGACTCGGAGCGCATGTCGGAAGCATTGGCTCAGCAAGGCTATATTCCGACTGATAGCCCCGAGTCTGCCGAGTTGATCATTCTCAACACGTGCCACATCCGTGAGAAGGCCGCGGAAAAGGTATATTCCGATCTCGGGCGCATCCGCGACATTAAGGAAGAGCGCCGTCAGGCAGGCCAGAGCACCGTGATTGCTGTCGCGGGTTGCGTCGCCCAGGCCGAGGGGTCGGAAATCATGGCGCGCGCGCCTGCCGTGGATCTCGTAATTGGTCCGCAAAGCTATCATCGTCTGCCGGACCTCATCACGCGCGTGCAAAGTGAATCGCGCCAGATCGTCGACATCGACTTCCCCGACGAGGATAAGTTTGCGGGTCTGCCGGCGCGCACAGCGGCAGCCAACGGAGCGGCAATCGCGCAGGCGTCAGCCTTTCTCACCATCCAGGAAGGTTGCGACAAGTTCTGTACGTTCTGCGTCGTACCATATACCCGCGGCATGGAGTATTCGCGCTCCGTAGCAACGATCGTCGCCGAGGCCCGGAGCCTGGTTGCGCGCGGCGTGCGCGAGTTGACGCTGCTTGGCCAGAATGTGAACGCCTATCACGGGGAAGGTCCGGACGGAGAAGTCTGCTCGTTGGCGGACCTGATTAATCATCTGTCCGCGATCGATGGTCTGGAGCGGCTGCGCTATACGACCAGTCATCCCAACGACATGACCGAGGATCTGATTGCAGCACACCGGGATCAGGAGAAGCTGATGCCGTATCTGCATCTGCCATTCCAGTCCGGCAGCGATCGGATTTTGGCCGCCATGAACCGCAAGCATACCGCCGATGAGTACCGTCGCATTATCGACCGCATTCGCGAGGCTCGTCCCGACATTGCTCTCTCGACCGATATCATCGTGGGATTCCCCGGCGAAACGGATGAGGATTTCGAGGCGACGTATGATCTGGTCGAGGAGATCGGGTTCGCTCAGGCATTCTCATTCAAATACTCTTCGCGTCCGGGTACGCCCGCCGCCCGGATGGCGGATCAGGTTCCGGAAGATATGAAGACCGAGCGCCTGCATCGTCTCCAGGCCCTGCTTGAGGCCCAGGTCACAAGCTTTAACGCTGCCTGTATCGGCAAGGTGGTGCCAGTGCTTTTCGAGCGTCCGGGGCGTATTGCCGGCCAGATTGTGGGCCGATCTCCGTATCTGCAACCGGTCCACGTTGATGGTGGTACGGAGTATTTGGGTCAGGTGGTCGCGGTGGAAATTTACGCAGCAGGTATTAAGTCCCTCTCAGGTGTCATATGCACACCATGAAACGGTGTTAACGCAACGCAGCAATTGGGTTTGCTTCGGAAAAGCGGACAGCAATGTTGATTTTCGAGAGTTTTGACGGATACTCAGCCTCCGTAAGGTCATCTAGGGGAGACCTGTAATTTGGCAGGCTTTCGCGGGAATGCCGTGACTGGACCCGGGCGTGCTCAAAGATCACAAAACGTATCGCGGCACGTGCCCTTTGAGGACAATCGCTTTCTGACCCAGTTGCTGGGAGAGTTCGATTGTAATCTCGCACTCCTCGAGGATCGTCTAGGCGTCGAGGCTCACGCCCATGGCAATGTCGTCGTGCTCACCGGGTCCGATGCCTCGGTCACCATTGCCAGGGACGTCCTTGAACAGCTCTATGGGCGCATTGCCAAAGGCGAAGGTATCGGCGCCGGCGACTTTGACGGGCTCATCCGCCATGCCCGTGAGCTGACGCCGTCTTCGGGCGGACAGGCGCAAATCGCGACCCGGCGGCGTGTGGTCAAGGCCAGAACCCCCACGCAAAGTGCCTACATGCGCGCGATGGAACGCGTTGACCTCGTATTCGGTATCGGACCGGCAGGTACCGGCAAGACCTACCTCGCAGTAGCCTACGCAGCTCACTGCCTGGAGCGAGGTTTGGTCGAGCGCATCATCCTCTCGCGGCCCGCGGTTGAGGCCGGGGAGCGATTGGGCTTCCTGCCGGGTGATCTGCGCGATAAGGTCGACCCTTATTTGCGTCCCTTGTATGATGCGCTTTATGATCTGCTGCCGCCTGAAAAAGTTGAACGGGATCTTGAGGCAGGCGTTATCGAAATAGCGCCCCTCGCCTTCATGCGCGGACGAACGCTCGCAAATGCCTTCGTCATCCTTGATGAGGCGCAGAACACGACGAGCATGCAGATGAAGATGTTTTTGACCCGATTGGGAGAGAACGCGAAGATGGTCGTTACCGGCGACCCCAGCCAGATTGACCTGCCACCAGGACAAACCTCCGGGCTGGAGGAGGCGGTGAGCCTTCTGCAAGATGTCGATGGCATTGAAGCCGTCCACTTCCTGAGTTCCGATATCGTCCGCCGAGACCTCGTCGCGCGTATTGTTAACGCTTACGACAGGGCCGCTGAGGGACAGCGACCGGCATGACCGACCACCACGACAGTTGTCGCCCAGGCGACGGCATCGAGCCGGAAGGCGAGCCTCCTAGTCGGGCCTCGCCCGCTGGCACCGTGCTGATCGAACTCGACGTGATCCACGAAGGTGGTGACTGGAGCGCCATCACCGATATTGAAGACGTGATCCAGCGGGCGGCCGAAGCGGCTGCAAGGATACCGCGATCGGGTCTTGCGGGAGCGGGTGCAGCTCTCGCGCTGTCGTCCGATGAACACGTTGCGATGCTTAACGGGGCCTATCGCGGCAAGCATGGCCCAACAAACGTCCTGTCTTTTCCTGCCGGTGCAGATCACCCGCAGGTACCTGGCGAACCACGATTTCTCGGCGATATCATCTTTGCAGCCGAGACGGTTGCGGCCGAGGCAGCCAGCATGGGCATAAGTGCAAGTCATCACCTCCAGCATCTTGTCGTGCATGGCCTCTTGCACCTGGCGGGATTCGATCACGAGACCGAAGAGGAGGCGGTCGAGATGGAAACCCTGGAAACCGAGATTCTCGCGACCCTCGGCATTGCCGATCCTTATGCCAAATCTTGAGATCTGAGGCGCACTTGAGCCCCCCGACCTGCAAGCCGGCAGAACAGATGAAGCTGGCACAGGTCTTCACAGGAACCTTTGAAACGGAATGAGTACCGACAACACGACGAACGCGAATGGCGAAGCATCAGCTTCAGCCGATGATGGACGCGGATCGAGTACCTTTGGGTGGTTGGCTGCCCTGCGCAGCCGGCTGGGTCTTCCCGGTAGTGCCCAGACCACTTTGCGCGATACTCTCGAGTATGCGTTGCAGGAAGAGGCCGGTCCCGGCAATTCGTTCAGCGCTCAAGAGCGCCAGATGCTGCTCCGCCTGCTGCACTTCAGCACCAGCCGCGTCGAAGACATCATGGT
>Ga0180216_1002752_pt1 | contig 14345 bp, 10 predicted proteins | sample eDN3rd37CBELigMG_FD_128879 | JGI IMG/M metagenome (GOLD analysis project Ga0180216, IMG submission 128879) | Enriched Miracle-Growth compost microbial communities from Emeryville, California, USA - eDNA 3rd pass 37_C BE-Lig MG (version 2)... ... | reverse complement strand
GACGCGGTTCCGGGCGACCGCATAACGCTGGTACACGTCGGCCAGTTGCCACCGGTAGAACTCCCGGATGCGGTCCACGTTCCGCTGGGCTTCCACCAGTTCGGAGCGTGCCCGGGCAATGTTGCCCTGGTTGCGGTTCAACCAGGGAATCGGAATGGTGATTTGCAAGTTAGCGTTGGCGCTGTCGGTACCGTTGTCGCTTTGCACCACCGCTGCCACGTCCACATTGGGGATCGGCTCGGCCACCGCCCGCTGGATCGCCCACCTTGCCCTGGCCACGTTGGTCACCGCGGAGGCCAGCATCGGGTTTTCGTTCTGGATGCGTTGCAGGATGGAATTGGCATCCAGGTGATGATCAAAATCCTGCAAGTCGCCTAGCAGGCGGCAACGCGGCAATTCGTGCGTTGAGGTGACGGCTTCCAAACGCCGCCAGGCTGCTTCCAACTGTTCCAGCGAGTTACGGTGCTGGAGACGAGCGGTCTGCTGTTCGATCTTGGCCCGGGTTACGTCGAGCTGGCTCACTTCCTTAGCCCGAAGCAAGGCTTCGGCCGTTTGCAACGCGCTGTCGGCGATCTCTACCAGCCGTTCGTTAACGGCCACTCGCTGCTGGGCTACCAGAATCTGGTAATAACACAGCCGCACGTCGGTCAGCACGCGCAACTGCTGGGCTGCCCATTGTTGCTCGGCCCGGCGGATCTCTTGCGCGGCCACCGCGCGATTGAGTTGCAGCTTCTGGCCGCGGACGAATTCTTGCTCGATGTACAGGCCCTGCTGTTCGGCTTCGCCACCGCTGAACAACTGCTGGCCGGAATAGCCCAGCACGGTGTTGGGCATCAAACCGACTTGCAGCCAGTTCCCGCGCGCGGCCGCAACACGGGCTTGCGCTTCGCCCAGCGAGGGGTTGTTCGCCAGGGCCATCTGTTCCAGGTCGGCCAGGGTCAGGCAGCCGGCACCAGGGCCAGCCGGGCGGCCCTGATCCTGCGGGGCAACGGCTTCTGGCTCACGGGGCAGTTGATCGCTAGGCGAACCCTCGGGCGGATCAAGTGAAAACTCGCGAGGATTGCTCAATGCCGGCGGCTGGTAGCTCGCCGGCTTCACAGGCGATTCCGCCTCCGGAGACGCAGGCTTGGCAGGTTCCACCGGCGCGCGGTACGCAACGTGCCGAGACGGCGCATCGTGAACCTGTGAGACCGGAGGACTCGAATTGCTTCGACATCCGGCCAAGATGCAGAGCGCAGTTAGCGCTGCGGGCCAACGCACTTCCATTGCGCGCACCATCCAGAGAGTGGTTCAAAGGCGGGGTCCTTGAACGTATCGGCCGTATGACTTGGGCCAATGCAATCAATGACAGACGGTGCGCTAGCACAAAGGGCTTACAACGATTTCGTGACAGCGATGACAGCAACGCAAGCAGCAAGACATTCTGCTTGCGGAATATAGTCCGGGGGGATACCCCCCGCTACGCCTTGAGCATCGTCAGCGGGTTCTTACGGTTTTCCAGCGGCATGGGGACCCGTCCTTGTTGCCGCTGCGACTCAAACGCGGCGACGATCATTTCGATGCCAGCCCTGGCTTGGGAAACGCTGCACAGCGGTTCACGGTCTTCTTCCACCGCGGCGATCAGATCGCGTACCGCGAGGATATTGCCGGCGCCCAGACCGCCGTCGGGCGTGGGTTCCGGTTTGCCGATGCCTGCGCTGGAGACATCCTGCCAGGCTTTGCCGCTGCGGTCGGGCGACCAGGCGGCGTCTTGCAGAATCTTCACCTCAGGCATGTGTCCGGTGAGAATCTCAATGATGCCGCGGCTGCCGTAAATCTGCAGGCCAAATCGCGAGGGTTGTCCGCCCGCGTTGCGGACGGTATTGAAATAGGCATACGCTCCGTTGGGCATGCCATACATGGCGGCCACGGCGTCACCAGCCAGGGGGCCGATGCCTTCGTTGCCTTGAACAACGTCGGCGGCAGTAATCGGCCGGCCGTCGACGCGTACGCTCGCCATGCACCACTGCGGCTGGCCGCCGAACAGCAGGATCAGATCCATGATGTGGCTGCCCAGTACCCACAGATCCTCGCCTCCGCCGCGACGGTCCTCCTTCCCGCGGCCGCGGAACTCGAGCACCTGGCCGATCGCGCCCGACTTTAACAGATCCTGAACGACGCGCACCTTAGGGCTATAGTGCGTCTGGTGGGCCACGGCACAGCGGACGTGGCTGCGCTGGCACGCCGCCACCATGGAGTCGGCTTCTTCCAGCGTGCGGCAGAGCGGCTTTTCCAGGTAGATGTGGATACCGCGTTCTGCCGCCGCCAACACCATGTCGTGGTGTTGGTCGAGCCAGCGAGGGCAGATGCTCACAAACTGCGGTTTGACGCGATCGAGCATTTCGCGGTAATCGCGGAAGGCGTTTTCCGTCTTCAGCCGGCGAGCGGCAGCCGCTAGACCGTCCTTGTTGTCGTCGGCCACGCCGACAATCTCGGCCTCGGGGATGTTCAACCAAACGGTATCAATCCCGTGCCCATAGTTGCCGCGTCCCGTGCTGCCAATGACCGCCACGCGGTACTTCTTCGCCATGCTGATTCTCCGCCAGTGGAACCGCTCGATGGCCCGGTGCAAGCTGTCGCCTGCGCCATTCGTCAGGTGGCTACCTGCCCCGCAGTGGTGGTAGCCGGCACGGCTATTCTAGGAGGCGCCGGAGCGCCATGCCAACGATTGGCAAACGAGAATCACGCGCCCGGTCGCGGTGGCGCAAGAAAACAGCCCCGGTGGCTGCGGTCCATGCAGCCGCCGGGGCGTACTGATGATCTACCACTCTCGCGGCGAAACACTCGTTACGCGGTCGGCACAATCTCACGCCGCCGCAGCGATTCCGCCTGGCAGTCGCAGAGCGTGAGCGCGTCGCGCGCCAGGTCGCCGGCCAGCAGTTCCGAAGGCTTGCCGCTGTCGATGGCCGAAAGCACTTCGCTAATTTCCTCGACGAAGCTGTCGACCGGGTCGCCGCTTCCCAGCTCAGGCTGCTGCACGCTGCCGTCCTCGGCAATCACCGTCAGCGGCTGCGACACCACCGGCTGATCGGCCAGCACCGAGAAGTCGAAGCACAGCGTGGCTTGGTCGAAGTAGATCTCATACCCGTGACTGAACGCCCGCCCGGTTTGCGGGATCACCCCGCTGGCGGCCGAAACGGAAACGTCGCGATCTTCGAACAAGAACTGCGTGGTGACAAACTCCGGCACGTTGTCGCGCAGGCGGCCGGTGGTAAACACGGCCTGCGGCATGCCCCACAACAGCCGGATGAAATGGGCGTCGTGGATGTGCAGGTCGACCAGCGGCCCGCCGACTTTAACGGGATCGAAGAAATCCTTGAGCCACAGCCGCGACGGATCGGCGATGATCCGCTTGAAATGGCCGCCGCGAAGCTTGCCATACCGCCTGTCGGCCGCGGCCTCGCGCACGAACTTGAACTCAGGGAAGAACGGCAGCACGTGGCCGATGGTCAACTGCTTGCCCGACCGCTCGGCGGCATCCACCATCCGCCGCGCATCGGCCACGGAAACGCTGATCGGCTTTTCGCAAAAGACGTGCTTGCCGGCTTCGAGGGCAGCCACGGCCGCATCGGCGTGCATGGCCGGCGGCAGGCAGATATCGATCAGGTCGATGCTGGGATCGGCCAGCAGCTCGCTGAAATCGCGATAAGCGCTCACGCCGGTGAGATCGACCTGGCGGCCCGGAGGCCCAAAGTTGCCCTTGATGTCGGTCCAGTCGCCGGCGAGTTTCTTTTCGCTGCGGGTGCAGATGGCCCCCACCTTCGCAAGCGGCGAACGCTCATAGGCCAGATAGTGAATCCAGCCCATGAACCCAATGCCGGCGATGCCTACGTTGATCATGGAGCGAGTTTTCCTTGCAGACTAAGAATACAACGGGCGGTTCGTTCCCCTTGAGGCGTGGCAAACCAGGCAGGCTTGCGGTCGCCGCTTACTCGGCGGGGCGGCTCACGCTCTCCAGGGCTTCTTCATACGTATCGCGGATGTCCCAGATGCGATCCAGCCGGCAGACCTTGAGCACGGTGGCGCAGTTGGGGTTCAGGCAGCACAGGGCCATGCGGCCGTTCTTCTCTTGCAGCCGCTTCCAGCCCCGCATGACCACCTCGACAAAGCTGGAGCTGATGTACGAGGTTTCGGAGAAGTCGAACACCAGCCGCGGGTGCTCTGCCGACTGCACGTGTCCCACGATGTCGGTCTCGAGCTGCTGCAGCTCATTGCCGTGGAGAGCATCGTACGACTTGGCCAGGCGGAATGTGACCACCCCATTGGCTTCGGAAACCGTCGTCATCGGGACGCCCTCCACGCTGATCGCTAGGTGCCAATACCTCCGAGCGAATCGAGTCTAGGAGACGCCGTCTGGCGACGCAAGCGACCCGGCAATGATTGCCGCCCTTGCCTTCATTCTCGCGGGTGCCGAATGCCCCTGGCAGTGCCCCGCACGGCCTGAAAATGCGGCCTGTGCGCATAAAAAAGCTCCGCGGGCTGGTTGCCACCTATGCCCGCGGAGCTTGCATACGTTTGTACTAAGCGCTTTGCCGGAACTGGATGTCGTACAGCCGCGTGTAAAGCTGGCAGCGGCCCAGCAGTTCTTCGTGCCGGCCAACGTCGATGATCCGGCCCTGGTTCATCACCACCACTCGGTCGGCCAGAACCAGGGTCGACATGCGGTGCGTGATGATAAACGTGGTGCGGTCCTTGATGAACTGCTCCAGCACCTGGTGGATCAACTGCTCGCTTTCCAGGTCCACCTGGCTGGTGGCTTCGTCGAGCAGCAAGATCGGCGGGTCGCGGAGGATCGCCCGGGCTAGCGCGATGCGTTGCCGCTGACCGCCCGAGAGCTGGCCACCGCCGGGGCCCAGCACCGTGTTGTAGCCGTTGGACAGCCGCTCGCGGATGAAGCGATCGGCATGTGCCTTCTTGGCCGCCGCCAGCACCTGATCTTCGGTCGCGTGCGGGCAGCCGTAGCGGATATTGTTGAAAACCGTGTCGTCGAACAGCAGCGTTTCCTGGGTGACCAGGCCGATCTGCTTGCGCAGTTGGCGGAGCTGCGTTTCGCGGACGTCCACGCCGTCGATCTCGACCGAGCCCTGCTGCGGATCGTAAAACCGTGGGATCAGGCTCATCAACGTGCTCTTGCCGCAGCCGTTGGGGCCAACGATGGCAATCGTCTCGCCGAACTTCACCCGCAGATCGATGTTCTCGATCACTGGGTGCTCGTCGTCGTAACCGAAGGTCACGTTCTTGAACGCGATCTCGCGGTGGTGACGCGGCAGCGGCTTGGGCGACGGCGGATCACAGATCGTCGGCTCGCGGTCGATCCGGGCGTAAATCCGGTCGCACGCGGCGGCGGCACGCTGCACGCGGCCGAACACTTCCGACATCTTGCGGGCAGGATCGCTGACACCGCTGAGCATGCCGTAGAACAGCAGCAGTGCGCTCAGGCTGAGCGGCCGATCGCACATGCGAATCCCGAACAGATGCGTCTCGCCTTCCAGCACGAGATATGCACCGGCCAGCAGCGCCACCAGGATGGTGCTAACGCCCATCACCTCGGAAAGCGGCCGGGTCAGGGCATCGAACCAGCCGATCTTCATCGACTTCTCGTAATACTTACGGCTGCTGCGATGGAAGCGAATTCGCTCGTGGCGCTCGGTGGTGAAGGCTTTGACCACCTTGATGCCTTGGAAGATCTCATCCAACAGCGAGTAGATGCCGGTCATCTCTTCCATGGCTTTGCGGTTGGCCCGCTTGAGCATCCGGCCCAGCTTGCCCATGAATACCGCGGCCACGGGGGCGAGGATCAGCGAGATCAACAGCAATTGCCAGCAGACCAGGGCAGCCCCGATCAAGCAGGCGAGCATCTTCAGCGGCTCGCGAACGGCTTTGCCGAACACGACCTTGGTGCCGTTGTATACGCTCTCCATGTCGTAAGTGAAGCGGCTCATCAACTCGCCGCTGCCGTCGGTATCGAACGTGGCCATGTCCATCCGCAGCGTCTTACGGAACAGCAGCTTGCGGAGGTCGAACGTGACCAGGTTCGACAGCTTATGCACCATGTAGTTATTGCAGCCGACGAAGACGCACTTGATGAGCGTGCCCGCCAGCAGCACCATCGACAGCATCACGATGGTCTGAAACGCGTCGTTTGGCAGGTACTGGTAGATGTACGGCTTCACGAACTGGGCGCGTGCCAAGTGCTCGCGTTCAGATTCCAGGCGGTGTTCTGCCTGATTGAGCTGGGCGCGGATCTCGCGTTTGTCGCCGGTGCCTTCCTCAAGCTGCCGGCGGCAATCGGCAATTTGCTGCTCCATTTCGCCGATCAGCTTTTCGGAACCGGCGATTTCCTGATCGATCCAGTTTTGGAGCGTCTGGCCTTTGAACGCCACTTCCACAAACGGATAGATCGTGCCGATGTTCGCGCCCCACAGAATACCGACCATCACGGCCGAGAAGAGGCACATCAACACCGTGAAGCGGTAGTTCAATGCGAGACGCAGCGCCCGCAGAAAGTGTTTCATCCTTGATGTATCCCCAGGTGCGGCAAATCCTTTTGCCTGCTGTAAGCAGGGCTCGTGCTGCGCGCCAGCAGTGCAGCCTGCGAGCCAGACACATCGTCCCTGCCAATGACGCCGGGCACCTTGTAGCAGAATTGCCCGGCGGAGCCAAGGTCGTTGAACTTCCGGACTTTATCGGCTGATCGGCAGCAATGCTTGGGCTCGCTCTGGCAGCAGTTCGTCCACCGCCGCTCGCGCGATAGCAGTATACCGATAGCACTCAAAAAACGAAGGCCAGCTAGCGGCCCAGTGGTGCGGCATTTCCCGCCGTGGTGCGCACCAGCGGCCGATTCTGCTGCTTGGCTTTTAGTTTGTCGGCCCTGGGGGACGATGATCGGCTAAGACCGCCGCAACGATCGATTCGGCCCGCTGTTAAGGCGAGCACTCTACTGCGGGCGCGCAAATCAGGCGGTGTGGCTGGCTCGCGAAACCTGGAGAAAGTGCCGCCGAGTGCGGCAGCCAGGCCAAGTCGTCAAACGGCACATGGTCGCTCGGCGACTCGAAGACCCAAGCTGCGGTCTCCGCGAAGACGCAGCGGCGGCCATGAAACGACGATCCGCCCAGCGCAGGGCGGTTGCGATACATAACGGTTGATACACAAACGGCGGAGTGGTGCATGTCGGGCACGGATGCGGCACGGATCAGCGAACTGGAGCAGCAAGTTGCCACGCTCAAGGCCAGGCTGGCCGAATCCCAGAAACTCACCAGCCTGGGCGAGCTGCTCGGCACCACCACGCACGAGTTCAATAACGTGCTCACCACAGTGATCAACTACGCCAAGATGGGCATGCGTCACAAGGACGCCGCCACACGCGACAAGGCCTTCGAAAAGATCCTGGCGGCTGGCCAGCGCGCTGCCAAGATCAGCGCTAGCGTGCTGGCGCTGGCACGCCGCCGCTCCGGGCGATTTGAGCCCACCAACCTGGTCGAGTTGGTGGAGCAGTGCCTGATCCTGCTGGAGCGCGAGCTTTCCAAGTACCACATCGTGGTGGAAAAATATTTCCATCCCGCGCCGCCGGCGATGGTCAATCCCAACCAGATTCAGCAGGTGCTGTTAAACCTGCTGATTAACGCCCGGCAGGCCATGCCGTCGGGCGGCCGCGTGGTCATCAAGATCGTGCACGATCCGGCTGAGAAGACGGTGGACCTCACGGTGCGCGACACCGGCTGCGGCATCGCACCGGAGCACCTGCCGCACATTTTTGATCCGTTCTTCACCACCAAGCAAGGCCCCGATGCCAGCGGCAAAGGCGGCACCGGCCTAGGGCTCTCGATGTGCCGCGAGATCATCGAAGCACACCGCGGACGGATTCGCGTCGAAAGCACGGTCGGCAAGGGAACCGCGTTCATTCTGCGGCTGCCTGTGGCCGAAGGCGAAACGGGTTTGCCGGGGGCGGCCGCGGTCGGCAGCCCCGACATGCAGCCAACTTCCTAGCAATACGCCGGAACTAGCCGCCGCTCATCTTGGGGAACATGTCGCGGACAATGGTGATGGCCGCCGGGCCCACCAGCACCACGAAAATGCCCGGGAAAATGAAGATCACCAGCGGGAAGATCAGCTTCACCGCGGTCTTAGCGGCCCGTTCCTCAGCCAGTTGCCGGCGGCGGGTCCGCATCGAGTCGCTTTGTACGCGGAGTGCCTGGGCAATGCTGGCACCGAACTTGTCGGCCTGAATCAGAATGGCCGCCAGCGAACGCAGGTCGTCCACCTGGGTGCGCACGCCAAGTTCGTGCAGCACCTCGGAACGTGGCCGGCCCATTTGCAGTTGGAAGTTGCACAGGGCCAACTCTTCCGCCATCACGCGGTGAATGTCCTGCATTTCCTCGGCCACCTTACGCATGGCCTGGTCCAGGCCCAAGCCGGCCTCCACGCAAACCACCATCAGGTCGAGGATGTCGGGCAGGCTGAGAAAGATGTCTTCTTTGCGTTTCTTGACGATCAGGCCCACCACCAGGTCGGGCAGGTAGAACAGGCCGCCGGCCGTGAAGGTGGTAACCATCAACGATTTTTGCGTGAGGCCGTTGGTGAGCAGCATCAAGCCGCCGCCGGCAAAGAAGCCGATGATCAGCCCCAGGAATTTCAAACCCAAGTAAATGCTAACCGCCGATTCGCCACGGAAACCACCGCTGGCAAGCTTGGCTTTGAGCTGACTGGCTTCGTATTCGTTCTTGGGTTGCAGCGGTTTGCTAGCGGCCGAGGCCTTCTCCAGCACCCGCGTCATAGCGTCCGACTTCTTGACCGCCCGCGACGATTCCTTATCGCGGCGCAGCGACGGGTTGCGCAGCTCGTCGAGCCGCTCTACCGCCCGCGACTTCTGCGAAGCGAACCATTCCAGCCCTGCCAGCGACAGCGCGGCGAACAGTCCAAAGATCGCGTAGGGCACGATCTGTTCGAGGGTGAGGGCGGCCAGCAACATGGTCGATACTCGGGTGGAAGTAGCGAAAGACGCCTTGTCTTTCGGGGTAGTTTGTGGTTGGGGGGGCGTGCGGGCGACTCCCCGCTACACCTTGATGTTGACGATCTTGCGGATCACCAAGGCTCCCAGGATCTGGAGGATCACCGCGCCGGCAAGCATCTGTTGCCCCATCGGATCTTCAAACAGCATCATGCTGTACCGTGGATTGAGGTAATAAACCGCCAAGAACAGCAGCGGCGGCAAGGCCAGCAGCACGATACCTGAGAGGCGGCCTTCGCCCGTCAGGGCTTGCACCTGGCCCCAGATCTTGAATCGTTCGCGGATGATGTAGCCGATCTTGTCGAGGATTTCGGCCAGGTCACCACCGGTTTGCCGCTGCAACACCACGGCGGTGGCAAAGAACTTCAAGTCGAGGTTCGGCACGCGATTGGTCAAGTTCTTCAGGGCCTCATCGAGCGCCACGCCCAGGTTCTGCTCTTCGAACGTGCGGCCAAACTCGGTGCCGATCGGAGCCGGCATTTCTTCCGCCACCAGATTCAAACCGGCGGCCAAGCTGTGACCGGCACGCAACGCCCGGGCGATCAGTTCCAAGGCATCGGGCAATTGGGCGGCAAAAATCTTGAACCGCTTACGCCGCTTGAACAGCAGCCAAAAGTACGGCAGCGTGCCCATGAACAGGCCCGCCATCGGCACGACGGCGGCCGGAGCCTTGGCAATGACGGCGAACATCGATCCCAGCGCGACCATGCCCAGGCTCAGCCCGATGAACTGCGAGGTCGTGAGGTTTACATCGGCCTGCTCAAGCAATCGCCGCAAGCTGGCAAAGTTGGAGAGGAACTCTTCAAGCCCGCTGCGTTTGTTGAAATCGGCCAGGGCTCCATCGCGGAGGACGCTTTCCTCGCGGCCGGAACTCGCCGATTTGATTCCAGCCAACAATTCCAGGCGTTCTTCGACATTGCTCCGCGAATCGCCGCGGAACAAATAGAACAGCCCGCCGACCAAGGCGGCAACTGCCACGAAGACCGCAATTGAAATCAACAGGGGGCTCATAAGGTTTGCCTGTTACTTGGATTGGCTTGCGAGAGGGCGCCGCCGTGGCACACCAGCGGCGGTTCGCCGAGCGGTCCGGTTAGTCCTCCAGCATGACCCGCTGACGGAAGGCGCTGGCGGGCAGACGCACGCCAGCCGATTCCAGTCGCGACATGAAGCTGGGCCGAATACCAGTGGCCTCGAACCGGCCGATGGCGCGGCCGGTTTCGTCCACGCCCGTTTGCACGTAGCGGTAGATGTCCTGCATCACCACGGTCTCTTGTTCGAGCCCCACGACCTCGGTGATGTGCGTGATCTTGCGCGGACCGCCCTGCAACCGGTTGGCCTGGATGATCAGGTCCACGGCGCTAGCAATCTGTTGCCGCATGGCTTTCAGCGGCAGTTCCACGCCGGTCATCATGATCATGGTTTCGATACGGGCCAGGGCGTCACGCGGCGAGTTGGCGTGCAACGTGGTCATCGAGCCTTCGTGACCGGTGTTCATCGCCTGGAGCATATCGAGGGTTTCCGGCCCGCGGCACTCACCGATGATCACGCGTTCGGGACGCATACGCAGGGCGTTACGCACCAGGTCCGTGGCCGTGATGGCGCCGCGGCCTTCGATGTTGGGCGGACGCGTTTCCAGTCGCACTACGTGGTCCTGCTGCAATTGAAGTTCGGCCGCGTCTTCGATGGTGACGATACGCTCAGTGTTCGGGATGAAGCTCGAAAGCGTATTGAGCAGTGTCGTCTTACCGGAACCAGTACCGCCGGAAATGATGATGTTCAGCCGGGCCTTGATGGCGCCTTCAAGCAGCATCACCATTTCAGGCGTGAAGGCTTTGTAATTGAGCAGGTCTTCCAGCTTCAGCGGGTTGGCACCGAAACGCCGGATGGAAACCGCCGGACCGTCGAGTGCCAGCGGAGGAATGATCGCATTGACGCGGGAACCGTCGCTCAAGCGGGCGTCGACCATGGGGCACGTTTCGTCCACGCGCCGGCCGACCTTCGAGACGATGCGGTCGATGATCTGAAGCAGGTGCTTGTCGTTGCGGAACGTGACCGCCGTCTTGTCCAGCTTGCCGCGGCGTTCCACGTACACGCTCTTGGGACCGTTGATCAGAATATCGCTGATCGTGTGATCCTTGAGCAGCATCTCCAGCGGGCCGAGGCCGAAGGTTTCGTCGAGCACTTCCTCAATGAGCCGCTCGCGTTCAGCTCGGTTGAGAAGCGTGTCCTCGGTGTCACACAGGTGCTCGACCACCAACCGGATTTCGCGCCGCAGCGTGTCACCTTCCAGGTCGCCGACGCGCGTCAGGTCGAGCTTGTCGACCAGCTTGGAATGGATTCGTTGCTTCAGGGCTTCGAAATCGGATTCTTGCTTGCGGTCGGAAGTGCGCGGGGGAAAGGGAGTCTTCATGGTCGATCCTGTCCTGGCTTTCCTGAAACTCCGCCTGGCGGAACAATGAGCGTCCCCAAGGTTCGACATGCCGGCGTCTAACCGCGGCTGGAAGCACCACCTGCGCGGGGACCGTGCGCCGTCGAAGGAAACATAGCTCACGTTTACCAGTGCGCTGGCGCAACGAATACAGCCCAGACAAGAAAGCGAGGCCGGAAAAACCGGGTGGATACCGCGGACCTTGCGGCTACCGCTATTGCGAGACGGTTTCTTCCCTACAGCCGTCATAAAGCGGCCGGTTCGAGAGTCCCACACGGCTCGCTAGAGCTGCCTGCGTAATGTTGGCAACAGCCAAAGCAGGCCAAGAAAAATGCTGCCGGCCGCCCAGATCAGTGAAGCACTGCAGGGACTGCCCCGGCCGGCAGCCAAGTGTAGGCAGCTTGTTCTCCCAAGACGGGCCACTGGCCAAGAGAAGGCCCATGGGGAGGAGAACCGCAGCGTGCGACGCATGCGGTAACAAGCAGGGGACGAGCCTCGATTAAGGTCCGGACGGACGGCCGGCGCACGACGACGTCGCGCACCGGCCCGCCCCTCGTCCGAACAGCGAGCCAAGTCGTGCCTTCAGCGATGCCCCAAAGCGTCGACCAACCCGCAGTTGGTTGCACTGGGCCCACGCACAATTGCGACGGTGCCCCGGCCCCGAGTTCGCGTGTGCAGGCTCAGTGCCAGTGTGCCCCTGGAAGGACAGAACCGATGGCCCTACTGCCCCTGAGGGCCATCGGATTCCCTGTCTACTAAGGCAATGAACAAACCGGCCGGCGCCCCGACAGGCAAAACGAAGAATGTCGCGATTTTTTCTCGGGGGGCGTGCCGGCGGCCAGCAGACAGATGCGCAAACTATTAGCGCAGAGCACCTTGCGAAACGACTTCCCCGGCAGAGAATTTCTGCTGGCGGCCTGTCGGGGCGGTGGCTTGGGGGCCTAAACGGGCGATTCAGCCCCCTGCCGGGCGGCGATGAGAGACCACCTACTTATCCAGCCTACCCAGAGCCCACAGGATGCCGCGGCGGACTAAGGTGCGGTACTGGGGCTGCTTCCAATTGGTATGGAAGTGCAAACCGCTGAAGCCAAACGAACGGCCGCCGCTGGGCCGCTCCCACGCCCAGGCGACCATCTCCCAGTTACCTTCGATGTTGGCGCGGAGCACCGGCCGCAGCTCGTCGGCTGTTGTTGCCCGCTTGAGGGCGTAGTAGAACTCGTCCTTCAGCCGGAAGTCGCCAATACCCTCGGCGACTGGATGGTCGGCGGCGGCCACATCGGTTTCAAGCACCTTGTAGCGGCGGTCCGGCCCGCCGTGGCACGCGCCAAACAGATTGACGAACGGCTCAATATCCTTGGCGTCCTTGGTGCCCATCCCCCAGTGCAGCACGACCAGCGCACCGCCCCGGGCGGCGAAGTCCTCAAACGCCTTGCGACGTTTCGGATCCTTGTTGAGCCAAGTTGCCCCTTGGGCGAGAAACACCACCACGCCGTCGGCCTGGGCCAGCTTCTCGGGACCTTCGGTCCACGGCTCATCGGCGTTGACGATTTCAACCGCTAGGCCCTTTTCGCTGGCCAGCGTCTTCTCGATGAGCTTCAGCCCCTGCATGTATTCATGCGTGCCCTGGGGATGGCCGTCGGGCCCCTGGCCCAGAAGCAGCAGCCGCTGCGGGCGAGGCTCGTTTTCGGCGGCGTTTGCCCCAGGCATCTTCCCCAGCGCCATGCCCACCAACACGACCAACGCCAGAACCAGGCGGCCAATGCGAGCGGGGGGGGCAAACATGCTGGAGGTTCCTCTGAAACACGGCCACGTTCTTCATCGCCGGCCAAACCTGCGGCCAGCCGGTGCCAACGCTCCCAGTAAACCGCGCAGCTTCCGGCGGAGCAATGCGCGACCATCAATCGCAGGCCGTCCCTGCCTCGCGTGATGCAAGCGAGCGTTTCCTGGCCGGTCGACAGCCGCCGCGCGGTGGAATATGTTCATGGTTTTCGCGTTAGCTGTTCACCCCGATTCGATGGTGCCAACTGCGGCAAGGGGGTTGCGCTTGGCTACGATTGCCCACGTTCATGCCCTGGAGGTGCTCGACAGCCGCGGTCGCCCGACCGTGGAGGTCGAAATCGCCTGCGACGACGGCACGCGGGGCCGGGCGATTGTGCCTTCGGGAGCCAGCACCGGGGCGGCGGAAGCCTGCGAGCTGCGCGACGGCGATCCGCAGCGTTACGACGGCCTGGGCGTGCTGGCGGCTTGCCGCCATGTCGAAGAGAAAATCGCCCCGGCCATCCTGGGGCGAAACCCGGCCGACCAGGCGGCGCTCGATGCCATCCTGCTTGAACTCGACGGCACGCCGCAGAAAACGTCCCTGGGGGCCAACGCCATTTTGGGAGTTTCGCTGGCGGCAGCGCATGCCGCGGCAGCCAGCCAAGGCATCCCGCTGTATCAGCACCTGCATCATCTGTGGACCGAAGTCCGCTCCACCGCGGCCCAGCAGCAAAGCCGACCCTCGCCGAGCGTGCTTCGCCCCACGATGCCGACGCCGATGGCCAACATGATTTCCGGCGGGCTGCACGCCGGCGGAAACTTGGACTTCCAGGATTTTCTGGTTAGCCCTCGCGGAGCTCCGGACTATGCCACCGGGCTGGAATGGATCGTCCGCATTTACAATCGCCTGGGGCGTCTGCTGCGCGAGGCCGGTTTTGAGGGCCGTCTGGTTGGCGACGAAGGCGGTTACGGCCCCCGCCTGAGCAGCAATCGCCAGGCGGTGGAGTTCGTCGTTCGGGCGATCGAGGCCGCCGGCCTGATCCCGGGCGAGCAAGTCACGATTTGCCTTGATGTAGCCGCCACACATTTTTACGACGGCCAGCATTATCGCCT
>Ga0180216_1002751_pt1 | contig 14346 bp, 16 predicted proteins | sample eDN3rd37CBELigMG_FD_128879 | JGI IMG/M metagenome (GOLD analysis project Ga0180216, IMG submission 128879) | Enriched Miracle-Growth compost microbial communities from Emeryville, California, USA - eDNA 3rd pass 37_C BE-Lig MG (version 2)... ... | reverse complement strand
GCGGTGGGGGGGGGGGGGGGGGGGGGGGGGGGGGGGGGGGGGGGGGGGGGGGGGGGGGGGCGGGCCCACGCACCGTCCTCGTCCATGTCGACGGGGTCGGGCCGGGCGGGCTTCGTCTCCGGGTTCGGATCAATTTCGCCGGGCCGCAAGCGGCGCGGGTCGTCCTCGGGGTTGTACTCGTCCTGCCGGCCCTGCGCCTTGTCACTGGTTTGAGTGAGCGCAGCCAAAGAGAAGGAGCAGCGGGCGTCCGATCAGCCGTCCGCGGTTCGTCACCCCAGCGTGTGCCCGCCGGTGCGTGCACGCACAGCAAGCGCTCGTAGTGCTCCAAGCACTGCGCGGGCGTGCGCTTCAGAATGGGCGCGATGGAGCGCCACTGGCACGGCATGATCTTGGCCAGGTGCAGCAGCTTCTCCTCTTCCTCTTTGCTCCATTCCGTCTGCGGTGCCGAAAACGCAAGCGGGCCGCCGGCGCCGGCCGTCAGCGTGCCGCCCGCGGGGGCGTCTTATCAACGCGCGGGAAACGGCCAAGCACGCACCTTCTTGATGCTCGGGTCGAGCCATTCGTACCTGAGGCGAAGTGGGGGCGCAGTACCAAATAGTGCCACACGCAAGTCAGCGATCGACGCGCTCCACTGCCCAAGGCGCCAGGCCCAGCATCACGTACCAGCGCGCCTTGCACTGCTTGGGGGACTTGCGCACCAGCAGCGACGAGATACGGGCCCACTGGTTCTTGCCATACTTCATCACCGCCGCCTTGAGGATTTCATCCTGGGTGGCCCTCATCGCGCGCGGCGGTGACCGACAAATGGTCAGCGCTCCGCTGCGGTGGCTTGGTACGGCACATGCTCCGTGCCCGATCGCTCGCGTACCTCGGTGTTCTTCCACACACCGCCTGGAGTGCGAACGCAAGACGGAGCGCGTTCGTGGGTCAGCGCTGCTGCGGCCAAGCGAGCCTCGCGCGCTCGCACGGGCGCGTACCTTTGATAAAGATGCGCGGCATGGCTGCGGCGGTAACGCGCGCGTAGCGCGACGACCGTGCACGAGACGAGAAGCGGGTGGCGCGCGCCTACACAGCCAGCCGAGCGACGCCGTGCTCGCGTTGAGGCAGTGCGCGACGCGACCGTTCCACGCACGCCGCAAAAACAACGCGTCTTCAACCGAGCGTTTCACGTCGTCCTGCGCGCCCTCGTCACGTCCTTCTCAAGCAGCAAACGGCCGCCTGGCCGCCGTCGACCAGGACGGCGCGCGCGACGAGGAAAGGCGGTGACCGCGGTTCCAGTTCAGCCTTCACCCCCCCAGCTCCAGCGTCTCCCTGCCGCAAACCGCGCGCACACACACAGAGAGAGGGATAGAGAGAGAGGGACACGTGCCGCTACACGTCCAGCAGACCACGCCGGCAGCGGCGGTGGGATGCCAACGGACGGCGTCGGCGGTGGGTGCGCTGCGGCCGCCGCCGTCGTCGGCCACGTCGCTGTGCGCGCCTATGGATTCTGACAGAGCGTCTGACACGAGTCAGACAATTTGTCAGAAGCCTGAGGCATAAAATGCCCCGCGAAATGCGATGGCGCGAAGGGGCACGACATGACTGCTATCCCGCTTCCCCCACCCCCCACCCACCCACCCACTCACGGCCAGCGCCGCCAAGGCGTCTCGTTATCGGTGCCCCCAGTCGCCGCCGAGGTGGAATACAGACTCACAATACTGTGTTTACTGCCAGGGATGCGGTACCGGTACAACTTGTGATACAGGCTGGTCGCGCTGCATGCAAACATCGCATGCCGCCATCACGTTGCATGCAGACGCGCTCTCTGCGGGATCCGCGGCTACTCGTACATGCACAGATACCGGTAGGGCGGCTCAGGCGGGCTGCTTCTTGGCGAGGAAGGCGGCGTGCGCCACGGCGAGCGTGGCCGGGCGGTGCGTGCCCTCGGCCAGCGCCGGCACGGCGTCGGCCGGCACGAGCAGCACGCCGGCCGCCTGCATGGCGGCGCGCGCCGACGCGATGCCCTCCGCGGTCACGCCCGCACACGCCTCCTCCACGACGATGGTGCGGTAGCCGAGCTCGACCGCGTCCATGACCGTCGCGTGCACGCAGACGTCAAAGGCCAGGCCGCACACGACCACGTCCGTGACGCCCGCGGCGCGCAGCGTGTCGTGCAGGCCCGTGGCGGCGAGCTTGGCGTTGTCCCAGAACGCCGAGTAGCTGTCCACGTCGGCGCGGGTGCCCTTGCGCAGCAGCACGTCGGTCGGCCGCCGCACCAGGTCAGCGTGGAACTCCTCGCCCCACGTGCCCTGGACGCAGTGCGCCGGCCAGAGCTTCTGCGGAATCGCCCGCCCGTTGTAGTCGAGCAGCACTGTGTCGAAGACCTTGGCGTCCGCGGCCGCGAGCGGCGAGCTCGGGTGCAGCCGCTGCTTGGCCACGTTGTCGATGAAGGAGCAGTGGTCCGCCGGGTGCGCGTCTGCCGTCGTGACGACCAGGGCAAAGGCCGCGCCGACCGCGTCGCGCAGCCGGTTGATGCGCGGCACGACCGCGGCGCCGTCCTGCCCGGCTGGGCAGAACTTGAGGCCCAGGGCGCCGTCGATAAAGTCGTTCTGCACGTCCACGATGAGCAGCGCCGTGCGCGGCCGCAGGATCGGCGCAATCCAGGCCGGCCACACGGCGGCGAGGTCGGCCGCGCTCACGCCGCCACGGTCGCTGCGGCCGACCGTCAGCAGCGCCCAGATCGTGTCGAGCTGCGCGTCGGTGAGGCGCGCGGCCTTGCGGCCGGCGCTGGCGTCGTCGTCGTCCAGCAAATCGGCGAGGAGCCGCTGGATCTCGGCGCGGTCGAGCACGCCGTCTTCGTCGGCGTCGTAGCGGGCGATGCACGCGCTGGCGAGGCTGGCGACGGTGTGGTCGGCGCGCGCGCGGTCCTCGGCGAGGAACGGCCGGGGCTCCACGCCCACTGCCACGTCGGCCATGGCGCGTGGCTTGGTGCGTCAGGCGTCCGCCGCCGCGTGCGGCGCTTGGACCAAAACAAGCCTACTGGGACCGATGAGCGGGCTCTGAGCCCAACCAGGTTCACGGGCAAGCCAGCCGGCACGACCAGGGCCTGGACCGAGCCGCAGGCCTTGGAACGAGCTCGGACTCTCCTTGCGCTCCTTGGCGGATTGCTCGATGGGTCCTTGCGATTCACTGCTTGCCTCGACGGTGTTAATTGGGCCTGACCGGCTCCTGATTCATGTTCGGTGTCGCTCGGCGTGTTCGGCTGTGCATGCGTGCTGCTGCTCGACTAGAAGAAAGAAACCTTCGCTTCTACATTACAACACACAGGGCTGTACACGCACAAACGCCTACCAGTATGCGGACGCAGTGGCGATGGTGTAGTCGCACACGGGGCACACATGGACGTAGTCGCCCGTGCCGAACCCGCAGACCAGCGGCACCCAGAAGAGCGGCCAGAAGATGAGAAGGAAGAGCAGCACCCACAGCCACACCCACGGCCCGCAGCCGGTGCGCTCCACGTACGTCTCGACGATGGAGTGGCAGCGCGGGCACCGGCACACGAAGCCGTGCCGCCCAATGGCGCCCGGCTGCAGCGTCGCCAGGTCGACCACGTAGACGTCCGGGGTCAGCGCGTACACCTGGTTGTTGCGGCCCACGACGTAGGTCACGCCCGGCTGCGTCTGAATGTACGCCACGTTCGTCGCCACGGGCGGCGTGTACGGCGGCAGTGGCTCGTCCGGATACGGCGGACTGGCGCCGCTGGGGTTCGACGCCATGGCTGGGGCCCGCGCCGCAGCGGCGACGACGCAGCGCGTTTCAAGCGTCGGATAAGGCAGCGGATGCGGGCTTCGGCGTTCTCCGTCGCGCGGCCACGACGTCTCTCGAGAAATGTTTCTCCTCTTCGCTTTCTGCGATGCACCGCCGCCGGCGTTCACGCCGTTTCAGGGTGCGAGGCTCGGCCGTGTCGTCCGTGCTGCGACCGTCGCCGAAAACGCGTCGCCGGCGCACGCCGTCGCTGCCAGCGCGCTCTCCTGTCCTTATCCAGCTTCTCGCAGGCTACTCGTGCGCTCCACTTGCGTCGTCCTCCTTCGCGTCGTCGGTGTCGTCCTCAGCGTCGTCGGGCAAGTCGGGTCTCGGGAGGATGTTGTGACTGACGTCAACGATTCGCACCTGGTAGCCGGGTCCGCAAGTCGGGCCCGTGCCAGTGTCCGATAATCGGAACTATCCATCCCGTACAGCCACCACCCACCGTCCAGCACCGGATGCTCGGCGCGGAAACGGGGCCCGGCAGCTGGCGCCCACGGACGTCCTATGTACTGGCATGTATAGCATGCGGCGTTCGGACTTCATAGATACACAAAGTTCGGTGCCCGCGTCCTCATCCACCGCGCCTTCATAATTAGTATCATCCTATACACGGAAACAAGGCAGGGGTCCTTTCGTGGGTTCGACCTTCTCGGCCCTAGTTGTTGTGGTGGTGCGGCCGCAGGCGGCTCGGCACGGCGCTGAGCGGCCGCCCAGTCGGGGAGAAAACGTTGGGCGACCGCACCGACTTGGCCGGCGAGAACATCACGGGCGTCGGCGGGACGTTCTCGTTGGCGCTGCCCTGCGGCCGCGAAGCGCGCGGGCCCTCGAGCTTGGCCATCATCTGCAGGATGGCCTCCATCCACGCCTCCATCTGCGCCTCGGTCTCCGTGAACATGTAGAAGAACGTCGCGTCCGTCGTCACCTGCAGCGCGCGAGGCGGAGGCGGGCACGCCGCCCGGCGAGTCGGTTAGCGCGCGCCCCCGGGGACGGACGGCCGTGGCGCAGGCGAAGTGCGGTGCCGCACCTTGAAGCTGTTGGGAATGTCGCACTCTTCGCGGTTCATGTACGTGATCTCCTTCAGGCCCGCGAGCGACTTGACGCCGCGCGGCTCCGTCGGGTACTGGGCACGCATCCACCTCCGCGTCACGGAGCGCGCACCAGTGCACGAGTTAGAAAAATCGTGCAACAAGTACGCTGATCGCAGGGGGTAAGGCCGTACGAGGTCGTCAAAGAGCAGCATCTCGCCCCCCTTGAGCACCGCCCGGCGCGGCGACCATTTCTGCGGAGCGCGCAGCCCAGGGATGCAACAGATCGCAGCGGGATCAGCGGGGGTCCGCTTGTGTCGTCCGCTCGCGACCTGGCGTCCGTACCATCATGTCGTCGCTGATGGTGATGTTGCCGTCAATCCACACGCGCTCCATATCGGCCTCGCGCTCCTTCATGAGCATGGCGCAGTCCTCCATGGTGCTCGGCGCCTTGGACGCCTGCGTGCGTGGCCCAGAGGTGGCGACGCCGCACGGCCCAGCCCCATCAGCGCGGGCGCCACACCGGGCTCGCCGTGCGACCTCGTAGACGTACCCCGGGGTTGGTGTGGATGTAAAACTCCATCGTGACGATGCCGCGCACCGGCCGCGCCGGTGACGACGCAAAGAGCACAAAGTCGTCCCGGTGAATGGCGTTCGAGGCCTTGGCCAGCTGTGCCATCAACCGCCGCACGGGGCGCCCAGGCGGCGGTTGAGCGCTGGGCCACGTCACAGGGCCACCGCACAGGCGGGCCGACCTACCAGGTCCGGCATCGGCCGCGGGCACAGGTTCGCCACGACTTCGTCGCGGCTCTCGCCGGTGCGGCCGCTGCTGCCGTCGGCGTTCGCGTCCGCGTCCTCGCTGCCCTTGGCCGGGGTGCCGATCATCTGCGCCGAACCCGCGCACTCAGCCGACTGCCGGACCGGGGTTAGCGGCGCCTGCATCCAGATCGCTTGCAGGGGGGCTGCACGCCGCTTGCCTTCTTGAGCTTGTCCGTCCAGGACGTCTTGCGGCGGTAGAGCTCAAAGACCACGCTCTGCGACGACGTGCCCTCCGGCAGCGGGCTGCATCAGGCACGCGACCGCGCACACCAGTCGGCCGTTAGCGCTCGGGCCACGGCAGACCAGCCGGTTCAGCCGTCGCCGTACAATTGGAACTCTTCGTTCAGGGTCGTGACCTGCTGGCCAATGGTAAAGGTCCGGCTGTAGCGCTTGCACGGGGCCAGCTCCAGGGTGAACAGCAGCTGCTGGCCGTCTGGTGACGTAACGGACAGTGGGGAGGCCACCACCGTAACCGTGAGCGGCGCCGCCTCCAACACGGCGCGCGTGTATCCCATGTACACCCGTACCCTTGGCGCCCTTGATGCTCAGGCCCTTGATGTCGACCACTGCGCCCACGCATCCCATCGACGGTCGGCGGCGGGCGGCGGTGAGCGCGGCCCGGAACGAGCTGGCGGCAGCGAACGGCACGCGCCCCGTACCGCGCACGATCATCACGCGGTTCACCGACGACGGCAGCTCGTTGGTGAGGAGCGCGGCCTTGAAGTCGCCGGCCTTCATCATGAGCGACTTGCGGAAGTTTTGGCCCTTGGCCTTGCGGCGCGCCACGGGCGTCTGCCCCGCCTGCCGAGCGCAAAAGAGGACGCTGGGGACGGCCGCGTGTTTGGGTGAGCGGTGGGCATCAAACTCGTTGGGCCCGGCGCTGCCAACGCACAGCGGCGGCGGCGGTGTCGAGCGTGACGGGCGCGACCGTGTACATGCTCGGGTCGCTGTACGGGTCGTAGTGGGCGCCGTTCGGCGTGGTGCTCGCCCGCTCGGCGTCGTAGTTGATGACGGCGCCGGTCAGCTTGACCACGGCGGGCGCGCTCGACGCCGCCGGGGCCGCGTTTGCGCGCTTGGCGCTGTCCACGGGCGTGGCTGCGGCCGCCTCCTCGGCCGCCCGCTTGGTGCCCGCGGCAGCAGCAGGGCTGACGGAGGGATCGGCGGCAAACGCGGCCAGCGTCTCGTCGTCGCCGTGCACCATGCTGACCGGCAGGACGCCAAACTTGTTCGGAATCTGCGCGAGCGCGCGAGCGCCAGATGGACCAACGACCCGGCCCGGTTAACGCGATGCGGTTCGGCTGCTCCTGCGCGCATCGGCCCGACGCCCCTACCGTCGCGTCCGCGCCGCGCTCCAGCAGCAGCTTGACCGCGTCGGCATTGTGCAGCACCGCGGCCAGGTGCAGCGCAGTGTTGCCGTTGGCCCACTGCGCGTTCAGCTGCTCCACGGTCATCTTGTTCACGAAAAACTCGATCTGAGCGCGGGAGACCCCGAATGCCTGGGCGGCGGCTGGCGTTAGCCGTGGCCCGCCCGGGCGGACGATGTGCATAGCCGCCGAAACGGACCACGTCGGTGTCGAGGAGGGCCACGAGGGCGGTGTGGAGGGCGTTCATGCCCTTAGTGGAGCCGCCAACCATGTCGACGAGTTCCTTGGGCAGGTCCTCGTGCAGGCGGGCCTCGTTCCCGTTCACCGCGTCGATGAGCGACGGGTTGAGCTCGAGCTCGCGGGTGAGGAGCGCGAGGTTGCCATGGTAGATGAGGTTGAACCAAAACTGTCGCGGCCCACGAGCACCGCAGGACCAAGGCAGATGCGTGAGGGCGCGTGGCTAACGGGACGCGCTGCGCGCGTCGCCGCGCCTACCGTCAGCTTGCGGTCCTGCGGCATGGTGGCGGCCGCTCCGTGCAGGGCTGGCGTCTTTCACGCCCTGCCCACTCAATGCCGTCCTGACGACGCGGCAGCCTGGCGAGCCGACGACCCCGCCGGGCGTCAGCGGGGTGCTCCGCGACGCCGTCGTGGCGAGCGCGGCCGCCGCACCTTTCACGGGCGTCGCGTGGTCCAGCGCCGCTGCGTCGTCTGCGTGCGCCGTACCGACGTGGCGTGCTGCAGGGCGCTTTCTGGCGCTCACCCGATTCTGCCGGTTGGACGCGGCAGAACGCAGACGCGACTCTGCCGCCGGCGACCCAGTTCCACCCCGTTTGAAAAATTCGTAACGGTTTTGTCACGTGGTACTTTAATCACGTGACATTGGGGCGCGCCAGCGCTAAGCGCGGCCGCGCGCTGGGGAGCGCGCAGGACCGGGTTGCAAGCACCGCGTGCGCCGCATTGCAACGTGCGCGGCTCGTTTCAACAAACGCGCGGCATGGACGAGTTGTGTCGCTTGCATGGTGGACCCATGCAGTGCAGCGTTCGCGAGTCACCACATGCATGCAAAGCGATGGAGGCACGCCGCCGGATTCACGCACGAACTAACACACAGGGCCCTAGGCCTAGCAGCTAGCGCGGGTGGAGATTGCGCACAAGAATTGTACGACGTACTGTTCTGCATGAGGGCCTTGTTTCGGCCGCTGGTCGCATGGTACTCGAATGGCAATGTGTCGTGAGGGGAATAACAATGCAAAGAGGCCGCAATCCCGTTCACGGGAGCGCGCATACAGTCGCCCATTGCCGTCAAGCACGATTGCGCATCCTCGCCCCTGCGCTAGCGCCCCGGCTTCACTCCTCCCCAGCCATGCACCAGTCCAGCGGTCCACCTGGAGCGGGCCTAGGGTCTGGCCTATGGTGCGGCGGCGGAAGGGGGGCATCGCATGGTAGGGTTAGGGCTATGGAGCGAATGGCGTCATCGCTGCCGTGCCGCAAACCGGTTTGGAGCAGCGCCGCGGCAGGACGGCGGCGGCGGCTGAGGCATCGCGGCGGCGCGCGCGGCGTCCGAACGGCGCTCCGTCCCCGGCAGTAGCAAGAGCATTAACAGCTGGACAAGCAGGCAGCTGGATCCGGGGGCGACGGAGCTGCATCGGTGGGCGAAGAACCGCCGCGGCTGCGGCCGACCGAAGGCGGGGGGGTGATCTTGCCGCGCTTGCCGCACGGCTGGGCTCGGCCGGCGCGGCCACGCCAGCGGAAGGGCGCGTCGTCGGCGGTGGTCGGCGGACAGCATCGCTTCGTCGGCGAGTACCGCATTGAGCGCCTGCTGCTTCCGTCGGCGCACGCTGCAGGGGCCGGCTGGCCCTGCCCCGCCGCCGCGACCATGGCGGCGGCGGCCACCATGGCGAAGCCCGTCAAGGTGGTGGCGAGCATGAACGACCTGCCGAACCGCGAGTTCTGGACAGTCGTGACTGCGGGCTTCCTGCTCGCCGCCAACGCGGGCTTCATCAACGCGGCGTCCATGATCGGCCTGTTCGGCACGACGGTCAGCCACATGACGGGCACGCTGACCCGGCTGGGCGTCTACACGGTGCAGGGCAAGTACGACACGGTGCTGCACGAGCTGGTCATCCTGCTGGGCTTCATCTTTGGCGCGCTCGTGGCCGGCGTCATCCTGCGCAACCACAAGTTCCGGTTCACGCGGCGCTACGGTGTGGCGCTGCTGGTCGAGTCGTTCATGCTCTTCATGACGGCGGTCGCCATCTACACCGACAGCTACGTCTCGCCGGTCATCGGCGCTTTCTCGTGCGGCTTGCAGAACGCCATCGGCACGCTCTACAGCGCCGGCATCCTCCGCACGACGCACGTCACCGGCACCGCGACCGACATCGGCATGATCCTCGGGCAGAACCTCGGCATCGACGTGCACCACGACATGTGGAAGCTCAAGGTGCTCCTGCCGCTCATGGTCGGCTACTTCCTCGGGTCGTGCATCGGCTGCGCGGCCTTTGTCAACATGGGCCACTTTGCGTTCCTGATCCCGGCCACCATCGTGGGCCTCATCGGCCTCACGCAGCTCCTGCTCATCCAGCTGCACATCGTGCAGTACGAGCGCGCCAACAAGGAGCGCTTCGCGGCGCTCCGGCGCGCGCGGCGCGCGGCGCGGCCCGTGCCCATCGAGGTGCAGCAGGCGCTCGAGCACCTGCACCCGAAGGAGGCCGCGGCCGGCGTGGTGGCGCTCGCGACGCCGGCGACGCTCGCCGACGCCCACTACCTGCACGTGCCCGGCGCGCTCACGCGGACGGCGACCGCGGCGTCGTCCGCGCTGGACACCCGGTCCGAGTACGACCTCGGCGGGTTCCGGCGGCCGAGCGAGATGCTCGAGATGCACTCGCTCATGCAGAACCTGCACGAGGACGTGCTCCCGCCCGGGCCGCCGGCGCTGGCGGTCGGGCCGGAGGTCGTGGTGGCGGACGGCGACGGCCCGCCCGCCGTGCTCGAGGCCGGCGCCACGTCGCCGCTCCTCGTGGTGGACGCCGGGTCGCAGACGCTGCTGCTGCCCTCGGGCATGTCGGTGCGCGTCTAGGTCCCGCGGCGGGGCACCGTATACAGATATAGCGATCTAGACTGGCAGTCGCGTTTTGTCGTTGGTTTTTTTCGGGGTCGCGGGCGCGCGTTGTACTCTACCTGATGTCGCACCGATTACCTGCGCGCCCTGCACATTCCCCCCTTGTCAATTCTTGTCGCATCTGCGTCGGTCAAGTTTTTCTGTACATGCTCTCTACAGGCACGCCAGGCGCGCGGAGGCGCCCTTTGTACAGCGTTTGTTTCACCACCCGTTCGTTCATGCACGCACCTCTACACCGCTATGGACACGGCGCGCTCCCCCGGTCGCGCGCTTGGCTCGGACGGCTTAGGCGGTCAGCAGCTGGTCGATCTCCTCCCACGAGATGTACGTGCCGGACAGCTTGCGCGGGCAGGCGAGCGCGAGCTTGGCGATGGCGTTGGCCGGCACCTCGGGCGGCAGAAGCTTGTTCTCGCGGTGGGCCTCCAAGAACCGGGCGTGCTGGTCGGGCGCCATGGACGTCTTGCCCTGCTCGCGCAGGACGCCCTGCATGTCCGTCGCCACCAGGCCCGGCCGCACGGCCACCGTGCGGATGGTGGGCTCCTCCTTGCCGAGCACGGCGTTGAACTGGTTCAGCGCGGCCTTGGACCTGTGCGGGGCCCGCGTGCGACCCGCTAGAGGCGGCCGCGGCGGCGGCCTCAGCGCAGGCCCTGACAGGGTCGATCCGCCCGTTCGACCCGCCACGTACGCGCTGTAGGGCGCCCAGGCCTCGTAGACGTTCACGGCCGCGCCGGAGCTGATGTTGACCACGACGCCCTCGGTCTTGCGGAGCTCGGGCAGGGCGGCTCGCACGAACGTGGCCGGGGCCACGACGTTGACAGCCATCATGCGCGTCCACTCCTCGGGCGTGACGTCCACGACGCGCTTGAGCGGCTCGAGGATGCCTGCGTTGTTGATGAGGGCGTCCAGGCGGCCGAAGGACGCGACGGCGGCGCCGACGGCGCGCGCCGGCACCTCCGGGTCGGTCACGTCGCCCAGGACGGTGACGACGGCGCCGCCGCCGCTGCCGCCGTACTCGGCCTCGAGCGACGCGGCGTCGGCCTGCTTGCGGACGACGGCGACCACGCGGGCCTTGCGGTCGACGAGGCTGCGCACCAGCGCGCGGCCCAGGCCGCGGCTCGCGCCGGTCACGAGCACCACGGGCGGCGCCGCCATGGCAGTTGGCAGGCGGGCAGTTCAGAAATGACCTCTCTCTGCGCCGCCAGCCGCGCCTACGCTGCGGCGTCAACGCCCTAGCTAGAGCGACGCGGTGTATGGCCGGCCTGCGAAGGGGCACGGCCTCGGGGGCTGACGCCGCTAGGGCAGCTGTGACCAAGGGCTGCCTGGTTGGCAGGTTGTGGGGGCGCCGGCATGCGCGGGATGCACGTTGGACCTCAGGTGGGATGGCTGTCCTTCGGTGTCGCATCCAACGCCGAGAAGGCCATTGGGCGCTCAGCAGCGCGTCTGGGCACGCTGGGACACCGGTTGTATCGCACAGGTAAATAAAAAGGCAGCCATTATACAGGACCACGCGCAGAGCGGCAGAAACAAAGGCAGTTAGGGGCGCTAAAATACACGAAACTGAGAGAACATACAGGGCAGCGCGGCGCTAAACTTGCGCAGGTGCCGCAGCAGCGGCGGCGGCAGGATCCCGCCCTGCGTTCTGCACTTGGTTCTGCCCTGCACGCTGCCCGGCGCCGCTGCTGCACAGCAGCGGATACTGCGCCGGCAGCGGCTCCACCACTAGCGTGGAGGCGATGACCTTGAACGACGCCCGCCAGCGCACGTTGAAGTAGACATCGATGCCGTTCCAGCACTTGTTGAGAATGTCCCGGATGGCGCCGTCGTTCACGATCGTGTTGTACGTGTCGACCTGGTGCAGCCGCGTTCGAGGCCATGCGAGCAGCCCGCGCTGCTGAATGAGCAATCGTCGTCCGCGGCTCCGCCACTTCCCAAGTGCGGCGTACGTAGGTCGTCTGACGGCCCGCGTAGGTGTCGGGGGTCATCTCCGTGGCGGTTCCGATCACCTCGCCGTTGTAGTCCAGCTCGTAAAAGTAGTCCATCAGGTAGATGGTCACAAAGTTCTGGTTGATCAGCTCCCAGCGGTACTGGTCGGCCCACGCCAGCGCAGACGCCGCTCAACACGCGTTAGCCATCAGCCCAGACCAGCCTCGGCGGGGCGGGGCACTCCGCGTACGCCGAGCTTGAGGCCTTCCTCGGGCTGGTCGGCCGCCACGTAGATCTCTTCGAGCCGGATCCACGGGTACCGCGGCAGGAGAAAGTACAGCAGCAGCGGGCCCACCAGCACCGAGAACAGGACGAAGACCATGCAGTACTTCCTGGCCTTGCTCGCCGGCCTGGGACGCGACGAACCCGCGCACGCGCCTTGGACCCCGACAGTGAGTGGGGGCGCTAGGCCGTGTCAGGCACATTATGGGCGTCGGCGCCGTACGGCTTGCCGATGGGCACGGCGTAGTAGGCACTGTTGGTGCTGACGCCGTAGTACACGGGCGCGTCGTCGACCAGCCGCTGGCTCTCGATCTGCGTGTACGACACGCTGTTGTAGTACGCCATGGCGGCGTCCCGCGACGAGGGCGGCCCCTCGCTGTGGTGATGCGGCTCGGCGAGCGGTGTCGAGGCGCTCCCTCATCCAACGCCACTTTGACGTGTTAACGCCTTGCCCCTCTCCGAGCCCGCCGCCTCGTCGCGGTCCTTGTGGTCGCCAGCGCTCAAGCGCGTCTCTCCAGCGGTCCGCTCCAGCGTCCTCTCCAGCAGCAGCGGCGGCGGCGGCGGCGGCGGCCGCGGCGGCGGCGGCGGCGGCGGCGTCCCTCCGTGCCCCTCCAGAGATCCCTGTCAGAAACGGGTCAGAAATGTGACGTCATCGGTCACAGTGCGCTTCGTCCCTTCGTCTGTTGTGACCGGCGACCCGCGCGCCGCCCATCCCACCCAGCGACGATGGCCGTCCCCGCCCAGCGCAACGGCATCGCCGTCGGCCGCAACTCGGGCCACATCACCACCCGCCGCGAGCTGCCGCCCCGCATCAGCCGGCGCAAGGGCGTACGTGAGCACGATGAGGACGATGGCGCTGGCCGTGGATGGGCGTTGGGCGATGGACGATGGCCGATGGCGCGCGGATGGGCTGGGCGAAGCGGCGGGACCCGCGCTGCTGGACGCCGGAGCGCTGCACGGAGCATCGGGGCAGCGCCGCTGGAGGCGCGATCGGCAGCGCGATGGGCGCGGATGGATGGCCTGGGAGGCGCCGCGCGCCGGCTATAGCTCGCTGGACGCAGGCCACGCTGCGGCGGGCATGCGAATGCGGCCATGCGGACGGGACGCACGAGTGGGCCACGGCATGTGCCGGGATCAAGGTTGCTGACGTACGCGCGCGCGCCCTGCACGTTGCGAATCTGCGCTCCCGTTCGATCCAGGCGCTCGCCAAGCGTACCAAGGTGGTCCGTGAGATCATCCGCGAGGTGGCTGGCTTTGCGCCGTACGAGCGCCGCACCCTTGAGTTGCTCAAGGTCGGCAAGGACAAGCGCGCCCGCAAGTTCGCCAAGCGGCGGCTGGGCACTATGCTCCGTGCCAAGCGTAAGATCGAGGAGCTCACCAACGTCCTCATGGCTCAGCGCCGCGCCGCCGCGTAAACTTGTACACCTGGCCCCGCGGACGGGTGCGGCCCCCGTGCGGCGAAGGCGGCACGCGCGCGTGTTGCCGCGGCGCTGGACTGCACGGAAGCTGTGCTCGGCCGGATGTGAATAAAAAAGCTTAAACTGGACGTTTGAGCCGGCTGGTCCGGAAAGCGCTTAGGCGCGACGCAGAAGACCTCACGCGCACGTTGGGCGCTGGAGAGCGCGCGCAGTTTCCACGAAGCTGAAGCAAGAAACGCTGGCATGCACGCCGCGCGCCCGCAGGGCCACCCGCTCCACAGCCCGGAGCGCTCGCTGCCGCGCGAGGCGCGACCTCGATCACTGCGCCACAGATACAGATCCCAGGGCGCACAGCAAACCATGCTGCGCGCTACTGGACCCTGCACTGGAGCTGGAGCTGGTCCAGTGCAGCAGTTCACAGCTTACCGTGCACTAATGATGCGGCTTTCACACCCCACGAGTGCCCCTACGCAATCTTTCTCAATGGTATCTTTCGCAGCAGTTGGCTTTCACCCTGTGCAAAGTAGACTTACTGCCCCGCCCCCGCCCACGCCCACGCCCTCGACTTTCCCGCCCATAGTCCGCCATCCTGGGCTCTGTACCGT
>Ga0180216_1002750_pt1 | contig 14352 bp, 25 predicted proteins | sample eDN3rd37CBELigMG_FD_128879 | JGI IMG/M metagenome (GOLD analysis project Ga0180216, IMG submission 128879) | Enriched Miracle-Growth compost microbial communities from Emeryville, California, USA - eDNA 3rd pass 37_C BE-Lig MG (version 2)... ... | reverse complement strand
CGGGCACGGCGACGGGTCGGGTACAGCGGACGCGTTGAGCCGCGGCGCGAGCGTGCACGCTGGATAGGCCAAGGCCGACGAGGCCGACAGGGCGGCCGCCGGTCTTGGGGCCCTGAGCGCCTGTCCAGGGAACGACCACGGGCACGAGAGGGTCCAACGAACAGGGGAGGGCGGCGGGGGGGACGAGGCGTCAACGGCTGGCGTAGTTTCGGGCCGTGCCGTGGCGATGGAAGGTCATCGAAGAACCCGTCCGTACGGCAAGACGAAGCAGAGGACGCCGCAGTGGCGCTTGGGGGTGAGGCAGGACAAGCTGGATAGACACGGGCAACGTTTCCACGTGGCTTAAACCCAGCCTATCCTGCAAGCGACACAGCGCTGGTGCAGAGCGGGGACGTTCTGAGTCGTGACGGGCGCAGTCAGGGGGGTGGGCCCAGACTAGCTCAAGGTTTTTGAACGGCCCCGGTGCCGTCGACAAGCGAGACCCTGTGGAGCGCGAACCGCGGCGGCGGGCGTTGCACTTGACTCGTGTGCTGACTGAACCCCGTGCCTTCCCCTTGTGCCTGCGCCTGCAGCAGGTGGCCCGACCACTTCTTTTTTCGCTTGCGTGAGCGTATCCCGTCGCTGGCTGTACGGGAGTAGCACGACGCGGCAGGTTCATTCGGACCGAGCTTATCTGACCGGTTTGACGTGCGTCCGCGCTCGTTAGTTTCCATTGCGACAGCTCCAGCGCCGCAGGTCCCGACGGCGAGGATGCAGGCCCCCGTGCTGGTGCTCCGTACGATGCCGTGCTGGCCTCTCTCACCCCAATGCGTGGCGCCCAGTGCTAACCCGTTTATCTCTGCTGCTTTATCCTGCCCAACGGTAGAGCAAAACACTGAGCGCAACCATGGCCGCAAGGCGCAGCTGGACAACATCAACGCTGCCAAGGTGCGGCTCCCGTGCACAGCGCTTGCCGCCCGTTTCCTCCTCCCCTGACCACCCCCCACCGCCTTCTCGCCGTCTCGCTCGCACGCCAGACGGTCGCGGACCTGATCCGCACCTGCCTGGGCCCACGGTCGATGCTCAAGATGCTGCTGGACCCGATGGGCGGCATCGTCCTGACCAACGACGGCAACGCGATCCTGCGCGAGTGCGACGTCACGCACCCGGCCGCCAAGTCCATGCTGGAGCTGTCGCGCACGCAGGACGAGGAGGTCGGCGACGGTACCACCTCCGTCATCATCCTCGGTACGCGATCGCCGCTCGGCCCCACCCGAGCAAGCCTCCTATAGACCTCGGGCTGACGCCGCCGGCCGCCTTGCACGGCTGCGCTGGACGTGCGCGACTGCAGCCGGTGAGATGCTGAGCGTGGCGGTGCCGTTCCTGGAGCGTGAGATCCACCCGACGGTGATCATCGCGGCGTTCAACCGCGCGCTCGAGGACGCGCTCAAGGTCATGGACCAGATCGCCACCAAGGTCAACGTGAACGACCGCAAGGAGATGCTCGAGGTCGTGCGGAGCTCTCTCGGCACCAAGCTCGTGAGCCGGTGGAGCGACCTTATGTGCAACCTCGCGCTGGACGCCGTCATGACCGTGGCGACGGAGGCCGAGGGCGTCAAGGAGGTCGACATCAAGCGTTACGCGCGCGTGGAGAAGGTGCGCGCGCACGCAGCGCTGGCAGCGAGCGCCGTCGCAGCTCACCGTTGGTCGGCCCGCGTGTGTGCGTAGCGTGGCGCCGGGTCGGGCAGATCCCCGGCGGCGAGATCGAAGAGTCCAAGGTGCTGGACGGCGTGATGCTCAACAAGGACGTGACGCACCCCAAGATGCGCCGGCGCATCGAGAACCCGCGCATCATCCTGCTGGACTGCCCGATCGAGTACAAGAAGGCCGAGTCGCAGATGAGCATCGAGGTGAAGGGCGAGAACGACTGGAACCGCATTCTCCAGATCGAGGAGGAGTACATCAAGAACATGTGCGACGACATCATCCGCCTCAAGCCCGACCTCGTCATCACCGAGAAGGGCCTGTCCGGTGCGTGCCGGCCCTGCAGCGACGGCATGTGCCCTCCGCCGGCCCTGCCTAGCGCTGACCGTCCTAGGCGGTGGCCGTCGGCGCATCCGTCCTCCCGCTCCCACCAGACCTCGCGCAGCACTACCTGATGCAGGCCAACATCACGGCGCTGCGCCGCGTCCGCAAGACCGACAACCTGCGCATCGCGCGCGCGTGCGGCGCCAACATCGTCTTCCGCACCGACGAGCTCAAGGAGTCGGACGTCGGCACGGGCGCGGGCCTCTTCTACGTCGACAAAATCGGCGACGAGTACTACTCGTTCATCGTCGGGTGCAAGAACCCCAAGGCGTGCACGCTGCTGCTCCGCGGCGCGTCCAAGGACGTGCTCAACGAGGTGGAGCGCAACCTCCAGGACGCCATGAGCGTGGCGCGCAACGTGGTCTTTGACCCGCGCCTCCTGCCCGGCGGCGGCGCGACCGAGATGGCCGTGGCGGTCGCGCTGACCGAGAAGGCCAAGGCGATCGACGGCATCCAGCAGTGGCCCTACCGCGCGGTCGCCGAGGCGCTCGAGGTCATCCCCCGCACGCTCATCCAGAACTGCGGCGCGCCCGTCGTGCGCGTCCTCACCCAGCTGCGCGCCAAGCAGGCCACCGGCGCCAGCACGTGGGGCGTCGACGGCGAGAAGGGCACCATCGTCGACATGAAGGAGCTTGGCGTGTGGGAGCCGTTCTCGGTCAAGGCGCAGACGCTCAAGACCGCGGTCGAGGCTGCGTGCCTGCTGCTCCGCGTGGACGACATCCTCTCGGGCCTCTCCAAGCGCAAGGACGGGCCCGAGGGGCCGACCATGGCCGAGCAGGAAGAGGTGCGTCGACGCGCCGGGGGACGGCGTCCAGGGAATGCGACGGCGGCTAACCACGGCACGCGCGCGCGCCGGGGCTGGCGTGGTGCGGGCGGGTAGATGGGCGCATGACCGCGTCAAAAAGAACAAAAAGAGCACAAAAACGTACAGTAGCCCAGCAAAGGCTGCTTTGCTGGCATGTAGAGACTACACCTGTTGTCCGCAATGCATTTCGCCGCGCGTAGTCGTACAAGCGTTCGCAATTACAAAGAACACGGGACGGGGCTGCTGCTGCCGCCGTCAAAAAGATGGAGGCGGGAAAAAAAAGGGAGTGGCTGCTGCCCACGGTGCTCACCCGTGCCGGAACTGGTTGAACAGGAAAGACGGCACGTGGGCCTCGATGGCCGACCGCGGCAGGTTGCTGTACTTGCAAAACTCTTCCAGGAAGATGAGCGAGTTGACGGCGTCCTGCGGCAGCGCGGCAACGCGCTGGTCCGGCCTAGCGCGCCGCGCGCACGGCGCCATCCGAGGCAATCCAGGCACCACCCAGTTAGCGAGTCGCGTATACCTGTGCGCCAGGAGCCAGAAACTGCACGTACTTGACCGCGACGGCGTTCACCATCGCGCGGATGTACTGGCCCATGTAGGCCAGGAACGACTCGGTGTGCGCGACGTGGAACTGCTTGAGCTGTGGCGGGGCGAGGCCGAGGAGAACCGTTCCGCACCTCGTTGCGTGAGAACACGGAAAAAGCGAACCGCTTATGGCGCCGTGAGCGGCCCGCACCAGCGAGATGATGCCCACGACGAACGGCGTGCCGTCCAAGCCCTCGGCCTTGTTCTTGCAGATGAACGCGCCTGGCCGACCGTTCCCACCGCGTCCGACACGAACGCGTCCCCGTCAGGACCGGCGCGCCGGCAGAGATTGCTCCTCTAACGGTCGCGCCGCCCGCGCACCGGTCTGCTGGTCGTAGGCGAACTTGGGCAGCTGCGCGATCACGTAGAGGAAGGTCACGACCGGGAAGTTGTCTAGCGGCTTGGTCGTGATGTAGATCTTCTTGAAGGGGTCGTTAAGGCCGCACGCCTCGACGTAGGTCGACACCTCGTAGAGCAGCGGGTTGTCCTCCTCGGGGTAGCCGTAGCGCGTTTGGCTGGGACCCCAAGCCGCACGGCCCGCTCGCAGGCAGGTTGTGAGGCGCGACGCACACCAGTTAAATGGTTTGCCGAGTGCACCGCGGCGTACTCCCGGTAGTAGTTCTGGATGTCGGTGATGAGGCTGTTGTTCAGCACCGTGATCGTGTTGCTCAGCGTGGACGAGTCCAGCTTGCTCCGGAACTGGACACGACGACGCGCGCCCTTGGGAGGGGGAGCGACGCCGCATCAGCACGCACGGGGGCGCGCAAAGCACCTCCGTGCGGTCCCAGCAAACCGTACCGTGAGCTCGTTGCCGATCATGCGGCGCACGAGCTGGTGGTGGCCCAGCTTCGAGACGTGCTCTGCAAACGCAAGCGTCCCTGCGCCCCACGCCCGCGCTCCGTCGCTCGTGAGCAGTCGACCCAACACCTCACGTCAACGCAACACCGTGCCACGCCGCACCGTTGTAGATGGGGAAGAACTTGCTGGCCTTGCCCACCGCGGCCGCGTACATCTTGGCGGCGTTGTGCGGCATCGACGTGACTGGCTCGAGCTCCGCGGCGAACGCGGCCAGGAACTGGTGCATGCCCTTCTCCGCCTTGAGGACGCGCCGGTACAGGTCCGTGAAGCGTTGCAGCTCCCGCACGTTCATGAACGAGTACAGCCGGTCGAGGCCCGTCAGGCCCACGGTGCCCACGGCCTGGAAGAGGCGCGAGAACGTCTTGAGCCCCACGACCTCGCTGCGGGCGGCGGCGCCGCAGCACGCGAGGGCGCGCCCGGCCACACGTGAGCGAGCGGCCCCTCGCCGGACGCCGCCCGCGGCCGTGGTGTGGGGGCAGCACGTACCGGGTCGTCTTCTGGTCGTACCACGCGCTCATCGGATGGATGTACACCGTCTGCTTCGGGTCCGACAGGGACAGGATCTCGCGCGCCAGCCGGCCGACGCAGTCGACCGATTTGCTGAACGAGGGCACAACACGGCCGTGGGCGTCCCACCACCACCACCGAGTTAATCAACAGGTTGCACAGCCGGAGGGCCGCACGCGGGGCCAGACGGACTCATCGCGCGGCGGGAAGACGGGGATGGGAATGGCGGTGGACTGGTACGCCGACTCCCACTCAAAGATGCGCGTCTTCAGGAAGCTGTTGCACTCCTATAGGTTCCTCCGCCGAAAGTAGAGGGCCGTAAACCGATGCGCGCTCAGCGCCGCGTGCGAATCGTGACGCGTCGTCGGAGCGCGTGGCCCGGCACGCACCCGCTCGACGTTGAACAGGATGATGCGGGTCAGTTCCTCCTGCCAGATCTTGAGCGCGTAGATGTTGACGTAGTCCTGGATGTCTGTGTTGCCAGACGCCGCCAGCCGCCCGCGACGGGGGTTTGCTGAGTGCGACGCAGCCACCCTCACCGCCCATGCCCCGCTCGCGCGACGCACATTCGAACGACCGCCGGAAGCCGTCGAGCTTCTGGGCCAGGAACGCGAGGCGCTGCTCCAGGTCGCCGGGCTTGGCCTTGTTGAAGACGAGGACCTCGTCCATGGCGCGTGCGACCTGCACGACGAGCTCGCGGCGGATGCCTTCCTCCAGCAGCTGCTTCGGGTTGACGCGGATCACGCCGACCAGCGTCGTCTCCATCGCCAGCATGCCCTCGGTGTACACCGAGATGGAGTGCGTGCGGCGCGCCAGGTCGAACCGCTCGTTCAGCTGCGCAAAGCTGTGCCAGCCGCGCCGCACCGTCGCGTAAGGGACAGTGAATCCGGTGAGCACAGGCAGCGTGCCGACCGTGTTTGCACCGGCGGCGCGCGCACTCTTTGAGGTGATCCTTCTCCAGGCGCGTCGGGACCTCCTGCAGGCGGTTGGTCTGGATGCCGATGATCTCCTTGAGGATGTCAAACATGGACGCCGGAATGACTTGCAGCACGCGGCGCACAAACTCGACAAGTTGGCCTATTCGTTGGCGGCCACGAAGGCAGGGCGTATGACGGTTGGGGGTGAGCGCCATCCCACAGACACTTCGTTACCCGTCGCCGCGACTTGTACCAGAGTAGTACTCGGCGACGCTCTGGATGTCCTTGCTCTGCGCCTGGCTGATGCGGACCAGCGGCAGATCCAGAATCGACGCGAGCTTGAGGAACATGGCGCGCAGCTTGATCACCGTGCTTGGGTCGCTGCACGGCCGCGGCCGGCCTCGCAGCAGCCGTTCGATCGACGTCAGCACATGCCACGCGCGCTTCCGGGGGCCGCCCCGCCGCTCCGAACGCACCGCTTGATGAGCGCCTGGAAGATGCCGACGTAGCGGCCGATGAGCTCCCACGCGAACGACAGGTCGCCCACAATCTGCATGGTCACCAGCACCTCTTCCTTGACGTTGACGGCGCGGATCATCTGCTGCAGGTAGCCGCGCGTCTCGGCCAGGAACGTCTTGACTTGGAGGTTGCTCTCCAGCTGGCACCCGGCCGCCCGACGGCAGCAGCACGCGCGAGTGGGCCGTGAGTCGCGTCCGCTACCTCCCCGCGCCCGCGCGCGTGCCCACCCGTTTGAGACGGTACCTGGTGGAACTCTTGGACTTCTTCGAGGGCCTGGATGAGCTGCACAATCTTGCGGCCCGCGACGGTGGCGTCGACGTAGTCGAGCGAGCTCATCTGGCCGGCGATGTCGTGGAACCAGGCCTGCAGCTGCTCGTTGCGCGTCACGCGCGTGAGCGCCTTGGTGCCCGAGAAGAACTCGGCTGGACGGCCGGCAAAGGGCGGCACAAGGCGCGGCGGCAAGGTCGAGTGAGCGACAGCGGTGCGAGCTTGCTTCGGCGGCTGGGGCGGCACGTACAGAGCTCCTCCATGCGCTCGCTGGCCTCCTTCTTGTAGTTGTCCCAGCTGGTGCGCTTTTGCTTCAGGAGGAGCTGGAACATGTTGCGGAGCTTGTACTCGAGCTGCGACGTGTTGAGCAGCAGCTGCACCAGCGCCGTCTCGTTGTAGCCGGGCAGGACGAGCTCGCGCAGCTTCTTGTTGCGCGTGTTGGTGTCTGAGACGCGCAACAGGCGCCGAGCACAGGCACCCTGCGTGAGCACTAGCGGGCGCAGCTAGCGCCTCGCATGGCGCGCGCGCGTACTGAGCGTGAGCCACCGGATCGTCACGTTGCAGTCGCGCAGGCAGTTGAGCAGCTTGTACACGTTGTCCAGCACGAACGCCTCCGTCAGCACACCCTGCGACACGCGCATCGCCCGGTAGACCCTGCGCGCGATTCCTCCGTCAGAGGTGCCGCGCGCGGCCGGGCCAAGCGGTGCGCCAACCACAGACCTCGGTGAGGTAGTTGTCCAGGTCCTTGAGCAGGCGCGTCAGGTTGGTCAGGTGGCGCTGCTGGATCGTCTTGACGTTGGCGATGTCGGTCGTGTTGTTGAGCGCGAGCTTGGCGGCCTTGTACTCGTCCCAGACCTCGGACAGGTCGACGTGGATGCCCATGTAGTACGCGATCACCCAGTTGTCCGGGAAGAACTTGTCCACGATCTCGCGCATCTTGGCCTGCGCGGCCCGCGGGCGCTCCGCCGCGGCTTGCGCGTCGCAACCGGGTCAGCGGGCGCTGCCAACCGCCCGCGCCGCGGCCGCCAGGACGCACCTGGTCGTTCTGCAGGATCTCGGGCGCAAAGTAGAGCATCACGTAGAGCATGGACGCCTGCGTGGCCAGCGCCGTGGACCGGTGCTCCGGGTTGGGGTACTCGCTGACCATGTTGTAGATGTCGTCGGTGCGCAGGCGGCCGATGACCATGAGGATGAACGTGCGCGGGATCGGGTACCGCCGGAAGAACTCCTCGGGGTAGTTGGGCGGCCGCCGGCCCGCGGCGAGGCTGAAGCCGGTCGAGCGGCACAGCTTGCACACCTCGTCCAGGTTGCTCGACGACGGTGCGTCGGCCTGGGGCCGCCGCGGGCGCACAGCGATATCGCGCGCCGCGCGTCAGCGGGCGGCCACGCCGTGCGTTCCGACCGTCGTGGGGTGCCGCGCGCACCTTGTAGCGGTGGTACGCGACGAGCATGCGCTCGCGGATCACGCCGTCGATCTTGCGGTCCAGCAGCAGCAGCATGCTGCCGTACAAGTAGAGCGCCTCCGCCAGCAGCTGCTTGCCCTCCGTGGTGGCCATGACGATCTGCACCGTGCCGCCGCGTCACCGCGATCCCGCCATCGCGGCGTAAGCAACCCCGCGCGCGCCCTGGGGCAGACACATCCAGCCAGCGCGCGTCGGTACCTCGAGCGACTGCTGGATGAAGACGCCCTCCTCGAGGTCGTTCAGGTACCGGACGAGGTCCTTGACGTACTTGAAGATACTCTCAAAGAGGCGGTAGAACCGCGTGATGATCTCAATGTGGCTCTCCTGGAACGCGTCGTCGCGGTCCAGCAGGTCCTGGGCGCAGTGCAAAGCGGGACGACGAGCGAGCGGGCGGGCGCGTGAGGACCTCAGCACCGCCTCGCTGGCAGCACGGGCGGGGTGGGCCGAACCGGGTTGTTCTCGATGCGCGCGTTGGCGGCCTCGGCGATCTTGAAGTAGCTAAAGTCGAGGAGGATTTCGCCATAGTTGCGCTGGTGCTCCTTGGTGGCCAGCCGGAACTCGTCCGGGATGTACTCGGACAGGCGAAAGATTTCCGCAATGATGGCTGCGACCACCCTCGAGCAGGTGCGACGGCGGTGTGGCCGCGACGTTAGAGTCCCAGCATGGCCAGCGCCCGGGCGCCAGCGCGCGGGTCGGGCGCGTACCGTTGCCGCGCGACACGAGGCGGAGCAGCGTCTGCCCGGCGACGTTGTCCGGCGCCAGGAAGCTGAACGGCGCCATGGCGGCGGCGGCGGCGGCGCGCAGCAGGACCGGCACGCGGCCGGCGTGCACACTAGAACTCGGTGGCGCACGCAGGTTGGACTCGCTCGCCTTCGTTCTCCCTCCGCGTGCGGCGCCTCTGCTCCGGCGTTCGGTTCGGGCGGGGTGGGCCGCGGCGAGGGAGGTCGCGCCGGGCCGAGGCTCCAGCCGCCAAACACCCGCGCGGTGTACGCCTCAGTCCGCGTCCTCTGCGTCTCCTCCTTATGCCCACTGAGGGCGCTTCCAGGCACTTCCAGGCGCTTCCAGGCGCGGCCAGGCGCGGCCAGGCCGACCGTCTTGCTCTGCGGCGTCGCCTCGGTCGTCCGCTGCCGCTGCGGCGTCTGCGCAACACGGTTCTGCCGCTGTTCTGCCGCTTGTTCATAGTCGCCGTCTGCCGCCATTCTGCCGTTCGACGTTCCACCCCGCGTCTGCCGCGGTTCTTTCATTTTCAAGACGAATTCTGCCGCAATTCTGCCGCTGCCGCTCACCCAATTCCGCCACAGTTCAGCCGGTGTTCTGCCACTGTTCTGCCGCGGGTGGAGTCACATGAGGCGCGTTTCTACCCGATTCTGCCGCTGCACGCCGTCATACAGGCGCCATAGGAAGGCGGCGCCTCACCCAATTCTGCCGGGTGGAATTGTCTATTTAGATGGGAGTTTGGGCTATATGAAACGAAAGGCACTAGCGCGCTTTTCAGCCGCAGGGCACGCAGGGCACGCAGGCCACGCAGGCCATGCAGGCCATGCACCTTGGATCTGGCTCGGACGAAGCGAAATATCATTGAGCTGTAGTTACACAACGAAAAGGAAGGGGGGCTCGGCTGTACATGATGGATTGCGCATGCGCGTGGATCAAGCTCACTTGGATAGGCTCGCTGGGATTGGTCACTTGGCTGGGGACGCGGCGGCAGCGGCGACGTTGGAGGGGATCTTGTCGACGGGCAGCGCGGCGCTGGAGGCCGACGGCAGCAGTGCGGGCACCTTGGCGTCGAGGATGGACCGCATCTGCAGGTACGGGTTGTCCAGGATCGTCTCGTCGTTGGACTGCTGTGCCTTGGTGAAGAGGCCCGTCTGCAGCTGCTTGTACTGCTCGGGCTTCTCCTGCTTGAGGAGCTCCAGCAAGTAGCGGCTCGCGTAGCTGCGCACCCGCGTCCAGGGCCCGTCCGCGTGCGCCAAGGCAGCGTCAGCCCTTGCATCGGTCAAGCTTTACGCAAGCGCGTGCTGCGCGTACTACGCCAGCTGCGGGTCGCGCGACGCCAGCAAGTTTTTGAAAAAGCTCATGCCGCCAATGCTGTCGTCGTTCGAGCATTGCCAGCTGCGGCGAGCATTAAGCAAAGGCTGCGCCCCCCGCGCTCCCTGGTCGTCTGTCATGGGCTTACCTGTCCAGGCGGATCTTCGACCGGCACTGCTCGATGATGAGGATGAGCATCACGGCGCGCAGGGAGCGGTACTGCGGCCGCGACAGCTGCATCATGAGGTTCTGGCACAGCGAGATGTTGATCTGCTTGAGCAGGTAGTACGGCACGACGACCTGCCCGTTCAGGAACCGGTCGTAGTCCGAGTCCACCGACGACGATCCGGGCGCGTCCGCTGCGACCGGGCGCGCCACACGCAAGCGCGCGAGGAGTAAGGAAGGGCATGAGCACGACGCTCCGTCGGGCGCTGGCCGACCCGTGCGCCGCCGCGTCCCCGCACCGATGTCGATGGCCATGAAGCGGAACAGGATGTCGGCCATGAGGACCAGGTTGCTCTCGTCGCGCTCGCGCGCGGTCAGCACGCGCGACAGCCGGTCGTTGATCATGTAGATGACCGGCGTCAGTTCCGACTCGCCCCACTGCGCCGAAATCTGTGGCAGGCGCCCACCCGGCACACGACAAGCTGGCAATCGCTTAGACTGGCCGTGCTTCGTTGCTCTGATGACCGACTAGCTCCTACTACCTTGGACTTGCGGTACTGGATCATCTTGTCGACGATCCGCAGGTACGCGCGCCGCTCCTGCGGCCCCAAGACATTAGAAACGAAGGCACGCACTGTGCGGGGTCAACCCGGTGGTTCCGCGCGAAGAGTGCGCCGCTTGGGCGAGCCCGCGTACTCGGCTGTTTTGGAGCATGGACGACAGCAGCTCCTCCACGGAGCGGGCGGCGGGGGTCTCAGCGTTCTTGCCGCCGTCCTCCAGCAGGTAGCGCTGCACCAGCTCAAAGAGGTAGTTCTATTTCGCGACGCGAGCCGACCGCGCTCGCGACGTATCGTGTCAACCTCCCAGTCGCTGCGCCCAAGCGCGCAGTCGCACCGCTCGTGTACCTCGCCGCGCCGCTGCTCGTACTCGTGCTCGGAGGACACCAGCAGCTTGATCATACCGGCGTCGGCGTTGATGAACTCGTTGGTGCTCATCAGCCGCTGCAGGTGCGGGGCAAACTCTTCCTCGACCTGCAGCGCGCCATGCGCCAAGCGACTGAGGCAGACCCGTAGAGCACACTCAGGAGCTGGTATTTTCCCTCGCCCGTCCGCCCGTCCCGGGTGTCCACCTTGAGGTAGTCGCGGGCGAGGCGCTCGATCTCGTACAGGATGGCGACAAATACGCCCTTGTTCACCTTGGCGGCCGCCTTGGCGAGCGCGGCGTCCTTCTTGACGCGGTCCAGGAAGACGAACCGCATGAACCGCTCCACAAAGTTGTGCGGCAGCGCGCGGAACAAGCCCGCAAACTGCCGCGGCGCGCCCAGCCGCCGCAGGATGTGGACCACCAGCAGCGCGTCCGCTGCACGGCCAAAAGAAGAGGGACGCGGGGGCGGCGCCAGACACTAGTTAGCGATGGCGTCTGGCGCATGCGCTGCTCAAGGATTTGCAGCGTACGCGACAGCGGCGACTGCTTCTTGTCGCCCACTTCCGAGACCGCGTAGTCAAACACGACGCAGAAGAGGTTCTCGCCGGCCTCGCGCGACGTGTGGTAGGCGTACAGGCCCAGGATGTACTCGATCCCGCCGAGGTCTACGCAGATGGCACCAAGGACGAACGGTGGCTGTGTCAGCCGCACGCGCGCGCGATTGTGCCCTCGCCCATACCGTTCACGCACCTTCCAAGGCCTGCTTGTTGAGCGGCGCCTCCGGCGACGCGTATCTGCCATGCAAACAAAGACGGGACCGCAATCTGGCAGGCGGTTAGGCCAAGGGTCACAAGGTTCCCGGTTTCCCCCTCAATGCGCTCGTACAGCCGGTTGACGATCATGTTGATGATCTGCCGGCGGAGCGCGTCGGACTGGTACGGCACGTATTTCAGGAACGCCGGGAACACCTTGATGTCCACTTGGTTCAAGCTGCAATCCAACAGGGCACAAGCATCTGCGGCAGGGGCTAGGTGAGGGGCGGCAACCGGCCAACGCGCGGAGGTCTGACGCCGTCGTGCGTACCGCGCCTTGTCCACGTAGCCCACGCTCGCGACAAACGTCACGAAGCACTGGAACGCGGTCTGCCACGCGGCCTGGTCGTGGACCCGCCGGTGCACCATCCAGAGCAGCATCTCGCACAGCTTGGTGTACAAGTCGTCCGACACCATCTGCAGGTGCTTGGCATCTGATGCAGGGACAAAGCTGGCGCTACGGCGCCTCGTGGCAGCTTATTAGCCACCCTAACCCGCGCCCCCCGCCAGGTGGGGACCAGCGGCCGGCGTACTTTGCATCAGCTGGCTGACCGGCGGCGACGGCGCCGCGCCCGGCAGCGCCTCGCCTTCGAGCCGCGGCAGGTGCTCCATCATCAGGTTCACGTGGACAGCCAGGTTGAAGAGCAGGTTGAACGCATGCACCTTGCTCTCCGAATCGCTCTCCAGCATCTCGAAAAAGATGGACAGTGCCTCCTGCGTCGCGGCGATGTTGCCGGCGCAGTACTGATCGATCAAGAGCTGTTGCGCGCGCGCGCGCACGCGTGGCGACGGAGCGCAAGCCAAATAGCGGTCAGTGAACGCACGCCATTGGCCGCTAGCTCGAATGCAGGCGTCCGCCTACCTTGATGAAGATCTTGGAGGCGGTCATGCGGTCTTCCGGCGGCGGCGACGAGACGCCCACGATGACGTTGGTAATCTGCAGAAGCGCGTCAACGCGACCGCGGCCATGCCGCCCTCAGCCCGCTTCGTCGCGCGCATCTCCCGGCACATGGGCGGCGACGGACCTCGTTCAGGCGCTCGGTCGGCACGTCCAGCGGCTCCTGGTCGATGTAGAACTTGTACGCGAACAGCTGCCGCTCCTGGCGCATCACCACCTGGCCGGACTCTTTGTAGATCTTGGCCTCCTCGCGCTTCTTGGCCTGCGCCACGCCGTGAATGCGCTGCTTGTGCACCTCGACGTCGGTCAGGCGGATGACGTCGTCCATCACGATTTCTACGGCGAGCGCGGCCCGGCGGATCGCACAGTGGGCATTGTAAGGCGGGAAGGTTGCGCCACACCGCGGCAATGGCAGCCGCGGCGTACCGGTCTTGCCGGTGGTGGCGTTGACCTCCTTGCGGATTTGCGGCGTGTCCCAGTCGGTGAGCTGCAGCGTCCACGGCTGGCCGATGACGTCGGCATCTGCAGGCAAACGACAGCCAGGCGGTTCGCGTGTGCCGCGTTACTACCCGCACCGTTAGCGGGGCCGACGCACGGGAAGGCCGCGTACCAAAGACGACAATGCCGGCGGGGACGGGCCGCGCCGTCAAAAAGTTTTCCGTGGCACACACCGCCGGCCGGCCATCTACGAAAAGACAGCGCATGCGCTTGACGTTCGACCTTAGCGTTGGACCGGGTAACGCCCGGTGTAACGGCGCGGGGCCCTGGGCGTACTGGTCACGACGGGGCTGCGGAACGGCGGGCCCGTCTGGGCCTTGCTCTCGGCGGCAGCCTGGGCGCGCGGCGAGCCCGGACGTCGTGCACGCCGCGCTCAGCGAGCGCCTCGCAGCCTCACGGCGGGCGCGCGCGCGCGGGCCGTACCATGGTGGGCAGGGTTTGGCTGGACGCGCCGGCGTCCACGGGCAGATGGTTGGCCACGGTCGCGAGCACAAACGCGAGGCTCTGCAGCGTGCACGGCCACCCGCCGCCGCTCGGGTTGAGTCGCGACGCTTCCGCAGCCCGCCCGGCAGTACGATCCCTCGCCCCTGCCGCGCACCGCCTGGAGGGTCGACGCGGCGGCGGCGATGGCGGCGACGTCGTGGCAGTAGGCCGCGATGCGGGCGAGCACGTCGGCCGAGGGAACGTAGGTCGGCAGGTGCGTCCGCAGCAGCCGGACGACGCGCGGCACCAGCGCCGAGCGGCTGCCCTTGTCCGTCTGCGCCCGGTCGAGGAGCGTATTGTACACTGCCGGCCCCGGTCCCCTCGTGCACAGCGAGCACGCGCGGCAGGCCGTGCGTTAGGCGGGCCTGCTGGTGGCGGCGCGCCGTCGCCGATGCGGCGGCCGCGTACCAAGGTCGACCGTCGCCGGGTCGGCCAGAAACTTGGTCAGATCTGCGGCGGCGTGCGCCGGCGGCTCGTTGGCGCTGATGCAGACGAGGACGGCCTGGGACACGAGCTCCTTGGCGACCGACGTGTAGGGCATCCTCTCGTCCGT
>Ga0180216_1002749_pt1 | contig 14354 bp, 13 predicted proteins | sample eDN3rd37CBELigMG_FD_128879 | JGI IMG/M metagenome (GOLD analysis project Ga0180216, IMG submission 128879) | Enriched Miracle-Growth compost microbial communities from Emeryville, California, USA - eDNA 3rd pass 37_C BE-Lig MG (version 2)... ... | reverse complement strand
CGTCAACGGCCACCTGGTGGCGCTGCTGACCCTGATGAAGGGCCAGCCCCTGGCCTACAACAAGGACAACCAGGAGGACAAGGAAGGCCTGTTCGACACCGCCGACACCATCCGCGACACGCTCACGATCTTCGTCGACATGATCGGCGGCGTGCGCGTCAAGGCCGAGGCCATGCGCAACGCGGCGCTGCAGGGCTACGCCACCGCCACCGACCTGGCCGACTACCTCGTCAAGAAGGGCGTACCCTTTCGCGACGCGCACGAGACCGTGGCTCTGGCCGTGCGCACCTGCGAGGAGCGCGGCTGCGACCTGGCCGACCTGGGCCTCGAGGAACTGCGCGGCTTCCACGCCGCCATCGGCGAGGACGTGTTCCAGGTGCTGACGCTCGAAGGCTCGGTGGCCGCGCGCAAGCACATCGGCGGCACCGCCCCCGAACGCGTGCGCGCCGAGGCCCGGCGCATCCTGGACGAGGCCCCCCGAGCGGGCGCCTGACGTCCCGATCGAAATCCCGGCGTCCTCCAGGACCCCTGGCGGTCTCGATCGGAATCCCGGCATTCCGAGCATCCCTGGTGGCTCCGATCGGAAGCCCGCCGTCCCGCAGCGTCCCTGGTGGCTCCGATCGGAAGCCCGGCCCTCCAGGACCCTCGGCGCCGGCGCGGGGCCGGCCTCAGCGCGGCGCGGCCGGCGCGAGGGCCGGGCGGGCTCGCCTCTACGGTCGCTCAGGATTCGAACACGGCAATCGATTCGACGTGCGCCGTGTGCGGGAACATGTTCACCGCGCCCGCCGCGCGCAGCGTCCAGCCGCCGACATGATGCAGGATGCCCGCATCGCGCGCCAGCGTGGCGGGATTGCAGGACACGTACACCACGCGCCGGGGCCGCTCGTCCGGCGCCAGGGCGGACAGTGCATGGGCCAGCGCCAGCGCGCCCTCGCGCGGCGGATCGATCAGCATCCGGTCGAAGCGCCCCAGGCCGCGCAGCCAATCCGCATCCACCTCGAACAGGTTCAGCTCGGCGAACGAGACACGGCCGTCCAGGCCCTGGCGCGCCGCATCCTCGCGGGCGCGCTGCACCAGCGCGGCGCTGCCCTCGATCCCCACCACCTCCCGGGCCACCGTCGCCAGGGGCAGGCTGAAATTCCCCAGGCCGCAGAACATGTCGGCCACGCGGTCGCCGCCGCGCGGCTCCAGCAGGCTCAAGGCGCGCGACACCAGGGCCTGGTTGACGTAGGGATTGACCTGGGTGAAATCGGTGGGCCGGTAATGCATGCGCAGGCCATGGGCCGGCAAGGCGTATGCAAGCCGGTCGGCATCCCCGGGATCGAGCGGATGGGCCGAATCGGGGCCCTTGGGCTGCAGCCACCAGACCACCCCGTGCGCGCGGGCGAAGGCCCGCAGGCGCTCGAGGTCCGCATCCACGAGGGGCTCGAGGTGGCGCAGGGAAAAGACGGTCGCCTCGTCGCCCACAGCCACCTCGATCTGCGGGATGCGGTCCGGCCGCGACAGGCTTTCGATGAGCGCGCGCAGGGGCATGAGTAGCGCGGACACGTGCGGAGGCAGCACCAGGCATTGCCGGATGTCGGCCACGTAGCTGCTGTTGCGTTCGCGAAAACCGACGAGCACGCCGCCCTTTTTCGGAACCAGGCGCACGGACAGGCGGGCGCGGTGGCGATAGCCCAGGCCGGGGCCCTGCATGGCGGGCAGGATCTGCCCCGCACGGACCTTGCCGATGTGCGCCAGGGCGTCCTCGAGGGCGCGCTGCTTGATCGCCATCTGGGCCGCGGGCTCGAGGTGCTGCATGGCGCAGCCCCCGCAGGTCCCGAAGTGCGGACAGGGCGGCTCGGCGCGCTGGGGCGAGGCCCGGACGATGCGCTCGATGCGCGCCTTGTCGAAGGAGGGCTTGCGGCGCACGACGCGCGCGAGGACGCGCTCGCCCGGCAGCGCGCCTTCGATGAAGACGACCTTGCCGTCGTGGTGCGCCACCCCCTGCCCTTCGAGATCCAGCGATTCGACGTCCAGCAGCAGCGTCTGCGGATCAGCCATTTTCCCAGGCCGCAAGGTATTCCTGCCAATGCGCGGCGCCGCTCTCGAGCAGGGTCTCGCGCACCAGCGCCAGCTCGGCCTCGTAGGCCGTGGGGTCGAGCTCGCCCTTGATGAGGCGGTAGCGGCAATAGACCAGCCAGGTGTTCACGACGTCGGTCTCGCAATAGGCGCGGACCTCGTCGCGGCGCCCCTCTTGCCAGGCCTGCCAGACCTGCCCCCCATCCATGCCGAGCTTGCCCGGAAAGCCGCAGAGCTTGGCGAGCTGGTCCAGGGGCGCGTTGGCCCGGCCGTTGAACTTGGCCAGCACGTCCATCAGATCGATGTGGCGATTGTGGTAGCGGTTGAGGTAATTGTTGAACTTGAACTCGCGGTCGTCCTCGCCCGTGTCCCAATAGCGCGGCGCCGCCACCCCGTGGATGAGGCTGCGGTAGTGCAGCACCGGCAGGTCGAACCCCGATCCGTTCCAGCTCACCAGGGTCGGGGTGTAATGGCCGATGGTCTTGAAAAATCCCGCGATCAGCGCATCCTCGGGATCCTCGGGGCGGCCCAGGGTCTTGACCCGGAACCCCTGGTCGTCGCGGAACACGCAGCCCACCACCGCGATCTTTTGCAGGTGCAGCGGCAGGAAGTCATTGCCGTGGGACTCGCGCCGGGCCGCCAGCGCCTGCTCGATCAACGCCGTGTCGTCCAGGCCGGCCCACTGCGGATTGAGGCGCCGCAGGCCCTCGGCGTCCGGGATGGTCTCGAGGTCGAAGACCAGGATCGGGATCATCGGGACGGCAGGTACGACAGCGGGTTGACCGGCGTGCCGCGCCGGCGGATCTCGAAGTGCAGGCGCGGCGAACTGGTATCGCTCTGACCGATCGTGGCGATCTTGGCGCCTTTCTTGACCACGTCGCCGGTCTTGACCAGCAGCGACTGGTTGTGAGCGTACGCCGTGATGAAGCCGTTGCTGTGGCCCAGCAGGATCAGGTTGCCCAGCCCCCTCACGCCGTTGCCCGCGTACATGACCTTGCCCTCGGCGGCCGCCAGCACCGGAGCGCCGATGGCCCCCTCGATGTCGATGCCCTTGGTGGTGCTGTTGAAGCCCTGGATGATCTTGCCGTTGGCCGGCCAGGCCCATGAAATGACGCCGGCGTCGCTCGCGCGCTGGGCCGGGGCGGTGGCGGCCTCGCCGGCCGGCGGCGCCTCGACGGGAGTCACGGGGATCGGCGTGGCCACGGCGCCCTGGGAGGCGCCCGACGGCGCGGGCGTGCTGCCGTCCAGGCGCAGCACCTGCCCGATGGCCAGTTGCGAGGGATTGGTGATGTTGTTGAGCTGGCTCAGGCGGGCGACCTCCATGCCGTGCGCCTGCGCGATCTTGTAGAGCGTGTCGCCGGGCTTGACCACGTAGGTGCCCCCGGCCTGCTGCGAGGCGGCCGGCGTGCTGGACTGGTCGGCGACCGGCGCGCGTTCGGTCCGCGAGGCGCAGCCGGCCAGCAAGGCCGTTGCAAACAGCGCCGTCAGCACCAGCGGGCGGATGCCGCTGCGTCGGGTGTCGATGAACGGAGCGTCTGTTGCAAACGTCCCTACCTGCATGAAAATCTCCTTAGAGCTGCGTGCCGGGACGCAGCGGTACGAAACGGACATCCTCGAGTTCCTGCCGCCGCCACGAGGCGGGACCGGTGCGCTCGATCAGAATGAGCTTCTGCCGGGTGGAGCCTTCGGGCGCGATCAGGCGCGCGCCGATGGCGAGCTGGTCCAGCAAGGTCTCAGGGATTTTAACCCCGGCGGCGGCCACGACAATGCCGTCGAAGGGCGCGTGGCGCGCAAGCCCCTGCATCCCATCGCCGAACGACAGCCGCACGCGGCCGCGGGTGCGCGTATGGGCGAGATTCAGGCGCGCCTGCTCGTACAGCCCGCGCACCCGCTCGATCGCGAAGACCTCGGGCACGAACTGCGCCAGCACCGCCGCCTGGTAGCCGCAGCCCGCGCCGACCTCGAGCACCCGGGCCGGCTCGCGCCCCTGGCACATCATCGACAGCATGTACGCCACCACCCAGGGCTGCGAGATCGTCTGGCCGAAGCCGATCGGCAGGGCCGCGTCCTCGTAGGCCCGGCTGGCCAGGCCCTGGTCCACGAAATCATGCCGCGGGACCGCCTGCATGGCGGCCAGGACGCGGGCGTCCGTGATGCCTTGCTCGCGCAGGCGCTGGACCATGAGGGCGCGCAGGCGCTCGGAATTGAGGCCGAGGTTGGACGCCGGGGGCGCGGCGGGCGCGGCCTCGCGCGCGGGCGCCGGCACGGGCAGGGTGAAGGGCCGGGGCTCCTGGATCTTGGTATTGCTGTTGGCGGGGGAATATTTCGAGCCTGAGGCGGGGCCAGCCGACGGCCTCCGGGCGACGCGCCCGGGCTTGCCGAAGGGAGGCCTGGCCTTGCTCATCGCCGCGCCATCCATTCACGGATCGCCGGCAACTGCTCGTGATCCGTCAGGTCCAGCCGCAGGGGCGTCATCGACACGGCATTGTCCTCGATCGCGCCGAAATCGGTGCCATCGAGCCCGTCGCGCGCCCGGCCGACCGGGCCGATCCAGTAGACCGGGTCGCCGTACGGCGTAGTGCTGCGGATCACGGGCTCGGCCGGATGCCGGCGGCCCAGGCGGGTCGTGCGGAAACCGGAGAGCGTCTCGTAGGGCACCGGCGGGATGTTGACGTTCAGCAACAGCGGCTCGCGCCAGGGCTCGCGCTGGAAATGCGCCACCAGCTCGCGCGCGACGCGCACGGCGCAGTCGAGATGCCGCCATTCGCGCTGGACCAGCGAGAACGCCATCGAGGGAATGTCGAACAGGAAACCCTCGGAAGCCGCCGCCACCGTCCCGGAATACAGGGTGTCCTCGCCCATGTTGGCGCCGTTGTTGATGCCGGACACCAGCAGGTCGGGGCGGAAATCCAGCAGGCCGGTCAGGGCGACGTGCACGCAGTCCGATGGCGTGCCGTTGACGAAGTAGAAGCCGTTGGCCGCCTGCCTCACCGACAGGGGGCGGCGCAGGGTGAGGGAGTTCGAGGCGCCGCTGCAGTTGGTCTCGGGGGAAACGACGGTGACCTCGCCGAAGTCCCGCAAGGCGTGGGCCAGCGCCTCGACCCCGGGCGCGTTGTAGCCATCGTCGTTGGAGACCAGAATCCGCATTGCGCCCTTCCATTTTCGAATCAGACCAGACGTAGCGAATTGTACCCGCGGACGAAGGTGGTTTGGACGGCCGCTCGCCCTGTCCGGCGCGATGGCGGTTTGAGCGGCCGCCGGGTAGAATGGCCGCCATAGCGTCGCCCCGTCCATAGCCGCACCTGCCCGCCGCCCATTCATGTCCAGCCTTTCCGCCGTCGCCGCCACCGCCATCGTCCTGTTCCTGGGATACCTGATCGGTTCGGTGTCCTTTGCGGTGGTGGTCAGCAAGGCCATGGGCCTGCGCGATCCGCGCAGCTTCGGCTCGGGCAACCCGGGCGCCACCAATGTGCTGCGCGGCGGCAACAAGGCCGCCGCCATCCTCACCCTGCTGGGCGACGCCGCCAAGGGCTGGGTCGCCGTCGCGCTGGCCGCCTGGGCGGCCAGCGCGGGCCTCGCGCCCGAGACGGCCGTGCCCTGGGCGGGCCTCGCGGCGTTCCTCGGCCATCTCTATCCGGTGTTCCTGCGCTTCAAGGGCGGCAAGGGCGTCGCCACGGCGCTCGGCGTGCTGCTCGCGCTGCAGCCCTGGCTGGCCCTGGCCACCGTGGCGACCTGGGTGATCGTCCTGTACGTCACGCGCTACGTGTCGCTCGCCTCGATCGTGGCGGCGGTGTTCGCGCCCTGCTACTACATCCTGGGCGGCAAGGTGGCCTGGCGCATGGACGCCGCCACCGCGGTGGTGATCGCCGCGCTGGCGGTGCTGCTGATCGTGCGCCACAAGGCCAATATTGCGCGCCTGCTGGCCGGCAAGGAAAACCGGTTCGGACGGAAAAAATAGGAATGGACCGCCACGCCGCGCCTGCGGCCTGCCGGGCTCGGAGCTACACCGTACAGACGTCCTGCAGGTCCCAGCGCGGCCGCACCGAGAAGGCGCCCTCGCGCACGCCGAGGTCGGCCAGGCCGGCGCGCACGCGCTGGGCGGCCGCCCAGGCGATCATGGCGCCGTTGTCGGTGCACAGCTCGAGAGGCGGAAAGAACACCTCGCCGCCCAGGGCCGGCATGGCCTCGAGCAGGCGGCGGCGCAGGTGGCGGTTGGCGCCGACGCCGCCGGCCACCACGAGGCGGTCCAGGCCGGTGCGGCGCAGGGCCGCCAGCGACTTGGCGGCCAGCACATCGACGATGGCCGCCTCGGTGGCGGCGGCGAGGTCGGCCACGGCCTTCGGATCGGCGGCCCCGCCGCCCGCGCCCTCGAGGGCCTTCATGCGGGTGAGCACCGCGGTCTTCAGGCCGCTGAAACTGAAGTCCAGGTCGCCGCTGTGCAGCATCGGCCGCGGCAGCGCATGCGCGCCGGGATCGCCCCGCTCGGCCAGGCGCGAGAGCTCCGGGCCGCCGGGATATCCCAGGCCCATGAGCTTGGCGCTCTTGTCGAAGGCCTCGCCGGCGGCATCGTCCAGGGTCTCGCCCAGCAGTTCGTAGCGTCCGACGCCGTCGACCCGCATGAGTTGAGTGTGCCCGCCCGACACCAGCAGGGCGACGAAGGGGAACGCCGGCGCCGGCGTGGCCAGCAGGGGCGAGAGCAGGTGACCCTCGAGGTGGTGGATGGGGATCGCCGGCACGCCGCGCGCCCAGGCCAGCGCGCTGGCGAAGCTCGCGCCCACCAGCAGCGCCCCGGCCAGCCCGGGGCCGGCCGTGTAGGCGACGGCATCGAGATCCTCCATGCCCAGCCCCGCCCGGTCCAGGGCCTCGCGGGTCAGGGGCGCCACGCGGCGGATGTGGTCGCGCGAGGCGAGCTCGGGCACCACGCCGCCGTACTCCCGGTGCATGGCGACCTGGCTGTGCAGGGCATGCGACAGCAGGCCGCGCTCGGTGCAGACCACGGCGACCCCCGTCTCGTCGCAGGAGCTTTCGAATCCGATGATAATCATGCGCGCAGTGTACAACCGTTCATCAAACGGTTTTAGAATTCACTCTGCGACAAGAAGCAAACAACAATCACCGCCCAGAGGAGCATCATGCTAGAGAAACTGTTCCGGCTTTCCGAACACGGAACGACGACGCGCACGGAAATCGTGGCCGGCCTGACCACCTTCCTGACGATGTCCTACATCGTCTTCGTCAACCCCGACATTCTTTCCAGCACCGGCATGGACCGCAACGCGGTCTTCGTGGCCACCTGCCTGGCAGCCGCCCTGGGCACGCTCATCATGGCCTTCGTCGCCAACTGGCCGATCGGCATGGCGCCCGGCATGGGGCTGAACGCGTTCTTCGCCTTCACCGTGGTCGCCCAGATGGGCTATAGCTGGCAGCAGGCGCTGGGGGCGGTCTTCATCTCGGGCGTGGTGTTCGTGCTCCTGACCGTGACCGGGATCCGCTCGTGGCTGGTCGCGGGCATCCCGCCCTCCCTGCGATCGGCGATCGCGGCCGGCATCGGCCTGTTCCTGGGCATCATCGCGCTGGGCACCGCCGGCGTCGTGGTCGCCAACCCGGCGACCAAGGTCGGCCTGGGCGACCTCACCCACGTCCCCACCCTCTACGCCATCCTGGGCTTCTTCCTGATCGCCGCGCTCGACGCCCTCAAGGTGCGCGGCGCCATCCTGATCGGCATCCTGGCCATCACCGTGCTGTCCATCCTGACGGGCTACACGCAGTTCCAGGGGATCTTCTCGGCGCCGCCCAGCCTCGCGCCGACCTTCTTCCAGCTCGACATCGCCGGGGCCCTGCATACGGGCTTCTTCCACGTGATCCTGGTGTTCGTGCTGGTCGAGGTGTTCGATGCGACCGGCACCATGATCGGCGTGGCCACGCGCGCCGGCCTGATCCAGCCCGGCAAGCCCAATCGCCTGGGCCGCGCCCTGCTGTCGGACAGCACGGCCATCGTCGCCGGCTCGATGCTGGGCACCAGCAGCACCACCGCCTACATCGAGAGCGCCTCGGGGGTGCAGGCCGGCGGCCGCACCGGCCTGACCGCCCTGGTGATCGCCGTGCTGTTCCTGCTGGCCCTGTTCCTGTCGCCCCTGGCCGCGATCGTGCCGGGCTACGCCACCGCGCCCGCACTGCTCTACGTCGCCTGCCTGATGCTGCGCGAGCTCGTCGACGTGCAATGGGAGGACATCACCGAGGCCATCCCGGCCGCCATCGCGGCCATCGCCATGCCGCTGACCTACTCCATCGCCAACGGCCTGGCCTTCGGCTTCATCAGCTACGTGGCGATCAAGATCCTCACCGGCCGCTTCCGCGACATCCATTCCGCGACCCTGCTGGTGGCCATCCTGTTCATCATCAAATACGCATTGTTTCCGGGATGATTCCGGACACAGGACGGTCCCTGCGGACCGTCCTGTGCCTGAATCATCCGAGCGGCTTGCAAGCCGCGAGGTGGGGGGCTGCCCCGGCATGAGAGGTCCCTGCGGACCGTCCTGTGCCTGAATCATCCGAGCGGCTTGCATAACCCCCCACCCGCCCCCATATGCCTTTCATGCAGGGGCGCGCCCAAGGGCATCCCCGTCATTTTCCAACCGAGGAGCCCGTCATGAGCACCGTCGAACTGAACAAAGACACCTTCCAGGCCGCCACCCAGGCCGAAAAACCCCTGATCATCGACTTCTGGGCCCCGTGGTGCGGCCCCTGCCGCAGCTTCGCGCCGGTCTTCGAGTCCGCGGCCGCGCAGCATCCCGACGTCACCTTCGCCAAGGTCAATACCGAGGAGGAACAGGAACTCGCGGCCGCGCTGCGCATCCGCTCGATCCCCACGCTGATGGTGTTCCGCGAGAATGTCCTGCTCTTTTCCCAGGCCGGCGCCCTGTCGGCGGGCCAATTGCAAGAGCTCGTCACCCAGGTCAAGGCGGTCGACATGGCCCAGGTCCACGCCGAGATCGCGGCCCAGGAAAACAAGGCCGGCTGAGTCCCAGCCGCCCAGACGCAGCCGGGCACCCGCCGCTCAGTCCGGCGCCGCCTCGAGCAGCGTCCAGGCGCCGCGTCCGCGCGTCAGGTCGGCATGCAGCGCCTCCAGGTCCGTGACGCGCGAGGCCCCGATGGCGAGCGTCCAGGCGACGCCCTCGGCGCCGTAGGTTTCCTCCTCGATGCGCGCCCCCGCCTCCAGCAGGCGGGCGCGCACGCGGTCCATGTCCGCGAAGGCGCAATCGCACCGCACCTGGCGCTCCTCGACCCAGAGGGCCTTGTCCGCCAGGCGCAGGCACTGCGCAGCCACGCCCCCGTACGCTCGCGCGAGACCTCCCGTGCCCAGCTTGATGCCGCCGAACCAGCGCGTCACCATCACCGCGACCCGGTCGCAATCCTGGCCGTCGATCGCCTGCAGGATCGGCCGTCCGGCGGTGCCGCCCGGCTCGCCGTCGTCGTGGAAGCGATAGGCCTGGCCGATGCGCCAGGCCCAGCAGTTGTGCGTGGCCTGCGGCAGGCGCGCGGCCTCGAGGAAGGCGGCCGCCTCGGCGGGGCTGCGCACCGGCGCCGCCACCGCGAGGAAGCGGCTCTTGCGGACCTCCTCCTCGTATCGCGCGACGCCGCCGAGCACGAGCGCCATGCCGGCCTCAGGTCTCGATGCCCCTGGAGGCCAGGTATTCCTCGTACGTCCCCGGATAGTCGTTGACCTGCCCGCCGGGCAGGATCTCGATCACGCGGGTCGCGATGCCCGAGACGAATTGCCGGTCATGGGACACGAACACCAGCGTGCCCCGGTACTGCTCGAGGGCGTATTGCAGGGATTCGATGGATTCCATGTCGAGGTGGTTGGTCGGCTCGTCGAGCAGCATCACGTTGTGGCGGCCCAGCATGAGCCGGCCGAAGCTCATGCGGTTCTTTTCCCCGCCCGAGAGCACGCGCACCGGCTTGGAAATCTCGTCGCCCGAGAACAGCAGGCGCCCGAGCACCGAACGGATGGCCTGGTCCTCGTCGCCCGCCTGGCGGTAGTCCGTCAGCCAGTCGAACAGGTCCCGGTCGGAATCGAACTGGTCCGAGACGTCCTGGGCCATGTAGCCGATGTCGGCGTTCTCGGACCAGCGCACCTGGCCTTCGTCGGGCGCCAGCTTGCCGGCCAGCATGCGCAGCAGCGTCGTCTTGCCCACGCCGTTGGCGCCGATGATGGCGATCTTCTGGCCCGCCTCGATGATGGCGGAAAAGTTGTCGATGATCGGCCGGTCATAGGCCTTGGACAGCTCCTCGATGTGCGCGGCCTGGCGATGCAGGACCTTGTTCACCTCGAAGCGGATGTAGGGATTCTGGCGCGAGGAAGGCTTCACCACCACGGCCTCGGCCTTGATCCGGTCGATCTGCTTGAGCCGCGAGGTCGCCTGGCGCGACTTGGACTTGTTGGCCGCGAAGCGCCGCACGAAGTCCTGCAGTTCGGTGACCCGTTCCTTGGCGCGCGCATTGGCCGCCACCTGGCGCTCGCGTGCCTGGGTCGAGGCCAGCATGTAATCGTCGTAGTTGCCGGGATAGATGCGCAGCTCGCCGTAGTCCAGGTCGGCCATGTGCGTGCAGACCTGGTTCAGGAAATGTCGGTCGTGGCTGATGATGATCATCGTGCTGTCGTATTCGTTGAGCACGTTCTCGAGCCAGCGGATCGTATTGATGTCCAGGTTGTTGGTGGGCTCGTCGAGCAGCAGCACGTCCGGGTTCGAGAACAGCGCCTGGGCGAGCAGCACGCGCAGCTTCCAGCCCGGGGCGATCTCGCGCATCGGCAGCCCGTGCTGCTCGACCGGGATCTCGAGGCCCAGCAGCAGCTCGCCCGCCCGCGACTCGGCGGTGTAGCCGTCGTATTCGGCGAAGCGGGCCTCGAGCTCGGCCGCGCGCATGTAGTCGTCCTCGGTGGCCTCGGGATCGGCGTAGATCGCATCGCGCTCGCTCATCACGCGCCACATCTCGGCGTGGCCCATCATGACGACGTCCAGCACGCGGACGTCCTCGAAGGCGAACTGGTCCTGGCGCAGCTTGCCCAGGCGCAGCCCCGGCTCGAGGGACACGCTGCCCGCGGTGGGCTCGAGGTCGCCGCCGATGATCTTCATCAGCGTGGACTTGCCCGAGCCATTGGCCCCGATCAGGCCGTAGCGGTTGCCGTCGCCGAACTTGACGCTGACATTCTCGAAGAGCGGCTTGCTGCCGAACTGGATCGTTAGGTTTGAGGTGGATATCACGGTTGCAGGTGGCCCCGAAGGATTCAAGATAACCTGCTAGTGTAACAGGCGGGCGAGGGCCCGCCCGCCCGGGATCCTCAGTGGGTCTCGATGCGCGCCACGCGCCAGGGATTCGCCTCGCGCAGGGCCTCGGGCAAAGCCGCGTCGGGCACGTCCTGATAGCACACCGGGCGCAGGAAGCGCTGCTGGGCCATCAGCCCGACCGAGGTCGTGCGGGCGTCCGAGGTGGCGGGGAACGGCCCTCCGTGGACCATGGCGCCGCACACCTCGACCCCGGTCGGGAATCCATTGAACAGCAGGCGGCCGGCCTTGAGCTCGAGGGCCGACATCAGCTCGGCGATAAGGGCCGGATCATCCTCGGGGCTCGCATGCAGGGTGGCCGTCAATTGCCCCTCGAGGAGAGGCACCAAGGCGCGCATCCGGGCCTCGTCCGGGCAGCGGACCAGCAGGGAACTCGCGCCGAACACCTCTTGCCCGAGGTCGTGCGGCGCGGCCGCGAAGGCGTCGAAATCCGTTTCCATCAGGGCGGCGCAGCACTGGTGGCCGCCGGCCGCGGGCTGGCCGCGGCCCAGCACCCGCACGGCGGTGTTCTGGCTCAACTGCGCCACCCCGCGCTCGTAGGCCGCGTGGATGCCGCTGCTCAGCATCGTCGAGGGCGCGATGGCGCCCAGGGCCCGCAGGGCCTCGTCGACGAAGCGGTCCAGGGCCGGGGAATCGACCCCGATCAGCAGGCCCGGGTTGGTGCAGAGCTGGCCGGCGCTGCCCGTCAGCGAGGCCACGAAACCGGCGGCGATCCGCTCGGCGCCGGCCTCCAGGGCCCGGGGCAGCAGGAACACCGGGTTGATGCTGCTCATTTCGGCGAACACCGGGATGGGCTCGGGGCGGCCGGCCGCCGCGCGCATCAGCGCCAGCCCGCCTCCGCGCGATCCCGTGAAGGCCACCGCCCGGATGCCGGGATGCGTCGCCAGCGCCTGGCCGAACTCGGGAGTGGCGCCATGGAGCAGCGAAAACACGCCCTCCGGCAGGCCGCATTCCTGGACCGCCGCCCGCACCGCGCGGCCCACCAGCTCGGAGGTGCCCGGATGCGCCGGATGCCCCTTCACGATCACGGGGCAGCCCGCCGCCCAGGCCGAGGCGGTGTCGCCCCCCGCCACCGAGAACGCCAGGGGGAAATTGCTCGCGCCGAACACGGCCACCGGGCCGATCGGAATGTATTGCGCGCGCAGGTCGCTGCGCGGCGCCGGCTTGCGCTCGGGCTGGGCATGGTCGATCCGCGCGCCCAGCCACCCGCCCGCCCGCGCGTCGGTGGCGAACATGCGCAACTGGTTGACGGTGCGCGCCCGCTCGCCTTCCAGGCGCGCGCGCGGCAGGCCCGTCTCAAGCATGGCGCGCTCGATCAGGGCATCGCCCAGGGCCGCGATCTGCCCGGCCACGGCATCCAGGAACCGCCCACGGGCCTCGGGCGAGCTGCGGCGGTACGCGCCGAAAGCCTCCAGGGCGAGGCCTACGGCCGCGTCGATGTCCGCCGTCGAGCCATCCGGATAGACAGGCTCGAGCGCCTCGCCGGTCGCCGGATTCCGGCCGTGGACCGCGGCCCCCGCGCCCAATACGTCGCGCGCCCCGATCAGCATGGTTCCTTTCAGCATGGTTCCGCCTCGATATTTCGGTTACTAAAAATATGACATCGTATCCGAGGGCGCGTGTCGCAATGTGCGCCACCCAGATCATACGTCATCATATATTAACGCGGCGGCACGGCCCAAATCCCCCGCCGCCCATCAGTGATGCTCCCGCAGCAGCAGGTACGCCATGCCGTCCTCGGTGGCGATGCCCACGCGTGCACCCACCGGCAGGGTGGCCTTGACCCGCACGTGGCCATACGGCAGGCCCGGCACGACCGGCACCTTGACCGCGCCGCGCAGCCAGCGCACCACCGAGTCCAGGTCGTAGCCATTGTCGTGCGCGGCAAGCCGGTACTCGGTGAAGCGGCCCAGCAGGATGGCGCGCTGCTTTTGCAGTACGCCCGCATGCCAGAGCTGGCTCAGCATGCGCTCGATCCGGAACGGGTGCTCGGCCACGTCCTCGAGGAACAGGATGCCGCCCTCGACGTCGGGAAGGTAGGGCGTGCCCACCAGGGACGCCACCATGGCGAGATTGCCGCCCCAGAGGATGCCGCGCGCGTCGACCGGATCGGCCCGCGGGGACTCGAAGCTGAGGACCTCGAGCTCGCCGCCGAGGGTCTCCTGGAACAGGGCCTGCGTCAGGTCGTCGACGGTCTTTCCGCCGAAATCGAACACGGCGGTCGGCCCCGCCAGGCTTTGCGCGCCGGTGCGCGCCAGCAGCGCGAGGTTGAACACCGTGAAATCGCTCTGCCCGATGAAGGTCTTGCCGCTGTCGGCCACGGCTCGCCAGTCGATCAGCGGCAGCAGCCGGCTCAGGCCGTAGCCGCCGCGGGTCGCCATCACCACCGGATGCTTTTGCTTGAGGGCGCGGGCGATGCCCGCCAGCCGCTGCCTGTCGGTCCCCGCGAAACGCTCGTGCACCGCGAGCGCGGCCCGGTCGATCGCCACCCGGTAGCCCATGGCCCGCAGGCGCTGCTGTGCCAGGCGCACGGTTTCCGGGTCGCGCACCGCCCCCGACGGGGAAATCAGATAGATGCCGGAAGGCTGCGCATGCGCCCCGTGCGTCTCGTGCGCCCCATGCTCCCCGTGCTCGCCGTGCGCCTCGCAGGCCCCGTGCGCTCCATGCCCCCCGTGCGCCTCCTGCATCCCGGGCGCCCCGTATGTCCCGTGCGCCGCGCAGCCGGGATCGTCGCAGGCATGGCCCGCGTGATGGTGGGCATGGCCGCCAGGGGCGCCTGCCGGTGAACTGTGGTCCATGAGTGGTGCATCCTGTATCGAAGTATGGAAACTGCCCGGTGGCGAGGCGGCGCGCCCCGGGCCGGGCACGGGGGCGCCGGCCTCGTCCCGGGGCCGCCCGGCCGCAGCGTCGCCCCGCGCGGACCGGCGCCGGGCGCGGAAGAACGCG
>Ga0180216_1002748_pt1 | contig 14358 bp, 9 predicted proteins | sample eDN3rd37CBELigMG_FD_128879 | JGI IMG/M metagenome (GOLD analysis project Ga0180216, IMG submission 128879) | Enriched Miracle-Growth compost microbial communities from Emeryville, California, USA - eDNA 3rd pass 37_C BE-Lig MG (version 2)... ... | reverse complement strand
GGAAGGGCACGAGGGCGGACTTGCCGAAGATGCCCAGGGCGCAGCAGAGGAAGGCGGCGGTGAGCAGGCCCTGGCTTCCCGCCGGAGCCGTCGCTTCGAGGATCCGCGAGAGGTCGAGGGTGCCGAAGACCTGCTGGAGGAGGACGATCCCCACGAGCAGCCCCAGGCCGGTGGAGACGGTCGTCACCAGCGCCATCCGGGCGCCGCGCTGGGCCTTGGGATGCTCGCTCTGGAAGCCGATGAGGAAGAAGGAGGTGATGCCCGTCAGCTCCCAGGCGACGAAGAGCACGAGGAGGTTGCTGGAGAAGACGGTCACCAGCATCGCGCCCATGAAGAGCTGGAGGGTGCAGTAGAACTGCCCGTGCCGCTCGTAGCGATCGTCGAGGTAATGGACGGCGTAAAGGGTGACGAGGTTGCCGATGCCGGTGACGAGTAGGCCGAAGAAGAGCGCGAGTCCGTCCGGCGCGAAGGCGAGATCGGCGCCGAGCCGCGGAATCCACGGAAGGACCAAGGGCGTGCGCGCGGCCTCGGGCTGGAGGTAGAGCGAGAGGCAGGCGGCGAGGCCGAGGAGGGGCGCCGCGAGCGCGGCCCAACCCACCCGCGCACCCAGGCGCCGTCCGAGCGCCAGGAGGAGCGGCGCGGAGACGAAGGGGCTCAGGAGAAGGGCGAGGTGCAGGGCCTTCACCGATCGGGGCTCCTAGTCTGCAACCCGAAGGGAGGCTCGGGCTGGCGATAGTTGGATCTCGATGCAGTCGGTCTCAGCATGTCTGGATCGACGAGCCAGTCCTCCGCATGGTTTCGATGGTGGAACGATGGCCCCGCCGAGACCTTCGAACCGTGCGACCACCTGCCGGCGGATCTCCCGCCGGGACGGCCACGAGCCGGTCCACCGCGCCTGGGACGGTGCCTTGGGCAAGCGTGCTTGTAGTGGCGAGAAAGGTGGCTGTCAACGAAGATGAACGGCCATTCGAGGCGCGTTTTCTCGTCGCCACCGGTGGCAGCGCCCTTCACTTTTCGCGCGCACGAGGGCAGCTTGGGGGCGATGGAGGTGGACGTCCCCACGGGCTTTTCGCCATTCTCTCGGGTGCGCTGGTACAAGCGCCTGCAAGCCGGGATGCTCGCGCACGGCAGCGCGCACTACGAGCGCCTGGTCGCCGACTGGAAGCGGCGCTACTTCGGAACCCTGGAGGGGAGGGTCCTCGAGATCGGGGCGGGGGCCGGGGCCAACCTCGACCACCTCCGCCGCGACGTCGACTACGTGGCGCTCGAACCCAACCCCTACGCCCGCGAACACCTGGAAAGGCGACTCCGCGAGAAGGGGATGAAGGGCGAGGTCGTGGACGGCGCCGCCGAGCGCCTACCCTTCGACGACGCTTCCTTCGACGCCGTCTTCTGCTCCCTCGTCCTCTGCACGGTGCACGACGTGCCCGCCGCGCTCCGGGAGATCCTGCGCGTCCTCGCGCCGGGGGGCCGCTTCGCCTTCGTGGAGCACGTCGGCGCGCCGAGCGGGAGCGCCCGCCGTGCCCTCCAGCGCGGCGTCCGCCCCCTTTGGACCGTGCTCGGCGACGGCTGCCACCCCGACCGCGACACCGCCACCGCCATCCGCCAGGCCGGCTTCGCCCACGTGGAACTCGAGGAGACGCGCCTCCGCATCCCGATCGTCGGCCCCCACATCGCCGGGGTGGCGACGAAGGCCGAATAGCCCTCGTCACCAATACAGATTACGGCCGAAGCGCCGGTCGAGCCCGATCGGCGTTCGCGTGGTCTCGCGTGTGGGGTCGCGACGATCGGCTGGACGCTCGCGGCTCGGCACTCCGATGCGGTGCGCCCTCGTCGAAGATGCCGACCCAGAATACACTCGCGTCGTCGGGGCCGAGCGCTTCGAAGACGATCCGAGTGCGCCCGGCGATCGCGCAGCATTGCCCTGCCTCGAGGACGTGGTCGTCACCCCGGCCGTCGGAAAGCCAGACGATGCCCGACGCACAGCGAACGAAGATGTTTTCGCTTCCGACGTCAAGGCTGCAGACGCCTCCCCTCGGGAGTGTGAGCACGTTTCTCGGACCTTTTCCTCTCATGGGGCAAGGATGCGCGTCTGCATCTGGAAGGAACAGATGCAGTGGACCTCGTCGGTCACCGGTACAGTCGACGGATCGACTGTACCGGTCGAGAAACGCACCGACTGATCGCTGTACTGGTGGAGCGTGGGGCTAGAATTCCCGCATGGCGACCCGGCCGACGCTCTACGAGAATCTCGCCGATCACCTGACCTCGCTCGTGGAGAGCAGCTCGCTCTTGCCCGGGGATCGCCTCCCCTCGATTCGCCGCCTCGCGGCGCAGCAGCGCGTGAGCATTTCCACCGTCTTGCAGGCGTACCTCTTGCTCGAAAGCCGGGGGCTCGTCGAGGCGCGGCCCCAGTCGGGCCATTACGTAAAGGCACGCCTGCGTCCGCCGCTTCCTGTGCCCCGCACACCCAAGCTCGAGAGCACGGCGCGCCTCGTGACGATCGCCGACCGGGTGGTGCGCCTGTATCGCTCCTCCGACGGGGTCTTCGGCACGCTGGGGATCGCCGTGCCCGATCCTTCGCTGCTGCCCACGGAAAAGCTCGCTCGCTTCGCCGCACGGGCGGCACGCGCGGCGGGCACCGCCGCGGTGGCCTACGGACCTCCCGAGGGGATGCCGAGCCTTCGCCAGGAACTCGCCCGTCGCTCGGCCACGTGGGGAAGCCCTATCGCGGCCGACGAGATCCTCGTCACCGTGGGAGGGATGGAGGCGCTCCACCTCGCGCTCCGGGCGTTGGCACGGAGGGGGGACGTGATCGCGGTCGAGTCGCCGGCCTTCTTCGGGGTGTTGCAGCTCATCGAGAGTCTCGGGCTGCGGGTCGTCGAGATCCCGGCCCATGCGGATTCGGGGATGGAGCTCGGCGTCCTCGACGCAGCGCTCCGCCGCCGACCGATTCGCGCGGTCCTGGCCGTGCCCTCGTTCAGCAATCCGCTCGGCAGCTCGATGCCGGACCCTGCCCGGCGCGAGCTCGTGCGGATCGTCACGCGCTACGACGTTCCGCTGATCGAGGACGACGTGTACGGCGACCTTCCCGAGTCCCGTACTACCCCAGCTCGCGATCGCGGAGTTCCTCCGGGCCGGCGGATATGACCACCACCTGCGCAAGCTGAGGCGGCGCCTGCGGTCGCAGGTGGAGCGATACGCGGCGGAGATCTCGGCGAGGTTCCCGCCGGGCACGCGATTGAGCCGGCCGCGCGGTGGCTTCGTCCTCTGGGTGGAATTGCCGTCCCACGTGGATTCCCTCGAACTGCAGGAGCGCGCGCTGGCCGAGAAGATCGTGGTCGCTCCCGGGCCCATCTTCTCGGCCAGCGGCGGCTTTCGAAACTTCCTGCGGATCGGCTGCGGGCATCTGTGGACGGAAGAGACCGAGCGCGCCCTGCAAACCGTGGCGGACATCGCTCGCGAACTTGCCGAGCGTTAGAGGAGGTCTCGATGCAAAATTGGAGACACCATCAGATCGTCGGCAGGAGTAGCTCGCATTTCACTCGGGTCGCGACCATCTATGCGCACGAGGTGGGGGTTCCCTACGAGCTGGTCGTCGTCCCCGATTTGTTGAGCCTCGAAACCGAGAACTATGGCGGGCACTCGGCCTTGAAGCTCCCGGCGCTTCGGGTGGACGGAGCGCTCTTGGTCGGAACCGAGAACCGAGGGCGTTCGTGTAGAACTCGATGGCCTCGACGGCCTTGCCGCGGAGGTTCAGGTAGGGGATGGCGGACTTGATCGACATTCGCGACTCCTTGGTGAAGGGGCCTGCTTGGGCCTCGCCTCCTCGGACGGATGACGAGTGGAAAAATCATCGGCGGCTTTCTGCCACGCCTCGAGCCGACCGTTCCGACCGTCTCGTCGCGAACCGCTCGAGCACTCGCTGCCAATGTGCGCCGAATCGATCGTGGGGCCTCAGCCGTCGCTCGAGGGGACCGGGGGAGGGGAGGCGCTCACGGTGAACTGGAGGTTGGCGCCGGCGCCAGGGCGGGGCAGGGCTTCCTCGTGGATCAGGAGGGAGAGCTTCCGAGTCCGGGGCGAGAAGATCCAGGCGTAGGTCTCGTCGGGGTAGGGGGCCTGGATCACCGGCGCGTCTCCGAAGGATTCGGGGAGGTCGACCTCCACGAAGAAGAGTTCGGAGAGGCGTCGGCCGACCACCTCGCCCGCCTCGTCCTCGATGAAATTGTACAGACCCGCGAGGGCGCCGCCGGGGCGCACGCTGGCCTGGTAGGCGCCCGCCTCCGACAGGGGAAGGGCCGAGCGCGGGATCCGCACGGCGAGCCGATTCCCCTGTAGCTTCGCAGTGACCGGGGGCTTCTTCGGCGCCCGGACCGGCACCGGGGGCGGGGCCTCGGGGTCGCCCCAGAGGTCGAAGGAAAGTGCGGCCCGCAGGGTCTTGCGCCAGTCGGTGAAGCCCCGGCGCTTCTTGAGTTCGACCACGGCGAGGAGGTAATTGCGGGCGCTCGTCAACGCCTCGCCGGCCGTGGCGCGCGCGTGCACCTGGGCGTTGACGTAGGCGCGGGCGAAGGCCGAGCCGCTGGAGGAGTAGACCGCCATGTAGGTCCCCAGGACCGCATTCGCCCCTCGCTCGATGAGCACGAAGGGATCGGAGCGGTCGAGGGTGTAGCAGCCCTGCAGGAAGACCGTCGCCGGGGGCAGGGGGCGACTCGGGGCGGGGAGGGCGTCGTCGCCGAGGGTGAGATCGGTGGGGTGCCCCTCCCAGAGGATCAGGGCGTGCTTCGGGATCTCCTTCTCGATGAGCTCCTTGGTGATCTCGTCGCGGTAGAAGGAGCGGACCTTCGCGCCGGCGTTGGCGAGCTCGGCGGAGGTGGTGCGACTGATGGTCTCGCCGAGGATGAATTTGTCGTGGGCGTTGGCCAGGACGAGGACGCCGTCCGCCCCCGCCTGGCTCCCCTCGATCCCGTGCACGATGCGCGCGATCCACCGCGAGAGATCGAAGGCGTCGAGCGCGGCCAGCCGACCGACCGCGCGATCCGCGGGCGCGCCGGAGGGATCGACGAAGGGGGGCACCTTGTGCTCGCGGGGGTTTTCCACGCCGCGCGCCACCTGGTCGATGTCTTTCATTTCCCCCATGGGGATGGCGAGCCAGTCGCCGATGAGGGTGACGTAGTCGAAGGGGCCCTCGCCCTCGGCCTCGAGGGCGCGCACCACCTCCTCGGGCGTCTTCCCCTCGCCGGGGCCCTCGCCCACGTAGGCCAGCGCCGCTCCCTTGGCGAGCACGTAGGGGATGGAGACGAGGGAGAGCTTGGGAGGCGAGAAGGGGCCCCGGGCGTCGGCGGGGGCCACCGCCACGAGGCGCTTGGTGCCGCGGACTTTCGAGCGGAGCGCCCGCAGCCCGTCCTTGTGGGAGAGGACCCGTACCTTCGTCCCGAGCTGGGACGCCAGGCGTCCCTGGTCGGCCTTCCCCACCACCACGACCTCGTCGGCGCCCAGTCGCTCCGCGAAGGTGGCCGCGGCGTGCACCGTTTCCGAGAGCGTGCCCGTCGCGATCAGGAGGGGGGCGCGCTCGGTCGCCGCCAGCGCCGAGGCGACGATGGCCGAGGCCGGGTCCCGCTCGTCGGCGACCCAGACCGACGAAGGCGAATCGGATGGGGAGAAGGCCGCCTCCGCGATGGCCTCGCCGATCTGCTCGTCGGGAGCGGTGATGCGCTGCACCTTCCCCGGGATGCGGAGGAGATCGTGCGGGACGTCCGGCGGCGCGATCCACACGGTCTTGCGGGGGGCGAGCCGGTCGATCATCGCCTGGGTCCACTTCTCCTCGCCCTCCGACCAGGCGATCACGGGAGGGAGCCGGGCGGTGGAATCGCTTCCCTTGCGCGGCGCCTTGGCCGCGGCGGCGTAGGCCGGGAGGAGGCGGGCGGGATCGTGCCCGTGGACGAGGACCAGATCCGCGTCCAGGGCGCCGAAGGCCGGCAGGGTCCAGGCCCATACCAGGAACGAGAGGGGAAGGGCGCGAAGCCGCCTCATGGTTCGATGACCTCCTTCGCGTCGTCCGCGTCGCTGACCCGCCAGCGGAAGCTCAGCGAGGCGAGTCCGTCCCGGACGAAGAGGGGGCGGTCGCCGTGGGCGAGCTTCAGATGGCGCGCGGGGAGCTCGCCCCAGAGGCCCTTGGAAACGGACATGGGGATCCACTCCTCGCCGGCCTTCACCTCCACCCAGAAGAGCGAGCGCTTCTTGCGGGAGAGGCCGAGGTCGACCCCGTGCACCGGGCGGGAGGGGATGCCGCTCGTGCGGAGGAAGGTGGCGAAGAGCCGCTCCATCCCCTTGGGCGAGGCATGGCCGGTGCGCGTGGCCTTGAGCACGGTCCGGCTGCCGTCGGCCTTGCGGCGGTAGCCCGTCTCCACCAGGTCCCAGCAGATGCGGAGCGCGTCGGTCTCGCCCTCGGCGAGGCGGGGGCGGGCATACTCGATCAGCTTCTCTCGGATCAGCGGCGAGGCGGATTGGAGCTGCCGAGTGGGGCGCAGCCAGAGCCAATCCTTGCGGGGAGGGTCGTCCGCCGCGACCGGGATCTCCGGGACCTCGAAGGTCGCGGGACGAAGCCGCACGGTGAATTCGTAGGTGATGCGCTTTTTCCCTTCGAAGGCGGGGTGGGTGAGGATGGCCAGGCGGTTGCCGTCCTTCTCCACCTCCTCCACCCGGAAGCCCCGGGGCTGCAGCGACTCCTCGACGATCGTCTGCCGCTCGTCCGAGACGGGGAGGGGAAGCTCCAGGTAGGCGTCCCGGCCGTCTCCCTCCACTCGCACCGAGAGGCGGACCTTGCGGACGATCTCGTCGGACGGCGCGCCCTGGGGGAGGTCCTCGGGGCTGGCGGTCTCGACGTCGAGGACCAGGACGAGGAGGAGAGCCGGGATGCCCAGGAGGGTGAGGCGCGCGAGGTTCATCCGCTCACCGCCTCCCTGGCCGGCGCGGGCTCGGGCGAGGGCAGAGGCGAGCGGATGCGGTAGGCCAGCTCGATGCGCTCGTCCAAGGTGAGCCTGCGGGTGTCGATTCGCTCGACCTTCTCCAGCGGGTGCAGAAGGCCCTGGAAGTTCGCGATCTGGATGGCGAGTCCCGGCCTGGCGTTGAGCTCGAGGAGGAGGGGGCCGTGCTCGGCGTCCAGGACCACGTCCACGCCGATGTAGCCGAGGCCCGTCATGTCGTGCGAGAGGGCCGCGATCCGGAGGATCTCCTCCCAGTGGGGGATGGTGACGCCGAGGACGGGGCCGCCGGTGTCGGGGTGCTTTTCGACCAGCCGATTGGACTGCACCGCGTGCGTGGTCCGGCCGGTGGCGATGTCGATCCCCGCCGCGATCGCCCCCTGGTGCAGGTTCGCGCGGCCGTCGCTCTTTCGGGTGGGAAGGCGCACCATGGCGAGGACGGGCACGCCCTTGAAGACGATGACCCGGATGTCCGGCACGCCGCCGAAGGAGATCGGCTCGAAGAGCGGGTGGCGCTGGACCCGGTACTCGATCATTGCGCGGTCCACCGTGCCGGACAACGAATAGAGGCCGGAGAGGATTCCGCTGATGTAGTGCCGCACCTCCCGCTCGTCGAGGAGGACGCCCGAGGCCTTGCGGTAGCGGTCGCCCTCCCTCCCGGCGATCACCAGCACGCCGTTGCCCATCGCGCCCCGGGCCGGCTTGATGACGAATTCCTCGTGGCCTTCCAGGTACTGCGAGAGGCGGCGGAGATCGCCGTGCGCCTCCACCACGCCGTAGAGCTCCGGGGTGGGGATGCCGTGCTCCCGGCAGAGCGACTTGCAGCGGATCTTGTCGTCCACCAGGGGAAAGAGCCTGCGGGGGTTGTAGCGCGAGATGAAACGCGCGTTGCGGGCGTTGATCCCGAGGACCCCCGAGCTTCGCAATGCCTCGTACCAGCGCATCAGCCGGCCCGCTCCAGACCGCCTCGCCGGAAGGCGCGGAAGCGCGCCCACTCGCTGAGCCGATACCCGGTGTAGCGGCCGATGAGGAGCAGGAGCGCCAACGTGACGAGGTGGATCTCGGGGAAGGTGAAGACGAAGTGCTGGAGCTGATCGTTGGCGATCACCCAGTAGCCGGTGACGGAGACCAGGAGCGTCCCGAGCACGAGCTTGGCGGCGTTTTCGGGCCCCTCTTCCTCGATGGCGATCGCGAGGCGCTCGATCGTCATCGTGAGGATGACGATGGGGAAGACGGCGGTGGTGATCGCCCGGTGCCACCCGAAGTGCTCGGCGAGCACCATCAGCCCCGCGATGATGAGGATCACGAGGGTCAGGAGGAAGGAGAGCCGCGGGACCATGAGCAGGCGGGCCCTGTCGAGGAGGTGCCGGCCGAACCACCCCAGGGTGACCACCAGGGTGAGGAGGAGGAGGCCCCAGAGGATCCCCGATTCCCGGAAGGAGAGGGAGATGAGGATCGGCATGAAGGTCCCGAAGGTCGGCACGCCGATCAAGTTGCGGAAGACCGAGACCACCAGGGCACCGAGCGGCACCAAGAGGAGCACCCGGTAGAGAAGCTGGGCGCGGACCGGCAGCGAGTAGAGCGAGAGCTTGTCGAGGAGGCGGTCGGAGTTGGAGACCCGGCGCCTGTAGATCTGGTACTGCGTCTCCCGCTCGCGGAGCATGGAGACGCGGTAGCCGGCCTCCGCACCCTTGGTCTCCACGGCGGGGCCATCGCCGACATGGAGCTGCAGGCGTTCCTCGGGCAAAAAGCCCAGGGCGCCACCCAAAGGATCGACGGGCCAGAAGCGGCCGTCGAGGCGGGCCTCGACCCAGTGGACCACCTCGCCGGGACCGCTGTCGACCAGGCGGACGCCGGCCACCACCCTCGAGGGAATCCCGACCGCGCGAAGGAGGGCTACCGTGGCGCGCGCCTTCCCCAGGCTCCCGCCGCGCTCCGCCTGGAGGACCGAGACGGCGTCCTGCGGACCCTCCCGACCGTCGGTGGTCTCGACGTCCTTGACCATGAATTCGTGGATCTGCCGCAGGGCGAGCGCCCGGTTGCTCGGCTCGATCGCCAGCTCGTCGAGGAGGGCGGCCACCACGTCGGATTCGCTCTGGATCGTGGGCGTGGAGGAGAGGAGTTCGGCGAAGTGCTTCTTCTCGCTATCCGCGATCGCGGGGATGGCCTCGGGAATGGGATCGACCGGCTGGGGCCGGGTCCTCACCGAGAAGCGATAGGTCAGGCGAGCGCCATCCTCCGGACGACCGATGGCCATCCCGATCCGGTTGGGCCCCCGGGGGCGGATGAAGAAGCCCATCCCCGCCGCGTCCACCCGTTCGTCGTAAATGCGCTGGGTGGGGCCGTCCGCGGGCAGGAAGAAGGCGACGTCGCTCTCCTCCGATCGCAGCTCGAGCGGGATCTCGATCTGGACCGACCAGCGGTCGGGTGCGGGCTTCGGCCAGGGCTCGTAGCCCAGGGCGACGACCTTGTAGGCGATGAGTCCGAGAGCCGACAGTACGAAGGCTCCGGCGACGGCGAAGAGACGTGGCGTCACGGTTCGATTTTCCCACGGCGAGATTCCCCGATCCAGGGAAGATCTCCAAATTTGCCAAAAAAACGGAGCGGTTCCGGTCGCGCTCCGACCGTGGGAAGGACGGCGCCTCCCGAGCCCCCGGGCGGGCGCCCGCCCGGGCGCCCGACTCGGCTCAGGGGGTGGGCGCGGCCGGCACCGGGAGGCGCCGGGCCATCTCCGGATTGCGACGCAGCACCGAGATCATCCGGCGGCTGGTCAGCTCCTGCCCGTCCCGCGCGACCACCACCACGTGGTTGATGCCTTCCTTGAGGGGGAATTCCGCGGAAAATTCGAGGCTTTCGCCGTCCTTGGACTTCCCGAAGAAGACCTTCTGATCGTTCACGAAGACGTAGACGTCCCGGAGGTCGGGGCCGGAGACCTTTCCGCTTAGGCTGTAGCGCTCGCCCATGGAGGCGATGCCGCCCTTGCCCCCATCGGTGTCGAAGACGATCTCGGGTGGGATGCGCCCCGGGGCGAAGCGGATTTCGTCGAGGGAGGGCTTCTCCTGGGTCGACTCGAAGGCGCCGGCGGGGGCGAAGCCGAAGCGGCCGGAGGCCCACTTCACCTTGACCCATTTCTCCACGCGGCCGGCGGCCTCGAGCACGCCACCGGCGGGGACCACGGCCAGCAGGGGCGCATCCTCGCGGGGCGCGCTCCGCACCTGGACCCTCTCCCGGGCCTTCATTCGCTGGGCGAGAGGCGTGAGGGCGACCTCGTCGTGGCGGACGGGGATCTTCAATTCCTCGACCGTGAGCTCCTCCAGCTTCTCGTCGTAGATGACGAGCTGGAGGGGCATGTTCTCCTCCTGGTAGCCCTCCTTGAGCTCGAGCTCGAAGACGGCCTGAGCGGTGGCGCCGGGGGCGAGTTCGCCCACCTTCCAGCGGCCCTTTTCGATGAAGATCTTCTCGTTGCCCTTGTTCTTGATGGACGCGAAGGTCGTCTCCGTGCTCGGCCCGCGGCCAACGTTCTGGACGTCGACCCGAAGCTCCAGCTTTTGGCCCGGACGGGGCAGCCCGAGGCCGGCGCCGCCCTTCTCGACCACCTGCCAGGAGTAGGCGAAGCGTGGCTTCGGCAGGCCGGTGACGTCGACCTCCGTGAAGTAGGGCTCGTACTCGTTCTCGAATGCGTCCTCCAGGCGGAGGGTCACCGGATCTCGGCGAGGCGAGAGGGAGGGGGGAAGCTCCACGGGGGTGACCCAGGTCCGGCTGGCGCCCGGGGGCAGGTGGCCGAAGAGGAATTCGCGACGGTCGAAGAGGGGATTGCTCTCGGAATCGGTCCAGGCGCGGAGGCGGTAGGCAGGGACCTTGCCTTTGTTGGTGACCGTCACCTTCAGCTCGACCTTCTCCCCGGCGGTGAGGGTCTGGCTCGGCAGGGGCTCGAAGCGGACCTCGAGCTCCGGCCTCTGCGCGGGCTTGGCCGCGATGGACCAGTCGACCTGCAGATCCCGGATCGCCTGCTCGAAGCGCTTCTCCTCCTCCTGGCTGCGGCGGTCCACGTAGGGGCCCATCTGCGCCAGGATCTTGGAGCGCTTGCCGTGCGGGGCGGCGGTGAGCAGGCCGCGGGCGAAGCGGATCTGGAAGTCCTCGAAGAACTCCTCGCCCGGATCGGGATCGTCCACCGAGGACTCGTCGGCGACGAGCTCGTCCGTGGGGCGCTCGTCCCGGAGGTAGCGGAGCTGGAAGAGGGGCTTCTGGGAGGGATCCTCCTTGCGAGCGGTGGCCTCGCTCGACTGGCCCATGGGGAGGAGGTCGGCCGGATTGGCCAGGTGCCGCTCGAGGTCGACCTCGCGCATGGTGCGGATGGGGGCGAAGGCGTTGACGGCGTCCTTTTCCACCCGCGAGGCGATGAGCTCGACGTCCGGCGTGATCCCCGTCTCCTGGATCGAGACGTCGCCGGCGGTGAGGTACTGGGCGATGGTCAGCTTGAGCGCGGACTGGTCGGGGAGGTCGTAGAGCACCTGCACCGAGCCCTTGCCGAAGGTCGGACGGCCGATGACCACCGCGCGATCGAGGTTCTTGAGCGCGCCCGCCACGATCTCGCTCGCCGAGGCGGAGGAGCCGTTGACGAGGACGGCCAGCGGGAGGTCCTTCTCGAGCAGCGCGTTGCCCTGGTCGGTGGCCTTCTTCACCTCCTTGAGCTGGTTGTTCATGCCCACCGTGGTGACGATGGAGCCGCCGCCGAGGAAGGTGTCGGAGACCTGGATGGCCTGGTCGAGCAGACCGCCGGGGTTGCTGCGCAGATCGAGCACCAGCCCGCGGAGATCGCCCTTGGCCTTCTTGCGCATCTCGTCGATCGCGGCGTGGAGCGCACGGGCGGTGTTGCCCTGGAAATTCTTGATGCGGACGTAGCCGACGTTGTCGTCGAGGAGGCGGGAGATCACCGACTCGATCTCGATCTTGGCGCGGGGGAGCCGCATCTCCTTGGGCTCCGGCCAGCCGTCGCGGTGGAGGGTGACGCGGACGTAGGTGCCGGGCTTGCCGCGAAGGCGCTCCGCCGCCTCGGAGACGTCCATGTTCACCGTGGACTCGTCCTCGATGCGCAGGATGCGATCCTTGGGGCGGATGCCGGCCTTGAAGGCGGGGGTCGGGTTGTCCTCGGTGCCCTTGAGCACCCGCACCACGGTGAGCTCCCCCTCGCGCATCTGGATGATGAAGCCGAGCCCGCCGAATTCACCCTTGGTGGAGAGCTTCATCTCCCGGAAGTACTCGGGCTTGAGCAGCACGGAATGCGGGTCGAGGGAGGAGAGCATCCCGTTGACGAGGGCGTACTCGATGTTTCGCAGGGCCTCCGCGTCGTGGTCGGGGTGGAGGTGCTTCTGGACGAAGGCCATGATCTGGCTGAGCCGAAGGCTCATCTTGAAGATCGTGTCCACGTCCGCGATCGAGAAGGAGGCGGTTCCCTCGCCCACCGTCACCTTCACCTCGCCGGACTTCACGTCGCCGTCGACCATCACCTCCGGGATCTGCTTCTCCACGTAATCCAGGGCGTCGACGAGCATCTGCTGCGGCTCGATGCGGGTGGGGTCGAAGTAGTTGTCTCGGACCCGCATCACGACCTGGTTGAAGATCGGGAGGCGCGAGAGGTCGGGAACTCCCTGCAGCGGATTGGCTGCACCCGCCTGTGCCTCGGCGAGGAAGGGGAGGGAGGGACCGCCCCCCGAGGAGAGGCCCCATGCGCCGAGGAGCACGAAGGCTGCGAGGAGGCGTGCAGCGAAACGGATCATCCTGGGAAGCTCCCGTCGTGAGTGAGAGGGCTAGGGAAAACGGATAGGCTCGCAGCGCCGATCATAGGCAGTGAAATTGCGTCGCTCAAGGAGCGCTTGCCGCAGAAAAGCATCGTCGAGCCCCTCCCCGGGGATTTCTGGAGCCATGAACAACGGATCGGCCGGAAACGATCCCGCCGACCGCCGGAGGCCCTAGGCGCCGGGGGCGCGGCGCTCGATCCACTCGATCACCTTGGTGCACGCGCCCGGGCCCTGGAGGGCCTCGATCTCCTGGATGCCCGTGGGGGAGGTGACGTTGACCTCGGTGAGCTTGCCGCCGATGACGTCCAGGCCCACGAAGTGGAGGCCGTCGGCGCGGAGCTGGGGCGCGACGGTGGAGACGATGCGGAGATCGTCCTCGTCCAGATCGCAGGCCACGGCCTTTCCTCCGAGGTGGAGGTTGTTGCGCTCCTCTCCCGGGCCATGCACGCGGAGGACGGCCCCGAGCGGCTCACCGTCCAGGACGAGGATGCGCTTGTCTCCCTTCTCGGCCGCGGGGAGGTAGACCTGCGCCTCCGTGCGGCCGTCCCGCACGGCGGCCTCGAGGAGGGCGTTGAGCCCCCGCATCCCCTTCTGCGCGAAGAGGATGCCCTCCCCGGCGTGGCCGGCCAGAGGCTTGAGGACCACCTCCCCGTGGGTTTCGACGAACTCGCGCAGCAGGCGGAGGTCGCGGGTGACCAGGGAGGTCGGGCAGATCTCCGGGAAGCGGAGCGCGTAGAGCTTTTCGTTGGCCGCGCGGATGCCGATGGGGTCGTTGAGCACGAGGCTCCGCGAACGGTCCACTCGATCGAGGATCCAGGTGGCCTCGAGGTAGGCCTCGTCGAAGGGCGGATCGGTGCGGAGCCAGACGGCGGGGAAGGAGGCGACCTCGCGGAAGACCTCCTCGCCGAGCCACTCGAAGGTCCGACCCTCGGAGAGGACGCTCACGGGGCGCGCGAAGACCCAGGGCGTCCCGCCTTTCTGGGAGAGGGCCCGGGCCTGGGCGAAGAAGAGGGCGTGACCCCGCCTTTGGGCCTCGCGCATCAGGGCGTAGGTGGTGTCCGTGCGCGGCGAGATCCCCTCCAGGGGATCCATGACGAAGAGCATTTCCATCCGCGATTCCCTTTCGTTGCGACCGTTTCGATCCTCCCGCATCACAGGGCTCTGCCTGCGGGCGGGCCACCTATTGGATGCCGAACGGGCGCTTCCGCTCTATAACGCCTGGCCGAAGTGCGGGGCGCAAGTGATCGTGCGTCCCGCGGGTTCTTGGAGAGCGATATGTCTCTGGACGTGGACAAGGGCCAGCAGCCGCCCATCACCTCGATCGACGACCTCATCCAGTACTTCGCCCGCGCCGAGAAGCCCCGGGAAAGGTGGCGCGTGGGGATGGAGCACGAGAAGCTCGGCTTCCTCGAGGGCACGACGCAGCCGGTGCCCTTCGCGGGGCCGCGGGGGATCGAGGCCGTGCTCGAGCGTTTCGAGCGCTTCGGATTCGAGGCCTACCGGGAGGAGGACGGCTCGCGGATCGCCGGGGTCAAGCCCAACGCGACCCTGTCCCTGGAGCCCGGGGGGCAGTTCGAGCT
>Ga0180216_1002747_pt1 | contig 14359 bp, 11 predicted proteins | sample eDN3rd37CBELigMG_FD_128879 | JGI IMG/M metagenome (GOLD analysis project Ga0180216, IMG submission 128879) | Enriched Miracle-Growth compost microbial communities from Emeryville, California, USA - eDNA 3rd pass 37_C BE-Lig MG (version 2)... ... | reverse complement strand
CGGCTCTATGGCCGCCTGCCAGGCGTTGTTTTCCTTGGTCAACACGATCTGCTGTTGCTCGCCGCAGGTGCCGCGAAAGATCTCGGTGCCATCGAGCACCACCGACACCGGCTGGGCCAGGTTTAATAGCTTGCCATCGGGTCGCAGTACCACGTGCTGGGTGTTCTTGCAGGCCAAGGCGATGCGATTGTCGGCTTCAATCTTGGCGTCGACCTCGGCAAACCAGCCGGGCCGCGCGATGTTCTGGATCTCTACCCACCACGCCCGGCCGTGCGCCGGGAAATACGCCCGGTGCGTGACGTGGCGAGGATGGGCGACCCGCTGCTGCTTCACCGCCCATTCGATCACGCGCTCGGTACTCACATCCATCGTGTTGTGGCCGGCGCCCTCGATCATCCACAACTGGCCGTTGTAGCCCAGCCGCTGCATCTCTTGCGTGATGGGGATGGGGCCGGTTTCGGCATAGATGGGCCAGTCTTTGGCGCCGTGCACGTAGAACATCGGCACGTGCCGCAGGTTGGTCACCAGGCTGAGGTGGCCATAGGTGGAAGCCAACGGAATGCCGGCCGCGAACAGGTCCGGGTAACGACAACACAAGTACGTGGTGCCGGTTCCGCCCATCGATTGGCCGGTACATACGATCCGCTCGGGATCGATCTTAAACTGCCGCTGCACATCCTCCAGCGCGGCCAGCACGTGCAGCTCGCCCACGCCGGTCCATTCCGTGGGGCGATCCAAGGCATCGTTTCCGTAAGGACAAAGCACGATGATGCCCCGCGATTCGGCCACGCGCTTATAAAGGCCATTCTGGTAGGCCTCGTGGTCGAAGTACTTATTCTGATCGCCGCCAGTTCCGTGCAGCGCCACCAGCAGCGGGAATGGTTTGCTGCCGTCGTACGCGCTGGGCAAATACAGCCGGTACGGCTGCGGAGTGCCGTAGAACGGCGAAGTAAATGAGAGCGCCAGATCGGCTGGCCCACGCGTGGCCGATTCCTGGTTGGCAGTTTCGTCGGCTATCAACGTGCCCGGACAAGCCAGAGCACCAAGCAGGGCGACAACCAGTAGCGCGAGCAACGTCCGAGGCGCTGTCATCGTTCTTAATCCGCGGGGCGGGCACTGGGTGGAATGATGCTGCCCAGTCTAAATCCGGCGGTACCTCCTCGCCACCGCCAGCAACCCAGCGATGATCGATTGTGCCGGTTGTCGCGGTGGTAGGGCATACACTGCGGCAGACTGGATCGCACGGACTGCCGCTGCAGCGCAACATGCAAAAGCTAGACTTGCTGTGCCGCAAAGGTTTTGGGGCGTATGGTTCGCGGCCAGGTGCCGCGCTGTTCTGGCAATGGCCGCCCTAGGTTTCTCGCACGTGTCGCCCCGCTCACCACATTCCCTGACGACCGACGAAAACGCCACCGCACAGCCTGCGGTCGATGCGCTCGCGCCTTCGCCCGACTGGGAGAACATTCGTCGCGCTCGGCTGCAGCTTGCGATCTGGATCATCCTGGCGGCGTTCTGCGTGCTTGTGACGTTCTCGCCGCTGCGCAGTGGCTTTACCGACGGCCCCCGGTTCGACGCTCCCACTGACATCGACCTGTACGAAGCCGAGATCGCCCGCATGCGACAGGGCGAAGGCTACTACCAGGCGGCCGCAACGGAACTGCGCAGCCGAGGCTATCCCACGGCCAGTATCTTCAACTGGCGAACGCCGCTGCCCATGTGGTTGGTGGCCAAGCTTCCCGGCCGCGGGGGCCAGGCACTGCTGGCGGTGCTGGCAGGCGGTTTGGTGCTAGCAGGCTTTTTGTGGATTGCCGGCGAGCGGGGTTTGCTCGCCGGAGCCATCGCCGCCGTGCTGCTGTTTGGAGCGGTGATGCCGTGCTTCCTCGGCCCGCTGTACGTGATGCCGGTGCTTTGGGCGGGTGTGCTGATCGGGCTTTCGGTGGCGGCATACGGTTTCGACCGCCCGGCGGCCGGCTGCCTGCTGGGCCTGGCGGCTCTGTTTTGCCGCGACCTGGCTGGCCCTTACGCCGTGGCGTGCTTACTACTGGCATGGCGGCAAGGCCGGCGGCGCGAAGCGGTCGCATGGCTGGCAGGACTGGCCGTGTATGCGGTCTTCTTTGCCTGGCACGTGGCGCAGGTTCAATTGCTGCTGGGCCCTGATGAGGTCGCCCACGAGAACGGCTGGCTACGGCTGGGCGGCGCGCCCTTTGTCATTTCCACGGTGCAGATGAACGCGTTTCTGCTGGTCAGCCCGCAGTGGCTGGCGGCCCTGTACCTGGTGGCAGCCCTGGCGGGGGTCACTGCCTGGGAAAGTCCCGCGGGGCAACGGGTTGGCTATGTGCTGGCCATGTACGTGGGCCTGTTCGCGGTGGTCGGGCAGCCATTCAACCAATATTGGGGGGCGATGCTGGCACCACTATTTGCCTTGGGCGTGGCTTTGGCCCCGCAAACCTTCCGCAAACTCGCGTCCATTGCCCTGGCCCCTGCCGCGGCAAATTGATAACATCCTGCCCCCAACTCCGCCGGCAGGAGCCGGCGCACGCGTGGCCCGGCAACGTTTGAGGCAGCACCAGGCGCGCGGTGGGTAGGAAGGTCACGGAGGACCGCAATGAAGGTGTTGGCGCTCACCGAAGGCCCAAACCACGTCTGCTATCGCTACCGGATCGAAGCGTTCGCGCCGGCGCTGGCCGCGCGCGGTTGGACCCTCGAATCGCTTCCGCTTGATCCCAATACGTTTCAGCGCAACGCCCAGCTTCGCGCCGCGGCCTCCAGCGACGTCGTCATCCTGCAACGCAAACTGCTCCCCCTCTGGCAGCTTCGCATCCTCCGGCGGGCAGCCAAGGTGCTGGTCTACGACTTCGACGACGCCCTCTATTCCCGCGACAGTTACAGCCGCAAAGGCAGTGTCAGTTGGGCGCGGATGGCGCACTTCTGGGCCACCATCTATGCGGCCGATGCCGTGCTGGCTGGCAACAGCTTCTTGCGTGAACAGGCTGCGACCTACGTCCAGCCTGAGCGCGTGCACCTGATGCCCACTTGCGTCAACCCGGAGCTTTATACGCTGGCCGAGCATCAGCGCCGCGACGGCGATGTGAAGCTGGTCTGGATCGGCCAGCACAGCACGCTCAACTGCCTGTACCTGGCCGAGCCGATGCTGGCGGCCGCTGCACAACAACTGCCGGGCTTGGAGCTGCGGGTGATCTGCAACCGCTTCCCCACGCTGGGCGGCATCATGGTCGTTCCGCGGCAGTGGTCGCAGGCGACCGAAACCGCCGAGATCGCCGATGCCGATATCGGCCTATCGTGGCTGCCCGACGATACCTGGAGCCAGGGCAAATGCGGGCTCAAGGTTCTGCAATACATGGCGGCCGGCCTGCCGGTGGTTGCCAACCCGGTGGGCATGAATCGCGAAATGGTGGTGCACGGCGAGACGGGTTTCCTGGCGTCCACCCCTGAGGAATGGGTGGAGGCCATTACGCGGCTCGCCCGCGATCCCGGCCTGCGGCAGCGCATGGGCGCGGCGGGCAGGGCGTTCGTCGAGCAGCACTACAGCGTGGAGCGCTGGGCCCCGCGTTTTGCCGGCGCCATCGAAAGCTTTGCCGCCGGCGTCGATGAGACGCGCCGCGATCGTAAACGCCGCGGCGCCACGCCAATTGCCACCACCGTTGCCGAGGACCCGGCGTCATGCAGCAGCGTCTGATCCGCTGCCTGGCAACGCTGGTGCTTCCTTGCCTGGCGATGCTGGGCTGCTCCACGCCCTTTTGGGCCGCTCGCGGCTCCATGGCCCAGCGGCCAGCCATCACCCGAGGCCAACTGCTCATTCACTGCGAGCGAACGGTCCCGGAAGATAACCTGCTGCTGGATGAGCTGGTCGCCCGGCGCGAAGACGTACTGGAAGACCTGGCCCTGCCGGCCTCGGAAGAACCGATCCACGTCTACCTGTTTGAGAACAACGACAGCTTCCGCCGGTTCATGCGGGCGAACTTTCCTTCGTTCCCCGAGCGGCGAGCCTTCTTTGTCAGCACCGATTCGCGGCTGTCGGTGTACGCCCACCTGGGCGATCGCATGGCCGAAGACCTGCGGCACGAAGTCGTCCACGGTTATCTGCACGCGGTGGTGCCGCACATTCCACTGTGGATCGACGAAGGGCTGGCCGAGTTCTACGAGGGGCCGCGAAGCGACGACGGCATGAACCTGCCGCATCTGGAACTGCTGCTGCGGCACATCAACGACGGCTGGCGGCCCAACCTGGCGAGGCTGGAAGCGATGCACTCGGCTGCCGAGATGGAACAGCTCGACTATGCCGAAAGCTGGGCTTGGACGCACTTCTTGCTGCGTTCGGCTCCCAGCCGCAAGGATACGCTGCGGTACTTTTTGCAGGACTTGCAGCGCGACGGCAACGCTAAACCGCTTTCTACCAGGCTGCGCGAACTGGAGCACGGCGCACCAGAGCCGGTGCTCGTGAATCACCTGCGGCGGCTGGGCTACCAATAGGCCAATGGTCGCTGCCGCCGTTCTATAAGGCGTGCGGCTTACTTCCATCTGGCCGGACGCAGTTAAGCCTTTTGCAGCCGCACCACAAACGTGCTGCCTTCGCCCAGTTGGCTGCGCACCGAAACGCTGCCGCCGAACGCCAGGGCCAGGTGTTTAACGATGGACAGCCCCAAGCCCGTTCCGCCTAGCTCGCGGCTCCGGGCTTTATCGGCGCGGTAGAACCGCTCGAAGATGCGTTCCTGGTCGGCTCGGGCAATGCCGATGCCTGTATCTTGCACCTCCAGTACGCCCCAGTCACCGTCGGTATACCAGCGAACGCTAACATTGCCGCCGCTGGGCGTGTACTTGATGGCGTTATCGAGCAGGTTATCGACGATCTGCCGTAAACCTTCTTCGTCAGCCCGTACGGCAATCGGTGTATCCGGCGGACTGACGTGCAATGCCACGCCCTTGGCTTCGGCGGCCGCACCGTGCAGATTCACCCACTCGGGCACGCAGCGTTCCAGCGGCACGGCCACGATTTCAAATGGCTGCTGGCCCGACTCGATCCGCGCCAGGCTCAGCAGGTCGAGGATCAATTCGTTCAGTCGGTCCGACTGCTGCTCGATCCGGTGGACGAACGCCAAGTTGTGCTCGGGGTCGTAGATGGCGCCTTCGCGGAGCGTTTCGGCGTACGCTTTGATCGACGACAGCGGCGTTTTCAGTTCGTGCGATACGTTGGCCACAAACTCCTGTCGTAGCCGCTCCAAGCGCCGCAGATCAGTCACGTCGTGAAATACGAGCACGAGGCCCGATGATGTTGGGCCGGGCAGCGGGCTGATATGCAGCGAAAGAATCCGCCGATCGGGCCCGCCCAGCTCCAGCTCGGTACGATCAGAACCGCCCTCGGTGGCACTCTCGACCGCCGCTTGAATCTCCGGATGCCGCAGGATTTCCCAGAGCGGCCGCTCCACGATGTCCTCGGTCTTGATCTCCAGCAGCCGCCGGGCAGCCTCGTTGGCAAACAGCACGTGATGGTTTTCGTCGATGGCCACCACGCCTTCTTCCATGCCGCCCAGCACGGTTGCCAACTGGTCGCCGTACCGCAGCGATTCTTCCATCCGCCGGGCCAGTTCGCGGCTCATGTGATTGAACGCATCGGCCAACACCTGAAACTCGTCGTGGAACCGCTCGTCGATCCGGTATTCATAGTCACCAATGGTGATCGCCCCGGCAGCCTTGGTCAGGCTATGAATCGGCCGCGCGATACGGCCCACGATCCAGTACGTGAGAGCCAGCCCGGCCAGGCACACGCCCAAGGCAATGAACACAGCCAGCCGCGTGACGGCTTGCTGCTCCTCGGCAATGGCCCACATGGGGACTGCCGCGCGAACCACGCCCAGCACGTTGCCATCACGCTGGATGGGCCGGGCCACGTACAGCATGGCCACGCCCACCGTAGAGCTAGGGCGAATCGCCACGCCCAGCTCGCCGCTGCGCCGGGCCTCGGCCATTTCCGGCCGGTTGGCGTGATTCTCCATCCGCTGGGGATCATCGTGCGAGTCGGCCAGCACGGCGCCGTCGGCCGCGACGAGCGTGATCCGGGCGTCGATCTGTTGGGCAAGCTCGCGTATCTCCGCGCCGAGCTTTTCGCGATTCGCGTCGCCCGTCAGGTACGGAGCCAAGAGCGGCCGCAGCAATTCGGTTTCGTGCTCCAGCAACTGCCGCGTGCTGGTGATGATCCGCTCCTGCTGCCGCGAAGCCACCAGGTAGACCACCGTGCCCATGGTGATCAGGCTCAAGGCACAATAGATCCCAAAGACCTTCCAGAACAGACGGCTCGACCGCATGGCGATAGGGCAACCTCGCTGCAAACTTGAAGTCGGCAACCGTTCCCAGCGGCCGCGCGAAAGGGCAGGGCAGTCTTGTACCGTGGCAGGGAAGCCGCACTGGCGGGCCGGCCACACGGTACAACGTCCATCATACGCGCTGCCGGACGGATGAAAGCGGGGTGCGCGACGACTTCATCGGGTCTTCATCCAACCTTCACAACAGCCATGCCGCGTGACTAATCGGCGTCGTACAGGTGGACTTCGACCTCGTGCCCCGTGGGATAGGATTCGCAGTCTTCGGGAATGAGGATAAAGCCCGAGGCACGCGTGGTACTGGATAACCCGCCGGCTCCCGTGCCGGTGATGGGTTCGACTTCGCCGTCGTCGATGACCACCCGGACGTAATCCAGCCGCCCCAGGGCAGAAACCACATGCCGCCGCAGCGGCAGCCGCAGGCTGTGATATGGCCAATGCCGCGAACGCCCGGCGAGGGTCCGAATGGCCCGCCCGGCAAAGAAATCGTACGCGCACAGACAGGCCACCGGGTTGCCAGGCAGCAGCATCACCAGGCAGCCGCCGATCCGCCCCAAGCCCGTGGGGCTGCCCGGCCGCATGGCCACGCCGTGCACGGCCAGTTCGCCCAGCTCGGCCAACAGCCGCGGGGCGTGATCTTCGGTCCCGATGCTGGAGCCGCCGGCGATCAATACCACGTCGGCATCCGGGTCTTGCAGCGGGACGAGCAGTTGCCGGGGATCGTCGGGCACGATGTCGTCGAGCGTGACCTGACCGCCGTCGCGTTCGACCAGGGCTTTTAGCATCGGGCCATTAGCATCGAACACGCGGAACGGCTGCGGCTTGCTTCCGGCCGGAAGCAGCTCGTTACCCGTAACCACGATCCGCACGCGGGGCTGGCGCACCACCGGCACCTGGGGCAGCCCGACCGAAGCCAGCACGCCCAGGTCTTGCGGCCGAAGCCGCCGGCCTGAAGCCAAGATCGTGCCGCCGGCGGCAATGTCTTCGCCGCGCACGCCGACATGGGTGCCCGGCGACACTTCGCCCAGCACCAACAGTTCGTCGCCGTGGCACTGAGCCAACTCGGCCGGCAACACGGCATCGGCGCCCGGTGGCAGGGGAGCGCCGGTCATGATGGCCACGGCCTCGCCGGAGGCCAGTTCGCCTTCATACGCCTGGCCGGGGGTTACTTCGCCCAGTACCCGCAGCTTAACCGGTGTGTACGTGCTGGCGCCCTGGGTAGCCGCGCCGCGGAGGGCAAAGCCGTCCATCATGGCGCGGTCGAAGGAAGGGACATCCAGAGGGCTGGCGACGTCCTCGGCCAAGATGCGGCCGACCGCGTCGTGCAAAGCGACATACTCCGGCTCCAGGGCCGAAATATGTTCATCGAGCCAACGAAACACCTCGGCCACCGGCGTGCGCTGGGCAAAGCCGCGCATGCGAACATCGGCCGTCACGCTCGTCCTGGCAGAAGGCTCGCTCATGCCGCGCATCATACGCGAACGCCCGGCCGGGAGACAAATTTTTCCCCCACGGCCGGGCGATTTCTTTTGTGTGTGTTTGCTGGAAGACGGTCGCAGGCGTGCGCCGTCGGCAGCGGTTACTGGGCCGGCGCGGCAACCTCGGTGGTGCCAACCTGCTCGATGGCCCGTTCTTCGATATCCGGCTGGTATTCGCGGCTGTCGATCAGCGTGAAGCCCAGGAACAACGCCACGAACGCCAGCGAGGAAACAAAGATCAGGGCGTTGAACGGCTTGTCGTACCACACGTGCATGAAGAACAGCACCACCAGCGACGCCTTGATCGTGGCGATGGTCAGCGAGACGACGATTTCCCATTCGCCCAGCGGGAAGTTCGCGGCCACCACCGTGATGATCGTCAGCGCGATCAGGGCCGCGAACACCCCGATCAACATCCGCGGCGCCATGGGGTGGGCAAACGAAGCGTGCGCGTGCTCGCCGTGCCCGTGAGCATCGTTAGCTGTGTGAGGATGGGTTGCCTGTTGCGTATCAGCCATGGCGTCGATCGCTTAGTGAATGAGATACAAAAGGGGGAACAGGTAGATCCAGACCAGGTCGACCAAGTGCCAGTACAGGCCCACGCTGTCCACCGGTCCGAAGTACTCCGCCTGGAACTGCCGCTTCAGCGCCCGCCACAGCAGCCACGCCAGGGCAATCACACCGGCGATAATGTGCACGGCGTGCAAGCCGGTCATCACGTAGTAGATGCTGAAGAAGATGCCCGCGTTGCGGGGCGACTCGTCGATGATAACCGGAGCATCCACCGAATCGGCGTGGGCGGTCAGCACGTGATGCTCGGACTCGCCCTCATGCGAGGCATGGGCGGCGCCGTGCGAATCGCCGCTGCCCATCACGGCCGGCACCACGAAGCCACAACCCACGCCCACGAAAAACGCGAGCGAGGCCAGGAACAGGATGCCGTAGAAGCGGAAGCCCTGTTCGTACTTTTTCTGCTTGGACACGGCCGTGGCCACGCCCAGCGCCACGCTGATCAGGATGAACGGCAGGCACAACCAGAACAGCAACATGCCGCCGCCGTGATGCTCGGTCGAGGGCGCGAACTTGCTGGCCCAGTACAGGCCGATCTCCCACTTGTGGCTGTATTCCACGGCCTTCACGCCCAAGAACATGATGGCGCAGCCGATGGTGATCGCCAGGTTGATGATCAGCCCGCGGTTGTTCACCAATTGTGCGTCGCGCACCGCCCAGGCCATCGTGAGACTGCTAAACAGCAGCACCACCGTGTTGAACGCCCCCAGGTTCTTATCGAGGAACTGGTGAGCGTAAACGAAAATCTCGGGATGGTTGGCGCGGTAAACGGCGTAGGCGACAAACAGGCCGCTGAAAAACAGGATTTCCTGAATCAGGAACAGCCACATCCCCAGCTTGCCCGAGTCGTACTGCTGCTGGGGCGTTTCAAAGTGGTGTGCCAGGAAGTCCGGATGGTCGCCGTGATGATCGTGGTTCGCGGCCGCTTCCGGTTCGACAATGCTCGCCATGGATCCAGTCTCAAGCGGTGGTTTTCACTCGCAGTCGCGGCGGGGCGCCAAGCGCTGCACGTTGGGATTGATCGAGGTAATTGCGGAGCGGGGCCTCTGGGCCCGGGCAGGTTACACCGTGGCCGGCTCGGGCTGGGCTTCGCGCTTGGCAGGCTGCTGCTTGGGCTCGAACACGTAGCCTTCTTCTTCGCCCTTGTAGACCAGGCCGTCGAAGTCGTACGGATCGCCCACGGTCGGCGCGGTAGCGAAGTTCTCCAGCGGCGGCGGCGAGGCACAGTGCCATTCGAGGGTGGCACCGCCCCAGGGGTTGGCCGGAGCCTTCCGTCCGCGCCGCAGCGAGTGCCACAGCACCAGGGCACACAGCACCAGGCCAATGCCCAGCAGGATGGCCCCGGTGGTCGACATCACGTGGTAGGGCTGGAACTCGGCGTCATACCGTGCGTACCGCCGCGGCATGCCCCGGCTGCCCATGATGAACTGCGGGAAGAACGTCAGGTTGAAGCCGATGAAGATGATCAAGCTGGCCAACTGGGCCCAGCCTTCGTGATACATGCGGCCGAACATCTTGGGCCACCAGTAGTGCAGGCCGCCCAGGAAGGCGATCAGCGTGCCGCCCATCATCACGTAGTGGAAGTGAGCCACCACGAAGTAGGTGTCGTGCAGGTGAACGTCGGTCGCCAGGGCCCCCAGGAACAGACCGGTCAAACCGCCGATACCGAACAGGAACAAGAACGACAAGGCGTAGCACATCGGCGTGGCCAGCCAGATCGAGCCCTTGTACATCGTGGTCAACCAGTTGAAGACCTTGATGGCCGAGGGGATCGACACGCTGAAGGTCAGCGCCGAGAAGATAATCGCCGCCCGCTGCGACTGGCCGCTGGTGAACATGTGGTGTCCCCAGACCAGAAAGCCCAGCAGGGCGATGGCGATACTGCTGTAGGCGATGAACCGGTAGCCGAAGATGTGCTTGCGGCTGAACACCGAGATCAACTCGCTGATCACACCCATGGCCGGCAGAATCATGATGTACACGGCCGGGTGCGAGTAGAACCAGAAGAAGTGCTGGAACAGCACCGGGTCGCCGCCCAGCTTCGGATCAAACACGCCGATCCCCAGCACGCGTTCGGCGGCCAGCAGCACCAGCGTGATGGCCAGCACGGGCGTGGCCAGCACCTGGATGATGCTGGTGGCATAGAGCGCCCACAGGAACAGTGGCATCTTGAACCAGGTCATTCCGGGCGGCCGCATCGTGTTGATGGTCACGATGAAGTTCAACCCGGTGAAAATCGAGCTGAAGCCCAGCACGAACACGCCGATGGTGGCGGCGATCACGCTGGTGTTGGTGGTGGTGCTGTAGGGCGTGTAGAACGTCCAGCCGGTATCCAACCCGCCCAGCAGAATCGCCAGCAGGAAGAAGATGGCGCCCGCCACCCACAGGTAAAAGCTGGCCAGGTTCAGGCGGGGGAACGCCAGGTCTTTGGCGCCTAGCATGATCGGCAGCAAGAAGTTCCCCAGCGCGGCCGGGATGCTCGGGATGATGAACAAGAACGTCATCACCGCCCCGTGCAGGGTGAACATGTGGTTGTACAAGTCTTCGCTGAGGAACAGCTTCTTGGGCGTCACCAGCTCCATCCGCAGGATCAACGCCATGATCCCACCGAGCAGGAACGAAGCCAGCACGGCGACCAGGTACATCACCCCGATCCGCTTGTGATCGAGCGTGTATGCCCAGCTGCGCCAACCGCGCGTGACCGTCAGATAATTGGTCGGCGCATCGGCTTGAGGATGCGGAGCAGACTGCGAAGCAACGGTGGCACTCATGATTCTTCAGATCGCTAAGTGGGGGCGATTGGGATCGCTTGAATCTCGGTGGGGTAGGGCGGAGGGCCAGTTGTCCGGCCGCCGCTATTTGAGCGACTTGATGAACTCGATAATCGCCGAAATCTCGGCATCCTTCAGTTGGCCGCGGTAAGTCGGCATCACCGGCCGGTAACCGGCACGCACCTTGGCCAGCGGCTCCAGGATCGACTCGCGGATGTAGTTCTCATCGACCTTCACCGTGGTGCCGTCGGCCAGGGCCTGCTCGCTGCCAAACGTGCCGCGGAAACTCGGGCCCGCCTTGGGCGTGCCGTCGGTGGTGTGGCACTGGATGCAGCCGCGCCGCTCGTACAGCAGCTTGCCCGCCTCGGCCGGCGGCATCTTGTCGAGGAAGTTGCTGGCGTCTTCCAGCCAGGCTTCGAACTCGCCCGGCTCGTGCACGACCACGTCGGCCACCATGTTCGAGTGCTCGGTACCGCAGTACTCAGCGCAATACAGGCGGAACGTGCCCGGCTTGGTGGCTTCGAACCAGGCCTTGGTATAGCGTTCCGGCACCACGTCCATCTTCACGCGGAAAGCCGGAATGTAGACGCTGTGAATCACGTCTTCCGACGTCATCAGCAGCCGCACCGGGCGACCGGCCGGCACGTGCAGATGGTTCTCCACGTGGCCGTTGGGATACTGGAAGGCCCAGCTCCACTTGCGGCCCGTGACGCGGATTTCGTAGGCCTCGTCCGGCGGGTTGCGCAGGTCCAGATAGCCCAGCACGCCCTCAACAAAGATCACCACCAGCAGAATGGCCGGAATGATCGACCAGGCGGCTTCCAGCCACATGTTGTGGTGGGCGGTCTTCTGAGCTTCGACACCGGGCCGGCGACGATACCTGAGCACAAACAGCACCATCAGCCCGACGATCAACGCGAAGAAGAACGCCGAGATCCAGAAGATGAGGTAAAACAGGCTGTCCACCTGGGGCGCAACGGTGGACGCAGGCGGCGTGAAAAACAACGTGCCGCCCTCGGACTGGGCAAACAGCATGGACGATGCCCAACTGCTGAACATGTTACAACTCTTGAAACTCTGGGAACCGGCCGGGCTGGTCACTGCGGCCGCTAGCTGGGGTTGATTCGTTATCCAACTGGTCGGCGGGGGCTTCGCCCTCGGTGCTGCCGGCTTGCCTCTGCGAGCGGCGCCACCAGTAGGGCACCAGCACTCCGCCGAGGACCAACATGGTGAGCAGGCCGCCGACCTTCATCAGGTTGCGGGCCGTGGGGCCATAGCGGCCCTTGGTGGCGTCGTAGTGGAAGCAAAACAACAGGACCTGATCGAGGGTGCTGCCAATCTTGCCTTCGGCCGCCTCGACCAGCGACAGCCGCAGCGTCTGGGGGTCGTACGTCACACCATACAGATAGCGCGAGGTCCGTCCTTCAGGCGTGCAGATCATCACGACCGCGGCATGAATGTATTCATCGCGGTCCTTCATGTAGCGGTATCCAAAGCCGACGGTCGAGGCGACGCGGTCGATGGCATCCTGGTCGCCAACCAGGAAGTGCCATCCGTCGCCGGTCCCTGGCCGGCCGTACTGTTGCAGGTACTTCTGCTTGGTCTCCTTCGCCCGCGCGGGAGTCTCCCGCGGGTCGATGCTGATCGAAACGATCTTGTATTCCTGGCCGGCGGTCCATTGCCACTCGCTCACCGCCTCCACCAGCCCATTGAGCTGCACGCGGCACAGCATTGGGCAGTTGGAGTAATTGAGCGAGAGGATCACGGGCCGCTCGCCGTCAAACAACTCGCCCAGGGTGATGGACTGGCCCGAGTCGTTCACAAACCTGGTATCCAGCGGCAACTGGGCGTCGAGGTGCTCCTCGACGGTGACTCCTTCCAGCTCCTTGGGCAGCGGATCGATCCGCTGGGCCAGCGCCACCGACGCCCCGGCATGCACCGCCAGGGCAGCCGCGCACCATAGCGCCGCCACGGCGCCGCAGTGCCGGGCACCTGCCACAAGGAAACTGCTCAGGATGGTCTTACCGCGATTGGTCATGTTTGCTGGGACCTTCGGTCACGCGGGGGTAGCTCTGTTGCGCTTCGGCAACCACGAGCTCCATCGCCCGCTCGATCGGGATGGCCACAACGCCCTTGCTGCGATCCACCCAGCCATACTGGGCCAGTTTGCCTTGCTGGTGGTGCAGCACGTCGTTCGCCTTGATGTCAGGCACCGCGATTTCCTTCCGCTGCGTTTCCGCCGCGGCGTAGTACCCGTACAGGGCCTGGACGCCGACGATCACCGCGAACACCACGATCGCGCTGACGAAGCCGAACAGGGCCAGCTTGCCGGTTTCCAGGTCGTCGTAACGGGGGCGGTCCTCAGCAGCATGCGGCGTGGCAGTAGCACTCATCGTCGTCATTACTCCTTGTACCGTCGTGGCAATTGGCCAATGTCTGTCAAACGACGCGTCAATCCGATCAACATCAACTCGGTACTAATCTCATTACGTTCATGAGCCGCTCAGGGCACATGGAACGCCAGCGATTCCGGCAGCCGCGGGTCATGCACGGGAATCAGGGCGTGCTTGGAAGCAACCTTGGACCAGGCAGCCACCATCAAACCGCCGAAGGCAGCCAGGCAGCCCAGCTCGGTCAGCCCGATGCTGGGCGAAACCAGCACCTCGGGCATGGCCAGCCAGTACAGATCCACGTAGTGCATCAGCAGCAGCCAGGCGGCCCAACCGGCCAGCAGTTTGGGCTGCCGCTTCACGTGGCGGGACATCAAGCCCAGGAACGGCACGATGAAGTTGCCGAACAACAGCAGCAGCGACACCCACTGCCAACCGTTCTCCATCCGCTTTTGGTACCACATGGTTTCTTCCGGGATGTTCGCGTACCAGATCAGCAGGAACTGGCTGAACGCGATGTAAGCCCAGAAGAACGTGAAGCCGAACAACAGCTTGCCCAAGTCGTGGTAGTGCTCCACCGACACGGCATGCGTCAGGCGGCCAGACATCTGCAAGGCCCGGGTCATCACGATCAGCAGGGCCAAGGAACCGACCACGCAGCCGGCGAAGTAGTACACACCGAAAATAGTGCTGAACCAGTGCGGGCTCAGCGACATCAGCCAGTCGAACGAGGCAAACGTGAGCGTGAGACCGAAGGCAAACATCGTCGGCGCGCTCACCGCCTGCATCCGCAGGGTCAGTTGCACGTCGTCGGT
>Ga0180216_1002746_pt1 | contig 14362 bp, 12 predicted proteins | sample eDN3rd37CBELigMG_FD_128879 | JGI IMG/M metagenome (GOLD analysis project Ga0180216, IMG submission 128879) | Enriched Miracle-Growth compost microbial communities from Emeryville, California, USA - eDNA 3rd pass 37_C BE-Lig MG (version 2)... ... | reverse complement strand
GCGGCAGCGGATGCATGACGCCCTGGGCGTCGCGCTCGAACTGCATGAACACGAGGTTCCAGATCTCGATGTAGCGGTCGCCGTCCTCCTCGGGCGATCCCGGGGGCCCGCCCCAGATCCCGGGGCCGTGATCGTAGAAGATCTCGGAACACGGGCCGCAGGGGCCAGTGTCGGCCATCTGCCAGAAATTGTCCGAGGCGTAGCGCGCGCCCTTGTTGTCGCCGATCCGGATGATGCGCTCGGCGGGCACGCCGATCTCGTCGGCCCAGATGCCGTAGGCCTCGTCGTCCTCCTGGTAGACCGTGACCCAGAGCTTTTCCCTGGGCAGCCCGTAGACCTCGGTCAGCAGGGTCCAGGCGTAGCGGATCGCGTCCTGCTTGAAATAATCGCCGAAGCTGAAATTGCCGAGCATCTCGAAGAACGTGTGGTGGCGGGCGGTATAGCCCACGTTCTCGAGATCGTTGTGCTTGCCGCCGGCGCGCACGCAGCGCTGCGCGGTGGTCGCCCGGCGATACGGCCGCGTGTCCTTGCCGGTGAACACGTCCTTGAACTGCACCATCCCCGAATTGGTGAACAGCAGCGTCGGGTCGTTGGCCGGCACGAGCGGCGACGACGGCACGACCTGATGCCCCTTGGATTCGAAAAAGGACAGGAACTTCTGACGGATCTCGGTGGTTTTCATTCGCTATGCCGCATGGGATGGTCTGGGTGCCTTGGGAAAGGCAACCAGGAATTATAGCGTCTAAGCACCCTCCGCCAGGAGGAAGTCGGCGAGCATCCGCGCGACCACCAGCGTGGCGCCGCGCAGGTCCGGCAGCGACAGGTTCTCGTCGGCCTGCTTGGCGCGCGACTCGAGCAGCGTGCGCGGTCCGGCGCCGTACAGCACCACCGGCACGCCGTGCTCGCCGTAGAGGCGCGCGTCGGCGTACAGGGGCGTGCCGCAAGCCTCGATCGGCTCGCCCAGGACCTCCCGGGCGTGGCGCCGCAGGCTCTCGACGATGCGCTCGTGGCCAGGCAGCGCGCGCAGCGGGCGCGCGAGCAGCGTCCGGCGCACCGCCACCCGGATGCCGGACAGCCCCTCGGCGGCGGCCTGGATGAAGGCGCGCACCTGCGCCTCCACCTCGGCCGGATCCTCCTCGGGGATCATGCGGCGGTCCATCCCGAGAACCACCCTGCCGGGCACCACGTTGGTGCTCGTGCCGCCCTCGATGCGGCCGACGATCATCGTCGGGCTCTCGATGCCCGGGACGCAGGAACGGATCCGCTCGAGGGCGTCGGCCTGGCGATGGATCTCGCCGAGGATGCGCGTGGCCGCGCGCAGGGCGTCGTGGCCCGAGCGCGGCATGGAGCCGTGCGCGGCCTTGCCGTCGATCGTGACCTCGAACTGCAGGCAGCCGTTGTGCGCCGTGACCGCCGCGTAGCTGAAGCCGGCGCACAGCGCGTAGTCCGGTCGCGTCAGGCCCCGCTCCAGCAGCCAGCCTGGCCCCAGCAATCCGCCGGTCTCCTCGTCGTAGGTGAAGTGCAGCTCGATCGCCCCGGCCAGCGGGGCGCCGCTCGCCTCCAGCGCGCGCACCGCATGCAGGTAGGTGGTGAAATCGCTCTTGGACACGGCCGCGGCCCGGCCGTAGATGCGGCCGTCCTCGACCACCCCGCCGTAGGGCGGGCGCGTCCAGCCCTCGCCGGGCGGCACCACGTCGCCGTGCGCGTTCAGGGCGAAGACCGGCCCGCCCGCCGCGTACCGGCGGCGCACGATGAGGTTGGTGACGCTGCGCATGCCGCGCGCCCGGACGAGGTCCTCCGGCACGGGGTGGCGCTCGGCCTCCCAGCCCCAGCCCTCGACGATCCGCGCCACCGCCTCGGCATGCGGCGCCGTGTCGCCCGGCGGGACGTCGGTGGGAATCGCGATGAGGGTGCGCAGCAGCTCGACCTGTTCGTCGAAATGCGCGTCCACCCAGGCGCGCAGGCGGTCTTGCAGGCTCGCGCCGGCGGGCGGCGGATGCCGGTCGGTGGGCTGGATCATGGGGGCCTCGCTCGGGAATCGTCCATGTGAGGCAGGCACCTTGCGGTGCCTGCGCGGAAACAAACGGTGCCGCGTCGTGCGCGGGGGTCAGCGGGCCAGGCGGCCCCAGATGCGCACGCGGCTCAGGCCGCCGTCGGGAAAGATGTTGACGCGCACGTGCGAGACCGGCCCGATGGGCTGGATCTGCCCGCCCTCGAAGAAATGCTGCTTGTCCATCTCGGTCTTCTGCTCGCCCAGGAGCTCGGGCCAGAACATGGACTGCGTCACCAGGGACTGGTCGGTCGACTCGACCACCAGGGCGCCCAGCACGGACACCCGGTCGGGATAGTTGCCCTTGAAGTGCGCGGTGTCGATCTCGATCTTTTCCACGGTGACGGCGTGGCCCAGCTCGAGGATCAGCCAGTCGTTGCCCGGCTCGCGGCGGCGGCGCGTTTCCCAGCCGTCGCCCATGTCGACGCCCCGGCCCGGCTTGAGGATGCCCGTCGGCACGCCGTAGTGCGCGTCGCTGTAGGCGACGATGCGCCCGCCGTTGGCCAGCGCCGACACCTCGTACAGGACGCCGGGATCGCGGCGCTCCCAGTCGCAGGCCGGCTGGCCGTAGACGCGCAGGCGGGCCACGCCGCCGTCGGGGAATATGTTCAGGCGCAGGTGCGTCCAGACGCGGTCGTCCCTGACCTCGACGAAATGATGGGCGCTGGCCTTCAGCGAGGTGGCGGGCACGATCTCGACCCATTCGGCCGAATCGTCCGGGTCGCCCTCGCAGCGGCAGGCCAGCAGCGAGGCCGCAGGCGGGAAATTGCCCGTGAAGTGGCTGGTGTCGATGTCCACGCCCTCGATGACCCCCGGCAGGCCAAGCCGGACGATGGCGTGGTCGTGGCCGCCGTTGCGCCGCCGGCGGGTTTCCCAGCCGTCCATCCACTTGCCGTGGTCGTCGAACTTGCCGACGATGAAGATCGGCCCGGACGATTGCAGCATGCGCTCGGCCGGCGCAAAGAACTCGTCGGTGCAGGATACGACCCGGGCACCCAGGTCGGCGCTGGCGAGGTTCGGGTGGCGGACCGCGAACGCGGGCAAGTCGGCGGCGGGGGCATCGATGACGGTGCCGGCGGGCAGATTGGGGGTAGCCATGGGGACATGCTCCAAAACGGGGTGGTGCGCCCGCCGGATCCTCCGGCGGGCCGCGGGACGCGGGCCCGCCGGCGAGCGGCGAGCCCGTGAAACACGGCGCTCAGGCGCCTTTCCAGGGGTGATGCCGGGCCCAATGGCGGGCGATGTCGGCCCGCGTGGCGATCCATACGTGCTCGTGCCTTTGCACGTGGTCGAGGAACCTCTGCAAGCCCGCGAAGCGTCCGGGACGCCCGATCAGGCGGCAGTGCAGGCCGACCGACATCATCTTGGGCGCGGTCTCGCCCTCGGCGTACAGGACGTCGAAGGCGTCCCTCAGATACTGGTAGAAATGCTCGGCGGTGTTGAAGCCCTGGGGCGAGGCGAAGCGCATGTCGTTCGTGTCCAGGGTATAGGGCACGATGAGCTGTGGCCGCGTGTTGCCGTCGGACAGTTCCACCTCGGCCCAGAACGGCAGGTCGTCGCCGTAGTAGTCCGCGTCGTAGAGGAATTTCCCCTCCTCGGCCACGATGCGCAAGGTGTTGGGGCTGTCGCGCCCGGTGTACCAGCCGTCGGGGTGGCGGCCGAGCAGGCGGGTGACGACCTCGACGCAGCGCCGGAAATGCTCGCGCTCGACCTCCTCGGGCACCGACTGGTAGTGGATCCAGCGATAGCCGTGGCAGGCGACCTCGTGGCCCAGCTCGACGAAGGCGCGGGCCACCTCGGGATGGCGCTCGAGCGCCATGCCCACGGCAAAGACCGTCAGGGGCAGGCCGCGGCGCTCGAATTCGCGCAGGATGCGCCAGACCCCGGCGCGCGAGCCGTACTCGTAGATCGACTCCATCGACAGGTGGCGGTCGGGATAGGCGGCGGCCCCGATGATCTCGGACAGGAACTGCTCGGAGCCCGCATCGCCGTGCAGCACGCAGTTCTCGCCCCCCTCCTCGTAGTTCAGGACGAACTGCACCGCGACGCGCGCCCCGCCCGGCCAGTCGGCATGGGGCGGATTGCGGCCATAGCCGACCAGGTCGCGGGGATAGGCTGTGCTGCTGGACATGGAAGGAGTCTCCTTGGTCAGATCTTGACGCTGAACGCGGCCCAGGGATCCGGCACGCCGCCGGCCGCCTCCCCCATGCGCTGTTCGCAATCCTGCAGGTGGTGGCGCATGGCCTCGCGCGCGCCCGGCGCGTCGCCGCGGGCGATGAGGTCCAGCACCTCCCGGTGCTCGACGTACGAGCAGGCGGTGTCGCCGGGCGTGTCGTGGAAGGCGATGATGAGCGTCGTGCGCGCGCACAGGCCGTGCAGCATCTCGGTCAGCACCTGGTTGTCGGCCAGGCGCGCCAACTCGACGTGGAAGGCGTTGGACAGACGGATCCAACTGATGCGGTCGCCCGTCTCGAACGCGCGTTGCTCGCGATCCACCATGTCATGCAAGGGGCGCAGGACCTCGGCGATGCCAGGCCGCGCGGCAAGGGCGTCGATCACGATGCATTCCAGGGCCTGGCGCATGGCGAACACGTCGCGGGTTTCCTTGGGCGTGGCCTGCCAGACGTAGGCGCCGCGGTTGGGCTCGATCACCACGATCTTGTCGTGCGCGAGCTGCGACAGCGCGGCGCGCACCGTCGCGCGCGAGCATGAAAAGATCGAGCACAGCGTCGCCTCGGTCAGCTTTGCGCCGGGCAGCAGGCGGCGGTCCATCGCGGCGTCGAAGATCTCGCCATAGACGCGCTCGGCCTCGGAGCGCGCGCCGCCCTCCGCCCCCGGCCGCTTGCGCAGCGAGGAGGCGCTCGGGGCGTCGAGTTCGCCCGCTGCTTTCCTGGATTTCAACCGGAGCATGGGAATCTTGTAAAACCAAAGTTGTTGACAATTATTGTGGATCGGACGAAAATCGTCAACACAAATTGTTTACAATTACTCAACTGTCCTGCCCCGGAGTCGTTCACAGGCGCCAGCCACGGACTCCGCGAACCGTCGCCGCAGGCGGCGGGCCGGCCATACCGGGGGCCTTCCTGGCAGGATGCTGACCGGAGACAAAATCCCATGGGAAAACTATCCACCCATGTGCTGGACACCGTCCACGGTGTGCCGGCCCAGGGCGTCGCCCTGGAACTCTATCGCCTCGACGGCGACACGCGCACCCTGCTCAAGCGCACGGCCACCAACGCCGACGGCCGCTGCGACGAGCCCCTGCTCGGCGGCGCCGAGCTGCGGCGCGGCACCTACGAACTGGTCTTTCACGCCGGGGACTATTTCGCCCGGCGCGGCGTCCAGTTGCCCACGCCGCGCTTCGTCGACCAGGTCATCCTGCGCTTCGGCGTGGCCAATCCGGACGAGAACTACCACGTCCCGCTGGTCGTGACCCCCTGGACCTGGTCCACCTACCGCGGCAGCTAGCCGCCCGCGCGCCCACCGTACCCATCGAACAACGATAGAGGCAAACCCATGGAAGGATTCCTTCTGGAATACGGCAATCTGCTGCTGCGCTGGCTGCACGTCATCGCGGCCATCGCGTGGATCGGCGAATCGATCTACTTCGTCATGCTCGACCTGAGCCTGCACCCACCCCGCGGCGAGCACGCCAGGAAACTCGGCGTCTTCGGCGAAATGTGGTCCGTGCATGGCGGCGGTTTCTACCACAACCAGAAATACCTGACCAACCCGGCCGAGCTGCCCGAGGACATGCACTGGTCCTTCTGGAAGGCCTACACCACCTGGCTCTCGGGCTTCGCGCTGTTTTCCCTGATGTACCTGTCCAAGCCGGCGTTCTACCTGGTCAACACCGCCAGCCCCTGGGCCTGGGCGGCCGGGATGAGCGGCACCGAGGCGAGCGCCCTCGCCGTGGCCTTCCTGATCGTCGGCTACATCATCTATTCCCGCATGTGCCGCCTCATCAGCCCCACCATGAACCGCGACGGCCTGCTGAGCCTCGCCGTGGGCGTGATGATGGTGGTGGTCGCCTGGCTGACCACCCAGATATTCCCGGGCCGCGCCGCCTTCCTCATCACCGGCGCGCTGATGGCGACCTGCATGTCGGCCAACGTGTTCTTCTGGATCATCCCCGGCCAGCGCCGCATGGTGAAAGCCCTCAAGGCCGGGCAGACGCCCGATCCGCTGGACGGCAAGCTCGGCAAGCAGCGCTCGGTGCACAACACGTACTTCACGCTGCCCGTCGTGTTCCTGATGCTCAGCAACCACTATTCGTTCACCTACACGAACGAATACGCCTGGATCATCATGTGCCTGTTCATCTTCGCGGGCGCGGCGATCCGCCAGTATTTCGTGCTGCGCCACACCGGCAGGAACGACCTGCGCTTCCCGGCCGCCGGCATCGTCATGCTGGCCATCATCGGCTGGCTCGCGGCGCCCTCGGGCGCGCCCGCCGCGGCCGGGGGGCCGCAGGCCGCCGTCACGCTCGAACGGGTCCAGGGCATCGTCGCCGCGCGCTGCACCGAATGCCATTCCGCCAAGCCGAGCTACGCCGGCTTTGCCGCCGCGCCGGCGGGCATCATGCTGGACACGACCGACGAGATCCTGCTGCACGCCGAGCAGATCAAGACCGTGGTCGCCAGCAAGTACATGCCGCTCGCCAACCTCACCCAGATGAGCGACGACGAGCGTGCCCTCATCGCCGCGTGGAGCGGCGGCAAGTAGGGGGCGCTCAGCGCAGGGCCACGCAGATGAAGCCCGTCGTCCGCCCCTCCGGGGCCGTCAAAGTGCCCGAGTCCGAGACCATGACGGGCGTGTAGCTGAACGGGCACGAGCAGTCGCCGGTCACCGGATTGCCGCGGAATACCCCCATGCCGTCGGCGCATCCCCGGCGGCTGTGCGAGAGGAATCCGCCGCCGTCCGGCCGGCCGGCCGAGCGCCAGCGGCCCTGCCGGCACAGCAGGATGCCGTCGCGGCTGCGGTCGACGGACATGGCGCCCTCCTGGGTGCAGCCGCCGTGCTCGGCGGCGGGCTGCTCGATCACCAGGAAATCCCGGGTCCGCAGCGAGGCGCCGCTGCGGATGTCGCCCTCGGCCGTGACCTCGCCCTGGACCGTGGCATCGCCCTGGAACTCGGGGTCGCGCTCGTCCCGTACCCTCAGGTAGGGGCCCAGATCGATCTCGCCGGCCGGCGGCATCGCGCCGGGCGGTGCCGCGCCGTCGTCCTCGGCCGCGAGGGCGACGATGCCCGCCGGCCAGTCCTCGGGCGCCGGCAGGCGGCGGGCGGCGCCCGACAGGACCCGGAGCGCATGGGGCCAGACCACCATGCCCCGCCCCTGGACGGCCATCAGCCATTGCGCCACCAGCCCCTCGTCCACCGCCCCGCCATCGCGGCCGAGCAGCGGCCCGCGCGTATGGACCAGCGCCGTGAGGCGGCAGTCGGCGCCCGGGCACGCGCCCGAGCGCAGGATCCGCAGCCCCAGCGAATGCCCCAGGGGACCCGCGTCCGTCCACCCGGCCGGGACGAGGCCCGCGGCGCGCATCTCGTCCCAGCCGGGCGCCGACCAATCGGCGAAGCCCTCGGCCGCCAGCGCGCCCGGCTCATCGGCCAGGCCCAGCGCCGGCGCGTGGCGGCGCAGGTAGGACCGCGCCGCGCCTTGCGCCGCCGTCATCCACACCGCCAGGGACTGCGCCTGGAAATCACGCACCCGCTGCGCCCAGGCATGCGCGGCCCAGGCCGACAGCAGCACGAGGATCAGGCCGGCCACGGCCAGCTCGATCAGCACGAATCCGCCCTGTGGGGTGCGCGGGCGGCGCGGCGGGCCGTGCCAGCACCGGGGCGGGCTGCACGAGGCCTGCGGCCGACCGTGCCGGTGCAGGAAAGGACCGCCCGGGCCTTCTTGCGGCGGGCTGCGGAAGACAGGCAGCGGACGGCGCTGGGCCTGCGGCGGGCCGTCCGGCGGGAGGGCGCGCCGTCCATCGGCCGCGGTCCAGGGCGCGCTCATCGCGCGTAGAACGCGAACTGGTTGACGTCGCCGCGCGCGCACGCCGACTCGGCCGCCAGGGCGCTGTAGGTGGTGGTGGCGTCCTTGACCACCTTGCCCTGGCCGACGCCCTGGCCCACGGTGATCATCTCGGCGACGCGCTGCAGGACCGAGGCGATCGAGGGGCAGGCGGCATGATTGACCGCGCTCAGGCGCACCACGAAACCGGCGCCTCCCTCGACCGGCTCGACCTGGACGTCCCCCTGGCCGCCGAGGCCGTGGCGGATGGAGCCGTCCGCCATCACCGTGAGCACCGTCGAATCCGCCACCATGTTCGCCAGGCTCGCGCTCGTGAGCGCGCCGTACGGCGAGGCGTCGCCGGTGCCCGCGTTCACGCGCGCCTGCACGATGAAGCGGGTGAGCTCCTCGCCGACCCTGGGCACCTTGTTCTCGACCACGTAGCCGCCGATCGCCGGTATGCCGACGATCGCGACCAGCAGGATGATGGCCGTGACGATCGAGACCTCGATCAGGGAAAAGCCCTGCTGGCGGGCATGCCGCCCGCCTTGCCGTGAAACCGCCATGTCGTCCTCCTCGCCGGCCCTGCCGGCATATCGATCCGCCCGCCCCTAGTGGCTGGCGTGAAACACCATCCAGGCGCGCCGCAGCTCGTCCAGCGCCGCGTAATGCCACAGGGCCACGCCCAGCACCCAGGCGAACGCCGCGAGCAGCATCAGCCAGCGCATGGCCTCCGCCTGGCGCGAGACCCGCCCGAGCAGTTGCGCCGCGAGCCGCCGGCGCGCGGCGCTCAGCCCCTCCCGCAGGCCGCGCGCCGCCGCCATGTCCTCGAGATACCAGTACGCGTCGCGATCCAGCAGCCCCGTATCCAGCGAGACCGCGCCCACCCATCCCCGGTCGATGCGCTCGAGCATGCGCGACAGGTGGTGCCGCACCCAGGGCCGGGCCCCCTCATGGAGCATGCCGACCGCGGCGCGCAATTGCGTGGACGCCCCCGAGCCGGAATCCAGCAGGATCTCGAGCAGCGCCAGGATGCGCAGCGCCTGGACCTGCCGGTACAGCCGCCAGACGCCATGCCGGTCGAGGGCGCGCCGCCAGGCGCCGGCGCCGCGCGGCAGCATCCACACCCCGGCGGCCGAGAGGATCGCCGCCCCGGCCGGCAGCAGCACGCCATGAGCGGCCAGCCAGTCCGAGAAGGCGAACAGCGTGCGCGCGTACGGCCCGTGGAAGGCCGCCGGCAGGCCCTGGAACGCGCGCGCCAGCCCCGGCACGGTGAAGGCCGGCAGCGCCAGCGCCAGCAGGCTGGCGACGACGAGCGCCGCGGCCGCGGTGCCCAGCGTCAGGACCAGGATGGCGCGCGCCCGCGCCATCAGCGCCAGGTGCCCGGCGAGGGCCTCGAAGCACGCCATGAGGCGCTCGTTGCCGAAGGCCTGCGCGGCCCGGACCAGCACCAGTTCGTCGGCGGGAAAACTGCCGACCCAGGTGGCGTGCAGGTCGCCGCCGCTGAGTTCGCAGGCGCGCGCCCAGGCGGCCGACAGCCGGCCGCGCACGCTGCCGGGCCCGTAGCGCCGCGCGTCGAGATCGAAGACCTCGCGCAGGGTGCGCCGGCCGCGCATGCCGCGCAGGACCGCCTGCAGGTAGTCGTAGTATTCGGCCCGCGCGGCCGCGAAGCGCCAGGCGTCCAGCCGCAGGCCCGGGCCCGCGCGCCAGCGCTCCGTCCAGGCCGGCCTCATGGCGCGCGCCCCTCGCGCAGGGCCAGCGTCTCGAAGGCCATGAAGCGCACCTCCACGTCGCGCGGATCGATCTCGCCGCGCAGGGCCTTGTCCATTGCATGGGCCATGGCGCCGCGGGTATCCGCCGCGCGCGGGCCGGCGCCGCCGGCCGGCAGACCCGGCTCGAGGCACTCGGCGGCCACGGTGCGGCCGCGGTAGCCGGCCAGCTCGGGCAATTGCGGGATCCGGCACTGCTCGCATCCCGCCTCGTTGCGCAGCCGCAAGGCCTCGCGCGAGCATGGCCAGGCGGATTCGATGCCCGCCAGCCAGCGTTCCCAATGGGCCGCCGGGCGCCCGCCCGCGGCCGCCAGGCGGCGGGCGTCGGCCGGCACGGCGCAGGCCGGGCACAGGGCGGGCAGCAGGGCCTGGAAGACCAGCAGCTTGAGGATGCCGGGCGTCCCGAGGAAATCGCGCGGGATGCCGATGAACTCGGAGGCCAGGCGGTCGACGATCCCGGCGGCCGAAGGCGCGTGGACCGTCGTGTAGACGTTCACCCCCGATCCGGCGAGGTCCATGAACGCCCGTCCCGTCTCGGCATCGCGGATCTCGCCCAGCAGCACGTCGGTCATGGCCGAGCGCTTGAGCGCGCGCAGCTTGGCCGCGTAGCCTTCATGCGCCTCGCGGTCCAGGTAGCGCCCGATGGTGTTCTGGACCGCGCGCTCGATGCGGTACTCGACCGGCTCCTCGAGGGTGACGACCTTGCGGTGCGGCGGCAGGCCCGCGATCAGGGTCGCCAGCGTCGTGGATTTCCCCGAGCCCACCGTGCCCGCGAACACGATCGCCCCGCCCTCGGAACGCATGACGCGCTCGATCCGCGCCACCTGGTCCTCGCGATAGCCCAGGGCCTCGAGCGAGGCGGGCCGGGGCCGCGCGTCGCGCTCGAGGAAGCGCAGGCAGACGCTGGGGCCGCGATCCGCCGCCAGCGACGCCCAGCGCAGGACGATGTCGCGCCCGTCGACCTGGCGCAGCAGGCTGCCTTGCTGCTCGACCAGGGGATCGAAGACCGCGCCGTTGCCGCCGCGGATGTCCATCCAGGCGACCGCCAGCACGTCCAGCAGCAAGGCGGTGGGCATGCGGCGAAAGCGCTCGGGCGCGATGTACCGTCCCGCCAGGGTGTAGCGCACCTCGGACTCGGCCTCGTCGCGGCACACGTTCAGGTGCAGGTCGCTCGCGCCGTGGCGCACGCCCCATTCCACCATGTCCTGGAACACCCCCGCGAGGGCGGTGGGCGTCCGCTCGCGGGCGCCCGGCGCGGCCGGCGGGCCGCCCGCGTCGCCGCGCGCCAGCGCCAGCAGCGAGGCGGCCGACAGCACGTAGCGCGGCGGATCGGCCATGACCCGGCCGGCGGCCTCGATCCGCCGCGCGAGCTCGTCGGCCTGGTCGCTGCCCACGTGCTCGGCCAGCGCGAACAGGGCCACCGTCCCGTCGCCGAGCTCCGCCGGACAGATCCGGTCGGACAGCGCCTGCGCCCCGAACTCGGCCGCCAGCGGGCGGCGGACCGGCGGATCCAGGTCCGCCACCCCCCGAGCGCCGCCGAGCACGACCGCCCGCGCGCTGTCGAAGACCGCCGCGCGCGCCGTCCCGGGGGCGGCGTCCAGGCGGCGGCGCCAGCCGCCCGCCATCACGCGCGCCATCACGGCCTGGCCTCGCCCAGCAGGGCCCGCAGGCACAGCGAGTGCCGGTCCTCGCCACGCTCGAGCTGCACGCAGGCACCGTTCATGTCCCTCAGGCGGTAGACGGCGGCATCGCCCGCATGGCCGACCGGCAGCGCCTGCCCGCGCAAGTACAGGAACGCGCGCGCCCCCACCTGGACCTCGGCCATCAGATTGCGGCCCACCCCGTACATCGCCACCAGCCGCGGCCGCGCGCCCGCCACCTCCGGCCCGGCGGACCGGGCCCGCGTCGCGCCCCCTCGCGCGGCACCGCCGCCCTGCGCGAAACCGCCCTGCCCGGCGCCGCCGCCCTGCCTGGAAGGGGACCGCAGGGCCTCCCCGATGTCGCGCCGCAACAGCTCGCGCACGGACTGGGTCTCCCATTCGAATTCCTCCTCGCCCGGGATGCCGTCCTCGCCGCCGGCCTCGGCGGAGGCTCGATCCGCCCCCGCCTCTACGGCACCTGAAGCCGTCGACGAGGCCGCGGCTGTCGCGCGGCCAGTCGAGGGTGTCCCTGCGGCACCCGAGGCCATCGACGAGCCCACGGTCATCGCGCGGCCGGGCGGAGACGTCCCGACGCCGGCCGGCGCCACCGCTGGTCCGGCGCTCGTTCCCGCGGCGCCGGAGGTCTCCGGCGGCAGCAGCGAGAGGAGGATGGCGAGCGCGACCGCGACGGCCGCCGCCTCAGCCGAGCGCCGCCGGGATGTTGCGTGACGGCTCGGCGATGTCATGTGGCGGTCCGGCGATGTTCCATGACGGTCCGGCGATGTCCCATGGCGGCCCGGCGATGTCACGTGGCGATCCGGCGATGTCCCATGACGGCCCGGCGATGTCACGTGGCGATCCGGCGATATCGCTTGGCGGCTACGGGAAGTCGCGCGGCGTCCGCGGGAGGCCGCGTGGCGGGCCTGGGAGATCTCCCGGCGCGGCGAGGAGGTCTTGTGTTTCATAGAGGGCTCCCTCGAGATGGAGGTTGATGGGGCTGGCGGAAATCCCGGACGCGGGCCGCCGGTCGATCGTCAGGGCCGCCTTGCGCCATCCGATGTGCCGCGAAATCGGGATCAGCAGCACGGCGGACCGCAAGGGGCCGTCGATCCGCAGCTCGCGCAGGGCGTAGCGGCGCAGGTCCGGGGGACGCGGCAGCGCGGCGCCCTCCTCGTCCCGGGGCGCGGCGGGCTCGAGGGGCCGGCGCGCATCGAGGCGGAACGCGGAGAACGCCGGCAGGATGGCCTGCGCCCGGCTGGCCCAGTCGCGGGCCTGCCCCTCGATGGGCGGCGGCCGGGCGTGGTCGGGCGCCTGCGCCGACATGGCGAGCGTCCAGGACGCGCGCGCGAGGTCCAGGGAGGGGAAATCCAGGTGCCAGTCCGGCGGCGCCCGCCGCAGCAGGCCGCGGTTGTCCGCCCGGCGGTCCGCGCGCTCGTACTCGCCCAGGCAGCGCCAGGCGCCGTCGTCGGCCAGCCGGCACGACAGCAGGCGCAGGCGCCACCCGGCGATCGCGGCGGGCTGGCGGTACAGGGCGGCCAGCAGCGCGCGCGTGCCCGCCGGCCCGTGGACGCGATGCTGGTCCAGCAGTTGGCGCTGGGCCTGCGCCCAGGCCTCGCGGGGATCGATGCGCCGCGGCCCCTCCCGCGTGCCGGCCGCGGCCTGCCACACGAACGGCGCGGCGAGACAGGCCGCCAGGCCCGCGAGCCCCACGCGGCGCCAGCCCCGCCACGGCATCCGCCACAGGCGCGCCTCGTCGCCGGCATGGCGCGCGAGCTCGTCCAGGCGCAGCCCGCCGGCCGGCTCCGAAGCCGGCTGCTCGCGCAGGCGGGGATAGGCCAGGCGCAGCTCGTCGATCACCGCGCGGGCCAGCGCCCGGTCGTGGTAGATGCGGTCGGAGCGCGACAGGACGACCCCCTCGTGGGAAGCCAGCACGCAGACACTGCCGTCGCCCATGTCGAGGATGGCCGCCACCGTGCCCCGGGGATTGAGCAGCGCGAAGATCTGCGCGCCCGAATACGGCGCCGCCGGATCGCGCCGGCCCGCCAGCCAGGCCAGCCCCACCGCCGCCCGGTCGGAGCCGGACAGGACCGCGTGCGAGGCCCCATGCCGCCGCGCCATCCGGCGCGCGAGCCGGTCGGGGCGCTCGCCCACCAGCGGCAGCCAGTCCATGCCGAAGGCCAGCAAAACCGGGCCGGCCTGGACGATCCGCGTGGCGCGCACTACAGCCCCTCCTCGACGCGCGCGGTGATGACCAGCAGGGTCGTCAGGCGCTGGGAGGCGGCCTGGTCGCCGCCCCCGAACACGGCGGGCATGCCGGGCCCCAGGCGACGCTCGGAGGTCTCGGACTGGTGGCGGTCGAAGCCCGAGATCACCAGCGGCTGGCCCGGCTGCACCGCGAGCTGCTGCACCGTGCCATTGCCATCGATCGTGAGCTGCTGCAATTGCAGCGGATTCGCCTTGTCGCCGAAGGTCACGGATTTCAGCGGCTGGGCCACCGTGTTGTCGTAGGCGATGGACAGGAGGATCTGGCCGTCCTCCTGGGCGTCGGGAATCACGGTCAGCAGCGAACCCACGGTTTCCTCCTTTTGGTTGACCGACACGGCGGGCAGCGATATCCCGGCGCCGCCCGGCACGGAGGTGGTTTCCACGCGGTCGATGTATGAAAAAGTGGTGCGCACCGCATGCGTCACCGGCCGGCGGTTGAGGGTCAGCATGGGCACGGTGCTGCTGCGCACCAGGCGCCCGGCGTCGCCCAGGGCCTGGATCACCGCCTCGCTGCCCGAGAACGGGCCCTGGGTGATGCCGACGCCGAGGGACGCCGACTGCGCCGTCCCCAGCGCCGGCACCGCCAGGCTGGCGGCCAGGCGCGTCCCGGCAAAGATCAGGTTCCAGTCCAGGCTGG
>Ga0180216_1002744_pt1 | contig 14366 bp, 13 predicted proteins | sample eDN3rd37CBELigMG_FD_128879 | JGI IMG/M metagenome (GOLD analysis project Ga0180216, IMG submission 128879) | Enriched Miracle-Growth compost microbial communities from Emeryville, California, USA - eDNA 3rd pass 37_C BE-Lig MG (version 2)... ... | reverse complement strand
CGGAAGTTATGAACGGTAAGACGTTACGCTCTCTTATTAAGGAAATACATAAGGTAAGAAAATAATCGAAAGTGCATCATATACTAAGAAGCTATGGCAGCAGGCTGGTGATCCAAGGATCAAGCTTGCTGCTATTGCTTCTTTCTTTATATTAAATTGCAGTGAAAGCACATAGTTTTTTACAGTTCTGACATCGTTTTAGATGTGAAATATCGCAGCTGTCTATTATACTTTAAAGTATAATAGCAAACTTATAGAAATCTCTACTATACCTAAAGGGGAGTGTGATGCGAACGTGTATATCTTCATAGCGATACTCGCCATCATAGTCATTGCAATGATTGTGCTTATAAGTAAGAAAAGGGCGAAAAAGGTATCTGCCAACTACAAGGAGGCTAACGGTCGCACATTTAAGATAAAAGGCGATGAGGATACCTTTATTATTAGCAAAAACAAGCAATACGACTTTTTAGTAAAGCAAGGCCGAATTGTAGCGAGTCGGGATCGCAGTAGATCAAGAAAATTTGTTTATTACGAAGGAGAATAAGCATGGGATTTTTTGATAAATTTATGGGGCGAACTAGGAACGAATCCTTGATCTCTGAGCTTGAGGATTTACGTGAAAGCTATAACGAAGAGGTAGCTGAGCTTGTACAGCTAATCAATCGGCTGTACGAGGAGTATAACCTGCGCATAGAAGAGGTCAATGATCTGCGGATGAACTCATGGCAGGCTCAAATTGAGCCGATGCAACTCTTTTTGAGTAGCTTCGGCAATGTAAAATCTTCAGGCGAGTATGCTGAGGAAGAAATGAAGCTAATGATGAAACGTCCAAGGTCAGAGTTTGAGCAGCTGGATCAATATATCGTTGATAAGGATTTTAGTGATAAAGGGATGTTCCTAGAATCTCTTGTGAAAACACCATTTTACGTTGCATGGCGCAATAAGAAAGCCAATGATAAGCTTGAACTAGAAATTCCGAAAATACAGCTACAGTTTGAAGAGCTACTGTATAAGCTGTGTATGAAAAAAGAAGTAACAGAGCTGGAGCTGGAGCTGTGCAGCCTGTACATGGATACAGTACGGTTTATTTTAACGTTTATTCGTAATCGAATTATACCAGAGCTGACGTTAATTATAGCCTTCTTTGAAGCAGAGTCATTAAAGCATATGGTCATTGCGGGTCAAGCACTTGGCGAGGTGCAGTATGACTATGATATACAGCTGCTTCAGGATACGGTATACCACAAGCATTATCAGTTTGTGCGAAATGCCTTCTTCTTCTACGTCATATCCTGCAAATTTTACAATACGCCCGTACTGACACGACTATTAGTGCATACCAGTGATGAAGAAGATCTTCAGGAGCTAGAGGATTACCAAACGCTGCTGGAGGAACAATCGAAGCAGCTGGAGCAGCATATGCTGCTAAAATCAAGCTAAGGAGAAAGATGATGAGCCAATTGAGTGTAACCGAACTGATTGAACGAAGAGATCAGTATGTGAAGGATTACGAGCATACAGTGATGACTGCCGTAAAGCAAATCAATATGAAGCATTATGCCATATTGAACCAGAGCTTAGGAATCTGGCTTGGTGAATCGATCGCCAAGGATCTATCAGGTGAAATTGTAAGGCATTATTTTGATACAAGTGATTATTATATAACAGCTGACCAGATGTACCACCGCATTAAGCACTTTACCTATGAGCAGGATCATGATGTGCTAAAGGATAGTCACGTTAAGGAGCTATACAACATCAATGATTCAGAGCTGCACAGTGCGACTCAGCAGGAGCTGAAGCGACTCAATGATAAGTCACAGCGGAAGCTCTTTACACAGGATCGTGAAAAGGACCAGTTGGATAAGCGAGGTAAGCAGCAATACCGTGACAGCAAGCAAGCTGCTGAAGGCAAGCTCGTTGATGAGTTAACGGGCTATGAAGGCTCACACACGACCGTCTTACGTAACGGCAAGGAAATACTAGTTAGCGACCTGCATGCAGATCATATCCAGTCTCGTGAGGCTGCTACATATAACGCACGTTATTTGTCAGATCCAGGCGCTGAAAGCATGCGTCAATTCTATAACTCAAGCGATAACTTCCAGATGCTGCATGCTTCAGCGAATACATCAAAGGGAGATGTACGTGTATACGACAATCGCGGACAAGATATTACGCATCGCGCAACACCGGAGCAGCTATCCGATGCGATCATCTCACAGTGGGAGAAGGAAACAGCTTCCGGTGATAAGCAGCAAACGCTAAAAGATAAAGGCTATCTGGATGAGTCAGGGAAAGTGAAGGACAGTGTTCGTAAGGAGCTGGAGCATAATATACGACACTCCCAGAATAAAGAAAGCGTGACAATGCTGAAGCATACGCAATATGGTAATGTAGCGAAGGATGCGCTATCAACGACAGCTCGCTCCATTCCTAAAATGCTTGCCGGTCAGCTGCTATACTATGCGGTACCACCGATTACCTATGAGGTAAAGCAGCTTGCCCAGAAAAAGCAGATGACACTGGATCGATTTTTATCTAAGCTGAAGGCAGCTGCAGGAAGAGTTACCGCCTATGTAATGAAAAATATGCGCTCGATTTTCCAGCATATACGTAGCAGCATGATTGGGAAATTTCTAAAGTCGTTCTTCGATATCCTTATTGGACTTGTAAAGGCGACGGTGAAGCGACTGCTGAAGCTTGTAAAAAGCCTTGTTATGTCACTTGTCTCCTGTGTTAAAGTACTCGGCGATAAGCACGCTACAGCTGCACAGAAGGCTGACTCTATCGTGAAAATACTAGGCGCAACGATTACGACAATCGTCATTGAGCTGCTTATGGAATACGCAGAGAAGCAATTTGGCCTGCCGAACTGGTTAATGGAGCCGCTGCAAATTATATTGACGATCATTGCTGCGAATGTGGTGATGCTAGTATTGGAGAAGGCGGATCTATTCAACGTAAAGCATGGCTTACTCGTTGCCAATATACGTCGTATGTTTGAGGAAGAGCGTGAAAAGCTGCAAGCAGCAACCCAGCAGCTTACCCAGCAGTTTCGTGCTGATACACAGCAGCTGCTGCAAGTACTGCGTGCAGATATCGATGGAATTAAGGATCGCATGAATGCTATGGATCTCTATACGGAGGATGCACTGCCTGAGCTTGAACGGTTGAACCACATATACAAGCTCGATATCGATTTTCATCAAGAATGGCGAAACTACGTTATCCGTTCCGTGTAGCACCAATAGTAAGGTAAAAAGCTATGACTGTATGAAGCGCCCCTACATAAGGTTACATGTATTATTGTAACCTTATGTGAGAGCAGCTCAGTGACGGTCATAGCTTTTTTTTAATAGAGTGTGGCGGCCACCACACTCCGATCAAGTTTATAACTTAACATATGAATGTACTTACGCTATCCATTATGCGTCGTTTGCAGTGGCTTAGTCATTAGGTCTTGGAAATCCAGCTCGGCCAAGCTATTTACTCGTTGATGCGGTATATCGAATATTAGCGTTTTTGTAATTGGATTTGGCACAACGATGCAGTGAATGCCTGCAGCTACAGCTGCTCGCGCACCATTAGGTGAATCTTCGATCGCTACAGCCTCTTCTGGACGAACGCCCAGCTTCTGTAACGCAAGCTCATATAGCTCCGGATCAGGCTTCACTTGTTTTACTTCACTGGCTGTGCAGATCACATCAAAATAATGAAGCAATCCAAGCTGATTGAGATATCGCTCTACCCATTCTCTAGGCGAGCTGGACGCAACAGCGAGCTTTAAGCATGCTGCCTTGGCTTGCTCGAGATATTCAGGAACGCCAGGGCGAACCTGCTCCTTAAGCATATGGTCATCATAGCGCTGCTTAACCTTGTCTTTGACGATATCAAGCGTGACATCCAGCTCTCCTTGCTTAATGAGATGCTCATAAGGATCGAAAGCATCTAAGCTAGTACCGATACAGGTGGAATATTGCTCGAGCGTTAACGTAGCTCCGTACTCACTATAAATATCGACCAATGCTGTATACCAAGACGATTCGGTATCTATAATCGTGCCATCCAAATCAAAAACAATCGCTTTTATCATTTTTCTCTTCCTCCATATCCTTCAGTAATATCGTTCCTTTCATCATATATCTAAACGGTATCATAGCTTGATGACTCAGGCAACTGCTGTGATAAGTATCGCCTTTTTATAACTGCGGTGAGATTGTCGATGCTTAGCTGCAAGATGGTATAATGATCATGCTGCAGGTGAATATCGATAATGAAAAATCTATATAAGGTGGGTTATATATGAATTTACAAGAGGTTATGCAGGAGCTTGAAGCACTTGGCAAGGAGCGTACCAAGAAAATTTACGTATCTAATGGAGCGCAGGAGCCTCTTTTTGGAGTCGCGACGGGTGCAATGAAGCCTATGTCGAGAATAATAAAAAAAGACCAGGAATTAGCCGAGCAGCTCTATGCTACAGGAAACTATGATGCGATGTACTTTGCAGGTGTTATTGCCGATCCTAAAGCAATGACAGCAGCAGACTTCGAGCGCTGGATCAATAGAGCTTATTTCTACATGTTATCTGATTACGTCGTTGCAGTTACACTAGCAGAGACAGATATTGCGCAGGACGTTGCAGATGAGTGGATTGCAAGTGGAGAAGAACTCAAAATGTCAGCAGGCTGGAGCTGTTACTGCTGGCTGTTAGGCAATCGTCCAGACCATGAATTTTCTAAACAAAAGCTGACGAGCATGCTAGAAGCAGTAGAAGCTACGATTCATAGCTCACCTGAACGTGCCAAATATGCGATGAATCAATTTATTTATACTGTAGGTATATCCTTCTCACCACTCCACGAGCTGGCTGTTGAGACAGCCAAAAGAGTAGGAGCAGTAGAGGTGAAGCGTGATAACAAAAAAACGAGTGTCCTTCAAGCTTCAGAAACGATAAAAAAAGCTGTTGAAAAGGGACAGCTAGGCTTCAAACGTAAATATGTAAGATGCTAGAAAAAAACAGATCATTTGTTCGTGAAAACACTTTACATTGGACGTTATTGGTACATAATGGATAAAGTAGGGCCAATCCTTCGAAAGAGGTGTTCAATGATGACGATCCGATTAAACCCGTATTTTGTTTTTGAAGGCAAGTCAAGAGAAGCTATTTATTTTACGAGAAAGTACTCGGTGGGCGTATTGAAAGCCTAATGACATTCGGTGAGCTTCCACCAGACCCGGATCATCCATTAACGGATGACGTGAAGGAGCTTGTTATGCATGCTCACTTAAAGGTTGGAGATGTTGATCTTATGTTCTCTGATATTTTCCCTGGCATGCCTCATCAACAAGGTGATAATGTTCAGATCTCGATCCAAAGTCCGGATGAGGAGAAAACGAAGGAAATCTTTGCAGCATTAGAAGACGGCGGAGATGTTGTCATGCCTCTACAGGCGACGGAGTGGAGTCCATTGTACGGGATTGTAAGGGACAAGTTCGGTGTTACCTTCCAATTGAATGTCTCGCTAGAACAGTCACAATAACGCAGTTATCTCATCATTGCTAACATAAATATTAACGAAAGAGAGGATCGCCATGAATGGGCATCCTCTCTAATTTTTGCTTTAAGAACATGATATAGTTTTGGTATAATAGTGAAATAGATGGTTTGGGGCCATAGTTTAGGGGGAAAACAGATCGCTGGCAGCGATCAGTCCGCGGTTCGATTCCGCGTGGCTCCACCAAACTCTATTGTTGTATATACTACTGCTCAACATTAACGAATTTTCCATAGTCTTTAATACGAACATGAACGTTGCACGTTACTTCGATCGTTGGGTACACCTTTCTCCAATTCAGGTTCTTCCACTGCTCATAGCTAAGCTTATTTCTCACATACTTCCCTAAACCGATGCTATCCACATTATTTTTTTGCATCATCGCAATCAATTCCTCACCCTTTAGCTTTATATATTCCTCAATAGTCTTCTCGATCTGCTTCTGATGCTCTTCGTTATCAATACTAAGCTTTCCTGTATACTCCAGCACGGAACCACTAACGTCAATGCTAATATCTGCATAGTAACGCTGAGCTTCAGGGGAGGCTTTAACCTTAATCTTTCGATTACTGATCAAAGAAGTGAACATAATGTGCTCATTACTTCGCCCCACCTCAGACATATCTACGCTCATTTCACCGTTTTTGAATTTTCCTCGTAGAATAGCGAAAATTATAGCCTGATCCGGCTCTATTTTTGTAACGTAGCGATCATCCTGAAACAATGCAACCCCATCTATCGCAACATGATCGTTAATTTGCTTTATGACGGGTGCTACAGCATCAATTCCATCGTCCAAAAAGTCTTTAGTAAATTGATAAAGACTAACCTCGGGAATGGTCTGTGAGATAGCTTCCTTTTCCAGCATACGATCGATATATTGGCCCGTTCTATAATGCTGCGAATAATCTTTGGCTAGCAATTCATGTGCGCTGCCATTAACGATCGTTACTCTTACCCGAGGGGAGATCGATGAATCTCGAACTAGCGTATCGATATGCTCCCATATGCCTTGCTTAGCTAAGCTAAGCCCGAAGAGAGTATTACGTAGTTGACCACTAACCATTCTAAATTCGGTTTGGCTTTGAAGCTTTAATTTTGCTTCCTTGCTCGTATAAGCCGTGGCAGTAATCAATTCTCTGCTGGTTTCATCACTAGTTCTCGGTATCGTTACACTTACTAACAATTTTTGCTGCTCTTGCTTCTCATCGTTTGAGGCTTGCTCCTGATTGGGGTCAAGATCATAGCTCGTTGTCTGAGTAAAGCCTAACTTCTCGAGTATTCGCTGGTCACCACAACCAGTTAATACGGATATGATTAGCAGCAGCATTACGGCTCGTTGTAATCGATCCAAGGCTCTTCCCTCCTTTTTTGGAGAAGCAGTAACATTATTAACAACAGCGGCAGTCCGAAGGCTATTCCGACCTCTATTTGCCCAAGAAAACGAAGCCATGCATCAACTTCCACAAGTACATTAGGTATCCAAGAAACCGCGAATGCTAAGCCTACAATAATAGCGGAAAGCCATTTTACATTAGCTTTAGGAAGTATTCGTTGTGCTGCTTCAACAGCAGCCCAGTTATACATAACAATCCCCATCAAGGATGTGAATAGGAAAATGCTAAAAATGAGATTTTCTATTCGTTCTACAAATGGAAGCTCGATGTAAGCTAAAAGATCAATCATTGGAAATTTCATACGCTTTAATTGATCAAAGCTATAGAATCCAAAGCATACAAGGCATACCAATGTATAGGTTATAAATGTGAGCAGATTGCCAATATGTACCGCCTTCATAACTCCCTTTCTCTTTTCTGCGTAAGGGAAAAGCAAAAGGATTAGCTCATAGCCTAAAAATGCAGTGAATATTCTAAAGCTGCCTGTGACGATATCTGATGACTCATGAAAATAAAATGTTGTTAAATTGACCCATTGGAAATCATGAACAAAGAAAAGCAGCAAAAATATGGTCCAGATGACGAGCCAAAAAAAGAGCGTGGCAGCTTTGGTGATATTGTAAATTCCTTTAATGATTAAAAGAAAGGCAAGTACATCTACTAGTAATTTTAGCAGCATAGGATGAGTGGTTGGAAAGACAAAGATTTGATATATGATAATATATCTTTTTGCAGACATACAGCCAACCAACGTCCAGACGGAGAGCAAGAAAATATAAAGCGGTAGCACCACTATTTTAGGAATAGCATCTTCCATTATTTGAAATATTGATTTTCCATCAGCAAGACGATATACGAGAGAGATCAATGTAATATTAATTGCGGCTATTCCATAGTAGATAATTAAAGAAATCCAGCCATTATAGCCTAAGTGCTCTGCGATAACGCGCGGCAGTGAGAAAATAACGACGCCAGCTTGTGTCATATAGATCAATATTCCAATATGGAATGGATGCAGTTTTTCTCTCATCTTGATCCTCCGGTTATTTCTTCTGCTTCATTTTGACTTTGTTAGGTGTATTGGATTGTGATGGTCGATCACGCATCGCCCAAAAGGGTGCTCTAATAAACACGTCTCGCCAGTCCTTGAAGTAGGAGGGAGCGATGGGAGTGATATACGATGTATTCAAGCTTGTCAATCCACTTAAGTGAATAATGATATAGGCAATTCCCATTGCAATTCCGAGATCTCCTAATGTGCCCGCTAAGATGATTAATCCAAAACGAATTAACCGAATGGAGGCACTCATCACATAGCTTGGAATAACAAAGGATGCGATTGCTGAAGATGCTACAGCAATAATAAGCACATTACTTGTAAGACCTGCTTGTACTGCAGCTTGACCGATAACGATACCGCCGACAATACCGATCGTTTGTCCAATTTTAGAAGGAAGCCTTGCTCCGGCCTCTCTCAGCAGCTCAATCGTGACTTCCATTAGCAACGCCTCGTAAAGCGGCGGGAAAGGGACTCTGCTTCTTGACTCTGTTAATGTTAAAAGCAAATCCTCTGGAATCATCTCATAATGAAAAGTTGTTACTGAAACGTATAAGGCTGTAAATGTCAGCGTAATAACTAATGCTGCAAACCGCAGCAAACGTGTTGCGGTTCCGAGCAGCCATCGTTGATAGTAGTCGTCGGGTGATGCCAAAAATTCAAAGAAGGAGGAAGGAGCTGAAAACACCGAAGGACTACCGTCTAGGATGCCAATAATTTTACCTCCAGCGAGCTTAGAAACGGCTGTATCTGTTCGCTCTGACACAGAAAACAATGGAAATATGGAATTAGGAGAATCATCAATGTATTGAATGAGCATATGTCCATCAAGAATCGCGTCCACTTCAATTAATTCAATACGCTTAATTAAATCTCTAACATAGTCCATGTTCGCTATTCCATCGATATATAGAATATAGAGATCAGTTTTAGTAACCTCACCTACCGCTAGCTTTAACACCTTGAGGCGCGAGCTTTTTACTCTTCTTCTAATGAGTGAAATATTAGAGGTCGCAAGCTCGACAAATGCATCGTGAGGTCCTGTTATGACGCTCTCCGTTTCCGATTGATCGATGGAGCGCGCTTCAGGCTTATAGGCATCGAGTAAATATACGTTTTCCTTATGAAAAATAGCTACTTGGCCATTTAATATACCTTGGATGACGGCTATTGAATCCGTCGTAAGCTGATATTGGCTTTTTTTGAATAAAGACTGCAATTCGTATTCTTTAGCTTGAGTCAAAGGATTAATAATATCTCGATATAAAGCATCACTTCCGACTAAATGGTCAAAGTAAACTAAATGCACATGAATGTCAGGAAGTGTACGATGAATAAGATCGATGCAGTCATTAAAGGAGTCCAGCGTGTGCTGCAAACTAGGATTATTGGTGGAATTAGATACTGTCATTCGCAAGTCCCGCCTCATACATTCAGTTCTCGTTATATTTTACCTATGCTTAGAAATTTATACTTAAACAGGAAAATGACAGAGGAATGTGTTGAAATGTAATCACGAGATAGCGGAAAGGAACATGAAAAGGTGGGCATCGTCTAACGCTATTAGCGAAATCGATGCCCACCTTATTGGGGATATCAGGAAATATTCATATGTTCAAGCAGGCATGATATCATGCCTGCTGTTTTATATAGGCTACAGATTCTTTTGGAGCATTGTGTGCGGGAGTCGGTATGCAGGAGTTATGCAATAGTTCTACCTTTTCTCTTTCACGCAAATCGTTTGTTCGAATGTATTCGGCTGCAGTCATATATTTGCTCCACTGCAGCATTTCACCTGCTTCATGCCACACCGTTAAGTATTCGTTTTCCACTAAGGTGTACAATCTACTCTTTTTTATTAGATCATAGGTAAAGAAATCATTTGCCGTTATACGTTGATGCTCCTCGTCTTGATTATGCATATAAGGCCCGGTGATGAGATTCATATCGACTTTATACGTATCATTGAACAGTGGCTTATGTGTAAAGCGAACCTCGCATATTTTCTCTACATCGGTACTCATCTCAGCACATGCCTTTGCAATCGCACTGAACACCTTGCAGTAATTGTCAATAACACGATCATTATCTCCGTATACGAGCTTGAAGCTGTCATTCCAAGGTGGTGACACAAGAATTTTAACGACTGCACCTTGTTTAATAGCCTGTGCGATGCTTGTTGTAATTTTACTAGTTAGGATTAACCGGTAGCCTGAGATCCACACTTCCTTATCTGACGATTGCAGTAGGTTTTCGAGCAGCAGCTTTTTATTAAAATGCAAATTACTTATACCAAATTCGTGAATCCCCTCAAGCAGCTGATCGTTTTCAAACGTTTTATACTTTACATAAACATCAGATACTAGTCCAAAGATCGTCGCTAATAAGGAGGTAGCAATGGCAAGCGTAAGCTCAGGTACAAACCTTACTTCCTGCAGCGGCGATATATATACGATAATTGCGGCGAATATGCTGCCAAGCAGCATAACAATAACATAAATATTATTTTGCAGCTTATAAGCCTTTAGCTTTTGCCATAGAGAAAATTTACGATGCATTCAGCTCTCCCTTTCATTCGGTAACTTTACGGTAATATACCGTGTCAATATTCGGACCGCGTCCATCTTGAATACGTTTCACCTCGTGAAAGCCGAACTTTTCTAATATATGAATATGGCTAGCGTTCGTTGACCATGTTCTCGTTGTTACGGGTATAGCTTGGCTTGCCGCCAAAGCAAGGATTTTCTCATAGAAGCAGGACGTGATGCCCTTACCTCGTTGTGCTTCATCTACAATAATTGTCGTGACATAGATCGTATTGATGTGATCATTTAAATCCTCACACTGATAATGAGGACGATAGGACATAAAGCCAACGACTTCATGATGATCCAGCGCAACTAAGAAGGCCTGCTGCTTTAATATTTCAAAATATTGTCTAGGCTCTGTTTTATTAATCAGCGATCCCGTTAGTTCAGCTTGAAATGTGTTTTCGCGAGCGGACAATGGGGGGATAAACGAGTGGTCATACTTGCATAGCAGCTGCCATACTCCATCCAGTATATGTTCTTCAGTTAACTGCTCAAAATCGATGATTCTCATAAGATATTCCTCGCATTCGTTAGGTACAATGGCCTGAGAAGTTTATATTCAGTTCTTAACTATTATACATGATCTCTAGGAGAACAGGCATGTAAGTTCTTTCTATAAAGCGATCTGGCAAGAAGTTCATATATCCAATTTATGGGCTAGATTTATATCAAAGGTCCTATAGTATAATGAACCTACATCAAATGGTAGGGGTGGAGTGATTGGACGGACAGATTTTGGCTAGCGGGTTAATGTCACTGCACGGAACAGATTTACGTATGGTGTATGCGTTACTGTGCAGAACGAATATCGGACATTTATTAGCGTCGAAAACGAAGGACTTGTTTTCCGATGAAGAAAAGGATCATTTCACATTGCATCTAACCAATGAGGTTAGCAAGCTAGAAGCGATAGACGATGAAGTACTAAAGGTTGACTTATTTCTAGAGATAACGAAGCTGTTAAAGCTGAGAGGCACCAAGTATGCAGTAAGGAAAGAAATCGAGGATCAGTGCCAGCTGATCATTCAAGATGTCTATGAGCAGCTGCTGAAGCAGGATAAGCAGTTTCGAGCATTTGTAGAGGCATCGAGCTCTGCAACGAAGCTGCAGCAGATGATTACATATCAAATGAGCAAAGTATTTAGTGAGCTCGATCAAAGCTTTCAAGATTTTACAATTGAGGATCAGACGAAATTTGCTGCTCAAGTGAATGAATATATTCATAGCTTGCCAGAAGACAAGCAAGCCAAAATAAAAGATAAATTAGGCATTAATGATCTTACCGATGATATGGTACGAAAAGCGATTGCGACAAGTGGGACAAGCATCGTTTTCGCCATCATTGTAGAGGTAAGCGGCTTTGCCTTCTACACTACGGCAACCTCGCTAGTAGCTGCATTTGCAGGCTTATTCGGACTTACACTGCCGTTTGGGTTTTATACCGGTTTAACATCGACGATTGCTGTATTAGCTAATCCTCTGTTTATTATTCCGCTGCTGCTAGGAGGAGGGATGCTGCTCGTTAGACATCAGAATAAGGCGCTGAAGAAGAAGCTTCTGCCAATTATTGTGATGCAAATCGCCTTGCCCTATATGAGCTCTGGTGGTCAGGAGCCAAGCTACGAAGAATTTATTCGTCAATGGCAAAGCCGCTATCGTGAATATATACAGCTGCATGCTGAAAAAGCGGTGCTTAGTCGAGAGAAGGCTGCTGTTGAAGCGGTCGTTGAAGAGCATAATGAACAAATTGGCAAGCTAAAAGCGAGTATAAGAGGACGTCTAGCCGAGATGTCTAGCATTAAGCACAGCATCATCGAAACGCTTAAAGAGAGTGATGTCACTAAGCTTTCCATATCATCTGCCTTTGCAGGCTATGTGCTTAAGTACATTAGCGTGCTGCAAACGATTGTCGAGCTTCGTGAAGCTAAGCAGAATCGTCCTGAAGCGACAGGTTTTTTTGAAAAGCTTGGCAGTCAGTTTAAGAAGATGACCTTGTCGCTAGACATTTATGATGAGCAGAAAAAGCTTGAGCCCATTGTATCGAATATGGCAGAGGAAGTATTACGAGCAACAGGAGCTGTCTTTATGCAGGCTGAACGCGAGCAATACCGGGCTTTACAGGCTGAGGTTGACGAATGGTCACAGACAACAGCTAGTGTAGAAACCGTTCGAGATGAGCAGCAAGCCATCGCTAAGCAGCTTAATCAACAGCTTCGTCAGCTAGAGCAGCTTATCTATGAGCAGGAACAAGCAAACTACGGATTGGCTGATCTTGGGTGGGATGAGCCGAAGCTATTGGAGGGAGCTTATGGGAATTAGTAACCAGCGTTTCTGGGAGCACTGGAAAAAAGGTCAGTACGAAGCAGCGTTGCGCTGTGCTGCTCATGAAGAGCCTAAGCAAGCAAATCGGCTGCAAACGATGCTGTTTGGTACGCCAGATCAGATGAAGCAGACAGCAGCAGTTACGATGATTAGTGTCGGTGAATTTATTTATGATGTTGTCATGCTGCAGCCGCAGGTTGTGAGCGGGCTTGATTTTGCAAGAACAGAGGATTTATCCTCGCTGTTTACGTTAAGTCAATTTGCAAGTCATATTGACACGTCGACACTTACTGGAGATATGGCTCAGCTGCAAGGCTATGTTGCTGAGCAGATGCTTGCTGCTGAGCTGCAAGCAAAGGGGCATGAGGTGGAATTTCCTGAAACGTCTAACCAAGCAGGCTGGGATATTCTCGTCGATGGACAGCCGTTCCAAGTGAAGAATTTGGCTAACCCAGATGGCGTGAGAGAGCATCTGACGAACTATCCCGATATTCCCGTCTATGTTAATGAGGAGCTGGCGCCTTACTTTGAAGGTAATCCAATGGTGTATGTATCGAGCTTATCAAGAGACGATGTGCTGGAAGCAACAACCTCGACGCTTCAGCATGCTGAGGATTTGCTAGATTTTGAGCTTCCTTGGATTGCAGCAGGAGTAAGCTCTATTAACAATATTAAGAGAGTATGGCAGGATGATGTCTCTATGAATCAAGCGGTGTTTAATGTCATTAGTGATACCTCTTCACGTGTCGTGCTTGGTGCACTTGGACAAAAAGCAGGGATTATTGTCGGTACGATGCTGTTCGGCCCGGCTGGTGGAATGACTGGGGCAATGGTTGGAGCCTATGCGGGAGCAAGTGGTGGCGGACGATTATCAAGCAGCATCAAGCGTCTGTTCTCACAAAAGCAAGAGGATGAGCTTGTAGATGCGCTTCACCAATTGGCAAGAAAGGTGATGGAGCAGCTTAATCATAAGCTGATTATTAAGCAGCGCAAGCACCAACGAATATATGACTCTCTGAACGATACAGAAGAAGCGGGTCAAGCGATAAAGAATGGAATCCAGCAGCGAGCAGAGCAAGACATTACCTATGTGAAGAATAAGCATGATGAGCTGCAAGCCTTTATGCATGCTCTTCAGAAGCGAACCAGCCCCGTCATCGAGCAGCTGCCTTCTATGATGAGACTGATCTCTCGAAGCAGCGTTCATCCGTTTCACTATCAGCAAGAGCTGAAGCAGGTGCAGCAGGCATCGCTAGCCTATAAGAAAAAGAATTAAATGCTTAAACATATACAAACGAGCAAGTACAGGGGGCAGTGAACTGCCCCCTGTCAAGTAGACAGTGGAAATAGTAAAAGAGACATTAAGCGGCTCGAGTCCTGAATTCTAATGGGCTCAGGCCGCTTAATCGTTTTTGATACCTATGGTGATTGTAGAAAT
>Ga0180216_1002741_pt1 | contig 14374 bp, 13 predicted proteins | sample eDN3rd37CBELigMG_FD_128879 | JGI IMG/M metagenome (GOLD analysis project Ga0180216, IMG submission 128879) | Enriched Miracle-Growth compost microbial communities from Emeryville, California, USA - eDNA 3rd pass 37_C BE-Lig MG (version 2)... ... | reverse complement strand
GCCGCGCTTCCACGCCGACCAGTGCAGCATGTGCAGGTCCCATTTATCGATGTCGGCCGGCAGATACAGGTTGATCGACTGGCTCTGGCAGATGAAGGGTGCGCGGTCGGCGGCGAGCTCGATGATCCAGCGCTGATCGATTTCGAAGGCGGTGCGGAAGATCGCCTTCTCGTGCTCGCTCAAGATGTCGAGATGCGCAACCGAACCTTCTTGCGCGATGATCGACTGCCAGACGTCCGCCGTATCCGCGCCCTTCGACGCGAGCAGTCTGGCAAGATAGGGGTTGCGCACCGAAATCGCGCCGGACAAGGTCTTATGGGTATAGATATTGGCCGGGATCGGCTCGACGCAGGCGCTGGTGCCGCCGCAGATGATGCTGATCGACGCGGTCGGCGCGATCGCCAGCTTGTGCGAGAAGCGCGCCATCACGCCGCGCTCCAGTGCGTCCGGACACGGGCCGCGCTCCTTGGCGAGCTCCACCGACGCCGCGTCGGCGTCGCGGCGGATCTTGCGGAACATCTTTAGGTTCCAAGACTTCGCCAGCGCGCTTTCGAACGGAATGCCCTTCGATTGCAGGAAGGAGTGGAAGCCCATGATGCCGAGGCCGACCGAGCGCTCGCGCAAGGCGGCGTAGCGCGCCCGCTTCATGCCGTCCGGCGCCACTTCGATGAAGTGCGTGAGCACGTTGTCGAGAAAGCGCAGCACGTCCTCGATGAAGGTCGGCGCCTCGGCCCACTGGTCCCAGGTCTCGACATTCAGCGACGACAGACAGCACACCGCCGTGCGTTCTTCGTCGCGATGGTCGCGGCCGGTCGGCAGCGTGATCTCGCTGCACAGATTGGAGGTCGAGACTTTCAGGCCGAGTTCGCGCTGATGCTTGGGCAGCGCGCGGTTCACGGCATCGATGAACAACAGATACGGCTCGCCAGTCTGCAGCCGCGTCTCGAGAATGCGCTGCCAGAGCTGACGCGCATCGACCTCGCGCATCACCGCGCCGGTTTTCGGGCTGCGCAGCGGAAACTTGGCGCCGTCCTTCACGGCCCGCATGAAGGCATCGGTGATGTTGATGCCGTGGTGCAGGTTCAAACCCTTGCGGTTGAAGTCGCCGGAGGATTTGCGGATTTCGAGGAACTCCTCGATCTCCGGGTGATGGATGTCGAGATAGACCGCCGCCGAGCCGCGCCGCAGCGACCCCTGGCTGATGGCGAGCGTGAGCCCGTCCATGACGTGGATGAACGGGATGATGCCGGAGGTCTGCCCGGTCTTCACGCTTTCGCCGATCGAGCGCACCTCGCCCCAGTAAGTGCCGATGCCGCCGCCATTGGAGGCGAGCCAGACATTTTCGTTCCAGGTCGTGACGATGCCTTCGAGGGAATCCGGCACCGCGTTGAGAAAGCAGGAGATCGGCAGGCCGCGGGTCGTGCCGCCGTTCGACAGCACCGGCGTCGCCGGCATGAACCACAGCTGCGACATGGCGTCGTAGAGACGCTGCGCATGCTCGATATCGTCGGCGAAGGCGCAGGAGACGCGCGCGAACATGTCCTGGAAGCTCTCGCCGGGCATCAGATAGCGGTCGGTGAGCGTGAGCTTGCCGAAGGTGGTGAGCAGGTCGTCACGGCTGCGGTCGAGCGTGAGATCGGCGGGCTTGGGCTTGGGCTTGGGCGCCAGCGGAAACGGCAGCGGCGCCTGGTGCGGCCGCGCTTCGCCGGTGTGCACGATGCGCAGCTCGGGCGCGGCCCGCGCTGAAACAGGTTTCGGTGCGGCCGTCTTCGGCTGCACAAGTTGTCCGCTCTGATCGAAGTCGAAACTGAAGGCCATCAGCAACCCCGTGATGTTGGGGCGGATGGCCGTGACGGGGCCTGTCAGGAGACCGCGCGGGCGCGCAGTCAGCCGCAAGCGACCGCCGGGGCACCCCGCCCGAGGACGTAGTCAGCGGTCACGGCAGGTCTCCTGGCTCGCGGGTCGCTGCGATCGTCATGCCTTCCCAAGACCGGAGGTCTCAGTGGCTTTATCGAACGATCGCTCGCCGCTTACAGTTGCGGGGGCAGCCCCGGCGTTGCCGTTTCCAGCGCACCGGATTCCCTCTTAGCTTGCTGTTGCTACAAGATATAGAAACAGGAAGACCGTGACGCCTATATATGGCGCCACGGTCCCTCGATTCGTCAAGCGCGTTTCGCCTCGGCCTTGGCAGCAGCGAACAGCGGGGAAAACCTGTCCTTATCGCGCCGGGCCAGTCCCGGCGGCCCCGCTCAGGAAGGCACCGCCCCGCCCTTGCCTAAGCGAAATGGCCGGGACGAGCCCGGCCATGACGGCTCTGAGCGGCAGGCCGCGGGCCCGCCGGCCGACTTACTTGGCCAGCTTTTCCAGCTCTTCCACGATCGCAGCGCCCATCTCGGCGGTGCCGACGGTCGTCGTGCCGGCGGAGGCGATGTCGCCCGTGCGCAGACCCTTGGCGAGCGTCGCGGCGATCGCCTGGTCGATCATGTCCGCTTCCTTGCCCATGTCGAACGAGTAGCGCAGCGCCATGCCGAACGAGGCGATCATCGCGATCGGGTTCGCGATGCCCTTGCCGGCAATGTCGGGCGCCGAACCGTGCACCGGCTCGTACAGCGCCTTGCGCTTCTGCGTCTTCGGGTCGATCTCGCCCAGAGAGGCCGACGCCAGCATGCCGAGCGAGCCCGTGAGCATCGCGGCGATGTCGGAGAGCATGTCGCCGAACAGGTTGTCGCAGACGATGACGTCGAACTGCTTCGGGCTCTTCACCAGCTGCATGCCGCCGGAGTCCGCGAGCTGGTGCTCGAGCTGCACGTCCTTGAACTCGCGGTCGTGTGTCTGCTGCACGACTTCCTTCCAAAGCACGCCCGTCTTCATGACGTTGTGCTTCTCCATCGACGTCACCTTGTTGCGGCGCTTGCGCGCGAGCTCGAAGGCGACGCGCGAAATGCGCTCGATCTCGTAGGTGTCGTAGACCTGGGTGTCGACCGCGCGCTTCTGGCCGTTGCCGAGATCGGTGATGGTCTTCGGCTCGCCGAAATAGACGCCGCCGGTGAGCTCGCGCAGGATCATGATGTCGAGCCCCTCGACCAGCTCACGCTTGAGCGAGGATGCATCCGCCAGCGCCGGATAGGTCACGGCCGGACGCAGGTTGGCGTAAAGCTGCAGATCCTTGCGCAGGCGCAGCAGGCCGGCCTCGGGGCGCGCGTCGTAAGGCACATCCGCCCACTTCGGGCCGCCGACCGCGCCGAAGATCACGGCGTCCGCGGCCTGGGCCTTTTCCATCGTCTCGTCGGTGATCGAGACCTGATGGGCGTCGTAGCAGGCGCCGCCGACCAGCCCCTCATCGTAAGTGAACCGGTTCGGTCCTTTTTCGTTGAGGAATGCAATGACCCGCTTCACCTCGGCCATCACTTCGGGACCGATGCCGTCGCCGGGGAGAAGAAGGAGCTTGTAGGTCGCCATGGGGCCCTCGCGATAAGTTTTCCTCTGCCACGGCGGGCTATTCCCGACCCCGGCGCTGATCGAAGCCGGGGATTGCTAAAGCCTCGCTTATGCCTTGGCAACTGCCGCTGCCTCGCCGGCAGGGCGGGCCGGGCCTGCGCCGAACGGATGGGTGTGAAATGACCGTTAGCGTCCCCAGAGTCGTGATCGTGGGAGCCGGTTTCGGCGGATTGGAAGCCGCCAAGGCTCTGCGGAGCACGACTGCCGATGTGACGGTCATCGACCGGGACAACCACCACTGCTTCCAGCCGCTGCTCTACCAGGTGGCGACGGCGGCGCTGTCGCCCGCCGATGTCGCCTGGCCGATCCGCCACATCCTGCGCGACCAGACCAATACCACCGTATTGATGGAGGACGTCGTCGCCGTCGACGCGGCACGCAAATGCGTGCGCACGACCGTGGCCGAGATCCCTTACGACTATCTGGTGCTCGCCACCGGCGCGACCCATTCCTATTTCGGCCACGACGACTGGGCGGCGGTGGCGCCGGGTCTCAAGCGCATCGAGGACGCCACGCGCATCCGCCGCCGCATTCTCATTGCGTTCGAGCGCGCCGAGGCAACGGCGGATCGCGAGGCGCAGAATCGCCTGCTCACCTTCGTCATCGTCGGCGGCGGCGCCACCGGCGTCGAAATGGCCGGCGCCATCGCCGACATCGCGCGGCAGACGCTGGCCGCCGACTTCCGCCACATCGACCCGCGCGCGGCACGCATCGTGCTGATCGAAGCCGGCCCGCGTCTGCTGCCGGCGTTTCCGCCGGACTTGTCGGATTATGTGCGCACGACGCTCATGAATGCCGGCGTCGACGTACGCACCGACACGATGGTCACGAACTGCGACGCGGGCGGCGTCGACACCAACGCAGGCCGCACCGACGCGAGCACCGTGATCTGGGCGGCGGGCGTCGTCGCCTCGCCGGCCGGCCGGTGGCTCGGCGCCGAAACCGACCGCGCGGGCCGCGTGAAGGTCGGGCCCGATCTATCGCTGCCCGGCCATCCGGAAATATTCGCCATCGGCGACACCGCCAGCGTGTCCAACGGTGACGGCCGTCCGGTCCCCGGCATCGCGCCGGCCGCCAAACAGATGGGCCAGTATGTCGGCAAGCTGATCGCCGCGCGCATTGCCGGCCAACCCGCCGGCAAGCCGTTCCGCTATCGCCATCTCGGCGATCTCGCCACCATCGGCCGCCGCGCGGCGGTGGTGAAGTTCGGCCGCCTGCGGCTCAAGGGATTCATCGGCTGGGCGTTCTGGAGCGTCGCGCACATCTACTTCCTGATCGGCTTGCGCTACCGCTTCATGGTCGCCTTCACCTGGTTCTGGGACTATCTCACCTTCCAGCGCGGCGCGCGGCTGATCACCGAGAGCGATCCGCCGCGCCCGGAATGACGGAGATCCTGTCCAATCAGGCGGCGTAGTCCGCCTCGACCGTTTCATCCGCCGCGTTGCGCGCGCCGGCGATAGCGTTGAACACCGGCGTCAGCAGCACCGCGATCAGAAGATTGACCACAACCGTGTAGAGCGCGGTGTAGCCCGGCAGCGTGAAGCCGGCGATGACCAGCGGATAGGTCGGCGTCAGGCCGGTCGCGGCCGCCATGATCGTGCCGAGCGCGATGCCCACCGCCCAGCCGACGAGCAGCGCCCAGGAATTGAACCAGCGCGTGAAGGCGCCGAGCATCACCGCGGGCAGCGTATGGATGATCCAGATGCCGCCGAGCAGCTGCAGATAGATCGCGTACTTGGTCGGGATGAACAGGATGAAGACCAGCGCGCCGAGCTTGACAAGCATCGACACCCACTTGGCGATCTGCGTTTCCTGCTGCGGCGTCGGATTCTTATTGATGAACTCGCGGTGAATATTGCGCGAGTAGAGGTTCGCTGCGGCGATCGACATGATCGAGGCCGGCACCAGGGCGCCGATGGCGATGGCGGCGAAGGCGATGCCGACGAACCACGACGGGAACGTCTCTAGGAACAGCGCCGGCACCGCGAAGTTGTTGCCGAACTCCTTGAAGCCTTCCGCATACTGCGGCAGGCCGGAAACGCCGGCGGCGATGGCGAAGAAGCCGAGCAGCGTCAAAAGACCGAGCACGAACGAATAGCCCGGCAGCAGTGCCGCGTTGCGGCGGATCGCATGGCCGCTCGAGGCGCTGAGGATGCCGGTGATCGAGTGCGGATAGAGGAACAGCGCCAACGCCGAACCGAGCGCCAAGGTCGCATAGGCGCCGTAAGCGCCCGTCGAATTGGGGCCCGGCAAGGCCAGCAGCAGCTTCTCCGGCGGCACCGCGGCGAAGACGGGGCCGAAACCGCCGAGCTTGACCGGGATGACGATGATCGCGGCGAATACCGTGATGTAGATCAGGATATCCTTGACGATGGCGATCGACGCCGGCGCACGCAGGCCGCTCGTATAGGTGAAGGCCGCGAGGATGAGGAAGGCGATGATCAGCGGCATTTCGGCCATGAGACCGGAGCCGCTGATGCCGAGCGCGCCGACCACGACCTGCATGCCGACGAGCTGCAGCGCGATATACGGCATGGTCGCGACAAGACCCGTCACCGTGATGGCGAGCGCGAGCCAGCGATTGCCGAAGCGGCCGCGCACGAAGTCGCCGGCGGTGATGTAGCCGTGCTTGTGGCAGACGCGCCAGATGCGCGGGAAGACGACGAACAGCAGCGGGTAGATCAGGATCGTGTAGGTGATCGCGAAGAAGGCGATGGCGCCGGCGCCGAAAGCCAAAGCCGGCACGGCGATGAAGGTGTACGCGGTGTAGAGATCGCCGCCGACGAGGAACCAGGTCACCATCGTGCCGAAGCGGCGGCCGCCGAGACCCCATTCGTGCAGTTGATCGAGATCGCCCTTGCGCCAATGCGCTGCGGCAAAGCCGACCCACGTCACCAAGCCGAACAGCGCGACGAAGATGATCAGCGCGACCCAATTAATGTTCTGCAAAGCCAAGTTCCTTTTCAGGCATCGATGCGGCGCCGGGCGCCGTCACTCTTCGGTCGCGAAATAGACGACGGCGGTTATGACCGCGCCGGCGAGGATCAGCGCGAGCTGAAACCAGTAAAAGAAGGGAATACCGAGCAGCATCGGCTCGACCCGGTTGAACAGCGGCGGCCACAGCGACACGCCGCAGAGAATGATGAAGAGCAGGTACCACCAGCTCCACAGGCGTCGTTTCGGCTGCTCGTGATCCATCGCATTCGTCCCTGATCGGTCCGTCATCCGCAAAATGGCGCATTCGCGCGGGCGCACGCTCATCAGGCTCGCTGCTTGGTGAGAGCGCAATCGCGCAGGAATACAACGCAGCCGTGAGTCGCGCGGCGAGCGCATGCGGCATCGCGGCTGGCCGCTCATCGGCGCGCCGGTGTGCTAACGGATGAAGCTAATCATGACAAGCGATCAGCGCCGCCTTTCATCCTAAAGGACGAGTGCGCGGCAGCGTCAAAGGCCGGAGAACCAATTGTAGCCCTGGTTCTCCCAATACCCGCCTTTGTCGATATTGGTGACTTCCATCGCCACCACGTATTTCGGATTCTTGAAGCCGAGCTTGGTCGGCATCCTGATCTTCATCGGATAACCGTAGGCGCGCGGCAGGATCCGGTTGTCGAACTTGAACGACATCTGGGTTTGCGGATGCAGCGCGGTCGGCATGTCGATGGTGTTGGTGTACCCTTCGGCGCACTGGAACCAAACGTACTTGGCCCGCGTATCGGCGCCGATCCGTTTCAGGAACTCGGCGAGCGAAGCGCCCTGCCACGAGCCGATGGCGCTCCAACCCTCGACGCAGACGTGGCGGGTGATCTGCGACACCTCGGGCAGCGCATAGAGCTCCTTCAGCGTCCACGGCTTCTTATTGTCGACGAGACCGGAAACCTCGAGCTTGTAGCTGTCGCCGTCGACCACCGGCGCCTCGTCCTCGCTGTAATAGGCGTTGAAGGGAAACGGCCGTGTGATGTCGATTTCCTTGTAAGTGGGCGCGAGCTTGGTGCGGCTGAACAAAGCCGCCTGCACGCCGTCGTTGAACGCCGACACCTTGCGCAGGGCGCCTTCCGCGGTATCGCCATCGACGATGTCGCAGCCGGTGAGGAAAGCGAGCGCGCCGAGGCTCGCCGCGCCGCGCAGGAAGCCGCGGCGGGAAGCGCTCGGCATCAGTTTGGCGGCATCCTTGATCAGAAGCTTGGCATCGACGCCGGGAATGGCTTTGCGGATACGCATGCCGACTCTCCTATTTGCCGACGATCATCGCGCGCAGGCTCTTCGGCACCAACAGCGCGAGCGACACGTGAACGACCAGGAAGGCGACGATCGCCGCCATGCAGGCGAAATGGACGTAGCGGGCGACGTCGTAACCGCCGAACAACGCCGTCAGCTCCTGGAACTGCACCGGCTTCCAGATGGCGAGGCCGGACAATACGATGCATACGCCGACAACGAGAACGCCGGCATACAAGAGCTTCTGCACGGCGTTGTAGTGCGACAGGTCCTCGTGGCTGAGCTTGAAGGTGAGGGCTGCCTTGACGTCGGCCAGCACCGCGCGCGGCGAAAGCGGCAGCAGCTTGCGGCGGAAGCGGCCGGTGGCAAAGCCAAGCGCCACATAGACGAGCCCGTTGATCACCAGCAGCCACATCGCCGCGAAATGCCACAGCAATGCGCCGCCGAGCCATTGACCGAGCGTGACTTGGCGCGGGAAGGTGAAACCGAACAGCGGCGAGGCATCGTAGATCTGCCAGCCGGAGCCGACCATCACCAGGATCGCCAGCGCATTGATCCAGTGCGTGATCCGGACCCAGGCCGGATGGATGACGCTCGCGCGTTCGGTGCTTGCGCCGATGGCCTGCACGCTCATGACGCTCTCTCCTTTGTCTTCGCCATTCCGGAACGGTCCGCAGGACCGGGCTCGGAATCCAGCCACACAGACCTTGGCAGTTCTGAATTCCGGATCGCGCGCGCCGCGCATCTGGAATGACCGGCATTTTCGCGGCAACGGAGCGACCGGGCCCGCGAACGCAGCACCCGGCCGCCCCAAGCGCGATTATTTCTTCATCGTGTCCTTGGACATGGAATCCTTGGACATGCTGTCCTTCGCCATGCCGTCCTTGCCCATGGCCGGCTTCGACATCGAGTCTTTGGACATCGTGTCCTTCTTCATCTGATCCTTGGACATGCTGTCCGAAGTCATCGTGTCCTTCTTCATGCCGTCTTGCGCGAAGGCGCCCGGAACGACGGCGAGTGCGAAGCCGACCGTCGCGGCGGCGAGAGACAAGATGGTGCGGGAACGGGTCATGGTACTCCTCCAGAGGATGGACGATGACGCCGTTGCGCCATCACCTTCCTTTCGACCGCTCCTGCCCCGCGGTTACATCGGCCGCGCAAAAATCGGCGCCGCAAAGATCCGCCCGGCGAGCAGCCGGTTGGCGACGATAACGAGACCGACGGCGAACGCATGAATGGCGAGATCGGTTGCCGCCACATCGAACGGATGAAAGAAGTTGAGCAGGGTCGCCGCGGCGGCTGCAACGGCGAGGCCACCCATCGCCGCGGCCAGTCCCGGATGCAACGGGCAGGCCCGGCGCAGCATCAGCAGCATCAGCGCCGACAACGGCACCGACAACGCGAGGATGAACAGGAGACAATCGCGCGACTCATCGACCACCGCGACGTGCGTTTCCGGCAGCACCCAGGCGCGCAGGCAGCCAAAGCCGCTTGCGCCGATCCAAAGCAACACGCCCGGCAAAGGCAGCCATACCCAGTCGCGGCGCGCATCGGGCAGACTTAGTTCAAATGCGGCAATGCTGGCGAGCACGGCCGTCGCGACCGCGCCGATGACGGCGAGCCACATGTCCGGCACCATGGTGATGCGCGCCCACACGGCATGAAGGTCGGCAAAGACGGCGAGCGCGAGCGCCAGGGCGACGACCACGCCGAGCCAACCGAGCGCGCGCAAGGCCGGCGGCGCCAGACGCCGTACCGGCGTCAGATCGGCGGCGAGACCCTGGATCAGGCGATCGTGGGACGGGCCCATCATGACGTCCACTCCGTTCCCGCGAACTTTCCCCGCAGCGTCTTGAGCGCGCGATGCAGGTTCACTTTCAGCGCCACCTTGGTGCGCCGCGTGGCAAGCGCGGCCTCGGCCAGCGACTGTTCTTTGAGCACGAGCGTCTCGACCGCCTCGCGCTGCCGGGGCGGCAGCGTCGCCAGCGCCTCGCTCACGCGACCGGACGCTTCGCTCTGCGTGACACCGCGCGCAGGGTCGGCGCCCTCGTCGGGATAGGCGGCCGAGGCCGACGGTGCGTACAATTCGCGCACGCCGTTGCGGCGCGCGCGGCGCAGAACGTCGATTGCGCGCCGTTCGGCGATGACGCGCAGCCAGGCGGTAAATGATCGGCTTGGATCGTAAGTGTGTCGCGCGCGATGGATCGTCAGCAGCACGTCCTGCACGACGTCGTCACGGCGGTCGTGCGGCACGCCCTGACGGCCGGCGATCGCCTTGATGAGCGGCACGCAATCGCGCAGCAGCGCCTCATAGGCCGCGCGATCGCCCGCCTGGGCCGCCGCCATCTGGGCCGCGCGGCGCACATCGTCAGCGTTGGGGGACTGCGTTTCGGCCGTCGTCATGGCACGTCGCGCTCGTGGACCGTGCCTCGACATGTCCGCAAACGCCGCGGGATGCAACGCACACTCGCTACACATCGCTATCACGTTCGGTTGAAACGCCTGGTCGCTCATACGATCTCCGCTCGGCGCGCGGCGACACGCGGCCGGACCTGCCATTCCTCCTTTTCGTTCGGTGAGGGCGGACGGTTACACCGCGCGCCGGGATTTTGACCTTGCGGAACAAGGCCGCCGCCCGTGTAAGATGGAAAACCGGACCAAACCCCGCGCGAACGGCCCATGCCCATGAATTCCAAGACCAATCCCGGCAATTTCTTCGAGGACTTCCAGCTCGGGCAACAGATCCGGCACGCAACGCCCCGAACCGTCACCGTGGGCGACGTCGCGCTCTACAACGCGCTGTTCGGCGCGCGCTTTGCCGTGCAGTCGTCGGACGCCTTCGCGCAGGCGATCGGCTATCCGCGCTCGCCGATCGACGACCTCCTGGTGTTCCACATCGTGTTCGGCAAGACGGTGCCGGACATCTCGCTGAACGCGGTGGCCAATCTCGGCTATGCCAATTGCCGCTTTCTCACATCGGTCTATCCCGGCGACACGCTGAGCGCGGTGTCGGAGGTGATCGGTCTGCGCGAGAACTCGAACCGCAAGAGCGGCATCGTCTATGTGCGCTCGCGCGGCTTCAACCAGCACGGCGACACCGTGCTCGATTATGTGCGCTGGGTGATGGTGCGCAAACGCGACGAGAGCGCGCCGGCGCCCGGCGACACGGTGCCGGAGCTGCCGAAGACGGTCGACGCCGCGCAGCTCGGGGCCGCGTGTCCGCCGATCAAGTCGGACGCCTACGATTTCACTTTGGCCGGCAGCGTGCATCGCTTCGGCGACTACGAAGTGGGCGAGAAGATCGACCATGTCGACGGCATGACGGTCGAAGAAGCCGAGCACATGACTGCGACGCGCCTTTATCAGAATACGGCGAAGGTGCACTTCAATCTGTTCGCGCAGAGCAAGGACCGCTTCGGCAAGCGCCTGATCTACGGCGGCCATGTCATTTCACTGGCGCGCGCTCTGTCGTTCAACGGCCTCGGCAATGCCTTCCACATCGCCGCGATCAATGGCGGACGCCACGTCGCGCCGCTCTTTGCCGGCTTCACCGTCTTTGCCTGGTCGGAAGTGCTGGCGAAAGCCGACGTCCCGGGCCGCTCCGATATCGGCGCGCTGCGCCTGCGCACCATCGCGACCAAGGATCGGCCGTGTGCGGATTTCCCGCTCAAGACCGGCGACGACTACGATCCCGCGGTCATTCTCGATTTGGATTATTGGGTGCTGATGCCGAAGTGAGCAAAGGCGGCCACCCTGTCGCTCAAGCCGCCGCGCGCAAATGATCCACCAGCTGCCGCGCATAAGGCGGCAGCGCGCCCATGTTGCGCACGCAGATGGTGAGATCGCGCTGCGCCCAGGCATCGGTAAGCTGCACCGCGCTGATTGCCATGTTGCGCATGGTGCGCATCACCGTCGTGCCCGGCACGATGCCGACGCCGACATTGGCTTCGACCAGACGGCAGATGGCGTCGAAGCTGCGCAGCTGCACGCGAAGCTTGATGGCGCGGCCGATGCGCGAGGCGCGGTCGGCGAGGAAGCGCTGAATGGCGCTGGCGCGGTCGAGGCCGATCATGTCGTAGTCGACGACGTCGGCGAAGGCGACGCCTTCCGAGCCGGCGAGCGGATGCTGGCTCGACACCACCAGCACGAAGCGGTCGCTGCGGAAGGGAAACGTATCGAGCCCGCCATAGTCGACCGTGCCGGCGACGATACCGATGTCGCCCGTGCCTTCGGCGATGAGGCCGACGATCTCGTCGGACAGCCGCTCCTCGAGATCGACGCTGATGTCGGGATGCGACATCAGGAACGAACTCAATGTCTCCGGCAGGAACTCGGTCAGCGCGTTGGTGTTCGACAGGACCCGCACCTGGCCGGCGAGCCCGCGCGCATAGGGCGACAGATCCTCCTGCATGCGCTCGGTTTGCGCGAGGATACCGCGCGCGTGCTGCAGCAAAGCGCGACCGGCTTGAGTCGGGGTGGCGCCGCCGCGGCCGCGCACCAGGAGCTCCGTACCGAAGGCCATCTCCAGCTTGCGGATGCGCGTGGAGGCTGCAGCCAGCGCCAAGTTCGCGCGGGCTGCACCATGGGTGATGCTGCCGGCTTCGACAATGTGAAGGAAAAGGGCGAGATCGGTGAAATCGTAACGCAAAGGGAACTCCTTCCTTCTTATTTCGCGAAGGGTGGCTTCCTAAAACACAAATTGAACAGTGACTTTACACCCTCTATTTTCGCTTTTGAAGAAGTTAGAACAATTTCAGTTCGAAGCTGGCTCTGGCCTCAACCATTAAGTGCGTTGCGGCCGGCGCTCGCTTTGGCTACCAACCGACCGCGACCACCGACAGGGATCCGGTGGTGCGGAGTGGGAGATCGACAATGGCCGAGCTTGAGGCGAGCACCAACCCAGGAGCGCGCCGAGCGCGCCCTATCTCGCCCCACCTGCAAATCTACAAACCGATGCTCACGATGATGATGTCCATCGTGCATCGCATCACGGGCGCCGGACTTTACTTCGGCACGCTGCTGTTCGCCTGGTGGGTGATCGCGGCCGCGTCCGGCCCCAACGCCTACGCCAACTTCGAATGGTTCATCGGCAGCTTCATCGGCCGCTTGATGCTGTTCGGGTTCACCTGGGCTCTTCTTCACCACATGCTCGGCGGCATCCGCCATCTGATCTGGGACACCGGCCACGGCTTCGAGCCGAATGAGCGCGAGATGCTCGCTGTCGCGACCATCGTCGGCTCGGTCGCGCTCACCATCCTGGTCTGGATCGTCGGTTATCTCGCCATGGGAGGTCCGCGATGATCGGCCAGCGTCCCAACGAAATGCGCACTCCGATGCGCCGCGTGCGCGGCCTCGGCGCCGCCCACTCCGGCACCGGCGACTTCTGGCATCAGCGCGTCACCGGCTTTGCCGGCGTCTTCCTCTCGATCGCGCTGATCGTGATCGTGATCAGCCTTCTCGGCCGCAGTCACGCCGCCGTCGTGCAGATCCTCGGCTCGCCGCTGGTGGCCGTGATCATGTTGTTGTTCATCGTCAATACCGTCTACCACATGTGGATCGGTATGCAGGAAATCATCCTCGACTACGTCCACGAGGATAAGCTGAAGCTCTTGAGCCTGATGGGAAACACCTTCTTCTGCTTCGCCGTCGGTCTCGCCTCTTGCTTCGCCATCCTGAAGCTGTCGTTTGGAGTCTAAGTCATGGCGGGCAATGAAACCGGAAAAGCGAATGGCGGACCGTCGGTGAACGGCCGCGCTTATCCGATCGAAGACCATACCTACGATGTCGTCGTCGTCGGCGCCGGTGGCGCGGGCTTGCGCGCCGTCGTCGGCTGCTCGGAAGCGGGCCTGCGCACGGCCTGCATCACCAAGGTGTTCCCGACGCGCTCGCACACCGTCGCGGCGCAGGGCGGCATCGCCGCCTCGCTCGGCAACATGAGCGAGGATAACTGGCGCTGGCACATGTACGACACGGTGAAGGGCGCCGACTGGCTCGGCGACCAGGACACCATCGAATACATGTGCAAGAACGCGCCGGCCGCCGTCTACGAGCTGGAGCACTGGGGCATGCCGTTCTCGCGCCGCGAGGAAGACGGCAAGATCTATCAGCGTCCCTTCGGCGGCATGACCACGCATTTCGGCAAGGGCACCGCGCAGCGCACCTGCGCCGCGGCGGACCGCACCGGCCACGCCATGCTGCACACGATGTACGGCCAGGCGCTGCGCCATAACGCCGAGTTCTACATCGAGTACTTCGCCATCGACCTGATCATGGACGAGGAAGGCCGCTGCCGCGGCGTGATCGCCCTCAATCTGGACGACGGCACGCTGCACCGCTTCCGCGCCAATCAGACCATCCTGGCGACCGGCGGCTACGGACGCGCTTACTTCTCCTGCACCTCGGCGCACATCTGCACCGGCGACGGCAACGCCATGGTGCTGCGCGCCGGCCTGCCGCTGCAGGACATGGAGTTCGTGCAGTTCCATCCGACCGGCATCTATCCGGCGGGCTGCTTGATCACCGAAGGTTCGCGCGGCGAAGGCGGCTATCTCGTCAACTCCGAGGGCGAGCGCTTCATGGAGCGCTATGCGCCGTCGGCCAAGGACCTCGCCTCGCGCGACGTCGTCTCGCGCGCGATGACCATCGAGATCCGCGAAGGCCG
>Ga0180216_1002740_pt1 | contig 14376 bp, 16 predicted proteins | sample eDN3rd37CBELigMG_FD_128879 | JGI IMG/M metagenome (GOLD analysis project Ga0180216, IMG submission 128879) | Enriched Miracle-Growth compost microbial communities from Emeryville, California, USA - eDNA 3rd pass 37_C BE-Lig MG (version 2)... ... | reverse complement strand
CTGGTCATCAAGAATCTCTCCAGTCACAGGATCGATCATCTCGACCCCGTTCGGTACTTCAGTCACAGCCTGATACTCCTTCCATCAGGCCGACCCGGATCCACCGTTTTTCTGACAGTCCCGATTCTGGCCGGGTGCTGGGTTCATCGGACAACGATTGAGCCCAGCACTCGCCAGTTCGGTTTGCCGGCGTAGAGCAGTGCGCGGATGCGGTAGTTGCGGAAGTTCGTGAATCCAAAACCTATGCGTTTGATGCGTTTGATCAGGTTGTTCAGCGCCTCGGTGGGCCCGTTGCTGACACGTGCGATGTGGAAGTTGCATATCTTGTCGAACCATTTACGCAGGGTCTGTCCGAGTTTGCGGAGCTCGGTCGGCATGGTCAGCTGCTGACAGTGATCGACCAACTCGGTCAGCATGCCTCTGGCGGTGTCGGGATCTTCACAGCGGTAGAACTCGCGCAGCGGTGACGCAACTGGTGGGCTGACGGCGGTCAGTACGAAGGTTGGTTTGGCACTCCTGACACTCTATACGCTGTCGTACAGAGACAAGTTCGCATCTTACGCGTGATACTACGCGACTGTTTCATGCCGAGTCGAGACGGCGACTGGCACCCTACGAGGGTGTCCCAAACGGGCTATTGACATCCTGGGTATGGATCGGTGTACGCTGGCGCACACTCATATACGGAAACCAGTTCGGGGACTGATTTCTAGCCAATCAGAACGAGTTGGATAGACCGAATTCACTTACATTGCACCTAACCCGGAGTCGATATGCTTCTTATTGCCAGGAACAACAGATTCGCTCGTAAGTCGCGAAGCGCCCTTGTCGCATTGGTAGCGGGAACCTTGTGTATGGCTACCGCTGCCTGTGGTAGCGATTCGTCTGAACCGGAATCAAGCGGTGAGTTGGGGACGCTCACTGTCGTCTCTGCGGTGACACAGGGTTCCCCGTTCGTTGCGGTCATGGAAGGCAACGAGTTTGGAGTCTGGGATGACGTTGAGGGGCTTACCGTTGAGACGGTTGAGGGCGACCACGACGGTGCGGCTGCTGCGATGGCTGCTGGCAAGGCCGACATCTCGCTCGTATCAGGCGATGATGCAATTCGTCAGGCGTCAGTTGGCAATGGCGTCATAACTGGGTGCATTATGGGTCCCTGGGCACAGTACCTGCTTGCATCTAAGCAATCTGGGGTGACGGATCCCAGTGACCTGCGTGGTAAGACATTCGGCGTAAGCAATTTCGGTGTGGCGGGAGATTACGCAACGCGGACGCTCGCTGCTGCTCTAGGGTTCGATGACGATGACTACAAGGTCACTGCCTTGGGTGATGTTAAGGGTCTGAGCGCCGCGCTTGAAAGCGGGAGTATTGATGCCTTTGTGTGGAGCGCGGCGACAGCCTACTCGCTGGCGCATCAGGGCATAGGGACCATGCTGGGTTCAGTGGCTGAATATGTTGGAGAAACATGCTTCGAGGCATTCCTCGTGCGTAAAGAGGTTATCGAAGAACGGCCCGAGGCTCTTAAGGCCTTCTTCACCGCGTACTACGACGCCATTCCGGGCCTTCGACAGGATCCAGACTCAGTGACCAGGGTATTCGTGGACAAGTGGGGTATCCCTGCAGATGTTGCCCCTGATGTCACCAAGGATACTTTGCGAGATCTTTCTGACGACGGTGAGATCTCTCCCGAAGCGCTTCAGAAAATCTCAGAGGCGGCTCAATTTACGGATGACAGTCTCACCGAGGACAAGATCGATCTCGATGCCTTCTATACCTATTGGAAGGATCTTTAGACACCCCGGGATTGGTGAGCAACAAACCCAGTAATTCGACGGATAAATCCTCTAAGCCGAAGGATAGTTCCTCACGATGTCAGTTGTAGATCGAACACAAGAGGACCCTTCATCGGGGGTCGCGCCGAAGGGGCGCGATTATGAGAGATTCATTGCCGCGGGGGCGAGGGCGCTTGTTGTGTTGGGCGCCCTCGCAGCCTGGCAGTTGGCTGGAGCAGTCGGGCTTGTCAGCACGCTCTATGTCTCCTCGCCAGTGGCTGTTTTCAAAGCTATCTTTACGATCTTCGGGGAGCCCGGCGTTCTAGAGTCGGTGCTGCTCAGCTTGGGCGAGATCGGTGTGGCTTTCCTCCTAGCATCCTTGATTGGACTGGCATTGGGTCTGGGAATCGGGCTTTCGCGAGAGATGAAGCGGGCATTCGGTCCACTTGCCTTGTTCATAATGGCGACGCCGAAGATTATTTTCCTGCCGTTCTTCATCCTGACTTTTGGGATCACTTCGACAACGCGTAGCACATTCGGCGCTTTCGAAGCGATTCCTTATGTTGTGGTCAGTGTGATGGCCGGTTTGGAGCTTGTTCAAGACAAACACCGCATGCTGGCGTCGTCGCTCAACGCTCCAAGATGGAAGTTCTTTCGCACCATCTTGTTACCCGCATCCATGCCTGGAATCATCACTGCGATCTGGTACGCGCTGCGATATGCGTTTGCAGGTGTGCTCATGGCCGGACTGTTTGTGGCGAATGATGGGATTGGGTACTTGGTGAGGAGCTACACATTGAATCTGCATACCGACAAACTCCTTGCGTTAGTGATCGTTGTGTCGGTGGTGGTCATCCTTGCAGCTGCCGGATGGTCGCGGATCGAGCGTGCGATGACGAAATGGCGCAATGTCGGCGTCGGCGCAGGAGGAAATCCTTGAGCTTCGGGTCTGAAAATGTCAGGTTAGTAAAGGAGAGTTCCGTGCTGCATAGCAGTAGTAGCAGTTCGACTGGAAACGACATAGCCATCGAGATGGAAGATGTTGGCGTCGTTTATCAGGCGGCTCAGCGCGCGGAAGTGGCAGCTGTCAAGGGTCTCAATTTGACTGTTGCTCACGGTGAATTCGTTGCAATCATCGGTCCGAGCGGTTGCGGGAAGAGCACGACGCTTCATTGTATGGGCGGCCTGCAGAAGGCTACGGCGGGACGGGTTCTCTCAGGAGGGGTGGTAGTTGAGGGACCGGACGCCACCCGTGCTGCATTCGTGTTCCAGGACTATACGCTTCTTCCCTGGCTATCCATCATTGACAATGTCGCTTTGGGCCTCAATTTCCGTGGTGAGCCAAAAAGTGCGCGCAGGAAGGTCGCCCAACATCAACTCGAGAGTGTTCGTCTAGACCATGTCGCTGATCGGTTTCCGGGTGAACTATCCGGAGGAATGCAACAGCGTGTGGCCGTGGCTCGAGCGTTGGCCATGGATCCTTCCATCCTCTTGCTGGACGAGCCGTTTGGCGCCTTAGACGAGCAAACACGACGGACCATCGGACTTGAGATGGCGAGGGTTCTGACTGAAACCGGTAAGACTGTTGTCCTTGTGACGCACAGCATCGATGAAGCCTTGTTCTGGGCAGATCGAGTACTGCTGATGAACTCTGATGGCGAGCTTGCCGATGTGATCGAAGTGGAGGGGGAACGGCCGCGTTCGCTTGACTTTATGACAACGCCAGAGTTCGGAGAGGCTAGGGCTCGAATCTTTGAATGGTTGGTGAAACAGCATGGCGACTCCGCTGTCATCGCCGATGAGTAGACGGTGGCCGAAGGCGCACGGTTCTGCTTCTCGGCGCCCCACACTCACGACGTGGGTGTTGCGTCTGGGTTTGGCGATCATTCTTGCAGTTGGGTGGTTCCTGGCCGCTGGCCCCGGGGGAGTTTCGCCGCTCATCTTGCCAGCCTTTCCCGATGTCTTCAGAGAGTTGGGTGAAATTCTGGCAGATCCAACCACTTGGCAGGACGCCAGGGTTACCGCAATTGAGATCCTGATCGCTATTGCGATTTCGATGCTAGCTGGCTTTGCCATTGGCGGATGGATTGCCCGTACTCCTCGCCGAACGAGGATATTTGAGCCGATCTTGTTCTGGAACTACGTGATTCCACATGTTTTGTTCTATCCGCTCTTGGTGCTTTGGGTGGGTGTGGACATGTGGTCCAAAGTGGCTTACTCGGCGTGGATTGGGGTGGTCCCGATGGCCATAGCGACCGCTGGTGGCTTTAGAGCCGTTGCTCATTCTCAGATTCGTTTGGGCATCGCCTTTGGGGCATCAAGGTCGCAGATAGACCGTCAGATCAAGCTTCGTGCTGCGCTGCCTATGGTTGCCAGTGGTATGAGGATCACGGTTAGCACCTGTGTGGTTACTGTTCTGGTGGCTGAGATGCTCGCATCCACCCATGGTCTGGGCTTTGAGCTTAAGCGGAATATTTCCTTGTACAACTCTGCCGGAGCCATGGCCCTGATGCTCATTTTGCTCACGCTCGTAGGACTGATCAACTTCGGCGTGTCGGCGGCTCTCCGCATGATCAACCACGGTGCCGATCTGCAGGGACGTCAATTATGAATGGATTGCGCGAGCGCATCCATACGTTGATTTCAACCATCTTGGCGATGCCAGACGCTGAGAGATTTGGATTGACCAGGCTGAGGAGAGTGTCATGTCAGTCGATGTAGGAACTAACGATCAGGAGATGCCTGTTCAATTTCGGGTGGAACCTAATGGTGTTGCGTGGGTCACGATGAACAGGCCCAAAAAGCTTAACGCTCGTAATCGGGCGATGCGGAATGAGCTTTTCAGATTGTTTCGTGAGTGTGGTGAAGATCCGTCTGTTCGAGTGGTGGTCTTGACAGGGGCCGGAGAACGGGCGTTCTGCACTGGGTTGGATCTGAGCGAGGATTCGCCGGCGCTCGCCGAGACTCCCGTGGTCGCTAGGGCCTCTCACAGTAAAGGTAATGAGGTCGCGCTCTTAGGGCTCCTGTCTAAGCCCACAATCGCGGCTGTTAACGGGCTTGCGATAGGCGGAGGACTTGAACTGGCGCTTGCATGTGATCTGAGGGTGGCGTCTTCAACCGCCCAGTTCGGCCTGTCGGAGGTTCGACGGGGGTCGCTGCCTGGTAACGGAGGGACTCAACGTTTGGCACGGATCGTTGGACAAGGACGTGCTCTTCAGGTGGTGCTGACGGGAGAGTTCGTCGATGCTGATACAGCTTTGAACTGGGGGCTTGTCAACGACGTCGTTGCGCCAGTAGCGCTAACCGAGGCTGCCTCGGCTCTCGCAGACAGCATTGTCTTGGGTGCACCGCTTGCCGTTGAGGCCGCCAAACGAGCTGTTCACGAAGGGGCTGCCATGAGTCTTGCAGCTGGTTTAGCGATGGAGGCAGACCTGGCTGCGCTCCTTCGGACTTCCGAGGACAGGCATGAGGGTGTTCTTGCATTCCGGGAACGGCGACAGCCGAAGTGGTCCGGAAAATGACTCGAGATAAGAGGAGTAGCAGATGAGTGGTAATAAACAATGCGCGATTGTCGGAATCGGTGAGACGCCGGTTGGAAAGTTGCACGGGGTGAGCACGCAGGCGTTGCACCTTCAGGCGTCTGCCAGAGCTATTGCAGATGCGGGTTTTGAACATACTCAGATCGACGGTTTGCTCACCAACCAGCCCATCCACGACCCGATGCGATCATATTCGGTTGTCTTAGCTCAGGCATTGGGTCTCCACGTTACCTACATGACTGACCTTGCTCTCGGCGGAGCAACGCCGGTAGCGATGGCTCAGCAGGCCGCTATGGCAATCAATGCGGGGCTGTGCGAGAGCGTGCTGTGTGTCCACGCAAGGAATCAAGCGACGAAGAAAGAGCTGCCCAATCGAGGCGGCGATATCCGCGATGGCAACGAAGACTACGATGAGCCATACGGTTTCCTGGGCGCCGTGGCGAATCATGCTCTAATGGCCAGTCGTCATATGGCTCAGTATGGGACTACCACTGAACACCTGGGTGCGATCGCGGTGGCTGCTCGCGAGCACGCTCGCCTGACCCCCGGGGCAACAATGCAAAAGCCAATGACGATCGAAGATCATCAGAACTCTCGTTTCATCGTTGAGCCACTTCGGCTGTTGGATTGTTCTTTGGTTTCCGACGGCGGAGCGGCTTTCGTTGTCACCTCCGCGGAGCGAGCCAAAGACCTCCGACAGACGCCCGTCTATATCAAGGGTATGGGTCAGCATCATCCGCATGCAAACACGGCACAGGCCCGGGAACTCAGTGAATTGGGTGGTCGGATTTCTTCGGAGCAGGCTTACCGAATGGCCGGGGTCAAGCCGGGAGACATTGATTTCGCCGAAATTTATGACTGCTTCACCATCACGACACTCATAACCCTTGAGGACTATGGCTTCGCGCCCAAGGGCGAAGGCGGTCCTTGGGTGGCGGAAGGCCATATTCGGCCCGGCGGATCTCTGCCCGTCAATACTCACGGCGGGTTGCTTTCCCACGCGCATATGGAAGGTATGACGCATGTCACCGAAGCAGTCAGGCAGTTGAGATGGGATGCCGGCGAGGGACGACAAGTCGACGGTGCTCGGCTTGGAATTGTCAGCGGCCACGGAGGCGCCGGAAGTATGCACACAACGATGATTTTGGAGAGGTGAACATGAACAACGAAGCTGTGAAAGTTGACGAGGCAGCATATGGTCGGCCGGTTCCGAAAATTGAGCCTGAGGCCGCGCCATATTGGGAATCACTCCGACAGCATCAGATGAAAGTCCAAAGATGCGATGCCTGCCAAGAATGGATGTTCCCTCCAACAACTCTATGTCCATTCTGCTATTCGGAGGAGTTGAGTTGGCATGAGGTGAGCGGTCGCGGAAGTGTCTGGGCATGCGTCACCATGCACCGCGCTTACCTTCCCGCCTATCAGGACGATGTTCCTTACAACGTTTCCATTGTTGAACTCGAAGAGGGGCCACGAGTCTGGAGCAATGTGGTTGGTGTTGCGCCATCAGACATTCAAGTCGGTATGCCGGTGAAGGTCCGTTACGACGATGTGACAGACGGGCTTACGTTGGCTCGATTCGTGGAGGAGCAGTCCGGCTAAGAACAAAGAATCAGGCTTTGTCTCAGGTAAACGGAGGTAGGCAGTAATGGATGATGAACTGGACTCTATTCAGGACACCGTGCGCCGATTCGTGCGGCGGGAATTGATTCCTTTGGAGAATGAGTTTGCAACGGCTCGTCTTCCTGAGGAAGAGATTCAACGGGTCCAAGCCAAAGCGAAACAATCGGGCCTATGGCTATTGGACACGCCAGAGGAACTCGGCGGAGCCGGCCTTGGTTTCAGTGGACTTTGCAGAGTCTGGGAAGAAATGTACCAGGCCGCTGTGGTACCGGCCCGATATGCCTCGATCTTTGGGCCGCAACCCGGCCCAATGCTGCTGCGGGCGAACGACGATCAGCGAGAGGAATATTTGCTTCCAGTCCTGGCCGGGGAAAAAAAGGCGTCTTTCGCCCAGACCGAGCCAGCCGCCGGGTCGGACCCTGCGGGGATGCGAACTAATGCTGTGCTCAAGGACGGCGTTTGGACGCTCAACGGCACGAAGCATTTCATCACAGGGGCGGGCGAAGCTGATTTTCTTCAGGTAGTTGCCGCTACAACTCCGGGTACCGAATCCACTAAGCCGAGGTTCACAGTGTTCCTTGTCGACAAAGGCGTCCCAGGACTCTCTATAACGCGCTACGACGAGACCTTAGACGGCGAGAAGGCTTGGGAGGTCGTGTTAGATAACGTCAAACTTGGTCCGGAGAAGGTTCTCGGAGAGGTGGGCGGCGGCTTTGCCCTTGCGCAAGAGTGGCTCACGAGAGGCAGATTGCAGCAGGCGGCAAGAGGTGTTGCCTATGGACATAGGGCACTGCAGATGGCTATGACTCACGTGTCCTCACGGTCAGTCGCGGGCAAGAAACTGATTGACCACCAGGCAGTCGGTTTCATGCTCGTTGACGCTCACATAGCGCTCGTTTCGGCTCGATTAATGCTACGCAACTGTGCGGCCGAGGCGGACCTCGGCAAGGACGTTCGGTTTCAAGCGGCTGCTACAAAGATCCACTGCGTGGAATCTGCCTGCCAAATTCTTGACTCCGCGATCCAGGTCCATGGCGGTGTGGGTCTTATGAAGGACTTCCCCTTGGCGAAGTGGTTCTGGGACATTCGCGGGCGCCGCATTACCGAAGGTGCGACTGAAGCGTTAAGAAACTACATCATTCGAGACTTGTCTCGTCAGTATCAAGCGAGCTGAACCAAAGGAATCGGATTCCGCGTTCAGCGATGAGGAGGTAATGGCAGTGAGTGGCCCACTGAACGGTGTGCGAATCGTCGAACTCGGATCATTTGTGAGTCTTCCCTATGCCGGGCTGATACTTGCGCAGCTGGGTGCGGAGGTCATCAAGATCGAGTTGCCTAATTCAGGGGACCCGTTTCGAGGCTGGGGTGAGCCGGGCTCAGTTTCCCCTCAGTTCGCGGCGTACAACAATGGGAAGAAGAGCGTGGCGTTGGACGTGCGGCAAGAGGCTGACAGGGCGGATTTGTTGAGGCTGGCCGCAACGGCCGATGTTGTAATGGATAACTTTCGTCCCGGTCGACTAGCAGATATGGGCCTGACTCAGGATTCGCTCCGTGCCGCAAATCCTGACGTGGTCTTGGTGTCGCTCACAGGATTCGGCTCAACGGGGCCGTATGCCGAAGGTCCGGCATACGACGCAATCGCTCAGGCCGTTAGCGGGTTGTGGAGTTGTTTCAGTGACCTCTCCGATCCGGAGTCTGTAGGTCCTGCCGCCGCGGATCAGCTGTCGGGACTCTTCGCGGTGATTGCGGTCCTAAGCGCCCTTTATGCGCGAGATGGGAGACATTCTGACAATGGTCCCTATCTGAATGCGACGGTGACCATGTTGGGTTCCACGGCGATGTTTCTTGCCAGCGATTTTGCTTTGGCCCTGGCGACAGGGCAGGCTATTGAGCCCGTTTCACGGGCTGCACGTTCTCAGTCATTTGGTTTGGTGGCAAGCGATGGCAAGGCCTTTGCTGTGCATCTTTCCTCTCCTGAGAAGTTCTGGGTGCGATTCACCGATGCGATCAACCAGCCAGAGCTCAGAAGCGATCCTAGGTTTGACGGCCGAGCTCAGCGTATTGCTAACTACTCGGAGTTGAGAGATGAGCTATGTAAAGCCGCGATGGCGCGTACACGAAGTGACTGGTTAGAGATATTGCGCGACGCAGATGTCCCGGCAGCACCGATTAACAGCGTTGGTGAAGCCTTGGAGGACCCGCAGATTCAGGAGCTCGGCTTGATTGAAAAGGTAAAACAAGGAAATGGTGAGACGATCCGCATCGTCGGCTCTCCGATTGTTTTTGGCGGTGTCCGGTGTAACACTTCTGGCCCGGTGCCTAGCGTAGGCGAGCACAATAGCTTGGTACGTGGTGATTAGGGCGATCGAGTGACATTCTTTGCGCGTGTTGACATGTGTATAGCTGTTCGCCGATGGCAGGAGATTCCGCATGGGGACTGGGGTTTCGCTCATAGGAGATGAGGCTCGTGCACTGATTGGGCAGGTGACGTTTCGTGCACAGGGCATCGCTCGGCTGAGCGAAGGTCGCCGTTACGCTGCGGCGGTTGGAGACGACAACCCATTATACTGGAACCACCGGTATGCGAGATTAGCCGGTTATAGGGCAGCGATTCTTCCGCCGCTGTTCACCCAGTATGTAACGAGGAATTCTTTCGACTTGTCGGACATCAGAACTGACGGTCTCGGAATGGCCTCGGATTCTGCAGGCGTCCCCCTTCCGGCCTGCCCTCGAAAAATGGCGGCAGGCATCGACTGGCACTTCTTTGATGTTGTCTATGACCAAGATCTGATCACCCAGGAGCGCGTCCTGGAAAGTCTAGAGGAGAAGTCCGGCCGGACTGGTGCGTTCGTCCTGGTTATCTCGACCAATATTTATACGAAATTGGACAATCAGTTGGTTGCAAGGTCGAGGTCCACCGTCATCGCGCGACCACCAGCAGACGTAGCTGTCCGGGAGTCAGAATGACCGGGTTGTTCTTCGAGGAGGTCTCGTGTGGTGATGAAATGCCAAGCCGACTTGAAGTTTTCGATCCGGCGCGGCTCTTCTTTTTCAGCGCCTCGACCTTTAATGGTCATCGTATCCATTACGACTGGCGCTATGCTACTGAGATCGAGGGCTTCCAGGACCTCGTTGTTCATGGTTCCTTGCAGGCAGCTCTGATCTTTCGAAGTCTGACTGCCTGGATGGGGCCTCAGGGTCGCATTGTCAGATTCAGCACGAAAAGTCTCGGTCAAGTACTCATGACAGATGCCTTGAAGGTTAGCGGTCGAGTCATTGGCCTGGGCGAAGACCAAGACATCGGTCTGGTAGAGATTGAGATGGCGGCCGAGAGACAGCGAGGTCACTCGTCGATTGTCACCATGCCAGCCTCAGCTGGAGTCATGCTTCCTTTGAAATCGCTGCAGTAATCGTGCTGGCTGAAAAGTTAGACAGGGACTGCCCAGGCTTTGGTTGACACCTGACCTGTGAGGATTTCCTCGCTGGAAGGATGTCGATCATGCCCAAGCCCTATCCCAGGGGTTCCGCGATGACGTCGTGGCTGTTGCCCGTAAGCGCGAGGCGCCGTTGAGGCAGATCGCGAAGGACTTCGGTATTTCTGAGGGCTGTTTGTCGAACTGGTTGAAGAAGGCCGATGTCGAGGACGCTCACGGTGCCGGCGTCACCGATCAGCAGGCCGCCGGGGTGCGGGAGTTGAAGAAGCGCAACCGGTTGCTGGAGCAGGAGAACGAGGTCCTGCGGCGTATCGGTCCCAGGCGAATCTGCCGGGAAAATAGTCTCCCGCTCGTCCGTGAGATGGCTGCGTCCGGCGCCCACGTCAGGGTGCCGGTCGCGCTGGCGTGCCGGGTCCTGGGATTGTCGACTCAGGGGTATTACAAGTGGCTGAAGGATCCGGTCTCCCAGCGCGGTTGGGACGACGCGCATGCGATCAACGCGTTGCTCGAGATCCACGAGGACGACTCTATGTTGGGTTACCGGTTCTTGACCGACGAACTCGGCGACGCTGGCATCACGGCCTCGGAGAACCGGTCTGGCGGCTCTGCTCAGCGGCCGGCGTGTTCGCGTCGCACCACCGGCGGGCGCTTGTCAAGTTTTCTGTGTAAGCGGTCGGTTCCCTTTGGTTGATTTCTTCGGTCAGAGGTGGGGGTTGATGCGTTCGGGATAGACGATCGCGAGCTGGGCCAGGGCCTGCTTCCAGTTCGTGACGATCTGGCCCTCGACGGGGAGTGTCAGATCCACCGTTAATCTGACATACATGATGGGAACGGCAGTGGGGGTCGTGACCCGATTTCTGACTGGCGTCCTGCTGGATTGCCGATGGCCTGATCAGTCCGGCCCCCACCGCCGTGTTCGAACGGCACCGGCCGGTCGGGCATGACCTAATACGAGCCTGGCCCATGCGGAAGCCTGGTGTATGTCCTGTCTGACCGGTCCGGTCGGTGCCGACCCCACTGGATTGGAAGGGCATCACCATCATGGCAAGAAACACCGGAACGTACGAAGGATTCGTCGGTGGCATCGACTCCCATAAGGACACGATCCATGCTGCGGTGATCACCGATGTCGGTCAGGCGGTCGCTGATCGAGAGTTTCCCACTACTGCTGCCGGTTACCGTGACGCGGTCGTTTGGCTGGCCTCGCACGACCCGTTGGCAGCGGTCGGTGTTGAGGGCACCAGTAGCTACGGTGTCGGGATCAGCACAGCGCTGCGCAGCGCCGGGGTGAAGGTCGTCGAGGTGAACCGGACCCGTCCAGCCGAACGACGACGCCAGGGCAAGACCGATCGCCTCGACGCCTACCGTGCTGCCCGGTCAGTACTGTCAGGCGAAGCGACCACCGAACCGAAGTCGGCCACTATCGAACCGCTGCGCGCTTTGACTGTCGCACGACGCTCGGCGGTCAAGTCCCAGCAGGCTACGTGGCGACAGATCCAAGCGTTGCTGGTCAACGCTCCAACCTTGATCCGTGACCGGTTTCGTGGACTGCCACGGCAACGACTCGTCAACGAGCTGGCACGGGTGCGCCCGGACCAGATGGCCAACATTGATCACGCGGACACCCTGTTCGCGTTGCGACACCTGGCCCGACGCCATCTTGACCACGCCACCGAGATCGAACTGCTCGAGCGCCGCATGGCCCGTCGTGTCCACGACGCGAACCCGGCACTGCTGGCCATCAAGGGAGTCGGGACCGTCGTTGCTGCGCAACTGCTGATCACCGCCGGCGACAATCCCGACCGTCTCCGCTCCTCGGCATCGTTCGCTGCGTTATGCGGCACCGCGCCGATACCGGTCTCATCAGGACGAACCGACCGTCACCGGCTATCTCGCGGCGGCGACCGCTTGGCGAACGCCGCCCTGCACCACGTGGTCAAAGTCCGTCTCTCCTACGACCCCGCCACCCGGGCCTACCGAGACACCCGCCGCGAGAAGGGCTGGACCAGCCCAGCAGTATTCCGCGCACTCAAACGCGCTATCGCACGTGAAGTGTTCCAAGCGCTCGCCGGCAGGTGCGACATCCCCGACTACAGCGACCTCCGCCCCGCTCGCCGAGCCAAGAACCTCACCCTCACCACCGCGGCACAAGAACTCGGGATCTGGGCCGCGACAGTCTCCCAACTCGAACTCGGCCAACGACGCGACGACGACCTCGCCAACACCTACCGGCAATGGCTCAACGCCGCTTGACAACCAATAGGAGCATCAGTCCCCTCAGCAAGCAAACCAAAGCCGACTTGCATACATTCAAATACGTGCGGGTACAGTAAGCAAGGACCTGGCTATCATTAGTAGGTTCCACGCCAGAACAGGCGTAAACGAGAGTTCACAAGTGACGAGGCATTGGGAAGGACGACCGAAATGGATTTCCCCTACCGCTACGACCCCCAACACTGCGCCCTCGTAGTGGTTGACGTACAAAAGGATTTCTGTCACCCGGACGGAGAGCATGGCCGCCACGGAAAAGATCTCTCAGCCGTTGACGCGATGGTGCCCCGACTCAAGTCCTTGTTGCAAACCGCCAGAAAGGCCAGCGTACAAATAGTCTTCGTTAAGACCACTCATGACGAAACGACAGACTCAGTTCCCTGGCTCAATAGGCACGCCGACGGACCCGGACAAGTCTTAAACCAGTCGGTCTGCCGGACGGGCAGTTGGGGCAGCGAATTCCATGAGGTGGCTCCCGTCCCGGGTGAACCCGTCGTGGTCAAGCACCGATACTCCGCATTCGCCGGAACCAATCTGGACATTATCTTGAGGACGATGTCCATCAAGTCAGTCCTGTTCTGCGGAGTCGCGACCGACGTTTGCGTGGACGCCTCAATGCGAGACGCCCTCTATCTGGACTACTTTGCATCACTCATAGAGGATTGTTGTGCGACGAGCAGTCAAGAGCGCCAGAGCGCAGCGGTCCAGATCCTTTCCTCATACTTTGGACAGGCGATCAAAAGCTCCGATCTCATCTCAATTTGGCAGTCAGCCTGAACCAGACCGACTGCACGTCCCGCCAGCAAGATCAGTCGTCAACCGCCTCAGCATACATCTGCAGACGCGCATTGCGGGCTCCAGTCATGTGCTTCTCGGCCAGGTCGGCAGCCGACTCAGCGTCTCGGCCTCGAATCGCCGAGAGCATGGCCTCGTGGTCCTTCAAGACAACCTTCCATCGGTCGCCGTGGGTCAAGGTCGTGTCGCGATACTGCACCAAGTGGGCGTTGAGCCGGTGCAGCATTGTGACCAGGGTCGAGTTGTGACTCGCAATCCAGACATGCTCATGGAAGCGACGGTTACTCTCAACCATCTGATCGGGGTCCTTCGACTCAGCGCTTAGCATCGCCTCGTGGATCTGCTCGAGACGCAGCAGATCGAACTCCGTGCGTCGTTCCGCAGCGGCACGGGCAGCAGCCGCCTCCAAAACGATACGCACCTCGTAGATTTCGAGAATCTCCTCAGGCTTAGGAGCCCGGACCTGCATGCCCCGGGCGCCCCGTTCGACCAAGCCGTCCTGTTCCAGGCGGCGCAACGCTTCGCGTACGGGTGTACGGGAAGTGCCAAACCTGTCGGCCAGGGTGTTCTCACGAAGCGCCTCGCCCGGAGGATAGACTCCCGTAACGATTTCTTCACGCAGATCTTCGTACATGGATTTCGCCATCCGCGACGGTCCTTCCTCGACCTTTAGCGGGCCGAAAACTTAGCATCTCTTGTGCTTCTCCGCTGCCACAGGCAAATGGTGCTGTCTTGTATGACAGTAGGACACACTCAAAGACAAATGTATCTGGCTACATGGGACTGTCAGAAAAACGGTGGATCTGAGTTGGCCTGATGAAAGGAAGTCAGGCTGTGACAGAACAACCGAACGAGGTCGGGATGATCGATCCTGTGACTGGAGAGATCCTCAATGACCAGACCCTGGCTGAACGAGTGGTCACCAATGCCAAGACGACCGGG
>Ga0180216_1002738_pt1 | contig 14379 bp, 12 predicted proteins | sample eDN3rd37CBELigMG_FD_128879 | JGI IMG/M metagenome (GOLD analysis project Ga0180216, IMG submission 128879) | Enriched Miracle-Growth compost microbial communities from Emeryville, California, USA - eDNA 3rd pass 37_C BE-Lig MG (version 2)... ... | reverse complement strand
CCCTGCGGGCACCGCGGCACGGTCAGCGGACCGTCGACGCGGAAATGACTGCCCCGGTGATGGATCGGGCGGATCGCGTCGGAGTCCAGGAAGCTGCCACCCGCCCGGTCGACGAGGACACCGCCGTCACCCCACGAATCCCACAGAGCGCAGAGCACCTCGATGAATTCCTCGGCCCGCGCATACCGTTCGGCGTGCGGAGGCAGGGCGTCGAATCCGTGGTTGCGCGCTTCCTCGTCGAACATCGAGGTGACGATGTTCGCGCCCACCCGTCCCCCGCTGATGTGATCGAGCGAGGCGAGCATCCGTGCGGCATGGAAGGGCGTGAAGAAACTCGCGGAGACGGTGGTGACGAGACCGATGTGCTCGGTCGCGCGCGCCATCGCCGACAGCGCAGTCAGCGGTTCGAGGAACCAGGTGGTGCCTGCCGTGTACTTCGGGTTGACGCTGTGACCGTCGGCGAAGAACACCGCGTCGAGGCATCCCCGTTCGGCGGTGCGGGCGAGTTCCTCGAAATACGTGATGTCGCCGATGCGTCCGGCCGCGGAGTCGGGATGCCGCCACGCCGACGAATGATGCCCGACGCCGTAGAGGAAGGCGTTGAGGTGAAGGGTGCGTGGTCCGGCCATCAGTTCATCACCAGTCCCCCGTCGACCACCAGGTTCTGTCCGGTGACGGCCCGCGACCAGTCGGAGGCGAAGAACAGCACCGCCGCCGCGAAGTCCTCGGGCGTGGTGACCTTCCGCAGCGGCGTCGACGACGCGATGAGGTCGAACACCGCTTCGGGGGTCGCCGACGATGCGTCGGTCGTGCGCAGCAGACCGCCGGAGACCATGTTGACGCGGATCCCGTCGGGGCCGAGGTCGGCGGCGAAGGTGCGGGTCAGCGACAGCAGCGCGGCCTTGGCCGCGGTGTAGTCGTGGTACGGGACGACGGGGTGCTGGAACAGGTTGGTGCCGATGTTGACGATGCTGCCGCCACCGGCCTCGCGCATGCCCGGCAGAGCCGCCTGGATGATGTTGACCGCGCCGCCGACGACACCGTCGAACTGGGCTCCGAACCGGTCGTATCCGATCTCGTCTGCCTTGGGCCGAGCGTCGCCGTTGAAGGAGAAATCGGGCAGGGCGTTGTTGACGACCGTGGTGACGGGACGTCCGAAGTGCTCGCGGGCCCGGGTGAACAGCGCTTCGACGTCGGCGCGGTCGGTGACATCGGCCTTCAGCGCGACCGCCCGCTCGGGTCCGATCTTGTCGGCCAGTTCGTGAGCGCCCTCGCCGCTGCGCCGGTAGTCGAGGACGACGGCGGCTCCTTCGTCGGCGAACGCCTGCGCGATGCTGCGGCCGAGGCCGCGACCGGCGCCGGTGACGAGGACGACCTGGTTCTGCAATGACATCTTCTGTGCCTTCCCTGTGTGGGGAAGGGTGCGTGAGGGCGACAGACCTGTGGCCCGGCGCCGGCTCGGCATCCCTTCGCTCGCATAATCGAGATCAGGTTCGACGGGTGTTCTCTCAGCCGTTTCCGGCACCCCGTGTCGAGTCCTGCGGACAGGCTACACGGCGCCGGTTCGGCCTTCGAGAGCCGGCAGGGTCGGCGTTCACAGGATCGTCACATCGCCTACGCGAGAACTTAGCTCAGATCGACGTTAAAATGATCGTTCTCGTCCCCGACTCGCGAAAGGAGATTCCGACGCACATGCCGGCCACCCACAACGCTCCCTACGTCTCCCTTTCTCCGCAGTTCGGAGACGCTCCTCCCCTCGGCCGCTCCACGGTCCGCGGACCGGCGAAACACCAGGAAGTGGTGTGGTTCGAGGATCGCTACGCCATCCCGATCACCACCACGACGCCCGACGAAGCGCAGATCGAGGACGTGCTGTTCCTGCGCCGCGTCCTCGACCGGGCGCACATCGACTACCTGCTCGTGCGCGACGACAGCGACCGCCCGATCCTGGCGATCGACCGCGCCGATCGGAAGAGGCTGCGCGCCGCACTCGCCGAGGGATGCGGCGACGAGCCGTTCTACTCGAAGGCCGTCGGCTCGAAGCGACGCCCGGTCCCGGTGTCGGACGGACGGCTCTCACGCGACAGGAAGGACCGCGTGTTCCGGCTGTTCCGCCCGCGCGTCGAACTGACCAGCGGGATGCGATACGGCGCGTCGAACGGTGTGGACATCGAACTGTGGACCTACACCGACGACGAGGTGATCATGCCTCGCCCGAACGCCCTCACCCGCACGGTCGCCCTGCGCGACGAGATGCGCCGCACGACGGTCGAGCGGTACGGACAGCTGTGGCCCACGATCGAGGGCATGTTCGACCGCCACCCCGGCGACATCCCGTTCGAGATCGACCTCGTGTTCTCGTGGGTGGACGGGTCGTCGAAGTCGTTCCAGGCCAAGCGCGCGAAGCTGATGCAGAACTACGTCGTCGGCGAAGGCGACGACTCGCCGGCGCGCTACCGGCAGATCAACGAACTCAAGTACGCCCTGCGTTCGGTCCACATGTACGCGCCGTGGGTGCGGCGGATCTTCGTCGCCACCGACTCGCCGCGACCGGCGTGGCTCGCCGACGACCCGCGTGTGACGTTCGTGCGGAGCGAGGAGTTCTTCGCCGACCCGTCGGCGCTGCCCACCTACAACTCGATGGCGGTCGAGTCGCAACTGCACCACATCCCGGGGCTGTCCGAGCACTTCCTGTATTCGAACGACGACATGTTCTTCGGTCGCCGGGTGAGCCCGAGCCTGTTCTTCTCCGGCGGGGGTGTCAGCAAGTTCATCGAGTGCGACGTGCGGATCGGGCTCGGCCGGAACGACCCGTCGCGCAGCGGATTCGAGAACTCCGCCCGCATGAACCGCAAGCTCCTGCAGGATCGCTTCGGGGTCACCATCACTCGGCACCTCGAACACACGCCGGTCCCGTTGCGCAGGTCGATCATGGCGGAGATGGAACGCGAGTTCGCGGACGAGTTCGCTGCGACGGCGGCGAGCCCGTTCCGGGCGGCAGACAACATCTCGGTGACGAACTCCTTCTACCACTACTACACGCTGCTGACCGGCCGCGCGGTGCAGCAGACCACGGCGAAGGTGGAGTACGTCGACACCACCGTGAAGTCCGGTCTGCGACATCTGGACACGATCCTGGCGCGTCGCAATCTCGACCTGTTCTGCCTCAACGACGGCAGCACGCCCGAGGTCGACCTGGAGCTGCGCACCGCGAAGGTCACGCAGTTCCTGGAGCGGTACTACCCGATTCCGGCGCCCTGGGAGACCGACCACCCGAGCCGACCGGACGTCGGCTAGATCCGAACGGTGAGGTCGGGGTTCTCGGGGATGCGGATGCCGGCCTCGGTCAGACGCCGCGCCGCGTCCTCGGCCGTGTGGGGTTGCCCGGCGGTGGCGTAGCTTCCGCTGGGCACCACGGAGTGCACGATCGTGTCGGGATAGACGTGCACGAGGTTGAAACCCTGCGCGCCGTCGTGCCCGCGCTGCGAACCGACCGGGACGTTCAGGTCCTGCGTGTAGCAGGTCGACGAGGCGACGGACACCGGGATGCCCGCGAACGTGGCCGAGGTCGAGTAGTGCAGATGACCGCCGAGGATGGCGCGGACATCGGTGCCGCGCAGTACTTCGGCCAGACCGGCCTGGTCGCGCAGTTCGACGAGGACGGCCATGTCGAACACGCTCGGCACGGGCGGATGATGCAGTGCGAGAACGGTACCGAAAGGCGAGGGTGTCGCGAGTTCGTCGGCCAGCCAGGCGAGCTGGTCGTCGGTCACCTCACCGTGGTGGTGGCCCGGGACCGAGGTGTCGAGGCTGACGATCCGAAGTCCGCCCACGGCGTGGACGGCGTCGATCGGTGCGCCGAGGGGCGCTTCGTCGAGCAGCTCCTCACGGAAGGTCGCGCGGTCGTCGTGGTTGCCCATCGCCCACACGATCTCGGCGTCGAGTGCTGCGGCCAGTGGTTCGACGAGTCCGCGGAGCTTGCGGTAGGCATCGGGCTGGCCGCGATCGGCGAGGTCGCCGGTGAACACCAGGGCGTCGGGTCGGACCCGGGAGGCACGGATGTCGTCGAGGATCAGCCCGAGGCGGGTGTCGGCGTCGACGGTGCCGTAGAGGAGTTCGTCTCCACCGACGAGATGGGTGTCGGTGAGATGGAGCAGCGTGTGCGAAGGTCTGGGGTATTCGGCAATTCGCTCAGGGGCCGGAGAACTGCCCATGATCTCTCACTTCCATTCGCCCGTTTCGGGGCACTTCGTCGCCTTCAACCGTAGCGAGTGTGTTTCTACGGCTCCACGACTTCCGGCTCACATCGAGACCCCGAACCTGCGGCGAACAGTCCGTTACTACGTGGTGACCTGCGGAAACGAACAATCCGACATTCATCGGTGATCTGGATCACAATTCCGATCGGCGGGAGCACCGGTCCCCAGCGCATCCCGTAGCACGGTGTCGATCTCGTCGCTCGGGGACATCGGCAGGGTGTGATGGGTACCGGCGGTGAGGGTGACGACCCGGCAGGACGGGAGCGCCTTCCGCGCTGCGCGGCCCACCTCGTCGGGGTCGTGGACGCGCCCGAACGGCGCGAGCACCACCGTGGTCTCGGCCGTGCACCGCCCAAGCTCTTCGGGTGACGGCCGCCGGGGCACGATCGTCTTCGCGGTCGGGAAATGCTCCGCGCCGAGCGCCATCAAGGTGATCCAGTCGGGATCGAGTTGTGCCCCTCGGGTTTCCCACCCGAGAAATGCCCGTTCGCGGGCGGCCGTGGGCCGCAGGAGGACGGGAAGCGCCCGCAGGAGGTATCCGGGCCGCATCCCGGCGAAGCACGAGTTGGGATCGAGCAGCACGAGCCGGTCGACCCGGTGGGGTGCGCGAACGGCTGCCGCGAGCGCGATCATCGCGCCGTACGAGTGACCGACGACCGCACACCGCGTCACTCCGAGGGCATCGGCGACGGAGCCGAGCCATTCGAGCAGATCGTCGACGCTGCGGACGGGATCACCGCCGGTGACGCTGCGTCCGACGTCGCCGATGATGTCGACGGCCAGTAGCCGGTGAGCCTCCCCCAGTGCCGCGGCGTTGGCGAACCAGACCATCGACGTGGCGCCGGCGCCCGGGAGGAGCAGGACCGGCGGTGCGCCGGGCGGGCCGTACTCGGTGACGCGGGTGGTGCCGAAACGGGAGTCGAGATCGTGGATCACGGTGCCGTGCGGCCATTTCGCGAGAAGTGCGTCGTACGCGGCGTGGAAGGCGCGGCCCTCGTCGGACTCGTCGAACGATCTGCGTGGTGACCGGAGCATCGGAACCTCCACCGTCGAATATCTCGATGATCGAGATACTAGGTGGGCGAGTAGAGTCTGTCGAGAGGCGGAGGTGACATGACGGACGACGGCAGACTCGACATGATCCACCGGTTGCGCGCGCTCACGGTGCAACTCGATCTGCTCGGCGCCGAATTCGCACAGAAACACGCGCTGCACCCCACCGATCTGCGAGCACTGATCGGACTTCTCGACCGGGAGCGGGCCGGGGAGATCGCGACACCCGGCTGGCTCGCCGAGCACCTGCGGCTCAACACGGCATCGGTCACCGCACTCGTCGACAGGCTCGAACGGGCCGGCCACGTGAGGCGGGATCGCGACAGCGACGACCGGCGACGCGTGATCCTGCGCGTGACCCCGGCCGCCGAGAAACTCGGTTGGGATTTCTTCGGCCCGCTCTTCGCCCGGGCCTCCGCCGCGCTCGAGCCCTTCTCCGAGCCGCAATTGGACGTCGTGCGGGAATTCCTCGGCTCCATGACTGCCGCAGTGGAAGCCGCCCGCTCCCCGGAGGACACCGAGGGCTGACGCGGTCCCGACCCCGCGCGGGAAACGCACTCCCCAGCGGGGAGAATTTCTGTTAACTTCCTTGCCCATCCACATATTTCGGGGGGATGGGAATGCAGATACGTTCATGGGCCGCCGCGGCACTTGCGGTCGCCTTCACTGTGGTCGGGGCGGGAACGGCAGCCGCGGAGGAGCCCGCTCCTCCCCTGCCCGTCGGAAAGACGTTCCTGGACGGCTTCGCCCACGAGTTCGGCGACCCGAACGGAAGCGCGGTCGGCACGAACGACTGGGACTGCGTCCCGTCGGAGGAACACCCGGATCCCGTCGTGCTCGTCCACGGCACGGTGCTCAACCGTCACAACAACTGGTCGTATCTCGGACCTCTCCTCGCGAACGAGGGCTACTGCGTCTTCGCCCTCACTTACGGCAACCACGCCGACCTCCCCTGGCCGTTGAGTTCCGTCGGCGGGCTGCTGCCGATGGAGGACAGCGCACAGCAACTCTCCGAGTTCGTCGACGAAGTCCTTGCCGCGACCGGTGCGGAGAAGGTCGACCTCGTCGGTCACTCGCAGGGCACCCTGATGCCCGTCTGGTACGTGAAGTTCCTCGGCGGCAACGAGAAGGTCGACGACTACGTCTCGCTCGGACCGGTCTACGAGGGCAGCCACGCCTTCCTGCTCGCGGCGTCGTTCGAACTGTTCGAGCACGTCGGTGTGCGGCAGGACGTGGAGAATCTCGTCCACTTCCTCGGATGCGGTGCGTGCCCGCAGGTTCTTGCCGGATCGGACTGGATCCACACGATCCAGGAGGCGGGCATCTATGCCGACGAGGTGACGTACACGAACATCATGACCCGCTACGAGGAGATCGTCCTCCCGTACACCAGTGGCTACCACGAGGCACCCAACGCGACGAACATCGTGCTGCAGGACCACTGTGCGAACGACTTCGTCGAGCATGCCGGCATCGTCAACGATCCGAACGCGGCATGGTTCGTCCTCGACGCGCTCGACCCGAGTTCGGCAGGGCCGCTGGAGTGCGTCTTCGTGCCGCCGATCCTCGGCTGGAGCCCGGATCCGACGATCAGCAATCCCACAACCAAGGACGCTGTGGTCGCGAGTCGCCCCGGCGCCTGAGCCGTTCGATCCTCTTACGTCGCGGTTCCCATCCCAGACAACTCTGTGCCGAGTGTGGCCACGTCACGAAGCCGACGCGCCGAACCGGAGCTCGCCCCGCGTGTTGCGGTAGCGAACCCCGGTTCGGCGCGCGAACTATATTGCGGCGCCGCTCGGTTCCTTCAGCCCTGCGATGAACGCCTGCAGCGCGAACTCCACCCGCGACTCCACGGACGGCGCACCGGACCCCATCGCTTCGACGAACAGCGGGAACTCGGCGAGGGCTTCGGTATCGATACCCGGATCGCCGTCGTCTGCCGGCGGCGCGCTGTGCTGACCGAGGACGACGGCGGCCAGTGTCTGGATCACGAGAAGCGCATCCTGCGGTGCGAATCCGGCGTCCCGCAACACCCGGAGCATCTTCTCCAGGTGCACGACATTGCCCGGGGTGATCGCCGGACGGGACGCGAAGAACGGCACCGCCCCCGGGTGCGCGAGCAGGCCACGATGGAAGGCCCGGCCGTAACCCTCGAGAACCGTCCGCCACGGAGCATCGGTTTCGGCTCCGGTGAACGCTTCGTCCATCACGTACTGGACGATGGCGTCCTCGAGTCCCTGTTTGTTCTTCACGTGGTGGTACAGCGTCATCGCCTCCACGTCCAGCTCACGTGCCAGCCTCCGCATCGACAGCGCGGCCGCACCGTCCCGGTCGACCATCTGCACCGCTGCATGTAGCACCTGTTGCCGGGTCAGCCCGGCATGTCGACCTTGTGCGCGCGTCGGTCCCACGAAACCTCCTTGACCACTCTTACGCCGTAAGACTAGCATCGCCGACGTAAGTCATACACCGTAAGAGAGGAGTCCGGCATGACCGTCCATACCGAAATTCGTACGACGAAACGCCGGCCCAACCTTGTCCAGGCCCTCACGATCGGCGCGTGCCTGCAGATCCTCTGCATCGCACTCCCGCTGCTGGACGTGTGGCTGATCGGATCGATCGAACAACACGTGCAGAACGCATATCCCGAATGGGGACCCGACAATGTGAACCTCGACCGGAACGCGATCGCCGGGTACCTCGTGATCGTGGGCGTCCTCGGCCTGGCCGGTTGGCTCGGTGCGCTGTGGAGCGCGAAGAAGGACGTCGCAGTCCGCGCGGTGGTGACGACACTGTTCGCGGTCGGAACGTGCGTGCTGCTGTTCGACGTCGGATACGCGGGCGAACACTACGACCCGATCGTCCCGCTGTGGCTGGGCGTCACCCTGCTGGTGATCCCACTGCTGCCGGGGATCACCGCGGTCATGGCCGCCTGGGTCCTGCCCCCGACCGAAAGGGCCGACCGGCATGACTGACGAAACGAGGCCCGGATACACCCTTGCAGCCGTCGCAACGGTGCAGTTCATGGTGTCGCTGGATCTGTCCGTTGCGAACATCGGACTCCCCCGGATCACCGAGGGGTTGCACTTCGATCCGGTGGGCGCGACGTGGGTGATCCACGCCTACGCACTGTTCTTCGGCGGTCTGCTCCTCCTCGGAGGACGCGCGGCCGATCTCTACGGGCACAAGCGCACTCTCCTCGTAGGACTGGGCGTGTTCGGCCTCGCCTCGCTGCTCGGCGGGTTCGCTGCGGTACCCGGCCACCTCGTCGCCGCACGAGCGATGCAGGGTGTCGGGGCTGCGGCCCTCGCGCCGGCCGCGTTGGCACTGCTGTCGTCGACCTTCTCCGAGGGTCGCGCCAGGGTCCGTGCCTTCGGGATATGGAGCGCCATGAACGCCGGAGGTGCCGCCTTCGGTCTCGTCCTCGGCGGCGTCCTCACCGAATACGCCGGGTGGCGGTGGGTCATGTTCGTCAACGTGCCCATGGCGGCTGCAGCACTCGCACTGACCTGTCTGGGCGTGGGAGCCGACGGAGTACCCGCGCGGCGCGGTCGCCCGGACGTGCTCGGCGCGATTCTCGGCACCGCAGGAACGACAGCCCTGGTGTTCGCACTCGTACGCACCGACCACCACGGGTGGACCTCGACGATCACGCTGGTCACCCTCGCCGCGGCGATCGCCCTCCTGGTGGTGTTCGTCCACGTCGAGCGGACCACCCGCCGCGACCCGTTGATCCCGCTCGGCCTCTTCACCAATCGGTCGGTGAGCGGGGCGAACGCCTTCAACCTGCTGGTGGGCGCCACCATCGGGTCGGCGTTCTATTTCGTCTCGCTGTATCTGCAGCAGGTGCTCGGCAACAGCCCGGCCGCCACGGGGTTGATGACCCTGCCGGTGGCCGTGGGCGTGATCGCCGGATCGGTGGTCGCCGTCAAGCTCGGCTACCACGTGGCAGCACGCACACTCCTCGTGGCCGGTGGACTCGTCAGCGCGTCCGGGTTCGCATGGTTCGGTCTGATCAGCGCCGACGGATCGTTCGTCACCGACGTTCTGGGACCGGCCGTCGTCGTCGGCATCGGTTTCGGACTCTGCCTCGGTCCGGTGGTATCGGTCGCAACTTCGGGGGTGGCCACACACGAGATGGGCACGGCCTCCGGACTTCTCAACACGTCGCGGCAGATCGGCGCGTCGCTCGGACTCGCCGTTCTCGGTACCGCTGCACACCACCGCATCGGTACGCTCGCGACGCCCGAGAGCATGAACAGTGGCTACGCACTCGGATTCGCCTTCGGTGCAGTGCTTCTCGTCGTCGCTGCCGTGATCGCATTCACCGTTCTCCCCCGGACCGGCGCGCCCGCCGAGCCTACCGGCGACGTCGCCCCGAACCGAAGACCGACGAAAGCGCGGACATCATGACATCCACCGAAACATCCTTCTCCGAAAGGGACTCGGCATCGCGGCGAACACTGTCGTCGCTGCTACGGCCGTTCGTCGGCAGGTTCACCGCGAGCGTTGCCCTACAGGCCGCGGGCGGTATCGCGGGTCTCGTTCCACTTCTCGCCGTCGCCGAGGTCGGCCGAACCCTCCTCGCGCCGGGACCGGTCGACCAGTCCCGCGCGTGGACCGCCGTCGCTGTCGGCGCACTCGGACTCTTCGCCCGGCTCGTCCTGACATCGATCGGATCCGGACTCGCACACGGCCTCGACGGCTCCGTGCAGTTGGCGTTCCGCCGCGAACTCGCACGTCACCTCGGCCGGGTCCCGATCGGCTGGTTCTCCCGCCGCCGGACCGGCGAACTCGCGAAGGTCGTCGGCGACGACGTCTCCGCCGTGCACCCGTTCATCGCGCACACGCCCGGCGAGATGGTCAACGCCTTCCTCGTTCCGGCCGTGTCGGCGGTCTACCTGTTCACCGTCGACTGGCGGCTGACGCTGATCACCATGATCCCGATCGTCCTGGCCATGTCGCTGGTTCCCCTGCTGTCCACGGCGACCCGACGCCGGGAGCAGGAGGAGTTCGACGAAGCGATGGGACGCATCGCCGATGTGGTCGTCGAATTCGTGAACGGCATCTCGGTCGTGAAGGTCTTCGGGAACGCCCGCCGGTCCCGGAACAGATTCGTCTCGGCGGCAGACGATTTCGTCTCGACCTTCACCCGATGGGTCCGCGGCGTGTCCGGCGTGGCAGCGGGAATGCAACTCGCCCTCTCACCGCCGTTCGTGCTCCTGACCGTGTTGATCGGCGGTTCCATCCTGATCACGGGCGGCAGTATGCCCGCGGCGGATCTGCTGCCCTTCGTGCTCCTCGGCGTGGGGCTGACCGCCCCGATCGCGGCGTTGGGCCACGGATTCGACGACATCCTGGCCGCCCGGCGCGCCGTCGAGCGGATCCGGGAGGTGCTGGACGTGCCACCGGTGCCGGAACCCGAGCGGCCGGTTACGCCGACCGGGCACCGGATCGACCTGCACGACGTCCGGTTCGGCTATCCGGATGCGCACGAGGTCCTCCGGGGCATCGACCTGACCCTGGAACCGGGGACGGTCACCGCGCTGGTGGGTCCGTCCGGCAGCGGGAAGTCCACCCTGGCGAAACTGTTGCTGCGCTTCTTCGACCCGACCCACGGCACGATCACCCTCGGTGGCGTCGACCTGCGGGAGGTCGGAAGCAGGACGCTCTACCGCACGATCTCGTGTGTCTTCCAGGACGTTCGCCTGCTGCGCGCGTCGATCGCCGACAACATCGCCCTGGCCGTGCCCCACGCCGACCGCGACGACGTGGTCCGCGCAGCCGTTGCGGCCGACATCCACGAACGGATCGTCGAACTGCCCCACGGATACGACACGATCCTCGGCGAGGAGGTCGAACTGTCCGGCGGGGAGAGACAACGCCTGTCGCTCGCTCGGGCACTGCTCACCGATGCACCGGTGCTGGTGCTCGACGAGGCGACGGCCTTCGCCGATCCCCGGACCGAAGGTGCGATCCACGCCGCCCTCGCCCGTCTGCGCGGCAACCGGACCATCCTGACCGTCACGCACCGCTCGGAGACGATCACCGGGGCGGACACGGTCGTGGTTCTCGAGGACGGGGCAATCGTCGAACAGGGATCACCGGAGGACGTTCTCGTCCGTAATGGCTCCCTGTACCCATCCGTCGGTTCCGACCTGCAAGGAAGCAGAGCACGATGATCACCACACTGTTCCGCACACTCGGACGCGAACACGCCGGCCCGCTGCGCCGGACTCTTGCGCTCATGGTGGGATGCGCGATCGCCGAGGGGTTGTCGTACGCCTTCCTCGTCCCGGTGCTGCGCATCCTGTTCGGGGACACCCCCTCGGACATCGGACCCTGGCTGATCGGATTCGGAGCGTCGGTCGCCGTCTACGCGGTGCTGCGCTACGTCAGCGACCTGTCGGGCTTCCGCGTCGGTACCTCCCTGCTGCGCGGCGTCTATCACCGACTGGGCGACCAACTCGTACGGTTGCCGCTCGGCTGGTATCGCGCCGACCGGGTCGGCGAACTGTCGGCGACGGCGAGTCGCGGTGTCCTGCAATCGATGAGCGTGATCGCCCACATGCTCGCGCCGTTCGTCTCGGCGTGCCTGACCCCGCTGACCATCGTGGTGGTGATAACCGCCTACGACCTGCGGATGGGTCTGGCGGCCGCTGCCGCGATCCCCGTGGTGACGGCGGTGCAGCTGTGGTCGGCACGCGCCACCGCGGCGACCGATGCCGAACGGGCCGCACGCGATCACGAGGCCACCGCTCGCGTCGTCGAATACCTCCAGGCGCAGCCCGTTCTGCGTGCAGGCGGACGAACCGCCGAACGTTTCCGGCTGCTCGACGACTCTCTCGACGGTATCCGGCGCGCATCGCGACGATCGACGATCGCAGCCGTGCCGGGAATGGTCGCTACGACGGTGACCGTGCAGACGGCGTTCACCGCCCTTCTGGCGCTGGGCACCTATCTCGCGATCGGCGGGGACCTCGCAGTGCCGGACATGCTGGCACTCGTCGTCCTCGCAGGCTGTTGCGCCGAACCGCTGTTGTCACTGTCGGAGATCGGCGGGAAGCTGCGCGCCGCCCGCGGCGAACTGACCCGACTGGACGCCTTCCTGAGCACCCCTCCCCTCCCCGAGCCGGCTCGTCCGATGCGACCGCAGGGTCACGACATCGAGTTCGACTCGGTGGTCTTCCGTCGGGACGGTCGCGCGGTGATCGACGGGTTGTCGCTGGCGGTGCCGCAGGGCCGGCGGTTCGCGGTGGTCGGGCCGTCCGGCGCCGGGAAGAGCACGCTGCTGCAACTGCTCGCACGGTTCCACGACGTGGATGCGGGCTCCGTGCGCATCGGCGGTGTGGATGTGCGGGACATCGCGACCGACGTGCTGATGTCGCAGATCGCAGTGGTCTTCCAGGACGTCTACCTGTTCGAGGGGACCCTCGAGGAGAACGTGCGACTCGGACGTCCGGATGCGACCGACGACGAGGTGCGCGCCGCCGGCGCCGCCGCGGGACTGGACGAGGTGATCGAACGCCTCCCCGACGGCTGGTCGTCGCGGGTCGGTGAAGGCGGCGCGATGTTGTCCGGTGGGGAACGGCAGCGGGTGTCGATCGCGCGAGCGCTGCTCAAGGATGCGCCGATCGTCCTGCTGGACGAGACGACGTCCGCCCTGGACCCGGAGAACGAGGCGGTCGTCCGCGCCGGATTGGAACGACTCACTGCGGGACGGACGGTGCTGATGGTCGCGCATCGGTTGCACACCGTGCGCGACGCCGACCGGATCGTGTTCCTGGACCGGGGACGGATCGTCGAGCAGGGAACCCACGACGAACTGGTGCGTCGCGGCGGTCGCTACGCGCAGTTCTGGGAGATGTCGGTCGGGGTGGCTTCACCGGTCCGCGCATCGTGAGCGGGCACGGACCGCAGGTTCTCGACAGGGTGTCGTTATAATTTCCGAGGGCTCCCGGGTCCGCCACGACTTCTCAGAAAGGGTCACCGTGTACGTCATCACCAACCGCATCGACGTTCCTGCCGACACCACCGAAGCATTCGAAAAGGTCTTCGTCGAGAGCATGCGTTCGACGCTCGACGGAGTGCCGGGCCTCAACCGCACGACGCTGATGCGTCCCGCAGCCGACGGCCTGCCCTATGTGTCCACCATGGAGTTCGATTCCAAGGACGACTTCCTCGCATGGCTGCGTTCGGACTCGTTCAAGGCGTCGCACTCGGACGACCAGGCGCCGGGCATGCAGGCACCCTCCGCGGTGGAGCAGCACACGCTCATCGAGGACATCGTCTTCGAGAAGTAGAAAAACGCGCCGAACCGGGATTCGCCGCCGCTGTAGCACGCGCGAACCTCGGTTCGGCGCGTCGACGCCCTTCGAACTCCGGTTTGTCCCCAACCCCACGATCGATCCACAGGTGCGCCGGATCGGGAGGTCGTGGCGGGTTCGGTGGGTGTCGTCCCGCGCAGGATCGTCGTCGTGACAGATCCGAACATCCTCACCAACACCTCGCTCACCGTCGCGGGTCTCTCGGACACCGACATCCGCACTGCCGTTCGCACCGGCGCACTCGTACGGGTCGGGCGCGGCTGCTATCTGCACCGTTGCGACGTCGACGCCCTCGGGCCGGTTGGCGTCCACCGTGTCCGTGCCCGACATGTCGGAGCGACCCTCGGCCCCGAAGAAGCACTCAGCCACACGTCGGCTGCAGCCCTGCACGGCCTCGAACTCTGGGATGTCCCGCTCGATCTCGTCCACATCTCCCGGCCCGCTACGCGGCGCGGTCGCGTCACTTCTCAGATCCATGTGCATCCGACCGAACTCGGTGACGTGGCGGTCGTCGACGGAGTGTCCGTCACCTCGGTCGCACGGACCGTCGTCGACCTTGCACGCACGCTCCCGAAGGAGCAGGCCGTCATTGCCGGTGATTCCGCGCTTCGTCTGCATCCCGGAATGCGTGAACAGGTTTCACGCGAGCTGGTCGATGCCCGCACTCGCCACGGACTCGCCCGCGCCCGCACGGTGGTGCCGTTCCTGGACGGTCGCAGCGAGAGTGCGGGCGAATCGCT
>Ga0180216_1002736_pt1 | contig 14383 bp, 14 predicted proteins | sample eDN3rd37CBELigMG_FD_128879 | JGI IMG/M metagenome (GOLD analysis project Ga0180216, IMG submission 128879) | Enriched Miracle-Growth compost microbial communities from Emeryville, California, USA - eDNA 3rd pass 37_C BE-Lig MG (version 2)... ... | reverse complement strand
TGCGGGGGCACTTAGCGGCGTGCGGCGGCGATTGCGCGGATGCGTGAGCCGCTTGAATGCAGCGCGCCTATAGCTGATAGTGTCCGTACGCAACATATAGAATATGTCGCGGATCGCGGCTATCTATTTGCGTAAAGTTGACGAATCCTCGCGGTATCTGCCTCGAGTTCTGGGGCACTCAGCGGACGATGCATGGGGTTCGCCATGCACGGACGCGCCCGCCGATCATCGGCCAAGCCGCCGCGCCGCTGGAAACGCGTGACCTGAAGATGCATGCATCGATCGACGTGCTGGACGTCTACGTCGTCGTTGCCAGCGCCGCCGCCGTATTTGCACCAGAGCGGCGCATGCAGGCGGACCCCGGCGTCCTCGATCCTCCTAAAAGCTCAACGCGTTGTGGTGGGCATTCTGTGGCGCATGGCGCGCGAGTTTCCTTTAGCGTCAATCTACCAATACCAATGCGGTGCCTCTCAACGCGTCTGCATGCATGCATGCAGGTGCTCACTCTCGCCAGCTAAAATCCACGCACGCGCTTAAAACGCAGTGGCACACCTGTTTTTTAGTCGCTAATAAACTTAGAATAGACACGCATCGATACTGCGCATCCATGCATGCGCGCGGTCTGCCGCTCGATCGCTTGGGAGGATGCCGGCAAGGTCCGCTAGCGGCGCGCGCACTTGGGCGCAGCACGGGCACGTCGCCGTTGCTCCTACTTTTTTCTGCCGTTCGATTCTACCGTTCCACCCCCGCTCCACCCTGAGGTCACTATAGGAGTCTGCCGCGTTTCGACCCTTAATTCATACCGTTTTCAGCCGTTCCACCCTGCCGCGTCCTCGCTTCCACCCCTGATTCTGCCGCGGTTCATACCCAATTCTGCCGTTCCACCCTTCGCAGGGCGCTGGTGCGGCGGTCGACGCGCCGTGCGCCGCGGCGGCCGCTCGCGGGCGCGCCACCGCCGCAACGCGCCTAGGAAACGCCTGCTTTGGACGGCACCACGCGCTCCGGCAGGGTCGGTTTGGGGTGGGGGTGGGGGACCACGCGGCGAGGGCGGCGGCCGGCTCGAGAGGTGCGGCCGCAGCGGGGGGCCCGCGACCCTCGCGTCGGTGGCGGCGGGCGGCCCGCGCCTCCACGCGCCGCGGCCGCGCAACCTACCCGCGCGCCCCACACGGCGCCGCTGCCGCTGCGCCACACGAGCGCGTAGGCGGCTGAGCACGCCGCCGGCGTTTGGCGCTGGGGGTGCCGGCCATGGCGCCCTCCAAGCGCGCCATTCGGCAGTCCCAGAAGGGTACGTGGGCGGCGCCGTGCGAGGCCGCGTGGCCGTCCATGCCTTGTGCTAAGCAGCGGCTAGAGGCACCCCACGTCGCGCGCTCGGCTGCTGCAGCCAAGGCCAAGAAGGGCGGCGAGGCGGCCGCGACGGACCCCGAGGTCGAGGCGCTGGCGGCCGACACGGGCGCCCTAGCGCTGGGCACCGATGACGCACTCGGCGCGTTCGACGCGGCGGGGGCGCCGACGCCGACGCCGACGCCGACGCCGAAAAAGTCGTGCCGCCACCTGCGGCGCGGCGTCGACAAGGCGCTCATCGACAACACGTCGTACGGCCACCTGTTCGGCGCGCCGACCGCCGCCTGCGCCGACTGCGGCAAGGGCACGCAGCACCCGCGGGACGCGCTGTGGGTGTGCCTGGCCTGCGGCGAGGCGCGCTGCGGCCGCTCGACGGAGCACAAGCACGCGCTCGCACACGCGGCCGCCGTGGAGGGCCACGTCGTCGTGATCAACGCCGACACCATGGAGCCGTGGTGCTACGGCTGCGACGAGTTTGTCGAGCCCACCGCGTCGTCGCAGCTCAAGACGGCGCGGGCGCGGCTCATCCGGTGCCGCGAGGTCGAGGAGAAGCTGCTCGCGCGCGCCAGCCAGCAAAGGCGGGCTGCCGCCCCGGCCGCCGGCGGCGGCGCCTCGATCCTCGACCTCGCGGGCAAGAAGGGCAAGCAGGGCGGCGGCGGCGCCACGGCCGCGGCAGGGACGGGCCACCCGCGCGTGCACGGCCTCATCAACCTCGGCAACACGTGCTTCTTCAACTCGGTGCTGCAGGCGCTCGGCCAGACGCCCGAGTTTCGCGAGGCGCTGCTCGAGCGGCTGGCGCGCGCTGCCGCCGTCCCCACCGCGCGCCACGCCGACGGCACCGACGCGGAAGGCGACGCCAACGCCACGACGCCGACCGAGGCGGCCGCTCCCACCGCTCCATCCGCCACGGCAGCGACGGTCGCGGATCGCGTGCGCGCGGCGCTGCAGCCGGCCGCGCCTGTGCCCGCGCCCGCGCCCGCCGCGCTCTCGCCCGACGCGGAGGCGGTCCTCGCGCGGCTCGCCGAGCTGGAGCTCAACGACCCCGCGGCGGGCCCGCTGACGGCCAGCGTGGCGTCGCTGCTGCGCACGATGGAGGCCAGCACGCAGGCGTCCACGATCAAGCCAGACCGCGTGCTGGGCGAGGTCGGCAGGCTCGCGCCGCGGTTCCGCGGCGGGCGGCAGCAGGACGCCGAGGAGCTGCTGCGCGTGCTGCTGGACGGCGTGCGCGTCGAGGAACAGAAGGCCATCGGCCGGCTGCTGGACGCCGTGCAGATCAAGTTGTCGCAGCAGCAGCTGGAGGCCGTGCCCACCGTCGTGGACGACGTGTTTGGGGGCGCGATGCTCAGCCGCGTCGTGTGCCACAAGTGCCTGGGCAAGAGCGACACCGTCACCACCTTCCTGGACGTCACGGTGCCCCTCGCCCGCCCCAGCCGCAAGCCCCCCGCTGCTGCCGCGGCGGCGGCCGAGGCCAATGGCCGCGGGGCCCGCACGGCGGCAGCCACGCCGGTGGGCTCGCCAGCGTCGAGCGACGGCAGCCCGCTGCTCGGCTCGCTGCTGGCCACGCCGCCGCCGGCCGAGCCGCCCACCGCCGCCGCCGCCGAGCCCACGCTGGAGGCGCCCGCCGAGGAGGCCACCGCCGCCGCGGAAGAGACCACGGCGCCGGCGGCCACTGACGCGGCAGCGGCAGCGCCTCCCAGGGACAACGCTGCGAGCGACCCGCCCGCCGCGCTGGCCCCGCCGGCGGACGCGAGCAGCGAGGGAACCTTCGAATCGAGCGCGGATCCGGTAGGCGCCAAACGGGATGCGGCCCGCTCTGTGGATGCAGCGGTCCGTGGGCTCATTCCGGACACCCGCCTGGCACACGTGCGTGCCAGCGGCGCAGACCAAGCAGGGCAAGGTGGTGGTGACGGCGGACGATGTGGCGGCAGCCGCGGCGGCGGACGAGGCGCAGCTTGCGGTCGCGGCGCCGAACGGCGTGGCCGCCCTCAGCGCGACCGCGGCCAAGGCCGGCAACGCGATCAAGCGGCTGCTCCACCTGCCGGCGCGGCCCGGCGGCACGGCATCGGCGCCGGCGTCCACGGCGGCCAGCCCCGCGCTGCCCGCCACGGCCGGCCCGCAGTCGGCGGATGCGGCGAGCACGCCAGTGCCGCCCCCCGCGCCCGCGCCGGAGGAGGAGCTGCCGCCCGCGGCGGTGGAGGCCGCGGTCGCCGAGGCGATGCGCACCTTGGTCGAGTGGCCGCCCGTGGCCGGCGGGCGCAACGCGCAGCTGGCGCTGACCGAGTGCCTGTCGGCGCTGTTTGCCATGGAGCGGCTCGACGGCGCCAACAAGTTTGACTGCGACCGGTGCCGCCGCGAGTGGGAGCTGCAGCAGAAGATGGCGCTCGTGGCGCACGCCCCGCTGCCGCCGCTGCCCGGGGCCAACGGCGACGCGGCCGGGGGCAACGCGACGGAGACGGCGACTGGCGACGGCGCCGCCGCCGGCCCAGCGGCCGCCCCGGCGGCGGCGACGGCCGAGGCGCCCGAGGCCGCGGCAGACGGCGGCGGCGCCACGTCCCCGCAGGGCCCGGCCAAGAAGCCGCCGCCGAAGCCGCAGTTCCCGCGCACCGTGGCGTCTAAGCGGCTCTTCCTCAAGCGCCCGCCGCGCGTGCTGACGGTGCACCTGAACCGGTTTATGCAGACCGGCTACGCGCTGCGCAAAAACTCGGAGGCCGTGGCGTTCGACCTGCGGCTGGACCTGTCCCCGGCGTGCGCGCCGGACGTGCCGCGCGCCGCCGCGCAGTACGAGCTGTACGCCGTGGTGGAGCACAGCGGCACTATGACCGGCGGGCACTACGTCGCCTACGTGCGGCTGCCGACCGCGCCCGTGTGGTACTACGTGAGCGACAGCAGCGTGCGCGCGTCGACCGAGTCGGAGGTGCTGCGCGCGCAGGCCTACCTGCTGTTCTACAGGCGCCAGCAGCCCGCGCCGTCGCCGCCGCCCGAGGCGGCCGGCGAGGCCGCGACGACCGTGGGCCGATAAGTCTGCCGCCCGCGTGTGCCTAGAGCTGTACAGCTGTGGTTCGTCCGGGTGGGTTTCTCTATAGCCTTACATCTGTATTCCATGTACAGCATCTGCGTCGATCCCCCTTTAAATACTTTGAAGTAAGGTGCGCACCGCAGCGCCGGTGGAACGTATGAATGCCGCCGCAACTCTCTATGCGCCTGCATCGCGCCCTCAAATTGGGTAGTGCTAATTCGACGTGCATTAGGGCCCTACCTGACATGCTGTGCCCATCCAGCCTGCCCTGCGTAGTGCATCGTACCACGCCCACGTGCCGGTCTGCCGCTCGCCAGCGTCGGCCCCGTGTGGCCACGCGCGTAGTAGGCGCCGCTGCCGCGCCCGCCTGAACACAAGACGGGCGCTGTGCCTAAGGGCGCTGAGCCCACTGAAGGGCTGATATAGTGAAGCGCCACTACGAGAAGGGACTTGTTGGCGCCCACGTGCGCGGACATACGCGGCAGCAGGTACAGCGGCGGCGGCGGACATGGCACGGGATGCATGCCGCCGCCTCTTCCATTAACTAACCCATCCCGGCGCGGGGTGCTTCGTTTTGGCGCACCCTTGCAGACCATCATGGCGACAGCGGCTGCGGCGTGGCGGGCGGCGGCCCGGGCGGGACGCGCCGGCTGGCCACGGCGTCCGGCCGGGCGCGGCTTGGCCACGACCGCCGCGGATGTGTTTGGCCTGCCGCTCGAGGCGCTGGACACGGTGCCGCTGGCGCTGACCGCGGAGGGCGCGTCGTCGCGGCCGGACGCGCCGCCGCTCGTGATCTTGCACGGCCTGTTTGGCTCCAAGCAGAACTGGCGGACGCTGCAGCGCTCCTTCGCGGCGCAACTCGGCGCCGAGGTCACGGAGGCCGGCGCCGAGCCACCGTCGCCGGCGACCGCGGCGGTGGTCGCGCTCGACCTGCGCAACCACGGCACGTCGCCGCACACCGCCCAGCACACCTACGAGCTCATGGCCGCCGACGTGCGCCGGTGCATCCACGAGCAGCTCGGCGGCCGCCGCGTCCACCTCATGGGCCACTCCATGGTGCGCGACGAGGCGTGCGCAGCGCAACGGTGCGACGACGCGCTGGCGCTCACACGCGCGCGTGCACACCTGCTCGCCGCCCGGGGCCGCTGGGGCCGAGCAGGGCGGCAAGGTGGCCATGACGCTGGCGCTGCGCGAGCCGGAGCTGCTGGCGTCGCTGATTGTGGTGGACGTGGCGCCGCAGGCCGGCCACAGCGACATGACGGCGTTCCGCGGCTACATCCACGACATGCGCCGCGTGCTGCGCAGCAACATCGGGTCGCGAAAGGAGGCGTACTCCGTCCTCGCCGAGACCGTCACCGTACGGGGGCTCTGTGGGACGTCGCGCTCGCTGGGCCAACGGCACTAACCCTGCGTAGGCCCACCCACAGCGCAAGGGCCGCCCGCCGCAGGACCCGATGGTCCGCGCGTTTCTGCTGACCAACCTGGTGCAGGAGGACGGCCAGTGGAAGTTCCGCATTAACGTGGACGTGCTGGAGGCGTCGCTGGACGCGGTGCAAAACTTTGACGCCGGCGAGGCGATCGTGCAGGCCGGCGTGCCGTCGCCCGCGGCGCACCTGCCGACGCTCTTTGTCGGCGGCGCCAAGGGCCGCTATATCACCGACGCGCACCGGCCGCGCATCGCGCGGCTCTTCCCCACGGCCGAGGTCACGATGTTGCCGACGGGCCACTGGGTGCACGCCGAGCAGCCGCGCCAGTTCATGGCGACCGTTGTCGACTTTCTCAAACGGCACGCGCCATCCGCATAACGTGCAAGGTACTCACACCTTCAGCAGCTCACACACGCAATGTACACTAGCAGGACCCCACAAGAGAACAAAAAGATGAAAACGAAGGCCAGCTGCGCGCGCCTCTCACTACAACGTATTTGGGCGGGCGCCGACTCATTAAAAACAAGGCCGGGCTGCCCGGCTACGTCTTGTAGGGCGGCGGCGGCGGCTCAATCGGGCCTTGCGGGTACGGTGCCGGCGGGTACGGCGCCGGCGGGTACTGCGCGGGCGGGTACGCGGTCGCCGGGTAACCGGCCGGCGGGTACGGCGCGGCCGCCGGTCCGGCAGGCGGTGCGTACGGCATTGGGGGGACCGGACCAGGCGGGCCGCCCGCGTAGTACGCCGGCGGCGCGCCCGGCGCGGGGCCGGCCACGGGCGCCATCATCGGCGGGGGGGCTTGCGGCACTGTCGCCCAGCGCCGAACCGTGAAAGGAACCAATGGCGTGAGCTCAACGGCGCGGTGAGGGGGGTGGGCGAGGTGGGGTGTCCCGCCGCAACGGACCGGCCGGGGACGTCAGGAAGTGGTTCAGCTGCGTGTAAAACGCGATGGCGCCGCCCTCCTTGAACCACAGCTTCAGCTTGGCGCCGTTCGGCGGGACCGAGCCGCCGGCGAACTGGAGCCGCAACATAGTGAGCCGGCGTCTGAGTGACGGCGCAGGACCATTAGCTTTGGAACGCGCGCACCGCGCGTGCCCCGGCCGCGCCGCACCGGCAGGAGCTCTGCCTCGATGTAGTTGGCGCCAAAGATGGGCTGCTCAAGCTTGGCGCGCTTGAGGAAGTAGTGCGGCATGGCGATCGACGAGAACGACGTGCGCTTGGCGACCTGGTAGATGATCCGCTGGTCCGTCAGGTACGCCTTGCCGCTGCTGCTCGCAAACAGCGTCTCGTTGCTGTTCACCGGCGCCTTAGGGTTGCCGCAAAGGCAACACGCGCGGTCAGCGGCAGAACGGAAAACGTATGCAGCGCGAGCGTCGCCGTACCCGCCGTTGGCGGTGATCTTGAGCTCGACGCCCTTCTCGCAAATGGAGAGCCGCTCTGTGACCGGCAGGAGCAGGTTGCCCTGCGCCGAGAACGGCACGCTGTCGGTGGCCATGCTCGTTCCTACGCCCGCCCTGCCTTGGCCGGCGGCGCAGGCTGGGTGTGGTACGTCCCGTGCGTCGTCGACGGCCTAGACCGGCGTCCGGCGTCCGGCGTCCGGCGTCCGGCGCGTGCATTCGGGTTTCCTCGTTGTTGATGTCTCTATCGGCCGCCGCCGCCGCTGCTGGTGCTGCTGCTGCTGTTGCTGTTGCTGCTGCTGCTGCTACTGTTGCTCGCTCCTGCGTCTGCGGGTTTGTGCGCCGCCGCGTCGCCGTCGTCGCCGTCGCGTCCGCGTCCGCTGCGTCGCCGTCGTCGCCTGCGTCACCCCCCACTGGGTTTTGGCGCCAACTGCCCCTCAAACCGCCGCCCATGTGACCCACCGCGGGCCCCGTGCTTCTGTAGTAGCGCTGCATCGTGCTGGGCAGCTGCATGAGCCTCTATGTGTATGCCGCTGGCTAGTGCTGCCCTGCCTGCCACCTGACGCGGGGCGCGCACTCCTGTACTCTACCGCCGGTCCCGAGCCCGCTTATACAGCTGCATGCATGCATCGAGGACAGCCTTCGTGTGACACTTCTTCCCCTGTATGCATGCTATGGCGCGCATGGCGCCCGAGTACTCTTTAGCGTCAATACACCACTACCAATACCAATACGCTGTCGCCGGTGGCCACGCTGCTTCGCGCACTAGGGGTGCTGGCTTCCTCCAGTCTCATGTATGGCACGTACTAAAAGTATCAATCCGCACAAGATCAACCAGCGGATGTACATGATCTGTTCCGGAATACACTGAAGAACTACACACATTCATTAGACGCTCAAAATGCTGTCTGTCCACTCACGCTCGACATACCAAACAAACGTACGCCACCGCCGCGAGCGTAAGCGCGTCGTTGCGTCCGCCCGCCCCGCCGACCGCACGCGCCGTCGCTCCCACGTGACTCACATATCACGTGCCTCATGTGGACGCCGATGACGTCATCGCACGCCGCGTGCGCTGGCGACGCGCGGCGCGGACGCCGCCGCTGCCGGGCCGCCCGCGGTGCCTTCCGGCCCCGTGCGCCCAGCGGGAGGGTAAGGGAGCGGTGGAGGAAGGGCAGGGGACGGTGGAACCGGCGTTGGACCGGGCGATTTTGACGTAGGACGCGGATTAATTAGGGGCGAGGCGCACGCGGGACGCGGACGTCAGCGCGGCACGGCGGCACGGTGGCGCCAGCGCGCACCGCTCACGGGCCGCGCTCTCTTGCTCGCCGGCCGCGCGGACGCTCGCCGCGAGCACGCTGCGCGACACGTCGGAACCATTGACGGCTGGCGCAGCAAACGGCATTCAGGCGCAAGGCTGACGTGAAACGTGTCGACCGGCAGCTGCCAACGTCACCGCCCGCTCGGCGATGCCGGCCGCGGCGAGGATGCGCGGCGAGGCGTGGGCCAGCAGCAGCAGCAGCAGCAGCAGCAGCAGCAGCATCAGCAGCGGCGGCGGTGGCGGCGCCACGACGCCGGACATGGCCGACGCGCCGCCCCGGAGCCTGCCGGCGCCGGCGGCGACCGCGCGGCCGCGGGCGAGCACGTGCAGCGAGGTCGACGACCTGCGGCGGCGGCTGACCGAGGCCGAGGCCATGGTGCGGGTGCTGCAGCAGGACACGCTCATCCTGAACGAGAAGCTCGTGGACGCCACCGAGCGGCGCGCCGAGATCCAGGCGTCCAACGACCTCATTGCGCGCGAGCTGGACGTGCTCACAGAGAAGCTCTTTGAAGAGGCCAACACGCTGGTCTCCCGCGAGTCGCGGCGGCGGTACGCGGCGTGCCGCCACGGCGATGAGGGCCGCTGGGCGCGGGCGCTCAGGGCGCGGGCCCGCGTGCTCGCGGTGCGGCGTTGGCGCAGGCACGAGGCGGAGCAGGCCAAGGCGCGCGCCGAGGACCAGGTCCGCCAAGCGCACATCCTGCTGCAGGCGCAGACCGAGCACGTCCACGAGCTGCGCGCCAAGCTCGAGCAGCTGCACGGGTGCGCCCTGCGTCCTTCGAGCACACGCGGCGCACGCGGTAGACGCCACCGGGCGTCCGCTGACCGCAGGATGCCGCCCGCACCAGCGTTGGCGTTCCGCGGCGGTGCAGGGAGACGCCGCCGGACGTGCCCCTGCCAGGCACGGCGTCGTCGGCATACGACTTGGACACGCTGCGCATCGAGCCGCGGCTGCTCGCCGAGTTCCAGACGTTCCTGCAAGAGGCGCCGCATCTCCGGCTCGCAAAGCTGACCGGCACGGCGTACCTGCAGCGGTGCATCGCGGAGGACCTGGAGCCCGCGCTGGCGACGCTGCGGCGGCCGTCGACCAAGCGCATCGTGGAGGCGCTCCTGGACAACCGCTGCTGCATTGAGGCGCTGCCGGCGCCGCCGCCGCCATCCACGGCAGCTGCCACCGAGGCCGCGGACGGGACCAGTACACCGCACGCGCTGTTCTCCGCGTCGATGTCGGGGAACCTGCTGGACATGCTGCACCGCCGCGACTCGGCGCTGCTCGATTTCGGCGCCGAGCGGCCCGATGGCAGCGAGGAGCACTGCGCCCTCTGCGACGCCGAGCTGGGCGCCGCAGACGCGCGCTTCCGCGTCAAGTTTGACGAGTCGGGGGCCTGGCGCACCGTGGACCGCTTCTGCCGCGACCGCCTCGCCGCCGTCGGCCAGTTTCTCACGTTTGTGCGCTACATCAGGTACGCCTGCCGCGCTGGCGACGTCGCAGAAAGTCCTGTGGCCACCCCGCTTATGCCGCGGTGGCGTGGCCGAGGTTTCCGCGCGCACGCACCCTCCTAGGTTGGGCTTATTCCAGCACAGCACACCGGTGTCCCTGTACATCGAGGGCGCGCGCCTGCGCCGGCAAATCCTCTACTGCCGCCTCGGGTGCGGCACGTCGGCCGCGTTCACACGCCGCCACCCCCGGACGCTAACCGCGCTTTGCGTCGTCGCGCTTGACACGGGGCTACATAGCCTGCCGCTGCCCGAGATTGCGGACGTCGGCACGCGCGGCGCGTCGCCGGCGCTGGCGATCGCCCGCTTCAGCACGCCGCGGTCACCCGCCGAGGCGTTGCTGCAGCAGAACATGCCGGCCGTCGTGCCACAGCCGTACGGCCCGTTCAGGCGAAGGTCGTGTACGCCCAGACGGCGCACTTGCGCTGGGCTGACCCGCGGCCGTCGCTCCGCTGCGCGGCTGGCTGGGCCCCAGGAGGCGGTCGTGGACGGCGCCGTCGATAGTCGGCAGCCCCACGCTGCCGCCGCCGCCGCCGCCGCCGCCGGACCGCGCTGAGAACTGGCTCGACGTGTCGCCGCCGTCCACATCCGTCTGCCGGTCGCCGCGCCAGAGCTTGTCCCTGCTGACGAGCCCCACCTCGACCGACCGCTTGACCATGAGCCCGGTACGGCATCGCACGCCGCCGATATGGCTGCGCGCTGGTGCGCGGCAGCGTGGGGCCAACCACGGCGGGGCCCGGTGTGCGGGTGCGCGGCGCCCTGTGGCCAGATGATGCCGACGCCGGCTACGGCGCAGCACACGGCGCTGCTCAAGACCACCATGCGCTCCCGCGTCGGGTCGTTTCTCCGGCGAACTGGCCTCGCGGCCGTCGACGATGCGTAACCTAGCACTATTTTATTCCAGTTTGCGGGCGCACTCACTCTATTGTACAGGGTCAGAGGCAAACAACTACATGCACGCGATCAGTTCCACGCATGTTCATGCGACGACCTCGAAGACGTCGGGCTCGTCGGCAAAGCCGACCGACTTGGCCTTCTTGCCGCCGCGGCCCTTGGCGGCGGCCTTCTTGGTCGCCGCCGCGGCCTTGGCCACGGCCGCCTCGTTCTCGACGCCGACGTTGTGCAGCGCGGCGAGCTTGGCCTCGAACTCGTCCGCAAAGGCCTTGATCTCAGGCTTGGGGAACTTGCGCGTCTTGGCGAGGATCTCCTCAAAGGCGGCGTAGACGGCCGGCTCGTGCAGCTTGTCCTGGTAGAGCGGCAGGCTGTCCACGAGGCGCTTGATGGACTTTTCGCTGGTGTACGGCAGCAGCGACAGGCAGTAGGCGAGGTCGCGCCAGTGCCGCGGGTCCTCGGTCTGCTTGAACCGCTGGCAGAGCCGCTCCACGAGGTTCTCCGTCTGCTTGTCCTTCTTGACAAAGTCAAAGAGGAACTTGGCGACGCGCGCGAACGCCTCCTCGCTGAGCGCGTTCTCGCCGACCGAGAGCGAGCTGACAATGTCCGGCAGGTGGTTGTAGATCGACGAGTTATCCTTTTCGTTGAGCTCGTAGAAGAACAGCTGCGGGGCGCGCGTGCAACGCGAACAGCAAGGGCGCATAAGACGCGACGGCCGGCGAAGGGAGGGCTTGGAGCGAACCGCCCGCGCTGCACCTTGGCGAGGTCGGCCAGCCGCGGCTCGCCGTCGATGCACTTGGCCATCTCGCCAATCTGGCCCTTGACCTTGACCTAGTGGCGGCGCCGCAGCAAGGACGGCATCGGTGGACGTTGTTAGCCCGCGCGCTCAGGCCGCTGTCTCGGGGTTCACGGCGTGGTGCGTACCATGCCGTTGAGGGTGAGGTGCGTGAGCACCATGAGCGTGTTCTTGCGCACAGACAGCGACGGGTCGCTCAGGCGCTTGTACAGGTAGCCAATGTTCTCGTCGATCAAGCTGCTGGGGCGAACGCACCGATGCGCACCAGCCCCGGTGAGCTGCGTGCTCTCGCGACCACCACCTCACCGGCGCCTGTGGTGATGCTGGCACCTGTTGAAGCAGATGGCCATGTCGCCGACGGCGATGGCGATGTTGGCGCGGATGATCTCGGACGGCGAGCGCTCCAGCAGCGTGAACAGCAGCTGCAGGTTGGCCTCGCAAAACTCGGACGAGACGCACATCAGCTTGCACAGGCACGACACCGCGCTGATCTGCAGCATCGGGTCCTGGTCCGTCGCCGGCCCCACCGTCGGACAGAGGCGCCTAGCATTGTCAGGACGAGCCACCGCCGCGAGCCCCGCCATCGCGCCACCCCTCCCCGGGCACGCACGTCGTAGGACTTGGCCGAGGCGGCGACCATGGCGGCCATGGGGCCGTAGATGGCGAGCAGCGCCTTGTTGCTGCCCAGCAGCTCCTGCTCGCGCACGTGCGCCACCGAGTCGGAGAACTCGTCCTCGACCGTGCCCGTGGCCGCGGCGGCCTCGAGGTCGTCCGCCGTCGCGCCGCGGCTCAGCAGCGCGCCGCCGACGCTCTTGCGCGCGCCGGCCTTGCGGGACGGCGGCGCGCTCGCGTCGGCGTCCGCCTTGTCCGTGGCTGCCGCCTTGCCCTCGTCGTGGCGGCGCTTCTTCCAGTGCCGCTCGATCGCCTCCAGGTGCGCGATCTGCTTGACGGCAGCGTGGCCGACGAGCGCAAAGAGCCGCGTCAGCGCGTCCGCGGGCACGCTCTCGGCGTTGGCGCTGGCGGCGGGTGCGAAAGCGCCCAAGGAACGGCTGTCGGTTAGCGCCTGGAGAGTGATGCCATTGACGCGCTCGCGCACGGCCGTCGTACCCGGCCTCCGCCAGCACGCTGATGTTGAGCGTCGACTCGTTGTGGACATCGTTGGGCGACAGGGCAAACACCTGCGCGGACAGCTGCCGCACGAGCGCGGTCGCCAGCGCATCCGGGTGCTCCATCAGGCGGTACAGGCACTCCATCGCCTGCTCCATCAGCGGCACCCTGGACGAGGCGCGCGAGGGCCGGCGACGGCGGACGGCCTTGAGCGCCGGGCGGACGTACGTGCAGGCGCGTGGAACGCCGCTCCTACCACTGGGCGACGGGGACGTCCCACAGGATGACATCCTGCAGGCGTGCGGCCAGCGGATGATCGGGCGCGAGGCGCACAAACGCGTTGTCCGCCGTTTTGATCGCTGCTCGCCCCCTCCGCGACTGCCACCAAAGCAGGCCAGCCCAGCTGTTCAGCCCTGCGCGCGCACCCCTCGCTGATCCATGCGCCAGCGGCTCACGACGCACGCACCTTTCTGGGCGCGCTGGCGCGGGTTCAGCCGCTGCAGCGCCAGGCACGTGAATTGCGCGAGCTCCGGGTCGGCCTGCGCTGCCGGACAAGCCATGCGCGCGCGTGCGTGCCCTGCGTCAGCGCGCTGGTGGCGCGCCCGTCACCCAGAGGTATGCACATGCCGTCGCACCTTGCCGTGGCTGCCGAGGCCGATCTTCATGAGCACGTCGAGGCGCGACGCCAGCATCTGTGGCTGCGCGCGGCTGACCATGCCCAGCACCTGGATCGCGCCGCGGCGGTGCTCGGGCGGCACGTCCACCTTGGCCGACGCGCCGTAGTAGGCCCAGAGCACGGCGATGAGCTCCGAGGTGAAGTAGCCGCGCTGCATCATCTGGTACAGGAGCTCGTCCAGCGACGTCAGCTCCGCGAGCGTCATGCGCTCGATCAGCCTACCAGCACCGGGCACGCGGACGCAACGCCGGCACCAAACGGGTGAGCGGGGAGGGCGGTGCGCCACGCCTCCGGGCCGCGCCACCGATGGACCGTACTGGAAGAGGTTCAGGCAGATCTGCTGGCACTGCTCGCGGCTCGACAGGGTCGGGTCGGCGGTCAGGAAGAGCGTCTTGTAGGCGTGCATCAGGTGCTCGCGCGGGCTGCGCGCGGGCTCCTGCGCGGCGGGCTCGTCGCCCGGCGTCGGCGCAGCGGCCGGGGCGGCGGCGGCCGAGGACGACGACTCGTCCTTGGACCAGATCAAGTGCACCATCTGGCGCACGCCGGGCTCGGCGGCCTCGACGCCGCACTCGCTGGCGCAGGCCAAAAAGTTGATCGCCTCGACCACGTCCGTCTTGGTGCGCGACGTCAGCAGCTCCATGGCCTGCTCCGTGAGGCAGTGCACCTCGGCCACAAAGTCCAGCGCCGCCTTGAAGTAGCGCACGAGCGCGTCCAGCTTGGCCGCCCGGAGGCCCATCTCGGTGGCGGCGGCGGCCGACGCGGCCTCGCGCTGCTCCTCCGGCACGCTGTCCACCGCCGCGGCCAGCTCTGCCGGCCCGGTCGTCTTGAGCAGCGCCTGTGCGCGGGAACAACGGAGCAACGCGAGCGCACGGCGCTTGCACGATGAGCGGCGCCGCCCGCACCAGCTGCGTTCGCCGGCG
>Ga0180216_1002735_pt1 | contig 14389 bp, 15 predicted proteins | sample eDN3rd37CBELigMG_FD_128879 | JGI IMG/M metagenome (GOLD analysis project Ga0180216, IMG submission 128879) | Enriched Miracle-Growth compost microbial communities from Emeryville, California, USA - eDNA 3rd pass 37_C BE-Lig MG (version 2)... ... | reverse complement strand
GGCGCGCGCGCGCGTCGTGCCGCCGCTGCGCCGCGAGCTGCTGCTGGTGCGCGTACAGGGCGAGGACACCGACGCCCACGACGCCGGCCGCCAGCAGCGGAACGCCCATGGCGGCCGAGGGAAGCGCCGCAGCGGCGGCGGCGAGGGCCGCGATAGCGGGGATAGAGGCGAGAGCGCGCTGGACGGAGCCGACGACGGACGACGGCGGACGTCGTCGCGCGGCGCGAATAGGCCAAGTTGCTCGGGGGATGGGGGTGCGCGGGCGCCCAGGCGTGCGCGTTTGCGTGATAGCCCGGTGACGGCACAGCTGCGTCGGCAGGCCAGCGGTGTGTCTTGCTTGTCTCAGCCGGGGCCGGACGCGGTGCTGTACGTGGGTTGCGGGGGCTGCCGTGTCCGCTGGTGCGTGGCAATGACGTCGTCGCGCGGGTCGTCGCGGCCTGCGGCGTGGGCACGGCGCTGAACCGAACTGAGCCGCGCCCGTGTCGGCCAGGCGGACGAGTCCTCAGCCCGTGGCGCGGTCGCCGTCCACACCACGGCCCGCGATCGTCCTCGTTGCCGCGCGCGCACGTGCCGCCTCTCGAAATCGCCGCCGCCGCGCCTGTTCGTCCTTTTCGCATCCACAACGCGAACAAAGACCGTTGACACGTAGGCCATACACTGGCGGGTGCACAGGCTGTGAGGAGGAGGCCGGCGTACGGCGTGCGGAGGTGCTTACTATGGGCGTCTTCAAGGGCGGTCGCCGGCCGCCGCCGATCGACTTTTTCGCGCCAAATTTACTGTCAACAACGTGACGTAATCGCGAATTCCGCGTGCCACGCCGCCGCCCGCCGCCTCGAGGCTACCACGGAGGAGCAGCAGGGCCAGCTGCGCCCCCCCCGCGCACCGCGTGCATATGGGATGCTCGGGCGGCCGTTCGGGGTGGAGGCCGGCCGGTAGGGCTGCAGAAAGTTCCATTGAAAATGCATGGCTGTACAGAGATGCGCGCGGCAGCGCCAGCACTCACGGCAGCTTGCGGCGCTGGACGCGGAACCGGTCGGTCGCCTTGTTCTTGCGGGTGCGCACGCCCTTGGTGTACACGCCCCACGGCGACGACGACGGACGGCCGCCCGAGGTCTTGCCCTCGCCACCGCCGTGCGGGTGGTCGACGGGGTTCATGGCCGTGCCGCGCACGCTCGGCCGCCGCCCGCGCAGCCGGTTGATGCCGGCCTGCCCGTGGATCGTGTTCTTGTGCAGCGAGTTGGACACGACGCCGATCGTCGCGCGGCAGTCCACCGGCACCAGGCGCACCTCGCCCGAGGTCAGGCGCACCGTCGCGTAGCCAGTCTGGCCGGTCTTGATCAGCTGCGCCGACGTGCCGGCCGCGCGGGCCAGCTTGCCGCCTTTCCCGGGCCGGAGCTCAATGTTGTGCACCAGCGTGCCGACGGGGATGTTCTTCAGCGGCAGCGCGTTTCCGAGCTGCAACGAGCCGACAGAGACAGGGGCCGAGCGCGAGCGGTGCGTTAGCACGATCACGCAGGGGGGCGCGCGCGGGCCTGCGCCCTGGGCGCCGGCGGCGTGCCTTGATGTCGACGTTGTCGCCGCTCTGCACCTTGTCGCCCGCGTCGATGCCCTTGGGCGCGAGGATGTACGACAGCTGCACCGCCGGCGCGCACGCGACCAGCCACCGCTCCGAGGCGTTGGTGATCCACGGCCTCCGCCACCGCCACCGCCACGACCGGGAGCAGCCCGCGGCCGCACCTCGCCGCTCTCCACGTTCTTCAGGAGCGCGATCCAGGCGCTGCGGTTCGGGTCGTACTCGAGGCGCACGACCTCGGCCGTGGCGTCGCCGGCGCGCTTAAAGTCCACGAGCCGGTACCGCTGCTTGTGGCCGCCGCCCTGCCGGTAGGACTGCGCCGCGGCGCGGCGGAGTAGCGCGCGCACGCGCGGCCAAGCCATTCGCGCGGTCAGCCGCGGTCCGCGGGCCCAGAAAGGTCGTTGGCGGCGGCGGCGCGGTAAACGTACGCAAATGCGGCCGTGGTGGTTGCGGCCGCCGGACTTGCGCAGACCCTCCGTCAGGCTCTTCACCGGCGGGCCCTTCCAGAGGTGCGACCGGTCGACGATGCGGCGGAACCGCATGCCGGGCGTCGTCGGCTTGTACTGCTTCATGGCCTCGACGTAGGCCATCCCGCTAAGGTCGACGAGCATTCGCTGACAGCGGCCGCCGGTTCGGTCAGCACCCCGCCGCGGCGGTGAATGGGCCACGTGCTCGCCTTTTTTTAAGCAAGCGTACCGTGCGGGCACGCTGGCTGTAGCGGCGGCGGCCGGCCGCCATGCTGCCGCGGCGGTCCGGAGCGCGCCGAGCGCGGCGGGCGCGGAGGCCACGAGTGTGCCGGCTGCGGGGCCGTCGGCATGTGCGCTCGACCGCCAAGCCCACAGTTAGTTCCAGGAATAGGAAAATAGCCGGGTGCTGCGGCCGTCTTGGGCCGGGGGCCGCAGCGGTAGGAGGGGCGGGCGGGCCGACTGCGTACCGAGGCGCCGCGCCGCCGCCGCCATCGCGTCCGGCTCCTTTTCCCGCAGCGTGGCCGGTGGAAGGGCAGAATGGCGCTAGGAAACGGGTGGAATCGCGGCAGAACCGCGGCAGAACGGCAGAACAGGGTGGAACTGCGCTGACAAGCGGCAGAACAACGGCAGAACGGCAGAACGCGGCAGAATGGCGATAGGAAAGGCGGAAGAACGGCGGCAGCCTCTCAGTGGCAGAATGGGGTGGAACTGAGCGGAACCGCGGCAGACGCGGGCAGAGTGGCGCCATACTACAGGCTCTGGTGCGCATAGCGCGGGCGTCTCCGCGAGCGCCCTTTCCAAATTGCGCCAGTGTTGTGATGACGTCATTCGCAGCGGCGGCGGCGGCGGCGGCGGCGGCGGCGACGACGACGACGTACGCGGCGCCCTGGCGCCACGAGAACGCAGGCTGAGCGGGCCGAGGTGCGATGCCCGCGGTAGGGGGAGACGGGGGGCATTTGAGCCGAACGTAGAGCACGCTGCTGCGAAGGATTGAGGGGGCTACTGGTCCAAGCTGGGAGCCAGCATTGAACGCTGTTCCACCGGGCGCACCCGCGTGGGTCGCCCACGGAGAATGCTCAAGATGGCGGCCAGCACGGCGGTCGCTGCGCCTCGGCCACTTGCGATTGTGCGTCCGGCCTGCCTGTGTGCCCTAGCAAGTTTTGGGAGCCGAACGCTAACGATAATGTAGTGGGCTCCGTGCAATGTGGGTCCCATAGCGCGTCAGCCCAAAGGAGGTTGACGACGTCGCACGCGGTACGCTGGCGTGCTGGCCGCCTACCGTTCTATCGCTTGCCGCCTCACGCGCGCCTCTTTCTCTGTCTTTCTCTCTCTGCGCTCCCGCGCGCTCCTGACGCTGTGCAGCGCTGATCCATCTCATTCTGTTCCATCGTGTTCCCGGCATCGAGGGCGCCGAGGAGCGCGACCTGTCCTGCGCGCCGTTCACCTACGTACGCTGGGCGGCGCCTCCACAGTTGCGGCCTCTCCTTTTGCTAACCATTGCGGGAAGGCGGCCGCCGCGCGGCCGAGCAGGCCAAGCTCAAGAACGTGCGGCTGGACAAGAGCGGCGCGCCGTCCGTGGACGCCAAGGTGAACGCGGCCGTGTCCACCCTGGCCGCCTACATTGCGCAGACCTCGGTCGAGCAGGCGGCGGTGCGTGGTACCTGCGGGGAGGTGGCGTGGACTCGGAGCCCGCGATTCACGCCTTGCGCTGCGGCCAGCGGGTGGCTGCGTTCATAGGTTCGCGTGGTGCTGCAAGTGCCCAACGCGGAGGCCGCCTCGTCGTGGAGCCTCTTTGCGAGCCGCGCCGTGCGCGACTGGGAGGTGTGGACCATCGTCTTCGAGATTGACCCGAACCTGACCGAGCGTATGCGGCCGCTGCCTGGGGGGGTGGGACGTCTTCTTCTCCGCGCTGACGGCCGCACGGTCGTCTCGCTCCGACGCCCCGTCGACCGCCCAGCCCACCGCGGGCAACGGCTCGCCGCAGAGCTGGAGCAGCTGGCCGCGCAGATCAGCGACTATGCCGTGAAGAGCGGGCCGCGGCCGCCCGCGGCCATCGACGCGAGCGTCCTGCCGTTCCGGGTACGCGTAGCATGGCTGCTATGGCCGCTGTGGTCGACGGACGCTCACGCATCCGCGCACGCGAACGCGCGCCCGCCCCGCCGGCAGGTGGAGGTGGACCAGGCGAGGAATCCGGGCCTCTTGGCATCGCTGCTCAAGGCGGTCACGAGCATGCCGCCGCCGCTCACCGGATAGGCGACCGTGGCGCTTCCCTCACGCTGTATAAACGCAAACACTTTACAGCTGTACAGGTTTGGTACAACGCCGCTAGTCTCCGGTGTACGCCGCCGCGGCGGGAGGGCTAGCGGACTCGGCGCGCACGCGCTCCACGGCGTCGCGCAGCCACGCCGTCACGTCGGTGATGCCGATGCCCCGCATGGCGGAGACGGCGATGATGGGCAGGGGCGTCTTGGTGCGCAGCGTCGCCAGGTTGCGCGACGCGATGGGGTCGTCCGGCCGGTCCGCGTCCAGCTTGTTGGCAATCACCAGCGACGGCCGGTTGGTGAGCCCTGGCGGCGGTCCCCACGGTATAGGCCTGCAGCGCACGACAGCTTAGCACCAAGCGGCGGTTCTTCGCCGCCGGGCCGGCGTTCGCCGCCGACGCACCCGGCCGGTACAGCTCCAGCTCGCGCTGGAGCGTCGCGAGGTCGTCCCAGGGGGTGCGCACGGTGCTCAGGAAGGCGTCCGACGAGCCGAGCGGGCCCCAGTTTACGTCCGGCCCGCGCGTGACGTCGCTGCGCTCCCGCGCCTCCGCTGCCGCCTCGTCGTCGTCCGGGGCCGCGGTCTCCCATTCCTCCAGCGGCCGGCCCTCCAGCCGCGCGCGCAGCTCGACGCGCGAGCGCGGCACCGCGTCCGAGCCGTCCCCGCGGTTGTCGCTGTCGATGAACCGCTGCGGCCCCTCGCCACTTGGGTGCGCTCGGAACCAGACCATCAGCCCGTCTGACCGCGTCGCGCAGCACGCGCTTGTGGCGGGGCTGGCCGCACCTGCGGAACGCCAGCGGCGCCGCCGGTCAGGTCCACGACGTAGGCGAGCACGGGCGCGCGCTCGACGTGCCGCAGAAACTTGTGGCCGAGGCCCACGTTGCGGTGGGCGCCCGCGATCAGGCCGGGGATGTCGGCGACGGTGAGCTGGAAGTGGTCGCGGTAGTCGATGGTGCCCACGAACGGATTGAGCGTCGTGAACGGGTACGGCGCGACGCGCGGGTGCGCGTTGGACACGGCGCGCAGCAGCGTCGATTTGCCGGCGTTGGGCAGGCCCACCAGGCCGACGTCGGCGATCGTCTTGAGCTCGAACTGGACCTGCATGCGCGGCGTCTTTTCGCCGGGCGTCGTCTGCCGCGGCGCGCGGTTCGTGGCCGACGCAAAGTGCGGGTTGCCTACGGAGCGGGGGGAGTCGGCGAGCGGGCGCCAGCCAAGTGAGCCTGCGCCGACCCCAGCCGCCGCTGGGGTGACGCGTCGAGCACGCACCTTTGCCGCCGCGGCCGCCCGGCGCGAGCACAATCTCGGCGTTGGGCGTGTCCAGGTCGGCCACCCGCTCCCAGGCGTCCGGGTCGTAGGGGTCGTCGTCCTCCGAGCGGAGGCGCTTCACCACCGTGCCTGCGGTGCCCCACTCCCGGACGCACTGAGCATCAGATCGGAGTGGGTCAGATTCGCTTCTCTTGACGAACGTACCAAGGGTGCAATCGCCGTACCGACTGGCACGAGGACGACCTCGTCGCGCCCGCGCTTGCCATGCATGAAGCTGCCCTTGCCGGACTCGCCGTTTGGGGCAATGTAGGTGCGGCGCACGCCGGCCAGCGTCGTGTGGTTGGGCACCGCCCGCACAATGACGCGACCGCCGTCGCCGCCGTCGCCCCCGTTGGGCCCGCCGTGGTCGATGTACTTTTCGCGGCGGAAGCTGCAGCAGCCTGCAGGTCGACCCAAGCGTGGGGCCTGGGCGGGCCGATTAAGATGGAGCTAGGCCGCCTAAGAGAGGAACGGCCGCGGTCGGACGTCGCACCGTTGCCGCCGTCGCCGCCCTTGACGGTGACAAACATGAGGTCCACAAAGTTGCGCTCCTGCAGCATGGCCGGTGCATGTGGGCTTGGTGGCAGGCGAGTGAGCGGCAGCCGCGAGCGCGACCGTGGCCGACCGCGTACGGCCGGCGTACCCGCTTGTTGAACTTGTACTGGACGCTGCGCGGCGCCGCGCGAACGGCGCCGTCATTCTCCTCGCCGGGCGCCGTCGTGTGCCCGCCGCGGCGCAGGACCGCCAGCGGCGGTCCCAGCGCTGTCGCCGGACGGCGGGCCACCGGGCGGCTGGCCGTGAGGGCCACGCCGCCTGTGCACCACGACGCGCGCACCAGCAGCCGCAAGGGCAGCATGGTAGCGCAAGCCGCCCCGAGTCAAGGACGTGGCCGAGGCTGTCTGTCCGGCACCGCGTCCACCTTTCTCTCCCAGTCTCAGGCCTCTCTCCTATCTCTTCCACTGCAAGGGCCGTGCGGCCTCGTATAGCCTACCGGTACGCTGTGCAGCGTCCTCCTTCCTCATCGACCTCGTCCTCGTCCTCGTCCGCGTCCACGTCGTCCTCCTCCTTGTCATAGTCTCTGTTTTCGCAGTGGGGCGCTGCTCTATCCGCCCTTGATCTCATAGCGATGACTATAAAAGAGGACCCAATTCGGTGTCCGGAGAGCACACCAAGGGCACTAATTTTCTTTTTCTTTTTCTTTTCTTTTTTTCTTTTCTTTTTTCTTTTTTCTTTTTTCACAGTCTTCTTTTTCACTTTTTTTCTTTTTCTTTTTTTCTCTGTACTTTTTCGTTCTCCGATTGCAGGATGACGAGGCCTACACGAACTACGCGGTAAACAGACGGCATAGATGGGCCGCGCCCGTGGCAGAATGGCGTAAGCAGAAGGACGCAGTGCGGGCACCCGGCCTTCTGCTGCTCTTCGGCCGCGGCCCGAATTGGTCGCGGGGCAGCGGCGGCCTCAGGCTTCCGCCCAGCGGGTGAAGTGGTCGGTGAACACGACCAAGTAGCGGTTACGGCGGAGTGTATCTGGGGAGCGGCCCGAGGATGTCCAAGGTTGTGTGGACATGCGACACAGGCTACGCTGTTGCTGCTCACGGTGGCGAAGACGGACAGCGCCGTAGCCGACGCGGTCGCCGAGGCAGCCTGCCAGCAGCTGCACCGCCTGCTCGTGCTCTGCTGGTGCGTGCACGAGTTGCTGGACAATTGTTGTCGTGCTCGTCATGTGCCGGTCATCGATCGAGCCCTTCAGGAAGCGGATCGCCTCCTCCATGGCTTCATCGAGGCTCAGTACAGCGCCGCCCCGGCGCAGCCGGATGTCGGTTGTGCGGATGGGCCCAGCGCCAGGTCCGCGGACGTCGTACCTATGGACGGCCGCCGCACAACTGACAACTCGCTACACTTGCACACGCCTGATAAGACGGTCGTCGCCCTTCCTCGCGGGCCGCGTGTCTTGGTAGGGCCCGCCCAGTCGGCCACCCGTGCCATCGAACTTTTTTTTTTGCGTTGCCTCTACCAAACTCTACCGAAAGAATTGATGTATGAACAAATTGCGAAAACTGTACACATAATACACCATGGCTACACGGCCCTCGCCGCCGTCGCATCGCCGCCTCTCGCGGGCCGCAGACAGCGGTGCGGCGTCTCGCGCATGTCATACGTGGAAGGACTCCTTGCATCCGCAAAAGCTCTTCACGTTCGGGTTGTTGAACACAAAGCCCGAGGTCAGGGTCTCCGGGTCCTCGACAAAGTCCATCTCCGTGCCCAGGACCGACATCAGCGCCTTGTTGTCCACCAGCACGGTCAGCCCTGAACAGCGGACACACACACAAGCATTGCAGGGCAAGCGGCATGAGCAACGACGCGGCCGGAATCGATGCCCTCCCGGTGGCGCCGCTCCAAAACGCACCGTCCTGCTTGACCTCGGCGTCCAGCGGGTTCTTCTTCTCGGCGAACTGGAGCGTGTACGACAGGCCGTTACACCCGCGCTCCGCCACGCCGACGCGCAGCCCAATGGCGTCCGGCCGCGTCTCGAGCAGCTCCTTGAGCCGGCCGACCGCCGACGGCGTCTGCAGCATCCCCCCGAGGAAAGCACGGCGCAGTGTCGGTTGAGCGGGGAGAACGGGGGCGGAGCGGTCTGGGCTTCAGCGACGTCGTACCACCGACATGATCGCCTTGCGGGGCGCGCGGGGCGCCACCGCGCGCACGGTGGCGCGTAGTGCGCTGGCCATTCCAGCGATCGGGGGCGGTAAGGTGCAACAGGAGACACAACTCTCTGTGCAGCAGAGCAAGCGAGACGCACAGCATCATGCCAGAAATAAGTTTTCAAGGTATTTGTCCCGGCGGGATGGCCCGCACACCGCAGCCACGAAGCCACATGCACCGCCGCCGCTTCCCCGTGCAAGGAGACCGCGGCGCGCGCCTCGTCGTCCATGGCAGACACGTTATCGCGCGCTCGGCGAGCGTGAGTTCGCCCACGCGGTCACCACCGAAAAGCGGCAGTTGGAAAGAAGGGCCGATCCCTCATAAGAAGAGACGTCGTACGCACCCGCCACGGCGGTCTCCTGTCCTCTCTCCGTGCTCACTCGCGCGTTTCTTACGCGTCGCTTGCTCCGGCAGGCGGCCGCATGCAAGCCAACCGCTGTTCGGCACAAGCAAAGACCGAGAAAACTGGGGTTCCAGCCGCCACTGCCAGCCTCTACAAACACTGTAGACGCTCCGTTCTTCCGCTACTACTGGTACTTGTCTGTCCGTCTCTGTCCTTGTCCTTTCTGCGCGGCTTCGCGAGCCGTGCCTCTCTGCGTCGGTCTCCGCCGCCGCCGCCGCGAGGTTCCGGTCAGTCATCGCCGACGCGCGCGCCCTTTCCCTTCGCGTTTGGCTCCAGCGTTTGCTGCTGCGCCGCGTCCGCTGCTGCCCGGCTGCCCGGCTTCTCTGTCTTCCTTCTCAGGCCTTCGCTAGCTGCCATTCTGCGGCCTTTCTGCGTCGTCCTCAGGGTCGGCCACCGCAGCGGCGTCCGCAGCGGCCGCCGGCGGCCCCTCGCCTTACCGCTAGCCCAACGGTTTCTGCCGCTGTTCTGCCGTTTGGACGAGGACCATTCTGCCGCCGTTCTGCCGCTCGCCGGCCGATGACGTCATCGCTCACGTGTCTGCCGCTGTTCTGCCGCGATTCTGCCGCGTGTCAACCCGATTCCGCCCGCCCAATAGAGCCGCCGCGACGCTGCACGGCCGCTGGCCGTCGTCCGACGTGGCCCGTGCCTGCTGGCGTATGCGCTATGCGCCAGGTTAGCATGCATGGCCATGCGGATGCGCCACGCAGCGGTGTCGTTAACGCGTCCGTTGTGAGCTGCTCACAATCCCTGCATTCGCGCTTCTGGTACAAGGCGGCGTCGGCGCGCGCGCGCCGTATGCAGAAACATGGTACGAAAGGGCAACAATGAACACAAGGACCCGACCCTAAAAAAAGCGTCCTACAAACACAAGAAACTCGAGCACGCCCGCGCGTCGCGCTCACAGGACCTGCACGTAGTTGGCCGGGAAGGACCCGGTTTGCCCGTTCAGGCGGCCCTTCCACCAGTCGTTCTGACTTGGCGTCCGCTCGACGATCTCGATGATGTCGCCGACCTTGAAGCCCAGGTCGCCGGGCTGCTGCGCCTCAAAGTCGAACAGCGCCTTGGCGCGCGACGGCTTGTTTGGCACCGGCGGCGGCGGCCGCGCGGCCTGCGGCGGCGGCGGGCGCGCCGTGCCGGCCGCCGCGCCCGCGACGGCCGCCGTCGCGACCGCGGGCGAGCCCGGCTGCTTCTCGCCCTCCGAGGCCTCGTCGCTCGCGTTGAAGCTGGCAAAGCTCTTGTCGCGCAGGCGGAGCGCCTGGTAGAGCGGCGCGGCCGCCTCCGGCGGCGGGATCACGCCCGTCAGCAGCTCGCGCGACGACACCTGCGCAGATGGATTGGCGGCGCGGAGCGGGGGTCCGTGCGCCCGGTTAGCTCGGCGGGGGGCGCCCACCCACGCCGATCCCTGGGCGCGCGTCCGGCCGCACCGTCTTGCCGTAAAAGGCGGCGTTGGTGTCGCGCCGCTCCACAAACACGGTGCCCTCCAGCGAGATACCGGCGAAGAGGCCCTTGGTCTTGCTGTACGCCAACAGCGGCGCCAGCGTCGCTGTTCCAGAGGCCTCGGCGTTGCGGCCGACCGGGCCGAGCGCCACCGACAGGTTGCCACCTAGGGAGCGGACGCGCGATGGCGCACGAGCCAACGCGTCAGCGCCGTGCCGCGCCGCGGCGGTCGCCGCCGCTGCGCATGCATGGCACGCACCGATAGAGACGTTGCCCATGTACGTGAAGGCGTCGACGGCGCGCTGGTTGGTCAGGATAATGACAAAGTCGGTGAGCTCGGCGCCGATCTGGAGACCGGCGCCGAAGGCGCCGGTGCCGAGCGCGGACGGCGCAGACCACTCGCCGTTTGGCAGGCGGGCGACGACGAGGCCGAAGCCGACGCGGCCGGAGAAGAGGAAGCCGGCCTTGAGGACGGTCATGACCACCAGGCCCTTGGCATTCTGGATGATGTGCGGCGGGATCACCTTGTCGGGGCCGTCCTGGGCGTCCGGCATGGTGAAGGAGCGCAGCGTGCGCGCCGCCTTCTGGCACTCCTTGTGGAGGTTGTCGGGCAGGGGCATGTTCACCATTTTCGGTTCTCGTTCGGCCGCGCGGGCCTGCGCGCTGTGGAGCGCGGGCCGGCAAACACAAGACAGGGGGTTGCACACTGCGTGAAACGGCGGCGACGACGGGCGAGCGGTGGCCGCCACACGGCACGGTCTGGCGAGCGGCTGGCGCGCCTGCTGTGCCGTCACGCGGTCATAGAACTGCGCGTCGAGGGCCCGAAGGGAGTTAGCTGCAGACTGGGCGGCCGGGGTGACGGTGTCCGCCGCCCGCGGCCTGCCGCTGCCTGCTCCTGCACACGTACGTCACAGCCGGGAGGTGGTCTGAGGTCATCTTGGTCCATCAATGAGCTCAGGTTCAAGGACCTCACTGCTGCAGAACAGTTGGGGCCTCGAGATCGGCGCTATGCGGGTCACTAGCGACCCACAACGATCCTCTAGGGCGACGCCGTGGGGCAGCCGGGCTGGGTCGTCAATATAGCCAAGAAATCTGGATAGAAGGACCCAGCTGGCGTGCAAGAGTGGGGCGCTTGCGGCGTACCCGTGTGCTCCGACAAAGGACCCTCATCACAGGCGGTGATGACGTCACCATGGAGGTCGCGGCGCCGTTGGCGGAGCCGCTGCGGCGGCTGGAGGCGCACGGCGTCGCCTGCACGGCGGCGCACAGCGGCCGCGCCGACCACCGGCCCGTCGGCTGCGACCGCTTCGTCGTCAGCGTCGCGCACGAGTTTGGCGTGCTGGAGCGTACGAACGACGGTGACAGGGGCGCGGCGGCGCGCGCCGCCTGCCGACGTTGCTGACACGCCGCGTCCCCGCGTCGGGTCTGCCGCTGCGGCCCTCTGCAGTGGCGCTGTTGTTCTCGACCCGGCACCCGCAGATGGCGCCGGACTTGCTGCTCTTGGGCGCCGCCCAGCAGCTGAACCTCCGGCTGGCGGACCTGCCGTCCTACCGCGACTGGAACGCGGCCGACCCGGACAGCCTGCTGCGGCTGGTCGTCGACGTCCGGCAAAAGTACCAGGTGCGCGGCACGGCCGCCCAGTGCCTGTCGCGGCGAACGCGTGCCGCGGCTAACGCGGGGTGGCCTAGCGGGCCAGGGGTACGTCGCGCCGCCAGGAGCTGCAAAAGGAGGCGGCGCTCAACTTGCCCAGCGCGTGGCTGCGCCGCCAGCTGGCGCAGCTGGCGCCCGAGGTGGTCGCGCAGAGCTACTTCCAGGTCACGCCCACGCGGCACAGCCACTATGTACGGGCCAAGCCATCGCCGTGCTGTCGGGTGTGGGCGCCGGCGCTAACGCCGCGCTTCCTCCGCGTTGCCGCCCCGCTGCAGGTGCAAATCCTGCTGATCAAGGCGATCACGCTGCCGGAGGAGGTGGACGTGACGCCGCTCGGCATGCACAACATGCCGGTGCCGCCACCCACCGACCTGACCGGTGCGAGGCCCACCCGCGAGCGCGCCGGAGGTGCACAGGCAAGCTGACGCGGCGCTTGTCAGCTCTGCGCGGGCGCCGCGGGGCCAGTGACGGTCCAGTTCGAGGGCGCCGTGACGGCGGACGGTGCGGAGCCGAGCGGCGCGTACATCAGCGCCGAGCTGGCGCCGTCCGTGCTGGCCATCTTGAAGGCGCAGGGCGCCAGGGTACGTTGCGTAATCTACGGCGGCCTGCCGCGAGCCGCTGACGCCAACCGAGGGCCTGATCGGCGCTGGATCGGGCCGGCGCGGGGCGCAGCCACCGTCGCACACCCCGGGCGAGCTGCTGGGCGACTACCTGGACCGCGTGGTGCGCGAAGCGCAGGACGCGCTGACGCGCGCGCTGGCGGCCCACCGTGCCCGCGCGCTCTTCCTGCACCACCTGGCCTTCCGCCTGCGCCGGTGCGTTGGCACGGCCTGCGGCGGTGTGGTGGAGGCAGGTGGCCGAGCCAGTACTTACGTGGCCGCCGCATTCCAGCCTTGCGCGAGCGTTCCCGCCGGCAGCAACCTCGCCGAGGTCGACACGGAGAGCGCGCTGTCGGCCAGCTTTGTCTTCAACACCAACAAGGCGCCCGTCATCGTGCAATGTACGGCACGCCGGGCGGTCCCCCGGCGGAGCCGTCCAGCAGCGGTCTGACCTTTTGGCCGTGCCGGTTCCCACCTATCGCGCGCCGCAGTCCGGCTCACGGAGCGGTTCCCGCGGGACGCGCCGACGATCGCGCTGCAAGTGCCGTTTGAGCGCGACCTGGCGACCGTGGGCGAGGCGCCGCCGATCGACCTGGCGCCCGACGGCACGCTCAGGCTGGACCAGGTGCCCTACAGCCCGCGCTGGACGCCGGAGGACATGGTCGACCGCTTCCTGAAGCACCTCGCGCTGGTCGTGCCGCAGTACGCGCCCGAGGTGGACAAGGAGAAAGCGTAACCTGCCCGACGCAGCTCTGTACAGATCCTTGTAGCACTAAAAGGACACGCCCGCCCGCAGGGTGGGATGGCAAGGATCGCCTAGGGTCTCCCCTGCGGCGCTTGGAGCTGCGTGCTGATGACGTCATTGCAGCACGCGGACGCGCGGGAGACCGGGTGTGGAGCGTGGTACGGCCGCTGGTCGGCACCCTGGAGCGCCTGGGGGGCCGGCTGAGGGCGCCGTCAGGGGCTCGGTGAGCGCGTAAGACAGCGAGGGCATACAGGGATTCGACGTGGCTAGTAGCGTGCGCTGTGTACAAAGCTGGCAAGCCCGCCAGCGTGATCCTCGGGACGCGGTGGCCCCTCCCAACGTCACCGCGGGTGAGGACGGCCCCCCTGGGAGGAGCGGCTAGCAGGCTGGCGGCTGGCGGCTACGGGCCATGGGGTGGTAGGACTTGCGGGCACCGGCATGGCCGGTGGAAAGCACGCGGCGAAAGAGTACCATCTCTGGGCGCAGCGCACGTTATCGGCAGCGCTGACGCACGCGTGGCTCTGCGCCCTGTCCGTCGTCCCGTCAGCAGCAAACGGCCGCCGCGGCCTAAGAGCTACGTGCATAGCGTTGAGCGCCGCGGGCGCTCGTGTCGCCGCGACCATGGCCTCCAAGGGCAACAACTCCTACGAGATGAGCAAGTACGTGCCCATCGCGCCTCCTCACGGCTCCTTCGCGCAACCCCTAACGCAGTCGCATTTGTTCAGCTAACGCGCGCCATAGGTACCCGCCGATGGAACCCCCGCCGCCGTACGCGTCGGCCGCGGGGTACCCGCCGCAGGCCGGCTACGCGCCGTCGGCGCCGTACCCGTCGGCGCCGTACCCGTCGGCGCCGTACCCGTCGGCGCCGTCGCCGTACCCGCCGATGGCGACCTACGCGCACCCCGTGGGCGCGTCGCACCACGGCCCGCCCGCGCCGGCGCAGCCGGGGCTCAACGCGCGCCCGGACCCGCCGCCCAAGCAGGACAAGCCCGCGTACCGCGACGTGTGGGCGCTGTTGCTGTTCATTGCCAACCTGGCCACCTTCCTGGCGATCAGCGCCGTCGCCCTGACCTCGGACGCGACGCTCACGCCGTTCATGCCGACCGGCCTGCTGCGCGAGTGGGTCTACTCGCTGCTGGTCGTCGCGGCCACCGCGACCGTGTTGGGCATCCTCTACACGATCCTGATGCGCGTCGCCACCAAGGCCATGATCATCTTCTCGATCGTCCTCTCAGTGGTGCTGATGTTT
>Ga0180216_1002734_pt1 | contig 14390 bp, 20 predicted proteins | sample eDN3rd37CBELigMG_FD_128879 | JGI IMG/M metagenome (GOLD analysis project Ga0180216, IMG submission 128879) | Enriched Miracle-Growth compost microbial communities from Emeryville, California, USA - eDNA 3rd pass 37_C BE-Lig MG (version 2)... ... | reverse complement strand
CGCGTTTATCGCCGAAGCTGATGCGATGTTACGCAAACTTTGCCTTGAAGGCGGAGGTACCGTAAACGGCGAGAGAATCGGCTCGATAAAAGCGTTGGAGTTGCTATACAAGCGGAAAGGATTACTCGTTAATAAGAGCGAGGTTACTACGAATGAAACTAACGCTAAGAGAACGCGCCCACTCACTGACGCAGAAGTCCAAGAGAAATTAGCGGAATTAAATCGTACGTTGCAGTAAAATATCGGCCGTCCTTCGGGGCGGTCTTTTTTTTATTTACATAGGGAGTAAAATACACGTTTCTACTATTATATATGCGAAAAATGAATACGGTTGACTAGTTCGCTTCTTAATGGTAAATTCATTACAAACGGTCAGTTGTTCGTCTCAATGACCGATTCAACAAACGGATATATTAACGTTTATCTATCGTATATAATGACGGGTCGGGAGTTCGAATCTCTCCTGGGACGCCATAATATCGATAATAAAAGCGGTAGAAACCGCGTTACATAAGCGTTCTAGTTCGTCAGTTGAATCGGTCAATGAATCGGTCAACATGCGAATTAGGAGGCTTATTTTTTTATGTCGAGAAGGAAAGCGTCATTAACAGTAAAGACGGATTTATCCGATATATTCGCCGGAAAGCCAATACGAAATAAAATCGAAGGTTATCCAATCGAAAAAGCATTATCGACAGTTGTACGTCAAATGAAGGCGTCAGGATTACGCAAAAGAACGATAAGCGATTATGAATTACATGTTAATCATTTTATCGAAGTGACTGGCGCAAAGGTAATCGAAGAATTGAACGCCGATTATATTTTTACATGGTTATCGTCGATGAACGTAAGTAATCAAACGAAACTAACGCGATTAAAATGTTTGAAGGCGTTTTTAAGTCGATGTTTTAATAACGGATGGATTACCGTTAATTTTTGGAACAATATTAAAATAAAAGTTGATAGCCCCGTAAAGGAAGGCGCAACTGACCGCGAAATAAAGTTACTTCTTACAATGCTCGATTTAACGCGCTTTGTTGAGTTACGTGATGCAGCCGCGATCTTAACTATGTATCAGACGGGTGTTCGTGTTGGTACGTTATCGCAACTAGAGAATAAACACGTAAACCTAGAGTCAAAGCTACTACAAATCGACGGAGGTATTATTAAGAATCACGAATCTATATATCTTCCGTTTGATGATGTATTAGCGCGAGTGTTAGAGGCGTTAATGAAGCAAAACAATTTAATTCGTAAGGAGTATCAAGTAGATAACGATTATTTATTTATAACAAAAAATGGCGGACAAATCGCTACAAGTCCAACCAACAACAATATAACAAAACGCTTATGTAAATATTCGAGGAATTACGGATTAAAGAACATTAATCCTCACGCGCTTAGACGTGGTTTTGCGAAGAATTTACTTAAAAAGGGTGCAAATATAGCCTTAATCTCTAAAGCGTTAGGACACAGCGATATAGCCGTTACGACACGTTATTTACACTTAGATAAAGAAGAAATCGTGGAAAGTTTGCGGAAATTCCTATAAAAAGACAAAAAAATAGAGCGCCAACTGTTCCCGCAGTCGGACACCCCACAAAGCATAATAAATACGTATCTTTATTTTATTCGAAAAAAGCGTTGCAGTCAATGTTTATTCGTTATACGCTTTTAATCGAACGTATGTACGGTGTCGAGCGCTCTCTTAACGGGGAGATAGCTATGAAATCAATCGAAGAATTAAACGAAGCCGTCCGCAATCACAAGCGGAATAATCAACTAAATAAAACCGAAATAGCCGTCCTGGACTTACTAGCGCAATATTCGTGTAAAGAGGTCGGCCGTTCCTACATGTCGAAATCAACTATCGCTGAAAAAGTCGGAAAGTCACGCCGTACAATAATTCGAGTATGCAATCGATTAGAGACGTTAGGAATAATCCGTCAGTCTAAGCGAATGAGACTTACGGGCGATAGACGTCAAACTTCGAATTTAATCGAAATATGCGACGTCGCACAAAACGTTCCACGTAGAACGATTCCTAACGATGACACACCGGAATGTCACACCGAAGAAACTCCGTCTAGAATCTCGAATAATAATACATATAAAGAAACGGCATCGGCTCTTAAACGTTCGATTCCTTCGCCAATTTTCGACGCTCTAGCGCCTTATTTTAGCGCCGATGAGTTGTATAAGACTTACGGCATTCTTTTGCGTGCAAAGGCGTCTATTGACCGAAATATAACGCTAGAGGACTATTCCGAACGGTTTATCGAAGGATTTAAGGCGGTAATCTATTCGTACAAGCGTGGACGTGTTAAGAATCTATCGGGATGCTTATTCGCTGCATGGCGACAAGTAGCAACGGAGATAAAGCGTAAAATGACGTTAAATAGTGGCGGAGTGTATTACGATTGGATTTCGGAAAAGTGTTGATTTTCGGTAACAATAACTTATTATATATCTATCTGACGTAGGGTAATGCTATTAGATCAATGATCACGGCGTTAAATGCGTAACTTTTGGAATTTCCGAAAACAATATCACCGACTAAAAGGTTCTTCACAATTTGTTAACAACTCGTAACGTTGAGTAAATCGATTATTTCCGTTTCCTCAAATTTTGGGGATTCAATCGTAGTAGCGACGTCGCACCTACCGTTTACCAATCGTTACCATTGCCGAGAATTGCCGAATATAGGCGTACTCACGACCGTTAAGCTACCAGGCGGATGGTCCTAGCGCGTGGCCATGCCGAAATTCTCGGGGGGTCTAACGTTATGTTTATGCATTATTTTATACATAACTTACGAAAGGAAAGCGTTGATATGACGGCGTTTATACGAATGCATAAATGTATATCGATATATGACCGTTAATAAACGTTGATATAATGCGGTTTATACAACGAGTGTAACACAATTATATAGTGATACCTATGCGGAATTATGTATCGTTATGCATGCGAAATAGGGGCGTTAGAGGCCGCCGGGGGTAGTCCGTTCTGAATATTCGTCGCCAAGCACATAAACCGCACGAGCATCGATTTTTAACCTCGGGATCAAAAATTAGCGCAATATTTTTTTAACCTCGGGTGTATTTCGGCATAAAAAAAAGACCATCGTCCTCCAGGCGTTAGCCTTAGATTTCGATAGCCTCGTAAGCTGCGTCTATTTCTTCGTCAGTTATTCCGATATAAGCGAGCGTTACTTCCGGTGAACTATGCTGCAGTATCGTCATAACACGCGTAATATCAAGTCCTTGTCGCTCGTATAGTTGATATCCGAAAGTCTTTCGTAATGAGTGGCATCCGATAGAACCGATTTTATCGAGTATTCCGGCTTCTGCTGCGGCTTTGTTTAAGATGCGGTATGCCTGGACGCGACTTATCGGTTTGTTACCGCCTTGACGTGATTTAAATATATATTCGTTGTCGGGTCCGTCTAGTTGTTCGATTTCACGCTTAACCGTTTCGCTTATCTTAATTGGTCGGCGTTTTTTCGTTTTCGATTCCTTCAATACGAGTTTATCTTGTCCGCGTAAGTCTCCGATTTTAAGCGATAACAAGTCGCTAATACGTAAACCCATCGATACACCCATTACGAACATTAATCGATTGCGTCCAGTTAATACGTTTTTCATCGCTTCAATATCGGCTTGCTCGCGGATTGGTTCGACTTTATTCATTTCGTGCGCCTCCGTTCAGTGTTACTCAAAAATATTTATGTTACACTCATTATAACGGAAAGATTTTCCTTTGTAAACAAAAAAGACCCTTATACTGAGTCTTCTTTCTTTTTATCTACAAACTCGACTACTTCCTCTATCTTACAATCTAGATACTCACATATTTGAGCGATTACTTTTAGTGCAACAAATTCTCCGTTAGACATTTTCGCCAAAGTAGAAGGAGAAATGCCCAAGTCATTTCTTAAATCTGTTCTAGTTTTATCTTTCTTTATTAAGGTAATTTCCATAGGTTTATACGATGGTAATAAATTGATATTTTTTTCTTTCCTTGCCATTAATATATCCTCCTGAATTTAATCTTAATACAAATATAACATAATATTAGATGAAATGTTCGAGAAGTTAAACTTTTTTTACATTTATCGTTGACACACGAAATATTAGGGTGTATATTATGTATAACAAGTCGAACATAAAATTCGATTTATAATATATTTAAGGGGAGATATAAAATGTTAAATTGGATTTCGAACACTGATTTTATTCCGGAGGTTGTAGACATTTCGTTCGATTTAGGTGATGTCGTCGCCAAAGAAAAGGCGCTTAAAATTAGCGAGGAACTAGTGTTACAGGTAGTTGGAGACGAAGCGAGTCTTCTAAAGGTCAATGCGGATAACGAGTACGTCGATACCGTCCTGGAACTGAACGGCGATATCTTTAAAACGATAGACCTCGATGTATTACCTAACATGACAATGATAGAATTCTTCAAACTCGCAAGTCAAAAGGAGGATAATCGTGGAATATAACGCTAGTATTTTTTACGATAAACTTTCCGCCTTAAATATCGAAGTGAAATCGACCAGGGACCGGCTTAATTCTTTACAGTCGGCTCTTGACCGCAAGGTATCCGAGATATATCACGAAATTGAAAAAACGGAATCTCTTAGCATGTCGGAATCACATACGATAATTGCGGAACTTAAGAAAACGTTAGAACACCGTAGAGTTGTTAAGGACGAACTTAAACGCTTGGAACCGTTATTCTACTTCTTAAGAAATAATATATCGCAAGTGGAGTCGCAGCACGAAAAGGCTATTCGAAAATCATACGAAATTAGAGAATCGTTAAATGCGCAGCTTACGATTGACGATGTTATCGATATTTATGTTAAGGAGGGGGAAACGCCGTGAGTAAGATGGATTTACTTTACTACCTGTTGTTTATCGCGGTATGTCAGGTCGTTGTTATTGCGGCGGTGTCAGTTTGAAGGCGAAAAAAATAACCCAAACGAAGCTGCAACTTCGAGGGTTAGTAGTTATGGATAAACCAATTATTACGAGGTGATTGTATCATGTTTAATAAAAAATTGGAAGCATTTAATGGATATTTGGTAGAAAATGTTGTTTACGAAAATATACAAGAAGTCCGAGAGTTTATTGAGTTTGTAGTCGAAGATTGGTTGCAGTTTAACGATTCAACTTTAAAAATTCCGGTTGCTATTAAAGGCCACTTTATTGGTTACAGAAACGAATACAACGCTCATGTGGGTATTTTTACGTCAACCGACGGTCGCTTATATCATATTGACGGTGGGGATCGATTAGATTCAGTCCGTGAAATTACGGGTCAACCGCGATTTGATACATCTATTATCGAGGCTTATCCGGTATGAGTCGCCCGATAACGTTAATCTATCACGGAACTAACGACGGCGGACCATTTACGGAAGGAAACGAGATTACTTTTCGTGAGGTAACGACAATTAGCGAAGATGCTACGGAAGTTAACGTAAGTGAGGACGACCATAAACGGCTATACCTGGCGATATTAAACTATCCTAACGGTGCGGAAATGGCGAAGAAGTTAACCGGTGAGCAACTGGAGACAGCGACATTTGCGGAAGTTGTGGCAAGTTTGATGCGCTAGAAATAAAAAATGAAGTCTCTATTTCGGAGGCTTCTTTCAAAGTATCTGTATTAGTTTGTTTTTCGAAAACTGTATTATTAAAAGTGATACAGAAGTTTGTGAAATTTAACGCTTTAAAGTAAGTGCGCGCACATAAAACAATAAGTTTTTATAGGTCTTTCGAATCTTTTTCGCTTTATCTAACTAAAATTTGTTCACAATTTAGACAAACTTTATAGGTAATATGTCATTTTTTCTCCTATAATTTGTAAATTCACAAACTTTTTTGTTCGTATATATTGAGGGGAGTATTAAAAGTTAGTGATTAATTTCACAAACTAAGGATAACTATGTATTTTAACATGAATATGAAATCTTAGTTGATTTTGACCGTTTAGAATGGGCGAAATTAAGTTTAACATACCCTTTTAATATAAATATAGCCTAGAAGGGTTAAAACGTCTCTACGCCTTTACTAGATGGCTTAAAACGAGGACTAGTACAGTTTGACCAAATTTGACTATTACATAATTAGTCTATAATAACATATTAATCAAAATTTCTATTTACGTCAAGCGTTTTTCCGTGGAGTAATCCACGTTTATATAGATAATTTGTTGAAAAATTATAAGGAGGAATCAGTAATGACCGAAAAGTACAAATGTATCTTAAGTCTAAAAGTAGCAAAGGAACTAGTAGCTAAGGATTTTCAATTAGTTGATATCGAACCGAGCCGACGTTACTCAGGGAAATTAGTATTTATTTTCAAGAATACGCCTGAATTAGACGCAGAGCTTGCAAAATTTAAAAGAGGAGAGTGACCGAATTGACAAAACAGCCAAAAATAAACGCCCACAAATCCATTTATAAAAAATTTAATGAACTGTACATTCAAACTAGAAAAAAATATCTCGTTCAGTTTCCGGAAAGATACGTAACGCTGGCCAAAAGCGAAAGGAATAACGTAGTATCCCTAAACGATAGCATGCTAAAGAATCACTTAGAAGGAAAGTTTGCATACGGAATTTTCAACGGAGGATACTTTAATAAATTCATAACGTTCGATGTCGATTGTCCTTCGAATACGGTCGCAAGATGGACGACCTTAAAACTCGTTCATACGCTAGTTGAATCGTTTTCAATAAAACGCCAGGATATTCACGTAAGTATAAGCGGAGGCAAAGGCTATCATGTCGATTTATTTTTCGATAAACCTATCGCCGTTCAAGAAGTCCGCAAGTTTTACGACCTAGTTATAACGGAAGTCGGAGAGTTACCGGAAGGGCAAATCGAATTTAGACCGAGTTGGTCGCAAGGTGTTAAATTACCACTCGGAATTCATCAAAAGACGGGGCGCCGTTGTTGGTACTGCGATAATGAAACGTTAGAGCCTATCGAATCATTCGACTATATTCTCGACATACAACCGATGGATGCCGGAATTATAACCGATAGTGACTTCGATTTAACGGAAGAACAGACGCGAGAGTTTGAGGCGGTAGCCGCAGAGACGGACATAATGGTGAACGTGAGTGATCATTCCGCAGCATTACAAAAGGCTCGACGAATATTAGAAGCCGGACGATTAACGGAAAGTAATACGCGACATTCAACAACGTTTACGCTTGCGTGTTTCTATAATTCGCAAGGATTCGAAAAGGAAGAAGCGGTCGAAGCGATTATGGAAATTCTGTTAGCAACTCCGCGAGAATATTTCAGTAAAGGGAGCGAGCCTGACTACTGGCTAAAGGAAACGAAAAGACTCGTAGATTATGTGTTTAATAATGATTATACGATAGGGAATTCCGACAAACCGGTAACGATATATAAATCTGAGATTCTTGCAATCTTACAATGTGGAACGTTTAAACAAAAGCAAATGTTATACGCTATGCTTGTTACAAGTAAACGTTACGGACCGACCTTTTATTTAACAACGAAAACAGCGATGCAAATGATCGGGACAAACTCGAGGGAAACAGTACAAAACGCTATTAAGACGTTAGTAAAAAAGGGTTACGTTGAGTATAGACGGAAGAATGAAATCGATCGCGCACGAAGTCTTGAAACGGGTCAAGTGCGTCATAAACCGAATAAATACCGATTATTACTTGATAAGCCGGATGAGAACGAGCCGAGCGTTGAGGCGACTAATGAGCATACAATCGTGGATATCGCGCGGAAGTTGTGTGAAGTGAAAGAAATACGTCAGTATGTAAAACGTAGTGAATTCGATAATAGGTGGGCGCAATAACGACATCCCACTGCCTTTAAGACTATCAGATATAAATATATTAGTTATTGTTACCGAAAATCAACACGTAAATAAACTTCTACAACTAACATCTTAAACTAAAAAATCAATATCGTCAACACCTAAAACTACCAAAAAGGGGAAATGAAAAATGAATAAAAAGCAAACTAAATTAACAACAGATAACGTAATTACATTAGCGGAAGCTAAAACAAAATTAAACGGTGCGATGTTAAGATTGCGTACTCAATACGGATTCGCGCCGGAAAAGGGTATTACACTAGAAGAAATGAAATCTCGCTGCGACAAACTGGTGTCAGAGATCGATACGGCAGTCCGTGAATATGTCGAGGAAACCGGCCAAGCACCTGACCGAATGAAGAACTTACCGTCTAATCTATTTCCTATCGGAAAGTTTAACGGACTGGCTGAATACGCAAATGTGCCGGATGAAAAACTTAAGAGAGCGCCTCTATATACGGCGGAAGCTATCGGAAATCTTCTAAACTTCAACGCTGATTATCTACTAAAAGCAGAACATGAAGCAACCGTGAAGAATCGCACTCGTGAAGAATGGAGTAGAGCGGAATATGAATATGTAGAAAAGTCCGATTATAATCTTCACGATCTTTACGATGATTTAATGAAGAAGTTAGATGATACGTTTGAACCGATATCGTACCAAGAATATCGACAAGAGCGACGTAAATGGAAACAATGTCGTTATTTTGCTTGCGATAATTACTTTCCGATTAATAAAGAACATATGGAGAGTGAATCGTTTAAGCGCTCGGGTATTAAGTTTAGACGTACGGATGCTAAGTATTGTTGCTCTGACTGCCGAAAGTCCCAAGAAAACGCAATTAAACGATTAGAGAAAACTGGTACGCTATTACCGGAACATGCTTACGAATATATCCTTGACGATGCGCGAGAAAAGAGAGCAGCAAAAGAGGTTGCTACCGAACAAGAAAAACTTGAAAAAGTTGCAGATATATGGTGAAAATACTCCCCAAACAAACCAATTAGTATAGAAGGGCTGGAGTGCCCAATTATTATTTGATTAATTGTAAGGAGAGAGGTGTATAGTAATGGACCATAAGATGTTCAAGGCGTTAAGGAATTATCATGGGTATAGTCAAAAAAGTTACGGGGAGTTGTTAGGGGTATCGGAAAGTAACATCGCATTGATAGAGAACGGAAAGAGAAATATCACTTATGCAATGAAAACAAAAATAGCACGACATTTTGAAATTACACCAGAGTTTTTAGAGTTCCTTGAACGAATGGAGGCTCTGGAATAATTTTTTTTAATTTCTCTTAACTGAAAATGAATGCTTTGCCAAAATGATAACATCTTTTAAATTATAAGTCAACAAAAAATATTTGGGGGAGATTACAATGCTAGAGATTCACGGATTCAAAGCGGTTTTACTGGTACCAGGAAAGGAACTAGCGCCAAGTGAGCGTTATATCATCGCAAAAGTATCGGACGGGAACGAAACATACACTTACAGATTCGGGCGACATCAATCGTTATCGCACGTATGGAAGCAGCTGCCGAAGTTGTACATGGACGACAGATTCGACCGGAAGATTAGAGAACGCTACGAGCGCCGGAAGAAGGTCGCATAATGGAGTCGGTTGTCATTCATCAACACATTAGCGGAGACATCTTGAAGACTTCAATAGTTAGCGAAGAAACTGGCGAAATCTACGTACAAGACTTAATCGTTCGTCCGTCTTTCTTCTTTTTAGACGTCGTTAATGCTGCCCTCGATGATGCGGTTACTATCGCGGAGAGAAGCGAATACAACATAACACAAATCGATAGTCCATTCGAAAGTATGTGGAGGTGGAATCGTGAAAAGGTTCAAGGTCAGTATTCATAAAGAAGCTGGGGTAACCGGTGTAGGAATCGAGAGGTATCGAACAGAGAATGGTCAAGGCGTTGTTGAATTTATAATGTCTTATTATCTCGGTGCTTCATCAAGACAGGACGCGGTCAGGTCTTACATTCGGGAGATTCAAAAGCAGCTAGAGCCTGGCGAGCCTGCGTTAATCCGTATCGGTGATCCTAACCTTTACGGCAAAGATTGGCTATCAATCTACCCAAAACACATTAGATTCAGCATCGAACACAAAACGCGTTTTAAAACATGTCGAGCACTTGCTGAAGATGCGGTAAGAAGAAAATCAAGCGTTATGGAGGAGTTGGAAATATGAATAAAAAAGTAGAAGAAATAATCGAGACACCGGAAATTAATGAGCCGAATGAACCGGACTACAAATCGGAATACCTAGACCTTGTAAAAGTAAATGTTCTTACTCAATCTGGATTACCGTTAGATAAGGCGGAAAAATACGCGAAGTTTATCAAGGGAGAAACGGAAGAAGAGATTACTAAGCAAGCAGCGGAAATAGTAGACGACCTTACCTTCTTAGGTTTCAAAGGTTTTGTAGATTATGAGTCTAGTAATGAAAAGCCAAGAAAATCAAAATGGAATCCATTTAACTAATTAGGAGGCTAATAAAATGAATCAAAACGTATTCTTATTCAAACCATATGAAAAATTTGAGCAACATACAATCGTAGAACTGGACGGTACCGTAGCGGAGCAATTAAAGAAATCGGGCGATGCGGTGGAAATTTCACTCGGTGACTACACGAAGTATCGCGAAGCTGCTAAACTCGCAGCCGACCAATTTAAGAAAGCGGAAGCAGCAATTAAAAATTCCGATAATCCAATCTATAATAATCCGGAAGTCCGTGATTATGAACTTAAAAAGCTACGCGATGAGTTCGAGGCTGCGACAAATGAGGCGGAATCTAAATACCAGGAATACCGTAATAAACAAATACAAGAGGCGGAGATTAAGGCAGCACGCGCATATATTCCGGTAACTGAAAAGGACCGTGCAATAGCGGAACAAGCTGCTAATCGTTTCGTTATGCAAGCGAGCCAAGTGTACGGTATCGAAGCAGCTTACGAGGTTTTAGCTAAACTAAAAACGGACCTATCGAAGATGACTGACTCGCAAAAAACGGCTATGCAAGGAAAGATAGCGGACGTAGTCTCGGTACTGGATAAGAAGTTCGACTCCATTAAATGGACCGATAAAAGCCCTAGACCGAAGTTAAATAGTATATTTTCGGAACTCCAGGACGTTCGTAATATGGACTTACTCGGGGTTAAGGCAGCGAAGTCATTACCTAACACCGTATCAACTGAATATCATACTCTTCGAATTGTTAGAGGATGGAAGTAGGCGACCATTAATTTGGTCGCCTCTTTTTTATGAACTTAACCAACGAGGGGGATTTATAAATGGCAAGAGCACCGCAAATTTTAGGTTCAGATACTTTGAAATTAGCTTATCCGAAATTAAACATGGCAATCGATAATAGTAACGAGGCACTCGACAAAGCCGTTATGGCAGAAACGAACGCTAACCAGGCGTTAAGTCAGTCTGAAAGTACACAAACGCAATTAGATACACTTATTATTAATAGCGGTACATCTGATGCTGAAACGTTGCAAGCGAGGGTCGACCCAAACGGTCACGCTTTTTCAACATTAAAAGACCGGTTAGATAGTGAATTTATAGAGGTTACAACTGATTTAGGACAACGAATGATAAACGTAAGGCAACCGCCTTACAACGTCACTTTAGATGGAACAGATGAAAGTTCAAAAATTCAACAAGCGATTGATGACCTTAATTCAACTGGAGGAGGAATATTATTTCTACCTATAGGTGTTTATAGAATAAGTCAGATTAGACCTAGGTCAAACACAATAATAGAAGGTGCAGGAAAAGGCGTTACAGTTATAAAAGGTGTTGGAACTACAGATACATCCTCATCGATTATTATTTATGCAGCAACTGAAGCGAAAAATATAACAATCCGCAACCTTACTATCGATGGGGACAAAGAAAATAGAACATCATTAATAAATACAGCTGCGCATTCTATTTCTTTACCTTATGTGGTTGGATTTGAAATAAGAAATATTGAAGTTAAAAATTCAACAGGTGCTTCAATTAATTTGTATAGTTCAGAAGAAGGAATTGTTGAGAACTGTACAATATTGAACAGTGGCTCAAACGGTATATTAGGTTTAAGAGCTTGTAAATCTATAAGAATCTTAAATAATTATATTGATACAACTGATAATCAGAACTGTATATTCTTTATGTACCAAAGTGGCTTTAGCGCTTCAGATATCATTATTGAGGGCAATACAGTAAAAAATGCTGCAGATTTTGGTATCGAAGTAGGTGACCATGTTGCTGAAGGTTATGCACCACACCAAAACATCCATATTCGGAATAATTATGTAGAAAATCCAAAAAACAATGGTATATCTTTCCGTTCAGTATCACACGGAACAATAGAAGGAAATGTTATTAGTGGATATGGTAGAAATGGCGGATACGGGTGTGATGGTATATTCGTAGAGGGTGAAAATAATCTTTGTAGTGATGTAAAAATACAAAATAATACCATAGTTCAAACAAACTTTACTGGAACGGCGAACGGTATTTATGTGACAGGAATGGAAGAAGTTAGGGTTGAAGGTAACACAATAACAGGAAGTAGAGGACATGGAATTGCATTAATTGCATCATCTTTGACATCTCCTACAACTGATTTTCCTGATGGGAGAAGAGTGGTAAATAAAATAAAGGTAACTAATAATCAAATTAACAAGAATACCGGTTCGGGAATAAGAGTTCAAGCCTACAATGGAAAACAAATAGATATTATGGGGAATACAGCTAATGATAATGGTTCGAAAGGGATAGAAATTGTAAATCTTAATTCCGGTAAAGACTTTATAATTTCAAATAATAATCTAAAAGGTAACGGAAAAAGTGGAATTCAAATATACCTATGTAGTTGCTCAATTAATAACAACAATATTGCAAATAACGGAAAAAGTGGCACAGCTACTGATGATAAAGCAGGTATATTGATTACAGGACCAGGAACATTCGCTTTAAATACTAATACTTTCGAAGATGATCAAGCGACAGCGACACAAACTTACTACCTTTCAATACACGACGCTGGTACTTTGTACGAAATTGGCTCGATTAAAAAAGGAGGTTCTACTGCATTGTATGAGGTAAGTGTAGTTGCCCATAAAAAAATTGATTTTGCATAAAACCTTTATATCTGAACAAATGGGAATCAAAACATGATAAAGGAGAATTAAAATGAACAATTTATCGTTTGAGCAACTAGAATTACAATTAACTCCCACTCAACGAAAGGCTGCGTGGTTACTCGTCAATGGTGATCTTGAGGCTATCGGAAAAAAGAAAACACCGGAGGAAACAGCAGCAGAATTAGGAATAGTACCGGAAACAATATATAACTGGCAAAATAGCGATGATTTTATAGCATATTTTAACGCTATCTCACATCAATCGATCGACTCGTTATAATCGGAAGCAAAAAGCGGAAGCTAAACAATTACGATAAAAATATCACGACGGTGTCTTACTAGGCATCGTCTTTTTTGTGGGGTGAAATGATGGCAACAGTCGAAGAGTTAAAGCGCGAAATTGAGGAATTAAGAGAGCGCCACGAAAAGGCGGAACAAGAAAGAATCGAGAGACGTATCGCTAAAGGTCAACGACCGGAATCGCCGGAACCTTTTGTCGATCCTGTTTTAAGTGCCGCACTAGTCGAACGAATACAACCGGTAGTTAAGTACGGATTGGCTATCGCGGAAATGTTTGCTAACGGCTATAGATTACCGATTGATATCAGTCAGTTCGATAAGTATCGCATGGATATCGATTTATTAAAGATGTCGGTTGTACCACGTTATAGAAGTGACGCAAGAAAAGCCGACCACATTTTAAAAATCCTATCGGAGTATGCAGCGAACGAAATCGATAATAAAACTGTAGCGCGCGGAATTGCTAATCTATTCCGTCTTGATGATATGCGAGATAAAGTACGAGAATCACGCAAACGTCGCGGTAAATTGCAGCAATACGAATCAATCGAAGAATTAGCCGAACTAAAAGAAAAAGCGAAGCAACTAGTCTCGGATGATGACCGTTTCCAAGCGTTATATGACGATACGATCAAGCGCTACAAGGAAATCGAGTCCGAACTAGATGAACCAATATACAACAAACTATGGTAAAGGAGAATGAAAATGAGCTTAACGTATGAACAACTCGAAGTACAATTAACGCCAATTCAACGAAAAGCTGCGTGGTTACTCGTTAACGGTGATCTTGAGACTATTGGCGGTGGTAAAAAGAAATCGCTAGAGGAAATCGCAACAGAATGCGGAATCGACCCTAAAACACTGTATAACTGGCGTAATAAAGACAGTAATTTTATAGCGTACTGTACGGCTATATCTGAACGAGTGACTGACGCGTTTATCGCCGAAGCTGATGCGATGTTACGCAAACTTTGCCTTGAAGGCGGAGGTACCGTAAACGGCGAGAGAATCGGCTCGATAAAAGCGTTGGAGTTGCTATACAAGCGGAAAGGATT
>Ga0180216_1002733_pt1 | contig 14400 bp, 12 predicted proteins | sample eDN3rd37CBELigMG_FD_128879 | JGI IMG/M metagenome (GOLD analysis project Ga0180216, IMG submission 128879) | Enriched Miracle-Growth compost microbial communities from Emeryville, California, USA - eDNA 3rd pass 37_C BE-Lig MG (version 2)... ... | reverse complement strand
GGGCGAGGACGACGAGGGCGGCGAGAGCGGCGACGGCGCCACCGGCCGCGCCGACCGCCGCAAGCGCGCCGAGGAAGGCCAGACCGGCGAGTCCAAGCGCAGCCGCGGCGCGACGCCCATGGCTACTTCGTGAAACTTGAGAAATTCGAACAAATAACTTTGACCTGTACAACAACAGCGATACACATACACGCGTACGAGAGCTCTGTACAACCGCTTCACTTCAAGCTACTCGTGACATCAAACCTGCACCTCCTTGAACCAAATGCGCGGCTTGCCGCCGCTGGCACCGCCACCGCCACCGCCGGCGTTCGACACCTTGGGCGCTGGCAGCCGCCCGGGCGGCTCCGACGTGCCCGGCGCGCCGTCGTCGCCGTCGTCGTCGTCGAGGCCGAACGACGCGAACGCATCGGCCGAGTCACTGAGCTGAATGCCGCGGTCCTCCCGCTGCCAGGGCCACCGGCCGCCGCGACCACGGCGCCGCCGATAGAGGTACACGCCGCCCGCGATGAGGAGCGCGGCCAGCAGCAGGAAGCCAAAGACGAGCAGCGCGATGACCCAGCCGCTGATGGTGGGCAGGAGCACGACCTCAACGACGGCGGGCGTGTACGTGTCGTCTACGATACGCGCGGCCGCGCTTCCGGCTAGGTAGCCCGACAGCTCGCCGCGCACCGTGAACGCGTCCTTGGACGGCGCGGCCAACCGCCAGAACACGCCGTTGGCGTCCGTCACGACGGCAAAGCCCGGCACTTCGTCCAGCGTCACCGCCACGCCGGGCAAGGGCTGGCCGCGGTCGTCCACCACCGTGCCGACGACGCCGATGCGCAGCGGCAGGCGCACATACTCCAGGAGCGCGTTCCGGTTGTCCGTCCAGTGCTTTGGAATCTCGGCCTCGTTCGGCCACTTGGTGCACGACAGCTCGACCGTGATCTCCATCGTGTGCGCGTAGTGGTAGTTGTAGTCCTGCATGCCGCCAAACACGTCGTACTGCGGCGGCGGTGGCGATGGGGTTTGAACCCGCCAGAGGCGCCCATGGGTTGAGTTGCAGGGCTCGGGGTTGGCGGCAGTGGCGAGCGGGGGGGAGGGAACGGCCGTACCCATTGGTAGCCCTGGGTGATGCCGCCGGGGAAGCTCTCGTAGGGGTAGTCTGGACACGGCGAGCCCCACCACATGTGGGTGTGGGCGTTGGCGTACGTGGTCGCCAGGTACCGAAACGTCGCGTCGTCCGGCGTGGCCGTCTGGCCGTCCACTGCGCGGCCGCAAAGCGCGCACGCCGGGAGGGGCGGCCCCCTGTGTGAGCCGCGCGCAGCCGGCCGATCCGCACAGGCGGCGTAGGCGCCTGCGGCGTACGCGGCCGGGCGTCCCACGGGTAGTTGGCGACGACGGCGCCGCCGTGAAAGTTGGCCGACAGCGCCCACGTCGTGCTGTGGATCCACTGCATGACGGCGGCGGTCTCCGGCTGCCGGCCGGCGGAGCTGTCCGCCTGCTCGTAGCGGCCGTCCGGAAAGTTGCGGTTCAGGTCCACCTTGTTGGCATTCTCGCGCTGCAGGAACGGCAGCGGCAGGCACAGGTGCGGGACCACGCTCGGCGTCAGCGGACGCGCGTCGCGCGCCCAGGCCCGTCCGGCAGCGGCCGTACGTGGTTCGGCGTGGCGGACTGGAGCGAGAGGTCGTGGCCGTCCGGGTTCATGGTCGGCAGGACGTAGAGGTCGATCGCGTTGCGGATCTGCTGCACGCGCGGGTCGTCGGCGCCGCCGTCCGCGCCGCAGACGTACTCGATGAGGTTGATCAGGATCGTGCGGCCGACCACCTCGTCGCCGTGCATGTTGCCGATGAGCTTGACACGCGCCCGGCCCGGCAGCGGCGTGCCGTCCGCGCCCGTCGCCGCCGCCGCCGCCGCGTCGCCCAGCGGCGCGCCGATCTTGACGACCCAGAGGTCGCGGCCCTGCACCGACTTGCCGATGCTGCTCACGGACGCGCGGCCCTCGCAGCCATTGGCGGCGAGGTCGTGCAGGCGCGCCGTGAGCGCGGCGTGGTCCAGGTACGTCGTCGTGAGCCCGGCCATCGTGTGGCCGTGCCGTGCCGTCCACGCGGCCGCAGGTTCTGTTCGCTCGACCTTGCCAACACCAAAACGCGCGGCGGACAAGTGGCGCACACACGTGGCACACAGGTGACAGTAGGCTACGCCAACTAGAAAACCATGAAGACGAACGCCTCGCGAGGCGACGGCCCAACACAGGCCACTCACACACGTCCAGTGGGCGCGCCGCGTCCGCGTCGCCGCCGGCCGCCCGCAGACCGATAGGCCGGCCGAAATGCCCCTCTGGCAATGCCCCTCTAGTGATACCCCTCGAGTAACGTCCCTGGTAGAGATGCCCCTCAACCTCCCCAAATGCCCCTCCAGTGATGCCCCGCTAGTCATGCCCCTCGAGACGGCCAGGTGATTGTATGCCTCGGATTGCGCAACCGGCAACGGCAGCCTGCATGCAACATGCATTGGGACCCCTGTTGCGCAAGATGTGGGCCGCAGCGTCGCTGCCTGAGAACAGACGCGTTCTCTGCTTCGCCGTCGCCGTTCGCCGTTCGCCGTTCGCCGTCTCCGTTCGCCGTTCGCCGTCTCCGTTCGCCGTTCGCCATCGCCGTTCGCTGCTTCGCCGTCGTCGTCTGTCGTTCGCCGTTCACTGCTCGCCAACTCGTCGTGCAATCGCCGCTCGCCAGGACCGCCGCCTACAAACAACGGCTGGCGTCACCTCGCAGCCGTCGCCGTCGCCGTTACCGTCGCTGCTCGCCAGACCTGCGCCATCCTCAACCAAGCTTTTCGCCTCAGCGGTCGACACGCCCCGTGCAAGTCTCTGCCGGCAGCATGACGCGCAACGCGGACCAAGCCGCGGCGGCCGCCAGCCCGACGCCAGGCAAAAAGGTGCAGTACTACGAGTGCATCAAGTGCGGCGTAATGGTGGGGCCGGACCATGAATTCGGCGACATCCGTCTCCGTGGCCCGTGCCCCAGCCGCGTCTGCAAGGGCAAGCTCAACCGGCGAGTCACCCTGTCGCCGGACCGGTGGGCCGCGAAAATCGAAAGCGACGAAGGCTACTACTGCGGCTGTGGATGCCTTCTCCCCTTGAACGTGTTTGACAACACCCCAACGGATGAGGAGGCTCTTGAAGGACTAGGGGGCGTTCCGGGTGATGAGGACTACGGGCTTGGGGCCGAATACCGGGCGACCATTGTGGTGGCGGTCATTCGGCAGTGCCCGGTATGCTTTGAGGACGTCGAGGTGTGGCTTAAGGCCGGGAACGTCTTGGTCGAGAATGGCGTATGCGAGGTGCTGAGCGTGGACGTCAGCGATGCGGACGTGGACGTCATTCCTGCTAACCGTTACCCCTCCGTAGTCGCGATGGAGGAGAATGAAGACGATGACTGCGACAGCAACTACGATCTGGGTGCGGAGGCGGAGGGCTATCATTGTGTGGACGAGTGGGAGTACAATGGATGCTACACGGAAGACGATTGGCTGTATTGGTTTAACGGCGACGACTAGCCGTGCACGCGCGCGTGCTTCGTCGGGCCACCTATTACAAGCGATAGTCGTAATTTTGGGGTGGTACATGTAGCAGGATAACCTCGGGATTAGACAGTAATTGAATCATACAGATCGATCGAGCTCATGCATGCACAGCTTTTGGATGCACATTGTGACCTGCGCGTGCCGCTTGCAGCACTAGGGCTCCTATATGGTTGTACGTGCATGGCATGTACTAGGAGGTACCTAAAATATACGCATGGCATACAGGGCCCTACCGGCCGGTATAGTTTACATTGTGCTTGCTGGATTGCCGCACTGCACTAGCTAATGCACTGTCACTATATCCAGTCGCCGCGCGCCAGCTTCTGCGGCAGGTACGTCTGCGTGAGGTACTGGAAGCCAAAGTTGCTCAGCGCCTCTGTGGGGACCACCGCGGCCCGATCGATCCAACACCGGCGAAGGTTAGCAGCCGCCCGGGCAGCCGCGAACCGCTCGTGTTTTGAAGAGGCGACGTACGAATCTCCGCCTTCTCCTTGGTTTTGATCATCAGCTCCAGCTCCTTCACCCACTCGGGGTTTTTCTGTGCGTAGCCGCGCCCCAAGTGGCCAGCCCGGCCGCCGTCAGCGCGCGTTCGCGCCGCCGGACCACCCACCGTGGACGGCGGGCCGCACCGTGATGTAGTCCTCCTTGAGGAGCTTCATGCCGGCGTCGATGTCTTCGGGCGTCATGTCCAGGCGGCACTCCTTGGGCACGCTGTAGCGGTCCAGGTCGGACGGCCGGACGCCGAGCCACATGATGTCCGACGTCGTCAGCGACGCCGAGTCGTACGACATGTTCTGCACAGGGCAACGGAGAAACTAAGGGGATTCTCTTTTAGCCGCAGCGGATTGTACGTTGGCCGATCCGCTACGCCGCCGGACCTTGGAGCCGCTCATGTAGACCGACAGGATCTTGAGCCCGTGCGGATCCGAGTCCACCAGGCCCAGAATCGGGATCTGCAGCGTCGTCTTGAGCTTCTTCAAAAACTGTGCGCGCCACGAACACTCCAGGGCCACGCCACTGGTACACTGAGCCGCCCCTGCGCCAACCGGGAGCCGATGACCACGCTCGGCGCGCTGCCGTACCATCCGCGTCGCGACATCCGGCTGGCCCTTGCCCTGGGGGCGGTCCGAAAGCCAAGGATGCTGGGCCTGCCGCACGTCAGTCACGGCAGCCGACCGCACGGGCCCTTGTACCTCCTGGCGCGCACCGTGATGATGATGCACGGGTAGGTGTTGTAGAACCGGTCCTCGCTCAGGCGGATGAACGCCGCGTCCTTCTCGACGAGCAGGATGAACTCGGCGTCGCTCTGGATGTCGGTGATGCGGTCGATCAGCGGCGAGATGGCCTTGCCGCCGACGCCCATCTTGCTGCAGTCGATCAGGTCGCCTGGCGCGTGAACCGGGGCGAAACGGCCCAGGCGAAGCGGTCTGAGCACGGGCGGCAGCGGTCCGCGACCACCGCCATGCGGGGTCTGGTCCACACCGTCGTCCCGGAAGGTGAGGCGGCCCACGACGATGCCCTTCTCTGAGGCCACGACTGGGGAAGGGGTGCGCAACGGCATGTGCACGGCCACCTTAGCACCGCGTGCCACCGCGAGCAAGTGACTCTGCGCGCAGCGTTACCGTTCAGGCTGGAGCGCGTGCAGCCCAGCATGCACGCGACGTCGTCGAGGATCGGGTCGGACTCGCGCTGGTCCTTGAAGAGCCGCACGTCGGTGTAGAAGAGATCACGCTTGGTGATGTGGATGCCGCGCGACAGCACCTCGTGCACCAGCTGCAGCACGCGCGTGGTCAGCGCCGCTTTCCTGTGGTGCCAAGGTGCACCTCGCTCCAGGGCGCGACTGGTGAGCTGTGCGGCCGCCCGCTCGCTATCTCTTTTGCCTGCTGGACGCACCGCGCGGTGGCCACGTTGGCGAGCTTGCGGGTGGTGCGGTCGCCGCGCAGCACGATGCGGTCCAGCTCCGGCAAGTACAGCTGGCTCGCGTTGCTGCGGCTCGGGATGCTGTAGTTGACGCCTGCGAGCGCCCCCAACGCGCCCTGTGCGGTGCGCACGTTTTTGGTGGCGCCCTCTCGTTGCGGTCCGGCGCGGCGCACAGCGGCGCACCTTGTCCCGCGAGGATATCCATGACGGTGCGGACCACGAGGGCCTCGATGCCGGCGGCGACGGTCTCGTCGTCCTGCTCCGTCACCGCGAGCATCGTCTCCACCAGCGGTGGCGGCGGGTGCGCGTGCCGCTCCTGCTCGGCCTCGCGCAGCCGCCGGCGCAGCAGCCGCACCGGCCCGAGGACCCGGTCCAGGTCCGGCGGGACCCCTGGACAGGCAGCCGTATGGAAGGGGCGGGGAGGTGCTGTCAGGCACGCGCCAACCTCTTACCGGTGCTACCCGAGCTTCCGCGCACCCTTGCGCACGACGGCGCCGGCCGACCCCGCGCTGCCGGCCGCCGATCGCCCGGCGGCGCCCGCCTTGCCCCGGGACGACGCAGAGCCGGCCGCGCTCGCCGCCGCCTTGGGACGTGCCACCGCAGCGGGCGTGGCGGGCGTGGCGGGCGCCGGCCGAGCTGCGACGGCGGGCGCCGGTGCCGCAGCGGCGGGCGCCGGTGTTGGCGCGGGCGCCGCCGCCGCCGCCGCTGTTGGGTTCGGCGCTGATGCTAGTCGTGCCGGGGCCGCGGCCGAAGAACCAGACACGCTGGGCAGCGGCGGTAGCAGCTTCTCCAGGTCGTCGTCGTCGTCGTTCCACGCCGCCCACGGTACTTGGAAAGCCAGTTTAGACGGCGACGGCGTCGCCGAGCCCCCCGCCGGGCCCGCCGGCGGCCGGCGCGGCGGCGTGGCCATGGTCGCGAGCCTTGCGAGCTGCGTCTGGACCTGCCCGTTGCCTGCTGCCTACCGTCCAATCACGTCGAAGGCACGTTCGTGCTCGCCGTGCCGAGAGACCGCGTTTTCGTCAGGTCGATGGCGACTTGTTGTCCTGCTCAACGCCTCCCGTCCTCCAAGGCTTCAGCGTCCTCCTCTTCAGGCTTCAGCGTCCTCCTCTCCAAGGCTTCGACGTCCTCCGCCTCAGCGCCCTCCTCTCCAAGGCTTCCGCGTCCTCCGCTTCAGCGCCCTCCCCTTCAGCGCCCTCCTCTCCAAGGCTTCGACGTTCTCCGCTTCAGCGCCCTCCCCTTCAGCGCCCTCCTCTCCAAGGCTTCGACGTTCTCCCCTTCAGCGTCCTCCGCTTCAGCGCCCTCCCCTTCAGCGCCCTCCTCTCCAAGGCTTCGACGTTCTCCCCTTCAGCGTCCTCCGCCTCAGCGTCCACTTAAATTTTGGCGCGCTTTTCTGGGGCCGATGACGTCATCATACTGATGACGTCACCTATGGCGCTGCAGGCGGACGCGGTCGTCGCGCGCGTCGCCGCGGCCGCCGGCGCGGCGCTCGTCGCCCGCCCGCCGCCGTCCACGCGGTCTGCGGTGCGCGCGGACGCGGCGGCGGGCGGGCCCGACACGGCCGAGATGACGGATGACGAGAAACGGGCTGTGTTGCGGGACGTGCTGCGGCGCGACCCGGCGCTCTTCCTCGGTACGGAAGGGGGAACGGCGGGGCGCCGAACAGCTGCACCGAGGCTTATCCGCCCGTCCGGCGCCTCGTTTTTTTTTGGCGGCTGCTGGTCGGTGGTAGAGCGGTGGGGGCAGTACGTGGACCGCGAGTCCGTACAGTACTTTGCGCCGCTGGAGGGCGACTACGAGGTCCGCTTCCACCTGAGCCGGATACGGTGCGGCGCCACGTGAACCCCAGGCCGATCCAGCCGACCGTGGCACTCACGCGCTGCACTCGTAACCTGTCCCACGCTCGACGGGCCCGCAGGGAACGGCTGAACGCTGGGACGGGCGGGCTGTCGCCCGCGCGCCTGCGGAACCGCCGGTACCGCGCGCTGCAGCAGCTGGAGGCCGCGGGCGAGTACTTTTCGATGGAGGAGATGCGCGAGCGGCAGCCGGCGCTGTACAACGAGTACATTGGCCTGTACGACGCCGGCGGCGACGACGAGGAGGAGGGCGAGGGCAGCGACCTGGAGGAGGACGACGTGGATGGCGCGGACTCGCGCGAGCTCACCGTCTATCGGCCGCGACGCGCGCCGCCGAGCGAGGCGCTCAAGCTGTCCGAGCTGCTGCTGCGCCACTACGACGACGCGCGCCTGCGGCACCAGGCCGTCGCGGCTGGCGCGGCGTTCCCCGCGCGCCCGCCACCGCCGCTGGAGGAGCAGATCGTCGAGTACGACTCGGACGACGAGCGCGCCGTCGCGGACGCGGCGCGCCGGCAGCAAGGGCGCGACGCCGCGATGGACGTGCCACCGCGCGTGCTCTCCCCGGCGTCCCGCGCCGAGTTGCGCCAAGAGTACATTACGCTGATGAAGCAGCGCTTCCTGGCCGGCCTCGACGTACGCGCCGTCGGGCTGCGCAAACGGGGACCGCTGGCAGGCCACTAAGCTGGCACTCGGCGACGCATCGTCGGGTCGCATTTCCAGACGGGTTTTGACTACGCCGCGGTGGACTATAACGAGGCGCTGGACGACCTTGATCAGGAGCAGGCGGATGCCAGCGACCGGTACTTTGACGAGGAGGACCCCGCCGAGGCGGCGCCCCTCGGCAGCGACGAGCCGGCGGCGCTGCCGCCCGTACAACCGCGGCGGCGCCCAGCGGCGTAGCGGGCGGGTAGTGTACAGCGATGTATGTACAGATGTACAGCCGATATGTTGTTTCCGTCTAGCTGTCGTCCAGGAGCTGCTGGTCGCCTGGCGACAGCGCAAACTTGTCCTCGGCCGGCGGGACGATGCCGTCGTAGATGTGGTAGTACACGACGGTGGAGTCGGCCGCCACCGCGGCCAGGACCACGCTGGGGTGGGCCGGCGGCGGCGTGTCGTCGTGGCGCAGCTGCGCGACTTTGGCGTGCACCGCCTTCAACCTGAGGGCACGAGGACGCCTTGCGCAACCAGGGTGCCTACAGTGAGCGGGCGCTTGGTGCGATCCCCGCCCCGGCCCAAGCCGTACGTCTCCAACGACAGCGTCCGGTTCACGTCCACCGGCAGAAAGTACTGCCACGGCCGCTGTCATGCCAGCCGCCACCAGCGACGAGAAACGCTGGCGAGCGCTCGTCAGTGCCATGCGAAGCCGCGACTACGTCGGCCGCCTGTTCGTACGGTGTCGTCGTCGCGGCCCCGCAGGATGCAAACGCCCAACGCTTCCAGCGGAACGGCGCTCAGGTGCCGGAACAGCTTGGCTGAGAGCACCAGCGGAACGGCCCGCGGGGAGCCGTGCCCGTCAGTCTGGGAGCGAGCGGCCCAGGCGACCTGCTGGGGACGCCGTACCGCAGCGCAGGTCGATGTACACCTGAAAGATGGCATTCGCGTGGTCCGGCAGCTGGTGGCACACCGGCGCCACCGCCTCGAACTACAGTGCCGAGCCAAACACCGCCAACGACACGGCGTACGTGAGCACGCTGATCTGGCGAGCACAGGCACGGGAACGGGCTCTGCCAGGGCAGCGGGGCAGCCCAGACCGCCGGAGCGGCGCCGTGGGCCGTGTGAGGGCAGCCCAGCGAGGACAGAAGGCCACCCCCTGAATCGCGCGCTTCCCTCAATCCCATGTCGGTGTCCGGCCCAGTCACCACCTTCTCCCGCCATGCCTAGCGTGCCGTGGCCCGCGTCGGCCGCTCCCACAGGGCGCCCGTCCGCCGCCGCCGCGCCGCGCCGCGCGGTACCAGCGGGTGCGCGGCGAGGCCCGCCATCGCCGCCATAGGTGACGTCATCGGTCGGCAGTGACCGATGGACGGGCTCACTCCCGTGACCGATGGACGGGCGACCTTGAAGACACGGAGATCCGCGCCCAGACGCAGGGCGATGCACGCCAGAGCGGCACGCCAGCGCCATGGTCCGGCCGGTGTGCGAGAGGCGACTGGCGTTTGGTTGCATGACCAAGAATGCATAGGGGGTAGCCCGCGCGCGGTCGCCCTGTGGATGTCGATCGCCGTGCAACGAACGATGATCGCGCGGCGCGATCCCCACCTCGACCGGTGGCAGGTCTATCAGTGTGACAAGTGATAAGTATACAAAGCGCGGAGTTCCCTTGGTTGCAAACGACCGTGGGGCAGATTCGGCGCGTCGATCGATCGCGCTGGCTTCTTCGATGAAAGGCAACGCAAGCAGAACAGCGCGGCTGGTCTACGCGTGCGCGCACGAGCGGGGAAAATCACAGACAAGCGCAACGTTCGCTTGATCGCGGGCACTCACTCCTCGCACCGGCAGACAGGTAGCAGCAGCAGTAGCGCCACGCGGCATCCGACTAGCGGTGCGCGGCCGGGGACTCCGGGCCGGCCGGAATCCGCTCCGCCCCGCCGCGCGCCACGGCGCCCGCCGCCCGCCGACGCGGCGACTACTGCACGGTGCAGCAGCCGCCCTTCTTCTCGGCCTTGTCCTGCTCCGACTTGCCGTTGCCCTCCTGCAGCTGCAGCTGCTCGACTGGCTGCGCGCCGGCGGCCGGCGGCTGCACCTCCGCCGCCGACGTCGTCTTGGCAAGCACCGACACCTTCTCCTTGCTGCCGCTGTTCTCGAAGCACTGCGGGCACTCGTCGTAGTTGCACATCTGGCAGTGGTACGCGACGGCCTGGTCCGCGTACGCGTTGGAGCACAGGTTGCAGTTGTACTTGACCATGGTGATGCGCGCGAGCGGGTGAAGGTGTGGCGGGATGGTGTTGATGCTGGCCCGGAGCTGCAGGACGTTGGCGTGGTTCGGCCCGTACTTCTTCTCGTCGATCTGGAGCGCGCGCTCCATGAGCGGGCGGGCCTTGGTGTAGGCGCGCAGCGCCATGTACGTCGAGCCGAGGTTGGTGAGCGTCGCGACGAGCACGGGGCTGGCCGGGTCGTAGTTGGCGTCCTCGTAGGCGAGCGCGCGCTCGAGGATCTGCGCGGCCTCGTCGTACTTGTTGAGCCGGTAGTAGATGTCGCCGAGCGCGACGTACGCGCGGCACGGGTCGACCTGCTCCTTGAGCGCGGCGGTGTTGTCGTGGAGCGCGACGGCCTCCTCGAGCATCGCCTTGGCCGTGTCGAGCTCGGCGGTGGTGGCGAGCATCGCGCCGAGCGACGAGAGCACGTGCACGAGCGACGGCAGCTGCGCGGCGCCGCCGGCGCGGATCAGCGGCAGGAGGCGCTCGAGCGTGGCGCGGCGCGCGCTGACCGCGCCGCTCTTCTCGTAGGCGGCCTCGAGCTCGATGAGCACGGGCACGATGGCCGGGATGGGCGGCTGCACGCCCGGCGGCTGCGCGGCCTCGAGCAGGCCGAGCGCGCGCTCGATCATGGCGCGGCCCGCGGGCACTTCCCGGTCCGAGGTCGCGACGGCGAGGCCGCCGAGGCGCGTGAGCGTCTTGACGAGCGCGACGTGGCTGGACCCGTGGTAGCGCTCCTGCATCGCGAGCGCGCGCTCCAGCAGCTCCTTGCGCTTGGGCCGGTCGGCGGCGTCGACGTAGGCGTCGCTGACGTCGACGAGCCAGTCGGCGACCGCCGGGTGCTCGGGCCCGTAGCGGCGCTGGCAGATGACGACGGCGCGCTCGATGGTCTGGCGCTGGCGCATCACGTAGCCGTTCATCACCTGTGCGAGCGTGGCCACCTGGTCGTCGGCGTTGCGGCGGTCGCGCAGGAGCGCCATCTTCTTGCGCGTCGCGCTGGCCAGCTCGCCGTAGCAGGTGGCGAGCACGCCGAGCAGCTGCGCGACGGTGCCGTGGTCCTTGCCGACGTGCTGCTCGACCAGCGGCAGCGCGCGCTCCAGGAGCTCCTTCTGGCGGCGGGTGTCGCCGAGCGCGTTGTGCGCCTGCGAGAGCGACACGAGGATCGGTACGAGGTCCGGGTGCTCCTCGCCGACGTCCTTTTGGCGCAGCGCGAGCGCGCGCTCGGCGAGCTCCTTGTGCTGCGCCGGGCTGCCGAGCGCGCCGTGCACGTCGGCGAGGCCCACGAGCGCGTTGGCCAGCTGGTCCGAGCCGGCGTTGGAGCGCTCGAGCAGCGGGAGCGCGCGCTCGAGCATCGCCTTGGCGCGGCCGACGTCGTTGATCGCCGAGTAGACGAGGCCCAGCACGACGAGCGTGCGCGCGAGCTCGGGCGCGTCGGTGCCGCCGGCCGCGCGCACCTGCAGCGCGAGCGCGCGCTCGAGGAGGTCGCGCGCGGCGACGTTGTGGCCCTCGATGGCCTGCTCGGCAAAGCCGGCCGCGCGGACCGCCGCGACGAGCTCGGCGCTGTCGGCGGCGTGCGCCTCGAGCCACGCGGTGATGGCGTGGTGCTGCACCGAAATGGCGCGCGAGATGCCAAAGTTGGGCTGCAGGCGCACGTCCAGCAGGCCCGCGGTCAGCTCGACCACGAAGCCGATGTGGCTCGGCACGGGCGCGCCGGCGAGCGCCCGGAGCGTGGGCAGCACGAGCGGGTGGATGCGCACGAGCGTGTCGGAGACGCTGCAGAGCGCGTAGTCGGCGAGCGCGGCGAGCGTGCGGTCCAACGCGGCGGTGTCGCCGGTGGCGCCGCTGCCGGCGCTGCCGCCGCCGAGCGTGGCGCTGGTGAGGACGACGATGGAGCCGTTGCGGACGATGCGGCGGTACGCCATCTCGAGGAACGGCCGCGGGATCGCGATCGGGTGCAGGAGCTCGAGCGTCTGCAGGATCGTCTGCGCGTTGTTGGCGGCCTGCGCCTCGAGCACGGCGCGCAGCGCGAGCGCGAACGCGGCGCCGATCGGCCCGCCGTGCGCGGCCGCGTCCGCCATGACCGCCTTGCGGTACGTCTCGTAGGACCAGCCGGCGAGGCGCATGTGCGCCTTGGCCACCGAGAGCGCAACCGGCAGGCGGCCGAGCGCCTCGGCGAGCGCGGCGGGCGCGGCCGCCTCGGCGGCGGCGTCGTTCGGGTCGGCGGGCGCGTAGACCGGCTGGTTGTAGCGCAGGTACTGCTCGGCGTCGTAGGCGGACCACACGCCGGTCTCGACGACCTGCCAGCCCGAGCTGGACCACATGACGGCCGGCTGTGTCGACGTCACGAGCACGCAGCCGCCGCTCTTGGGCACGATGGCCGACACCGCGGCGACGTCCTGAGCCTTGTCGGCGCGCTCGACGAGCAGCAGCCAGCCGTGGCGCTCGGGCCGCGCGAGCTCGACGCGCACGGCGATCACGAGCTCGTCGGCCTTGAGGTCCGCGCCGAGGCCCAGGTCCTGCGCGATCACCTGCAGGCCGCTCAACAGCGACGGCGCGCTCGTCGCGTCGAGGATCCACCCACCCGCGGGGAAGCGCGTGTGCGCGACCTGCGTCACCTGCTGCGCGAGCGTGGCCTTGCCGCTGCCCTCGGGCCCGACGACGGCGAGCAGCCTGGGCAGCTGGCCCATCGGCGGCGGCTGCAGCTGCTCGGTGAGCGTAACGACGGCGTCGGCCTGGCCCGGGAAGAAGTTGGGCGGCGGCGGCGGGATGCCCCACGGCTTGGCGCCGTCGAGGCGCCGGCGCGCGGCCGCGCCCTGCGTGATGAGCTGGTCCTGCAGCACCGGCGCGAGCTGGTTGACGGCCGCGCGAATCTTGTCGTAGGACGACATGGCGGCCTCCTCGGCGAGCTTCCGCTGGTCGTCCATGACGGCCTGCTTCTCGCGCGCGGCCGCGCTGAGCGCCGCAAACTCGTCGTCATCGCGCTGCGCGTCCGCGTTGGCCGCCGCGACGTCGAAGAGCGCCGTCACCTCGTCCTGCGTGAGCGCCGGCACCTCGGCGTCCTGCGCGTGCTCCGCAGCGGTGGCCGCCACGAGCGCGTGCGCGGCCTCGAAGAGCCGCGCGTTCAGCTCGGGGAAGCGGTTCGGGAAGCCCTGGGGCCCCTTGAGCGCGGCCGCGTGGAACTTGGCCTCGTCGGCGAGGTCCGAAATGACGCGGTAGTAGTCCTTGAGCAGCGCCGTGACCGTCGTGACGGCCGCGAGCGTCTCGGGCAGCGCCTCCTTCTTGCGGCGGAGCGCGGCGAGCGGCGCCGAGAGCGCCTTGGTCCGCGCCACGAGCCGCTCCGTCTGCGCCTTGAACGCCTGCACGTTGGGCGCCGTGTTGTTGATGAGCAGCGACACGCCAAAGAACGTGCCGAGCGTCTCCTCGGCCGCCATGGTGGGGCTGGGTGTGCAGCGGCGGGCCGCTGGGGGACGCGGCGGCGGGGAGAGCAAGCAGGTCAGAGGTCAGTGCAGTTGCCGCCTCCGCAGGGTCCGTCGGTCCGCAGCACGTGATGCAGGGGACGCCGTGCGCCGTCGTCCGACACGCCCGTGCAGGGACGGGTGCGCGTCGAGCAAGCGCGTCGTCGTGGGATGCCGGCCGGGATGCTAGGGATGCAATGGATGCAGGGTCTGCGGGAGGCGCCAGCGGGGCGGGGCGGGGCGTCGCCCGGCCAGAGGCGCCAGCGGCGTGTTCGCGATCCCAGCGAGGGCGTCGTCGTCGTCGATGCCCGTAGACGCCTGCCAGTTGCAGCCCTGCACGTCGCACAAGACGGCCCTCGCGCAGAACGCTGCTTGTAGCAGCGGACGACGTCTGCTCAGAGACGATCGACGCTGGGTTTCGCGGCGTCGCGGGGCCCCAAAAATGGCGGGGATGTAGGCGCTTCGTCGAAGTTGTTTGTTGCAACGCCGAACAGCAGCCGGGCGCAGACGACAGCAGCGCCCAGCGGTCGCTCGAACCGCGTGATGGCAGCGATCCGGTTGCAATCCCGCCACCAACGTTCGCTGTATCGTGGCGACGGCGTCCGCGTTGTCCTGCGTTGTCCGCGTTGTCCGCGTTGTCCTGCGGCGGCGTCCTGCGGCGGCGTCCTGCGGCGGCGTCCTGCGGCGGCGGCG